>OFMO01002050.1_pt1 | contig 10889 bp, 2 predicted proteins | sample 1541821 | NCBI WGS metagenome assembly OFMO01 (sample SAMN04209253, study PRJEB22552) | human gut metagenome | biome: gut; material: feces | host: Homo sapiens | place: USA: Oklahoma | reverse complement strand
GCGCCTACCTCCAAGGCATCCGCTTCCTCATCGCCCTGCTCCACACGCTCTAGAATGTGACAAAGGGACTGAGCCGATTTCATCGGTAATGAGACAAAAACTGTCATAGAAAAAAACTAAGATATCTTAAGAGACATATGCCGGGCTTGGTATTCCTTGAACGACTGCGGGCATGTGCCAGACTGCCTCGGCCCCCCCGGGGAGTGCCCGGGCAGGTCGCCGTGTGACTGGGGAGGAAATTATGCAGGAGCTCAGAGAGATGACGTCTCGACTCGTGAATATTGCTACCGGGGGGTGTCTAAGCAGGGAACTTCCTGGTGAACATCGGCCGCGCGAGCGGTGGTCCGTCATGTCTTATGGCCGCCGTCGTGGGCTGCGCCCGGTTTCGCCATATGCGATTGTTCTGGCCCTCGCCGTCGCGCTGACGGCGAGTTTCTTCCTGCCGCTTCGTGCCGAGGCGGCGATCTCCGACCACACGGTTCCGACGACCTCGCCCTCGGGGACGACGATCAACCTGTTTGATTACTGGGTGAATCCCGATGACCATCTGTCGGTTTCCGGCAGCGGCGGCGTCAACGCAGGCCACAAGTTCCAGTTTAACGACGGCAAGGGTGATGGGCCGCTCAACCAATGGACGGGCGGCACGAGCCCGCGGCCCGGCATCGTCAACAACACGCTTTCAGACGGCTACCCGAAGCTTTCCGAAGCCTTGGGCGACGAGTCCCTCCGCTACCTGTTCGATTCCTCTGCCCAGACCGGCAAGACGTCCCATTTTGGCGTGACGGGCCTCCTCAAGGTTCAGGGCGGCTACTACGTCTATGACAGCTCCGAAAACTACGCAGCCTACAACGCTGACAAGAATGCCTTCGACATCTATGGCACCTGGGGCATTGACAAAGTGGGCGATTCGTCCCACCAGGGTCAGTTCTTCCCGTTCGACGCGGCAGACAAGGTGTTCAAAGAGGAAAACGGCCAGCTCGTCCAAACCGGCATCAAGGCAGACAACACCGGTGATTCGCGCTACAACGGCGGCAAACCCGTCAACCACCACTTCGGTCTCTCAATGTCCACGCGATTCGTGCAGCCCAAGGGCGGCCTGACGAACAATAATAATGACATGACCTTCGAGTTCGCCGGCGATGATGACGTCTGGGTGTTCATCGATGATGTCCTCGTGGGTGATATCGGCGGTATTCACAACCGCGCGAGTCTGAGCATCAACTTTCATACGGGCGACATTAAGGTAAACGACAATTACAACGGCACGCTGAAGAGCAAGTACCAGGAGGCGGGCAAGGCCGGCGACACGAGCTGGGAAGGCAACACCTTCGCCGACGACACCAACCACACCCTCAAGTTCTTCTACCTGGAGCGCGGCGCCACCGACTCCAACATGGAGCTCAAGTTCAACCTCGTGACGGTGCCCGAGTCCGACATCATAAAGTTCGACCAGGACGGCAAGTTCGTACAGAGCGCCGAGTTCGCGCTGTACAAAACAGACGAGAACTTTACAGATACGACCAATGACAAGAACGCGCTCCTCGGCTCCGGCACCACGGACGAGGCCGGCCACCTAACGCTCACGAACGACGATGACAACGGCGTCATCAACTTCGACGATCTCTACAACAAGAATCACGGTAACAAGTACTACCTCCTGAAGGAGACGCGCGTGCCGGAGGGATACCGCTCGAGTCTCACGGCGACAGGTGGCAGCATGCAGCTCGAGTACGTGCCCGCGAGCGCTGAGAACGGCGCGGGCGGCGTCATCATCAACCGCGGCGGTATGGATGCGGACAGCGTCGTGTGGAAGACTGGTGCGTTTGCCGGCGCGAAGGAGACCATCACCGCACCGGTGAACGTGTACAAGGCGGATGATGACCTGACGAAGTCCGACGAGACCGTCAACCTGAAGTCTGGCATACTGTTCGCTGTGGTGCTCAAGCGCGATAAAAGCGCAAACGCAGATATCAAAAATCAGAACAATTGGTACGCCGTGTCGGGCGACCCATCGACGGGAATGGGGTACACCCTCGCCGAGAAGCCGAGCAAGGCCGGCGCTATCGAGGCGGCGAAGAAGGACCTGCACGCCTTCACGCTCAACACGAGCGGCCAGTACCAGGTAGAGATTCAAAATCTGCCCGGTGACATCTCCAAGTACTACTACCTGCTGAGCAGTGATGCCCGCAAGGATGCCGAGTACACGGTGGCCATCTACCACACAACGGAGAGCTCCATCGCCAACGCGAAGCCCGAGAACACCGTCCACGTGTACAGCGACGGCATCGCAGACGGCACGAACTTCAAGCGGCAGTTCGCCACGCGCCTGCTCGTCACGAACATCCAGAACCGCCTGTTCGTGCAGAAGACCGATACCGAGGGTAAGCCCGTTGACGGGGCGAAGTTCGCCCTGTACACCTCCAGACAGGTGACAACAGACGCGAACGGCAAGGTCGTGCTCAAGGGCGAGCAGACCCCCTACGACACCCTGACGACGGGGTCGGTCGGCAACCCGGTCCCGCTCGAAGGTGTGGGCATATTCCCGAATACAAGCGCCGGTAACAGGCCGCTCGTGAATGGAACTTACTTCCTAAAGGAGGTCTCGGCTCCCAAGGGCTTCCTGCTTAACGATACGCTCACCAAGGTGATTGTGGACGATTACGGCGTCCATGCCGATGCTGGTACGGACGATGACGGCGTTTCGACGTTCGTGGGCCCGGGCGCGCTCATGAAGAGTCTGGGCCAGTTTGGCGCAGAGGGCGACATCGACAACACGCTCACGTGGATCAAGGGCCAGCGCCAGACGTCCGACGGGACGCTCGACGGCAACGACAACCTTTCCTGGAACAATGACGCCAAGGGCGGCGAGGATGAGGTGCACCTCAAGTACGGCGCCAACGGACGTGTCTACCAGTATGGGCCCACCGAGGAAGGCAAACCTTATCGCTTGGAGACCGAGACGGGCTGGATACGTATGGGCATCACGCAGGACGTGCCTGGTGACACTAATGCGAAGGGCGCCCGTGCCAATCTGGACGACATGAATTTGAACGCCCTGTTCACAGGTGCCACCTGCGTGCGCGTGGCGAACGAACGCGAGGCGAGCCTCGAGGTGACGAAGAAGGTTGCCCTGCCCGATGGCCTGACGGGCAATAAGGACGCGGAGTTCACCTTCAAGTTCACCGTGCCCACGACGGCGGGGAAGACGTACAAGGCCGCGGTGTTTGAGAACGCGGGGACCGCAAGCGAGAAGCAGGTCGGCAAAATGTTCGACCTCGAGAACGGCCGCGAGCAGACCATCACGGCCGACCAGACGATCCGCGTGTACGGTCTCGCCGAGGGTGACCAGTACGCGGTGCAGGAGCTGACCGATACGGACAAGATGCCGGCCGGCTTCACGCTGACCAAGCGCGAGCAGGGCGGCAACGCCCTGAGCGGCGAGGACGACAACATCTCCGGCACGATTGCGAAGCAGAACGCCAACGGCACGTTGGCCGAAGCCAACAAGCTGGTATTCACGAATACCTACAGCGTAAAGCCGCCGGTGACGCTCACCAATGCGTTCTGGGCGCAGAAGGTGCTCCGGGGCCGTGACTGGAAGGATGGCGATAGCTTCAAGATTTACCTGCGCGCGGACAAGGGAACGCCGATGCCCGCCAGTGCCAAGGATGCGCCCGTGAGTGGTATGAAGCAGGTTGTGAAGACCGTCAAGAACGGGGACAAGTTCGACTTCGGCAATATTGAGTACGCCAAGCCCGGCACCTACACCTATCTCATTGCCGAGGCCACGCCGTCTCAAAACGACGCTAGCTGGCTGCCCGGGTTCGGGTATTCAAGCGCTTCCTACCGCGTCACGGTGACGGTGAAGGATAGCGGCGACGGCACGCTGTCGCAGCCGGCAGTCAAGATGGAGCAGACCTACACCGACGACGGCGTGAGCCATGAGGACAGCCCGATCGAGGTCGCTGACAAAATCGCCAAGATCACGAACGCCTATAACACCGATGAGGAGACCATCTCCTTCAACGTGCAGAAGACGTATGCCGACCAGTCCGGTGCAAATCCGCTTGTGAAGGATAAGTTCACGTTCCAGCTCGAGGCACTCGGCGGGATGAAGAATGATGCCGTGCCGAGTGGAGCCATCGATTTCGGCAAGCTCGCCACCTCCTACAGCGTCGGTGCCAGCAAGGTCCCCATGCCTAAGGGGTGCACGTCCACCACGACCACGGCGAAGAACGATGACGACGGTATCGCTGCGTTCCCGCAGATCACCTATACGATGGAGAGCGAGAACCTCACCTACGTGTACAAGGTGACCGAGGTCAAGGATTCCGATACATCGACGTCCAGTGGCATAGGCTACGACGATACGGTGTACTACGTGCTGGTGAAGAACCAGCAGGTTGATAACGAGTCTGGGACGGGTAAGTGCCTGTCCTCCACGGCCACGTATTGGAAGGCCGACGGCACGCAGCTGACGGACACGGGTGGATATATCCCGTTCAAGAACACCTACACGGTGACGCAGACGACGTCGGCACCGGTTACTGTGCAGAAGACGCTGGCTGGGCGTGCGTGGGAGACGAGCGATGCGTTCGACTTCACCCTGACGCCAGCGGATGATGCGACGAGGGATGCGGTTAAAAACAAGGTCGTTACCCAGAGGAAGGCTACCGACTCCGATGAGACCGGCGATCTGACGACTAAGGTTGAGATCGCAGGCGCCGGTGACGCGACGCGTTCTGCAACCTTCGGTGTGGGCGACCTGGTGTTCACCAAGTCGGGCACGTATACGTTCAATGTGAACGAGACGAAGCCGACCGACGCGGATAAGACTGGTATTGCGTATGACGGCCATACGTCCACGGTGACGTACACAGTGACCGATATCGAGAACGGCAAGCACACCGGTAAGCTGACCGCGTCGGTTGCGTACGACAACAAGCAGGCGACGACGGATGCCGACCGGCAGGTGACGGACGCCGCCGCGTTCACCAACATCTATGCGGCCTCTGGTACCTACGCGGGCATCGATGTGACCAAGACTCTGGTTGGTACCCCGCTGAAGAATGGCATGTTCCCGTTCACCATCGAGGCGATGACGTATAACGGTACGACGGCCCCGGAGCCGGCTGATACCGATAAGTCGTTCAAGAACACCGTGGGCAAGGATGACGGTGACGATACGCAGACCGCCACGATGTCCGGCAAGCTGAAGATGAACTTCACGCAGCTGAGCTACAACAAGGTGTATGTGTACAAGGTGTCTGAGGCGCATGGCGCCAACGCTGGTGGATACACGTATGACACCGAGTACCCCGGTGACGCCTACGTGCTCATTGCGGTGAAGCCGAATCCGGACAACAAAGGCCAGCTCTACACCGAGACGACCATCGCGAAGGGCCCGGGCGTGACGGCGCTTGTTGGCGGGGGCGGCAACGTTGATGCGCTGACGGCCGAGGCGATTAAGGGCCTCGATACCACGACCAACTACGTGAAGACGGTCTCGAGTCGCAATGCGAAGCCCGCTACGCCTACCGTCCCGTTCAAGAACAGTTACAAGTCAGACGCCAGCGACGAGCTGACCCCGCAGGTGACGAAGAAGATCTCCGGTGTTGAGAGCACGGAGAAGGCGTTCTCGTTCACGCTGACCGCCACGGAAGAGACACAGCAGAAGATCGCCGCCGGCGACTTGGGTGTGTCGGACGACCTGGCGGGCGACGCGCACGCGGAGTCCAAGGCCACGAAGGACAAGATTATCAAGGACAAGGGCCAGACGGTCGACTTCTCGAATATGACGTTCAACAAGGCGGGCGAGTACACGTTCACGCTCACCGAGGTGCACAACGCTGATGATGATCCCGCAGCGGACGGCGTGCAGAACGCCGGCTGGACGATGGACGCCTCCGCTTACACCGCCACGGTGACGGTGGAGGACGTGGACGCCAAGCTGACCGTCACGGGCGTGACGGTGAAGAAGGATGGTGACGCTGAGGCCAAGCCCATCAAGGCTGAGGTCAAGGACGGCAAGGTGAACCTCGCCACCTTTACCAACAGCTATGCTGCGAAGGGTTCCGTGACCCTGGCGGCGAAGAAACGCTTTACGGGCGGTGCGCTCGCGGGGAACGACTTCTCGTTCGCTCTGTACAAGGGTGACAAGGCGGAAGGCACGCCCATTGAGACCGTCACGAACGACGAGAAGGGCAACATTACCTTCCAGCCCATCAACTACACCGAGGCAGGTGACTACGAGTACACCATCAAGGAAGTTACCGGTAACGACCAGACCATCGTCTACGACGGTCAGAAAGTGAAGGTCAAGGTCAGCGTTACCGATAACAAGAACGGCACGCTGGACGCGACCGTCACCTACGGCGGCGATAAGGCCGTGCCGACCTTCACCAACGTGAAGCCGACGACGGACGTTACCGTCGAGGCCACGAAAGTTCTCGCGGGCAAGGCGCTGACGGACGGCGCGTTCGCCTTCGGCCTGTACCAAGGCGACACGTCCACGGGTAATCCCGTCAAGATCGTCCAGAACGACAAGGAGGGCAAGATCAATCTTGCCCTCACCGGTCTGACCATCGGCGAGTACGACTACAAACTCAAGGAGGAGAACGTCGGTGCCGATCCGACTATCACCTACGACACCAAGGCGGTGAAGGTTCACGTCTCGGTGAAGGCGGAGGGCGACAAGGCGAAGGCGACCGTCACCTATGACGGCAAGAACGATGCCCCGACCTTCACTAACAAGTACCAGCCCGCCGAGACCTCGGTGGCGCTCACGGCGAAGAAGGCCTATGTGAAGCCCGACAACACGCCGGCCACGCTCAAGGGCGGCGAGTTCACCTTCGACCTGTACGAGGGCGACCTGACGGCTGAGCAGCTGAAGGGCAAGCAACCCATCCGGAGCGCCAAGAACAGCGAGGACGGCACCGTCACCTTCCCGGCCATCGACTACACCAAGGCCGGCGAGTACAAATACACCGTCGCGGAACAGGAGGGCGACCTGTCCCACGTGACCTACGACGCTACGGTGCACCATGCCGTGGTGAAGGTCATGGACAATGCCGGCAAGCTGGACGCCGCTGTTACCTACGATGGTGACAAGGCCAATGCCCCCACCTTCACGAACACCTACACCGCAAAGGGATCCGTGGAGCTGACGGCGACCAAGATCGTTGCGGTCGCGCCGGGCTTCACGCACGACACCAAGCTGAAGGGCGGCGAATACACGTTCGAGCTGAAGGACGCCGACGGCAAGGTGCTCGGCACCACGACGAACAAGGCCGATGGCACGGTGAAGTTCACGCGCAAGTTCACGCTCTCCAACCTGGGCGGCGCTGCGAGCAAGGACTTCACCTACACCATCGCGGAGAAGCCGGGCACGGAGCCGGGCATGGTCTACGACACCCATGCGCTCATCTACAAGGTGACGGTCGCGGACGATGGCACCGGCTCGCTGACGGCCACACCGCAGGTAACGAGTGGAGACAAGACCTTCACGAACACGTACCACCCGAAGGAGACCTCGGTAACGCTCAAGGCGACGAAGCGCTTCACGGGTGGCGAGCTCGCAGGGGGCGACTTCACGTTCCAGCTGCTCGACAAGGATGGCAACGTGATCCAGACCGTCCAGAATGACAAGGACGGCAAGGTCGCCTTCCAGGCAATCAGCTACGACACGCCGGGCGATCACGACTACACCATCAAGGAGGTTGCCGGCAACGACCCGACCGTCGTGTACGACACGAAGGACGTGAAGGTCCACATCAAGGTCTCCGATGAGAAGGGCGAGCTAAAGGCGACCGCCACCTACGACGGCGAGGCCGACGTTCCGACCTTCACCAACTCGAAGCCGACGACGGACGTTACCGTCGAGGCGACGAAGATCCTCACGGGCAAGGACCTGACGGCCGACGCGTTCACCTTCGGCCTGTACGACCAGGCCGGCAACGAGGTCGCCAAGGGCACCAACGACCGGGGCGGCAAGGTCGAGCTGGCCGTCAAGAACCTGAACCTGGGCGAGTACGACTACACGCTCAAGGAGGAGAAAGCCGGCCAGACCGTCGACGGCGTGGCCTACGACGCCAAGAAAGTCAAGGTCCACGTCAAGGTAGAGCAGAACCAGGGCGACAACAACAAGACGAAGGTGACCGTCACCTATGACGGTGCCGCTACGGCTCCCACCTTCAACAACACCTACGACGCAAAGGGTTCCGTAATCCTGACGGCGACCAAGACCATCAAGGTTGCGGACGGCTTCGACCACACGACGAAGCCCGCGGACGGCGAGTTCACCTTCGACCTGAAGGACGCTGCCGGCAACGTGCTCGACACCGCGAAGAACGATGCAAACGGCAAGGTCAGCTTCACGCGCGAGTTCCAGCTCTCCGACTTGGACGGCGCCGCGAGCAAGGACTTCACCTACACCATCGTGGAGCAGCCGGGCGCGGAGCCGGGCATGGTCTATGACAGCCATCCCCTCACCTATACGGTGACGGTCACGGACGGCGGGAACGGAGCACTGAATGCGAAGGCGATCGTGACGAGCGCATCCGGCTCGGATACCTTCACCAACACCTACCAGCCGGCCGCGACCGGCCTGGCCCTCGGTGCGCAGAAGAGCTATGTGAAGAAGGACGACAACACGCCGATCGTCCCCAAGTGCGGCGAGTTCACCTTCGATGTGTACGAGGGCAACCTGACGGCTGAGCAGCTTGCCGGGGCCAAGCCCGTCCGGACCGCGACCAACGGCGCGGACGGAAGTGTTAACTTCGACGCCTTCTCCTACGCGAAGCCGGGCACGCACGAGTACACCATCGTGGAGCGGAAGGGTGATCTGGCCTACGTGACCTACGACGCCGCGGTGCACCATGCCGTGGTGACGGTTGCTGACAATGCCGGCACGCTGCAGGCGAGCGTCGCCTACGACGGCACGAATGTCACGAAGCCCAGCTTCACCAACACCTACGAGGCACAGGCGACGGACTCCGGCGCGATCGCCCTCACCAAGAGCGTTGACGTGCACGACGGCAGCTATCAGCTAAAGGCGGGAGACTTCGCCTTCGAGCTGGTGGGGTCTGACGGCTCGGTGATCCAGACCCAGAAGAACGATGCGCACGGCAAGGTTGCCTTCGACAAGCTGACCTTCGACCATGCGGGCACCTTTACCTACACGGTCCGCGAGGTGCAGCCGACGGGGGACGCGCCGGGCGTGCCGGGCGTGACCTACACCGGCAAGACGTACACCCTGACCTACGTGGTGAAGGACAACAACGACGGCAAGCTGGCGGTAGAGAGCTCCACGGCGAAGCCGAGCAAGGGCACCGAGAACGGCGTCACCCCCAACACCATGACGTTTGCGAACAGCTACCAGCCGGGCGCGACCTCCTACCAGATCTCCGGCATCAAGGTGCTTGAGAATACCGATTCGGCCACCATGCGGACGCCCGCCGATGGCGAGTTCACGTTCGCGCTGATTGACGCGGCCACCGGGCAGGAGATTGACCGGACCACGAACGCGGGTATCGCGTTTACCTTCAAGGCCATCTCGTACACTGCGACTGGTTCGCATACGTACCAGGTGAAGGAGGTTGCGGGCCAAGATGGCACCATCACTTACAGCGATGCGGTGTTGGATGTGACGGTGAGCGTGACCGACGACGGCAGCGGCCAGCTGACCGCGACGGCGAACAAGACGGCCGCGGATCTGACCTTCACCAACATCTACACGCCGACGGCAACGACGGCGACGATTACCGGAACGAAGGCTCTGACCGGCCGCGACTTGGCCGAGGGTGAGTTCTCCTTCGACCTGAAGGACGCCGACGGTAACGTGGTGCAGACGGTGCAGAACGGCGCCGACGGCACGTTTGGCTTCGCGCCGCTGCAGCTGGACAAGGTGGGGACGTACGTCTACACCGTGTCCGAGCGGGCAGGGGCGACGGCGAACGGCGTCACCTACGACACGACGGTCTTTACCGCGACGGTGACGGTGACGGAGAATGCGGAGACGCACGCGCTGGAGGCGCAGGTTGCCTACAGCAAGGGCGGCAAGGCTGCGGATGCGGTGGCATTCAGCAACAGCTACGCGCCGGCCGCGACTGAGGTGAAGCTGGGGGCCTCCAAGGTGCTGAGCGGCGAAGACCTTAAGGAAGGGCAGTTCTCCTTCCAGCTGAAGGATGCCGACGGCAAGGTGCTGCAGACCGCCAAGAACGCGGCGGACGGCACGGTGGGCTTCGAGGCGATCTCGTACGACAAGCCCGGGACGTACGCCTACAGCATCTCCGAGGTGGACGACGGTCAGAAGAACGTGACGTACGACGCGGCCGAGCACCGGGTAACGGTGACGGTGACGGACGACGGTGCGGGCCATCTGGTGGCGACGGTAACCTATGACGGTGACGTGGCGCCGGTGTTCAAGAACACGTACACGCCGCCGACCACCCCGCCGGTCAACCCGCCGACGGAGCCGCCCACCAACCCACCGGTGTCGAAGGAGGAGAAGCCGGGTCTGCCGAACATGGGCGATACCAGCTTGTCGCCGATGGCCCTGGGTGGCATCGCGGGCGGCGCGGTGGTGCTGATCGCCGCAGGCGTGATTCTGCGGCGCCGGAACCGGTAACTGCGGCGGCCGAGAAGGGCTTTGATTGAGGGCGGGTGGTCGCAGGGCGCGGCCACCCGCCCTTTTCGGTGAAAGGCTATGTTAGCCCGCCGTTTGCACGTCCGGCTCCGGATGGAACTCGTACTCCGGCTCCATCATCTTCTTCCAGGTCTTCCTGTAGCGCCCGTCCTCGAGCTGCTCGCGCATGAGCGGCGTCCTGTTCCCGTCGCGCCTACCTCCAAGGCATCCGCTTCCTCATCGCCCTGCTCCACACGCTCTAGAA
>OFMO01002047.1_pt1 | contig 10913 bp, 9 predicted proteins | sample 1541821 | NCBI WGS metagenome assembly OFMO01 (sample SAMN04209253, study PRJEB22552) | human gut metagenome | biome: gut; material: feces | host: Homo sapiens | place: USA: Oklahoma | reverse complement strand
CGGGCCGCAGAAACCGCCCTGGCATCTACCCATACCGGCACGGGTACGCAACTTGACCTCCGATACCGACCGTGCGCCCAAAGGTCTGCGGATAGCGTCCCGGATCTCTGCTTCCGTCACCATTTCGCAGCGGCATACCACCTTGGCATAGTCCGGATTTTCTGCAATAGCCTGCGTTCTCTCTTCGTTTGTCATAGTGCGGAACGGCTTGTTCACTTTGCGATACGGATCAAAAGCCTCATTCTTTGCAGCCCCCAGCTTCTCTGCAGCGATCTGCACCACGTGTCTTGCGATGGCCACCGCCGACGTGAAGCCCGGCGACTCAGTTCCGCCTGCATTGATAAAACCCGGAGCATCCTCTGCTTCTCCGATAACGAAATCGTTAGTATCAGCGTGAGGTCTGCACCCGCCGAAAATGCCGATGACCGATTCCATCGGGAACTCGTCGCCATCCAGCGGCAGATACTTCCACGCCTCCTTAAAGTAGTCCACGATCTGATCAATGGACGCTCTTCTGGTAGCCGTAAAGTCAGGATCCCCTACCTCTGTGGCATCACAGCCTAAAATCATCGTTCCGCCTGTGGTCGGGATGATGGCCATGCCTTTAGTGTGACCGCCGCCCGGCAGGTCATGGGGTGTTTCCATCAGAGTCGTCGTCAGCTTGTCAGAAATCTTGCGATCCAACACTACGTGAGCGCCAAAACGCGGAATGATATGATAATGATCCTCCGAAACCATGTTGTTGATCTTATCGGAGCATCCGCCGGCACAGTTGATGATGATCCGGCTCTGGTACATCTTGCCGCCGGCTTTCACTTCAAACCAGTTCGTACCATCCTCGCCAAAATGCTTTTCAATGGCAGTCACTTCTGCTTCCTTCTCAAACTCCACACCATTATGGTATGCGTTTTCCGCTAATGCAAAGGTCACAGAAAACGGTGTCGTGATGCCGCCTTCGGGGACCCACAGCACAGCTTTCACATCTTCGCCGATGTTGGGCTGCATCTCATAAAGTTCCGGCGGTTCTACGATCCGGGCTTCCACGTGGTTTTCCCGGGCAAAGCCTTCCAGCTTCTGAAGCTCTTTCATGCCGCTTTCATCGGTGGCGAAAACCGTCGTCCCGCTCTTTTCGTAAGGTACGTCCAGTTCATCGCAGATCTCGTACATCATTTTGCTTCCCGGGGCATTGAATTTCGCTTCGTTTGTGCCCGGGATCGGGTCGTAGCCCGCATGGATCATACCGGAGTTCGCCTTGCTGGCTCCGGCACAGATGTCGTGTCCCTTCTCCAGAACCAGCACATCCAGTTTATATCTTGAGAGTTCTCTTGCAGTACTGCAGCCTACTACACCGGCTCCCACTACAATTACATCATACATAGGTCGTCTGCCCCCAAAATTTTATTGCCGTGTGCAAAGAGTCATTCCTCTGCAAATCACACAAGATTTATTATACATAAAAAATACAAAATCCGTCAAATTTTTTTCATTTATCTCTACCCATTTTGGACTGAATATGATATTATACTAATGGCATTAACACTTTATCACGATAAATCACTACAGAAGGAAAAAGATAAAGAATGAAAACAGCACGTTATTACGGGATCGAAGACATCCGGTATGAGGAATTGCCCGTTCCCAACTGCGGAGAAAAAGACGTCCTCATCAAGGTCGCCTACGCGGGGATCTGCGGTTCCGATCTACATATTTATAAAAAAGGCATGTTTATCCAGAACATCCCGGAAACCATGGGGCATGAATTCTCCGGTACGGTCATAAAGACGGGAAGCAAGGTCCATTCGCTCCAGGCGGGCGACCGAGTCACCGCCAATCCCATGGTGACATGAGGAAACTGCATCGCCTGCCGGACAGGACACCGCGGAAGCTGCGAAACCCTGGGCTTCATCGGAGAAGTAAGACCCGGATGCTTTGCAGAATACATCGCATTGCCGCAGGAGGACGTGATCAAGGCCCCTCCTGACATCGATCTAAAGAAGCTAGCACTGGCAGAACCCCTTGCAGTAGCTCTCAATATCTGCCGGCAGGCAAAGCCCGCACCGACAGATAAAGTGCTCATCGTCGGTCCCGGTCCTATCGGTCTTCTCACCGCACTGGCGTTAAAAAACGTCTGCGGCTTGGAAAATCCGACGATCCTGGGAAGATCCCCGGCACGGCTTTCTATCGCGAAGGCTCTTGGGATGAAAACGACGACACAGCTTGGAGATGATTCATACTTTGATCTGATCATCGAAGCTGCCGGAAATGAAACGGCACTGAGTACCGCAGTCGCCCATGCCCTGCCGGGCGGAAAGATCTGTGTAGTCAGCATTTTCGAAGACGACTTCATCTTCGACATCAATACCATCGTCGCCAAACAGCTTTCCATCATCGGATGCAACGTCTATGAGACAAGGCATATCCAGGAATCCACGAAGCTTCTGGCTGACGGCATCATCGATCCGTCCCCGCTGGTGACGGACACCTATGACCTGGCCGACTGCCGGGAAGCCTTTGCAGCACTTTGCAGCAAGGATAAAAAAGCATGTAAAATCTTATTTCAAATGGAGGATATTAAATAAATGAATACATTATCTTGGTTTTTCGATTTTCCGGTAAGTACCGGCGTTCTGATCATTGGAACGATTTCCGTTGCAGTTATCGCTACCGTGACATTCGCCAAGGGACTTTGGAGACTGTAACACAGGGGATCGCATACAAGGAGGAACAGACATATGACAAGAAGCACATTGGAACAAGCACTGGGTTTTGACATTCCTCTCATCGTTCCCATCATGCTCATTCTGTACATTGCAGTGATCATGGTCGTAGGGCTTTGGGCTGCAAAAAAAGTAAAAAATTCTGAAGACTGGTTCGTCGGCGGCAGATCCATGGGACCATGGATCACAGCTCTGGCACACGGATCCAGTTCTCTGGGTGGCGGTATGTATATCGCCGGACCGCAGTACGGCTGGGAGGCAGGAGCCTCTTCTCTCTGGGCAGCTCCCGGAGATGTGTTCGGTCCCATCTTGAATTTCGGTATCATCGCCAGGAGAATGAGAAAATATACAGAAAAAGCCAGAGCACTGACTATTCCTGAATTTTTCGGACACCGGTACAACAGCACGGGCGTGCGTTACCTGGCCGTCATCATTCTCATCATCGCCATGATAATTTCACTTCTGGTGGAATTTATGGCCATGGGAGTTCTCGTTGCCTGCATAACAGGACTCAATTATACAGTTTCCCTGATCCTGGGAGCTATCGCCATACTGATCTATACTGGAGCCGGGGGCTACCTCTCCGTTGCCTATACCGACTTCGTGCAGTCCATCCTGATGATCATAGGACTCTTCATCCTGATCCCTGTCTGCATTCACAATGTGGGCGGCCTTTCCGGCATGAACGCAGGTCTCATCAACATCAATGAAGGTCTTGCCACCCTGTGGGGCGAAGATTACTATCTGAAAGGCGCACCGCTTATGATCGCCGGCATCGCACTGGTCTACTTTATCGGCTATATGGGACAGCCTCATCTGATCATCAAAACGGTAGCTATTAAAGATGAAAAATCGATCAAGCTGGTTCCCATGATCGGAGCAGCCTTCGGTTTTGTTTTATCCTTCGGAGTCTATATCCTGGGTATGGTTGGACGTGTGGCTTATCCGGATATTTCCATGCTGCCCGGCGGGAGCGCAGAGTATATCATGCCGATGATGGCACTCTCCAATCTGCCACCGGTTCTTTCCGGACTGATCCTGGCAGGCGCAACTGCAGCGATCATGTCTACGGCAAGCGCACTGCTTCTTGTCATCGGATCTTCCGTAGGAAACGATCTTCTGACCATGATCCATCCAGAAGCAAGCGAGGAACATAAAATGAAAATCACAAGATGGTCGACCTATTTACTTGGACTGGTTTCATGCGCCATGTGCTTCGTTCCGCTGTTTTCTGTCGGCGTATATCAGCTGACATGGATCGCATGGTCTGTTCTTTCGCCGGCATTTATTCCATGTATCATCGGCGGCCTTTACTGGAAAAACGCTACGAAAGGCGGAGCCATCGCGGCCATGCTCGTTGGATCTGTTACGGGGTTCGGCTGGTACTACCTGTTGCAGGAGATCACAAATATCCACACATTTTTCGCAGCTCTGGTTCTGGCTACCGCAGCCTATATCATCGTCAGCAAGCTGACGAAAAAGCCTCCTCAGGAAGTTCTGGATCTCTTTTATTATGCAAAGAGCTTTGATCCGGCAGATGCTGGTTCTGAAGCTGTATCTCCTGCAAAGGCTGTTGCTGAAAGCTCTGATGGTACTAAACCTTCTACGGTTTCTGCTGGGATCCAGATGAGTGCGGATCAGTTCCGGGCAGTTTTGGAGAATGCGTAAATGGCTGAAATCAAGGTACTAAAGGGACTTCGCTATACACCGGATATGTTTCTGAAACGCATGGCAAAATCAAAGAAATTAAAAGATACGATCACAGTGCGATATGTGACTACTCTCTACAGCCTGTGCTGGATCTTTCAGCTTCGCATCGCACTGCAGGCTACACGTAAAACAACCCGGTACGCAGGGTATTACGCAGGATTTGATGAGATCGCCATGACACCCGGCAAGCTGGCAATGCTTCCTTCCTGTGAACCGCAGGATGTCGCTGAGGCATGCATTTTGCAGGATAAACTGACTGAGGAAGAAGCTTTGCAGAAATCCTGGGAATACAATAAAACAGGCATATTCCGCAAATTCCGCACCCTCAACGCACCACCTGTTTTAGAAGAATACGTGACAGAACGAATGTACAAGCCGCTGTATTTGTTCGAATTTTACAATACTGAGCTGGATGAAAAAAAATACAAGGTACTGGATTCTCTCACAGGAGATCTGGAGGATATTCAAATAACATAAGAAAAAAAGGGAACATTTCACTGTATCGTGATTCGTTCCCTTTTCGATTGGCTTTGCTTGTCAGTAAGCAGTATTCTGTTTATTGCTTTGCTATATGTTCCGATGCCTTGCTGTGCTTGACGCCATATGCGAAGTAGATCGCCATCCCTGCGATAGTCCACAGGACGAATGCGATCCATGTCATGGTATCCAGCTGGATCACGAGGAAGATGCAGAGTGCCATGGAAATCAAAGGTACCGCCGGAACAGCCGGGACTTTAAAGGCTCTTGGCATTTCCGGGTGCATTTTACGCAGCACGATAACAGTTACCGATACAAAGAAAAATGCCCACAGCGTACCGATATTACAAAGTTCGGCGATCGTCCCGATCGGAAGGACTCCTGCCAGGATAACGCCTATGATCCAGACACAGATGACCGCCTGATTTGGAACACCACGTCTGCTGACTTTTGAGAAGGATCTTGGCAGAAGACCATCTCGCGACATAGAGTAGATCAGGCGTGATTCACTGCCTAAAAGCACCAGGACTCCAGTAGTCAGACCTGCGATCGCACCTACTGATACCAGTGCAGATCCCCATCGGATCCCGACTTCATTGAGCGCATGGGCTACCGGAGCTGCTACTCCGGAATACACAGAGTACTTGGCAACACCGGTCAGCATCAGTGTTACGATGATATACAGGGTCGTAGCAACGACAAGAGAACCGATGATACCCTTTGGCATATTTTTTTGCGGATCTCTGACCTCTTCTGCAGAATTTGCGATCGCGTCAAACCCCAGATATGCGAAGAAAACGATCGCTGCTCCTGAAAATACACCGCTCCAGCCATAAGGAAGAAATGGTGTGTAATTCGATGGATCCACGTGCTTCGCTACAAGGATTATGAACAGCAGGATCACTCCCAGTTTTACAAATACCAGGATATTGTTCAGCCTCGCACTTTCTTTCGTTCCCCAAAGCTGCAGCATTGCCATGATCGAAATAATGATGATGGCCGGCAAATTCATGATACCGCCGCTGGAAAAGTCTGTGATCAGCTTCTCCGGTAAATGGATCCCCATCAGTTCCAGAATATTCACGGCGTAAGCGGACCAGCCTACTGCAATAGCTGACATGGCGACTACGTATTCCAAGGTGATACACCAGCCGATAAACCAGCCAAAAATTTCTCCAAGCCCTACATAAGCAAATGTATAGGAACTTCCTGATACTGGAATGGCTGAGGCCAGTTCTGCATAGCAGAGCGCTGCACAGGCACATGCCAGACCTGCCAGGATAAAGGAAAGGATCAGTCCGGGACCTGCACGGTCAGCAGCTGCCACCCCAGTAATAACGAATAATCCGGAGCCTATAATGACTCCTACTCCCAGCATGGTCAATTCAAAAGCTCCAAGGCTTCTCTTTAACCCGCTGTTTTTCTCACAACTGCCCATTATATGATCTAGTGGCAGTTTTCGCATTAGTTTTTCTTTCATGTCCCTCTCTTTTTTTAGATAAACCACAAACGCGCCGTCTGCCTGATTGCAAACGGCGCGAATTTTAACATATCTTTACGGTCTTTAAATTGTCTGCCAGAGCCTGCTACTCTACTGCTTATCCTCAGGATCTTGAGGCTGTACCGGAGGCTGTGGCGGCACTTCCTGCGGAATCGGATCTACCGGTGCCTGCGGCTGTGGCGGTACCGGATTTACTGGTGCCTGCGGCTGCGGTGGTACCGGATTTGCCGGTGCCTGTGGCTGCGGCGGTACCGGATTTACCGGTGGCTGTGGCTGCGGTGGAACCGGATTTACCGGTGCATGTGGCTGCGGCGGTACTGGATTTACCGGTGCCTGCGGCTGACGCATTGCTGCCGGAATGGCTTCCGGATCGATCGGAGCCGGCTGCGTCTCCTTGATCAGATGACCTGCCAGGATCTCATAAAACCCGGCCTGCGTCGAATAAATATATGCGATGACCGGAGCCATACAAAGAGCTCCGACGATGTCAAACAGCACGGTCATAAAGCCAGACAGATACAGAGCCTCCGAAATCCCGCTCAGTACCCCTGCCGGAATCGATGCCAGGATTCCCCATCCAATAAAGGACAGACTCAGACAAAAATACTTGGCCTTGTTTCCACGCATCATCATCTTACTTTCATCCATGCACTGACGAATGCCCTTGTTCGGATCATCAGCCAGGATAAAGAACGCCTGGCTGTAGCGAATCGCTGCAATGATTCCCGGAACGATGAACAGCAGCGACCACAGTACGATAAACAGTCCCTGGAACAAGAACAGCCCCAGCGCCTTGCCGTATCTTTCAAATCCCAGGAATACATCTCCGATTCCAACGATCTGTCTGCGGAACATTGCCAGGAAAAACAGCGTGAGCCCCAGATCCATAGCACCCGTCACCAGCAGAGAATAAATCCCGCTCAGCGGTGAATATGCCGGCATAGAGTTATAAACAGTGCTGTAACCATCCACGCCTACATTATACGAATAACCCATATTCATGCTGTACAGTTCTCCCATATCGACCCCAAACAAAGTATTTAGGATCGCAGGCGGAAGCTGCACACACAATGTATATACGATCACCGCAATAATAGCACTTTGCCATTTCCCGGCGAGCGCATTCCGTCCCAGAGCCCTCAGATTACTGCTCGGGTCGGTAATAATAATATTGTTCCCGTAAAAATTTTGCTGCATAATATACCTCTTTCAAACTTAGTTTTCAATATTCTATGATTTTAACATATTTACCGCAGCTTCGCAAATATTTCATGGATCTCGCTCCGATCCAGCGAAACATAATTATTAGCCAGCAAACGCTGCTGATTTTCCAGTGTAGAATCCGTAAACGTGTCGATCTGCTCCTCCGTCATGCCGTATTCCCGCAGCGGTTTACGAGGGATCAGCTGATCCAGGACCTTCTCGATCTCCTCATAAACGTTCTCTTTTTCACAGCCCAAAATATCAGCCATCACGCTATTGATCCGATCGATCCTTCCTTCTGGTTCTCTCTTCATGTACGTCTTGAAGACTTCCGTGAAAAACTGATAATTAGCTTCTCCGTGAGGAACATGGAACGCCGCTCCGATGGAATAGGACAGTGCGTGTACTGCACCACATCCTGCATTACCAAAAGCGATCCCTGCATATGTTGCAGCCAGACCGAACTCCTGCAGCAGATCTTCCCGGTTTTCAGCACTGTTTCCGCCTCGTTCCAGGATCGTTTTATATCCGCCCATAATGATCTCCATCGCCTTTAAGGAATACATCTCACTAAAGGACGACGCTTTCGGAGAAAGAAAACTTTCCAGAGAATGGATCAGCGCATCGATGGAACTTGTCGCAAATACGTAATCCGGCAGATCCTGCAAGGATTCCGGGATCAATACTGCATGATCCGCATAAGTTTCCTCCGCAGCCAGTCCTTTTTTTACGTGCAGAGATTTCAGCTCGGAAATAGTCACGTTAGTAACTTCAGATCCCGTACCGCACGTAGTCGGAATAATGATCAGTTCCCGTATTTTCTTTGGAGCCGCATCTCCTGTAAACAACATCTGCGAGCGCTCCGGGAGATCCAGCGCGAGCACTTTGCACATATCCACGATTGTGCCGCCGCCAAAGGCAATGATCCGTTTGGCATCATACTGCTCCATATCCCTTCCCATGGCATCGATCATCTCATCGGTCGGCTCACCCTTGCCGTAGTCTTCACGAAACAATACCGGAATCGCAACTCCGGCCGGCTTCACGTACTTCTCATATCTTCTCCGGTTTGTCACCAGAATATCACCATTTCCCACCTGGAAATGATCTGCAAATTCACGGAAAGTATCACAACAACTGATCTGCGGTACTACTCTGAATGTTTTCATGCTCTGCTCCTATCTATCATACTATTTGAAACACATTAAAGACACTTTTTCGGTCAGATTTATTATATCGCTTGCTAACTGCTTTTTCAAGAGGTACAATAACGGTACTACCGTTGATTTAACAAGCTTTTCCAGTGATTTTACAAGGCAGGTATTTCCATGGCTCATTCTACAGAAAATATCATAATCATAACTTCTTATGTCGATGCCCCGTTCGATATGAAACAGGCTCTTACACAGATGAAAGATCCATATATCATCTGTACCGATGGCGGTTTCGATCTGGCAAAACAGGCCGGGATCACTCCTCACCTGCTTCTTGGAGACCTCGACTCCATTCAGTCCCGGATCCCGAAAGAGCTCCCGCTAAAAACGTTTCCTCCGGAAAAAGACTATACCGATCTGGAACTTGCGATCCATACAGCCATTGAGAAAAAAGCTTCTCATGTGGAGATCTGGGGTGGCATAGGGGGCAGGCTGGATCATACGGTTGCCAATCTGCAGCTGCTCTCCTGTTATGCCGAACAGTTCCGCTCTCTTTCAATGCATGACGGTCAGAACCGTTGTTTCGTTCTCAATGCAAAGGGCACTCAGAAAAGCATCACGATCCCCCAGGAAAAAGACTGCTATCTGTCACTTTTTTCTCTTTCTGAAACCGTCCAGGGGCTCACTGCAAAAGGCGTTAAATACCCACTTCAAAACCATACGCTCACACGCACGTTCCCTCTTGGGGTGAGCAATGAATTCAAACAAAAAGAAGCCTTTCTCTCGTTGGAAAAAGGCTCCCTGCTTATCGTTCTCGCAAAAGCGTGACCGCCTGCTGCTATCTGGCCCATCCAAACGTGCAGCGCACAGCTTTGTGCCAGCCGTCCAGCAGTTCCGCTCTCTTTCTTTGATCCATATCCGGCTTGAAGATCCTGTCGATCTGCCAGTTCGATAAAATATCATCTCGATTTTTCCAGTAACCTGTCGCCAGTCCTGCCAGATAAGCGGCACCAAGTGACGTCGTCTCGATACACTGCGGCCGGTACACTGGCATATTCATGATGCCAGCCTGAAACTCCAGCAGGAAATCATTCGCGCTGGCGCCGCCGTCCACCTTGAATTTCTGCAGAGGATGACCCATATCTTCTTCCATGGCAGCCATCAGATCATTGGTCTGGTACGCCATGGATTCCAGCGCGGCTCTTATTATATGATTCTTATTGACGCCTCGCGTCAGTCCCATGATCGCACCTCTCGCATAAGAATCCCAGTACGGTGCTCCAAGTCCTGTGAAAGCCGGCACTACATAAGCACCTGCTGTGTCCTCTACCATTCGCGCATGCTTCTCTGATTCTGCCGCATTATCTAAAATCTTCAGTTCATCACGCAGCCATTGTATCGTGGCTCCGGAAATAAATACGGATCCTTCCAGTGCATACTGCACCTTATTTCCCACACCCCATGCGATGGTCGTGATCAGTCCATTGCGGGAGTCCACTGGTTCATCTCCTGTGTTGACCAGCATAAATCCGCCGGTTCCGTATGTATTCTTAGCTTCTCCCTTTTCGAAACATGTTTGACCAAACAGAGCCGCCTGCTGATCTCCTGCCGCTCCGGAAATCGTGATAGGCCCACCAAATAATAACGGGCTGCTTTCACCGTACACTTCACTGGACGGCCGGACCTCCGGCAGCATACAGGCCGGTATTCCCAGTTCTTTCAGGATATCTTCGTCCCACTTGAGATCATGGATATTGAACATCATCGTCCGCGAAGCGTTGGAATAGTCCGTGACATGGACTTTGCCATCCGTCAGCTTCCAGATCAGCCACGTTTCAATAGTTCCGAACAACAGATCACCGTTCTTTGCCCGCTCCCAGGCGCCATCTACATGTCCTAAGATCCACCGCAGCTTCGTTCCCGAAAAATAAGGATCGATCAAAAGTCCTGTCTTACGGCGAAACGATGCTTCCAGCCCTTTTGCTTTCAAACTGTCACAGTACTCCGCAGTCCGCCGGCACTGCCATACAATCGCATTGTAAATCGGCTCTCCCGTATACCGGTCCCAGACGACTGTTGTTTCTCTCTGATTGGTGATACCGATGGCATCGATATTTTTATATGTAGCATCGATCTTTAAAAGCGCTTCCT
>OFMO01002042.1_pt1 | contig 10956 bp, 10 predicted proteins | sample 1541821 | NCBI WGS metagenome assembly OFMO01 (sample SAMN04209253, study PRJEB22552) | human gut metagenome | biome: gut; material: feces | host: Homo sapiens | place: USA: Oklahoma | reverse complement strand
AGTCCGGCACCACTGCCCGCCTGCTGAGCAAGTACCGCCCGCAGCAGCCCATCATTGCCTGCGTCATGCGCGAGCAGGTGCAGCGTCAGCTGTCCCTGAGCTGGGGCATCACCCCGCTGATGATGTCTCTGGCACACAGCACCGATGAGCTGATCGAGATGTCCACTGCTCTGGCCAAGGAGAACGGCTACCTGCACAACGGCGAGCTGGCTGTTGTGACCGCAGGCGTGCCCGTGGGCGTTTCCGGCACCACCAACATGATCAAGATCCACATGGTGGGCAACTGTCTGGCTACCGGCGTGGGCGTCGGCCCCGAGAACAATGATGTTGCCAGCGGCAAGGCCTGTGTCTGCCGCACCATGGACGAGGTGCGCGCCAAGTTCAAGCCCGGCATGGTGCTTGTAGTGCCCTCCACCAGCAACGAGATGCTGAGCTTCGTGCGCGACGCTGCCGCTCTGGTGGTAGAGGAGCCCGGCCTGAACAGCCACGCCGCTATTGCCGGCAAGGCACTGCTGAAGCCCACCGTTGTGGGTGCCGCCGGTGCTACCAGCCACATCCGCGATGGTCTGATGGTGGCTGTGGACTGCGCACACGGCAGTGTGCAGCGCCTGCAGGGCTGATAAAGGAGAGCTGTAGTATGGAACGTATCGCAAGTTTTTGCGTGGATCACACCCGGCTGGAGCGCGGGATGTACCTGAGCCGTCAGGACGGCGATGTGCTCACCTGGGACATCCGCATGAAAAAGCCCAATCAGGGCGATTACCTGACCACTGCTGCCGCCCACACGCTGGAGCATCTGTTTGCCACCTACGCGCGCAACAGCGCCGTGAAGGATGGGGTGATCTATGTTGGCCCCATGGGCTGCCGCACCGGCTTTTACCTGCTCACCCGAGGGCTGACCCCGGCACAGGCGCTGCAGCTGACGGTGGACGCCTACCGCTTTATGGCCGATTTTGAGGGTGCCGTGCCCGGTGCCAGCGAGGTGGAGTGCGGCAACTACCGCGATATGGATCTGCCTGCCGCCAAGGCTGAAGCCGCTGCCATGCTGCCCGTGCTGGAAGCGCTGACCGCAGAGGATCTGCACTACTGATCTGTCAATATAAAGAGAGCGCCGCACAAAATACCGTGCAGCGCTCTTTTTGTTACAAAATGATGCGAAAGTATTATTTATAATTTTAGGGCAGGGGAACGTCTGCGGATGTTCCCCTGCCCTGTTTTTACTAAAAGAAATCTCAAATCAGCCCCAAGGCTGCAAACTCCTTGGCAATGCCGTCCTCGTACACCGAGGGGGCAATGCGGTCGCAGCGCTGCTTCAGGCTTGCAGAGCCGTCGGCCATACAGACACTGATGCCGACCACATCGGTCATCTGCAGGTCGTTGTCGCTGTCGCCAAAGCCGATGCTGTTCTGCAGGGGCACGCCGAGATAGTCACATACGGCCTTGATGCCGCGCCCCTTATCAAACTTGCGGTTGATGAGCTCGCCGTTCACATAGCCGCCGTTCAGACCGTCCAGCTTGCTCTCGCAGAACACGAATCTGTCCTCGTACAGGCGCTTGGCCTCGTTCAAGTCCTCGCTGCGCTCTGCGATATATACGATCTTATACAGCGGCTCGCCCTTGTACTCGGCCAGCGGGCTCATGGTCATGCCGTCCTCCATGGCCTTGCGCCAGCGGGCGGCTTCGCTGTTCAGGGGGCCTGCATCCCGGTGGGTGAAGCTCCAGCGCTCGATCATCTTCAGGCTGCCGTAGGTGGCATCCCGCGCTTCCAGCGTGCACTCCACGCCGTGGCGCTCCATGGCGCTGCGCACGCCCTGTGCCAGCTGCGGCTCCATAGGCAGGTCTACCAGCACCTTACCCCGCAGAACACATAACCGCCGGCGCTGCATACCGCGCCGTCAAAGCCATAGTCCAGCAGCGGCTGGGTCATGCGCAGGTTGCGCCCGGTGCACAGAAACAGCTTGTGGCCATTGGCATGTGCTTTGTGCAGCGCTTCCACCGTGCTTTGGGGGATCAGCATCTCGCCCGGGGGCAGCAGAGTGCCATCAATGTCTAAAAAAATCAGTTTTTGTTTCATTCGTTCCTCTTTTTTTACAGTGAGCCTCGCTCTACCAGCGTATAGCCCAGCGTGGTCTGGCGTACCGGTGCAGCGTCCGGCCCGGTATGCTCTAAGCTTTGCAGCAGCATCCGGGCAGCCTCCTGCCCGACCTGCCGCTGATAAAAGCGGATGGTGGTCAGGCCGGGTTCCACCACCTTGCCTGCCCAGTTGTCTCCGATGCCGGCAAGACCTACATCCTGCCCTACTTTGCGCCCGGCGTCGCGCAGCACCTGCAAAGCGCCAAAGGCCACGGTGTCTGTCACGCAGACTACACCGTCCAACTGCGGGCAGCGTGCCAGCAGCTCTTCCATGCAGCGGTGCCCTTCTTCCATGGAAAAGGCGGCGCAGTAAGCGCGGGGCAGACCATCTGCGTTTAGTCCCACCTCCCGCAGTGCATCCTGCACACCCTGACGGCGGGCTATGCCGGTGGCGGCGTCCTGCTCGCTACCGCCGATATACACGATATTTTTGCGGCCATGCTCCAGCATCTTCCGGGTCAGGTCGCGGGCAGCAGAGCGGTCGTCGTTATAAACGCAGGGCAGGTCTGCAAAACGCTGCCCTGTTACTACCACGGGCACACGGCAGTCCTTCAGCGCCTTGCACAGCTGCGGGTTGGAATCATAGCCCAGCAGGATGATACCGGCCACATGATTGCGCTGCAGCGCTGTAAGATATTCCAGCTCCATCTGCCCGTCCAGCTCGGTGTCTGCCAGCAGCATCAGGTAGCGGCTGGCCCCCAACTCGGCTGCAATGCCGCTGGTGATCTGCCCCACCGACTGGGAGCTGATGCTGGGCACAATGACCCCCACCTGACGCACCTTGCCGGTGCGCAGGGTCTGCGCCGCAGTATCCGGGCTGTAGCCGGTCTTTTCCACTACGGCTTGTATCACGGCACGTTTCTGTTCGCTGAGGGGGCCGCCGTTCAAATAGCGGCTGACCGCAGCGCTGGAAACGCCTGCCAGCTTTGCAATATCACTGATGGTCATGGGGTATTTTCTCCGTTCCCTCTCCGGTGGCAATGTGTAAACGTTTTCATGCTTATTATAAATCCGTTTCACATTTCCCGCAAGAGGTGCAATGACCGTTTTTCTGTGGGGCTGCCCGCTGCTTTTTTGGTGATTTTACACAATCCAAACAATCTTGCTTTCTGATTTACCGCCAGAATTGCGAAAACCGTAGCGCTTATACAAGTCCCATGCTGATGGCGCGTGCGATAAGTCCCAGCACCAGCGCTGCCAGAATAATGCCAAGTGCCACCCTGCTCTCGCCGCCGGTCTGCTGCTTTTTGCTGCGGGAGGCTGTGCCGCGGCTCTGCTTTGTACCGGTGCTGCGGCTGCGGGCGGCAGTGCTTTTGGTGCTGCGGACAGTCTGGGGATTGCGGGGCTTTGTGCGGGCGGCGGCTTTTCCCTGCTGTGCGTTCTGCGGGCTGCTCTGGCGCACTTTAAGGGGCTTGCCCTCGCTGCAACGGCTCAGATAATCCTCTGCCTCGCGGTAATACTGCGCCAGTTCGTTTTCCTTAAAGGCAGTACCGGCGTAGCCCTCCTCCAGCGCCTCGATGGCTTCGTTGAACAGCAGGGCTGCCTGTGCGCCGTCCGCAGCAACCGCCGCATGGGCTGCCTCGTTGCGGGCGGTGCGGATGGCGTTGCAGGCATGGCGGGCGGCAGAGGGGTGCGCCGTGTTGCCCAGCAGGTCCAGCGGGCGGGCGGCATCGGTCTCCGGGTCCAGCAGCACCCGCATACACAGGGTAGTGTCCAGCTGCTGCCAGCTGGTCTTGCCGGTAAGATCCGGCATACGGTCGTAGTAATCCGGGCTTTCCTGCTTGCGGGCAGCAATATACTCCAGCAGCGCATCCAGACTGTGCGCCCCGGGCTTGCGCTCCCAGTGCCAGCGCAGCAGGCGGCGGCTGATCTCATCGCAGGCGGTCTTGATCTCAAAAGCCACCTGTAAGGCTTGTTCCGGCATGGTATTTCCTTTCTGTGCAGCGCGCACAAAAGGCGGAGAAGGCACGCTGCCCCCTCCGCCGGGATGATCTTATTTTACAGCACGAACTGGTAGTACACAAAACCGCACAGCGCGATGGCTGCGCACAGGATGGCCGTAATAGGCGGCACCCAGCGGATCAGCGCTTCTGCCACGCTGTCCCGGCTGTCCTCGTACTCCTCGTACCCTTCGTCCTCCACAGGCGCGGGCTGACGCACCGGAGCCGGACGGCGGGCGGGGATCACGCGGGTACCCTCGTCTGCCGCAGCAGCACCGGAAAGCGGTGCGCGGACAGAGGCATCCAGCACCCGGGTAGGCTCCGAGACAGGCTGGATGGGGTCAGCCTTTGGCTCGTAGACCGGTGCTCCCACGACCCGGGTGGGCTCTTCTACAGGAGCCGCCGGAGCAGCAGGGGCTGCGCCCACGATGCGGGTAGGCTCCTCCACCGCAGCGGGCGCTGCGGGAGCAGCTGGGGCGTTAAGGGGCATTTCCATCTCGTCTGCCGGGGCAGCGGGCTGCAGCAGAGTGTTCAGCGCGTTCTGCAACAGGATACGGTCACAACCGCACTCCGAGCAGTAAACCGTGTCCTCCTCGGTGGGGTGGAAGGCGCCGCAGGCGCAGTACCAGCCGTTCTCGAACACCTGCGGCTGATACTTGAGCCCGGTGCGGTTCATGCGGGCCTCCAGCGCCTTTTGCAGCTCCGGAGCCAGACGGCGGGGTGCGGGCAGACGCACACGCTTGATGCCGTCCAGATGCACCACGCGCTTGCCGTTGTACACATTGCACAGGGTAACATCCACGCTGGTGATGGCCTTGGCCGTGATGAACACAGCATCATCCTGCCCAAACAGCTCGCCGGGTTTTACCTGCAGATCCCGGTACTCGAACTTATCCTCGCACAGGATCACGCCATCCACGCCCTTGCACTTGAAGTGGATTTCCAGTGCGGTCAGGGTTACGCGGGAAATATTCTTGAAGGTCAGGCAGACAGCGTGCTCGCCGCTGACGTCTCCCTTGAGCAGCTCCACGCAGACAAACTGCACCGGACTGCCAGGGGTATAGTAGTTTGCGCGGGTCTGTGCGACCGGGTTAAAATTTTCCTCCACGATGCTCGCTCCTTTCCTAAAAAAGCTTAGTCCTGCTGCTCCGGGGCGTCCGGCTGCGGCATTTCCGGCTGGGCAGGCTCGGCCTGCTCGGCGGGTTCTGCGCGCTCAGCGGTCTGGGCAGGCTCTGCGGGCTGCACCGGGGCAGGCTGCACGGTCTGGTCGGGCTGTGCCTGCTCGGGCTTTGCATCCTCGCAGGGAGGCAGGGTGCCGCCGGCCATAATGGTGTTGAACTGCTCCTCGTTGAGCTTTTCGCGCTCCATCAGAGCCTTGGCCAGCGCATGGAGCTGGTCGATGTGCTCGGTCAGGGTGCGGCGGCAGGTCTCGTAGGCCTCGTCAATGATATCGCGGGTCTCGCTGTCGATCTCGGCAGCGGTGGTCTCGCTGTAACCCTTGCCCTGACCAAAGTCGCGGCCAAGGAAGGTCTCCTCCTGCGAGGTGCCGTAGACCACGGGGCCCAGACGCTCGGAGAAGCCGTAGCGGGTGATCATCTGGCGGGCGATATTGGTGGCCTGCTGCAGGTCGTTGGAGGCACCGGTGGAGATGTCCTCCAGAATCAGCTGCTCGGCCACACGGCCGCCCAAGCTGGACACGATGTCCTCAAACATCTCGCCCTTGGTCACATAGCTGCGATCCTTCTCAGGCAGATACATGGTGTAACCGCCGGCCTGACCGCGCGGGATGATGGTGATCTCGTGCACGCGGGGATGATGCTTGCAGTAGAAGCCTGCCACTGCGTGACCGGCCTCGTGGTAGGCGGTGAGTTTTTTCTCCTCCGGGGTGACCACGCGGCTCTTCTTCTCGGGGCCAGCCATCACCTTCATGGAGGCTTCCTCGATATCCTCCATGGTAATGGCCTTGCGGTTGCGGCGGGCTGCCAGCAGCGCGGCCTCGTTGACAAGGTTCTCAAGGTCTGCACCGGCAAAACCGGCGGTGCGCTGGGCAATGACCTTCAGGGAGACGTCCGGTGCAAGGGGCTTGTTGCGGGTATGCACCTTCAGGATCTCCTCGCGTCCCTTGACATCCGGCAGACCCACATAGACCTGACGGTCAAAACGGCCGGGACGCAGCAGCGCCTTATCCAGAATGTCGGCACGGTTGGTGGCCGCCATGACGATGATGCCGTCGTTGGCCTCAAAGCCATCCATCTCCACCAGCAGCTGGTTCAAAGTCTGCTCGCGCTCATCGTGACCGCCGCCCAGACCTGCGCCGCGCTGACGACCCACAGCATCGATCTCGTCGATAAAGATGATGCAGGGCATGGTCTTTTTGGCCTTATCGAACAGGTCACGCACGCGGGATGCGCCCACGCCGACATACATCTCCACAAAGTCAGAGCCGGAGATGGAGTAGAAGGGCACCCCCGCCTCGCCTGCACAGGCGCGGGCCAGCAGGGTCTTACCGGTACCCGGAGGGCCCACCAGCAGCACACCGTGGGGGATGCGGGCACCCAGCGTATTGAACTTATCGGGGCTCTTGAGGAACTCCACAACTTCCTTGAGCTCCTCTTTTTCCTCGTCCTCACCGGCCACATCGGCAAAGGTGGCAGTCTTTTTGTTCTCGTGCTCGTCCTTTACCTTGGCCTTGCCTACGTTCATGATGCCGCCGCCACCGGCGCCGCCGCGCATCATGGAGAACAGCAAAAAGCCGGTGCAGCCCAGCATAGCCAGATAGAACAGGATCTCCATCCAGGGGATGGTCTCCTTGGCAGGTACATAGTCGTACACCATGGGCGCATCGGGATTGGCTGCATCGTACTGGGCGATGTAGTCCGACACATGGTCCACGAACATCCGGGCGTAGGGCAGCTTGTAGCTGACTGTCTCGGTGCCGTCATCGTTCTTCTTCACCCCGGTGGGGGCGGAGGAAGAGGAGGACAGCAGGCCGGAAAGCAGTCCGCCCGTAGACTGGGCAGTGCTCTGCTCGGCAGCGTTGGGCAGCTCCTGTGCGCCCTCCTTCAGGGTCATGGTGATCACACCGGTATTCAGATCCAGCGAGAATTTGGTGACCTGATTGCTCTCAAAATAGTGTACCACCGTGGAATACGCCATAGAGGAGCCGTTAGCGCTGCCGCCGGTGCCGCCCAGCACCGACCACACCATCAGCACGGCTGCCAGCACAATGGCGATCACCAGCGGATTGAAACGGGGTTTCTTCGGTTGCAAAAAAATCAACTCCAGTTCTGGATTTTTATAATGGACACGTTACTTCGTGTAGACCTCGGGCTTCAGCACACCGACATAGGGCAGGTTGCGGTATTTTTCATCGTAGTCCAGACCATAGCCCACCACGAACTCGTCAGGCACCTGAAAGCCCTCGTAATCCGGCTGGATGTTGGCCTTGCGGCGGCTGGGCTTATCAAGGATGGTGCAGATCTTAACGGAGTTCGGGTTGCGCATCTTGAGCATGGGCACAAGGTTGGACAGGGTGACGCCGGTGTCCAAAATGTCCTCCACGATCAGCACATCCTTGCCGGACAGATCACCGTCCAGATCCTTGATGATCTTGACCAGACCACTGGTGGTGGTATTGCTGCCGCCGTAGCTGGAGACCACCATAAAGTCGATATTGCAGGGGATGCTCACAGCCCGCATCAGGTCAGCCATAAAGACCACCGAGCCCTTGAGGATGGACACCAGCACCAGATTTTTACCGGCATAATCCCGGCTGATCTGAGCGCCCAGCTCTGCCACCTTGGCCTTCAGCTGCTCTTCGCTGACCAGAATGGTCTTGATATCATCGTGCATACTCATTTGTTTTTTCCTCCTGTGTTTCGATCTCTGCATCCAAGTGCAGGATCCATCTGCTTTCCGTGTCCGGTGCAAGGCCATCGGCAAAGCCTTCTCCACACACCCATAAAATCTCGCTTCCGCTGGCAAGCAGCGGCAGCGTATCCCGCAGTTCGTTCGGGACACCGGCCTCGTTCATCCACTTACGCAGTGGCTTGCTCAAACCCCGCCCCGCAGGCCGGAAGCGGTCTCCCGGCTGTCGGGCACGCAGCACAAGGCCAGTGTACAACGTAGTTATTCTAGCATAATCCGCCCGATTTTTTAAGTCTTTTTTATGAACGACTTGTATTTTTTCTTCAAAATCGGCTGTTAACAGCTCCGCTTTCCCCTTCCAGCCCCCGCGCAGCCGGAATTCCGGCTGTTTTTCGGGCAAAAGGGGCACTTGCTGCGGCGCGCTCTCCAGCTGCCGGGGCAGCGCTTGCGGCAGCGTTTCCTGCCGCAGACAGCCGTTTCCGGCGCAAAAACGCACCTGTCCGGTCAGCTGTACTGCGCCGCTGCCCTGCCGCACCACGGCACACAGCAGCTGCACATATTTTTCCTCTGCGTCCCGCACCGGAGCCACAAGGCTGTGCAGCGCAGTTTCCAGTAGCAGCGGGTCTGCCGCCTGCAAGGGCGCCAGCTGCCATGCAGGTTCTGCGCCGGGCAGGCGTGCCGCCGCCAGAAGCTTTGCAGCCCCGGCGGCAAGATAGGCATCCACCCGCGCGGCCTTTTCACAGAACCGCGCCAGATTCTGCACTGCCGCCGCGTTGGTGCTTTCCAGCGCAGGCAGGGCGCTGTGGCGCAGACGGTTGCGGGCGTAGGCATCGGTGTCGTTGGTCTCGTCGGTGACCCACGGCTGTCCTGCTGCCCGGCAGACGGCCTCGGTCTCGGCGCGGCTCAGGCAGAGCAGCGGACGCAGGTAGCACCCGCGCCTTGGCCGGATGCCGCCCGCACCGTGCAGCCCGGTGCCGCGCGCCAGCCGCAGCAGCAGCGTTTCGGCTTGGTCATTTGCAGTATGGGCCGTAGCGATGGCATCTATCCCCTGCCCTTGCAGCTGCGCAAAGGCCGTGTAGCGCAGACGGCGCGCCCAGTCCTCCCCGGCGTGCACCGGGGGCGAAACCAGCTCCGCCGCATGGAACACCCGCAGCGGCACGCCCAGGCGGGCGCATTCCGCCCGCACAAAGGCCTCGTCCCGGTCAGCGCTCTGCCCGCGCAGACCGTGGTTCACATGGCAGGCAGAAAGCGTATAGCCGAACCTCGGCTGCAATTGCCGCAGCAAGAGCAGCAGCGCCATGCTGTCCGCGCCGCCGGAGACTGCCGCCGCCAGATGCTGCGGTGCGCCGGGCTGCAAAAGCCCCTCCCGGGTGCAGAAATCCTCCACCCGGGCAAGAATCGCGGTATCCATCAGCGCTTGAAGTCCACATCCATAAAGCGGGTGTGGGCACCATCCCAGCCCAGCGGCACGGTGCTGGTCTCGCCGTGACGGTTCTTTGCCACGATACACTCGGCGGTATCGGCATCCACCTCGGCACCATCCGGGTTCTGGCTGGCGTAGTAGGAATCGCGGTACAAGAACAGAACGCAGTCCGCGTCCTGCTCGATGGAACCGGAGTCACGCAGATCCGAAAGCTGCGGGCGGTGGCTGGAGTTGTTGCCCTGCTTTTCCACCGCACGGGACAGCTGGCTCAGCGCGATGATGGGCACGTTCAGCTCCTTAGCCATGATCTTCAGGTTTCGGGTGATGGAGCTGATCTCCTGCACGCGGTTCTCACTGCGCTGGCCGGTGGTCATCAGCTGTAAATAGTCGATGACGATCAGGCCCACGTTGGGGCGGGCAGGGTCCTGATTCACCCGGCGGATCTTGGCCTTCATCTCGGTGATGGTGATACCGGAGGTGTCGTCCATATAGATCGGTGCATCGTGCAGCTTTTCGGTGGCCAACGCCAGATACTCCCAGTCCTCGGCGCGCAGCGCACCGGTACGGAAAGCCTGACTGTCGATACCGGCCTCCGACGAGAGGATACGGTTGGTCAGCTGCTCCTTGGTCATTTCCAGACTGAAGATGGCCACCGGCACCTTTTGCTGCATGGCCACGCGGGTGGCGATGTTCAGTGCAAAACTGGTTTTGCCCATACCGGGACGAGCTGCCAGAATGACCAGATCGCCGCGGCCAAGGCCGGTAAGCACGGTGTCCAGCAGGCGGAAGCCGGTGGGAATACCCTTGTACTTATCCGCATCCGGGCCGCTGATCTTTTGCAGGTTGGTCAGCGTTTCCACCATGCTGGACGAAAGCGGGGTCAGGGCGCTGGAATCGCGGCCGGAGCGGATCTCGTAGATGCGTTGCTCGGCATTTTCCAGCAGAAGGTCGGCGTCCGGCTCGTCCCCGGCGTCCTGCAAGATGTCCTTGGCAACGCCCATCAGCTGGCGCACCAGATATTTTTCCTGCACGATCTGGGCGTAGGCCTTTACATTGGAGATGCTGGGCACCGTTTCCGCCAGACCGGTCAGATAGATCTTGGCCTCGTCTGCGCTGGGGAACACACCATCGGACACCACTGCATCCAGCAGGGTGACAAAATCGATGGTCTGGTCGTTGGTGAACAGGCGCAGCATCTCGGTCCAGATCTGGGCGTTCTGCCGGGTGTAGAACATTTCCGGCTTGAGGATCTCCACAAGATCGGTCAGGGTGTCGGGCTTGAGCAGCACCGCGCCCAGCACGCTCTGCTCTGCCTGCATATTGTAGGGCAGATTGATGCCCACGCTCTCCAGATTCAGTTCATTGGAATAACGTCGTTCGTTCAGCATAGTAGTTTGTCCTTATCCAAAATCCAAAGCATCCTGTAAAGCCAAAAAGCGCCCCCTGCTGTGAGGGGGCGCAAACGGCACACAGATCAGGCCTGTTCCACTTCCACCTGGATCTTGAAGGAAGCCACGACGCCAACGTACAGACGGACTTTGCCGTTGAACACACCGGCATCCTTGATGTCCTTGGTCTCCAGCTCGATCTTCT
>OFMO01002041.1_pt1 | contig 10968 bp, 10 predicted proteins | sample 1541821 | NCBI WGS metagenome assembly OFMO01 (sample SAMN04209253, study PRJEB22552) | human gut metagenome | biome: gut; material: feces | host: Homo sapiens | place: USA: Oklahoma | reverse complement strand
AACTCTTTGCCACAATGTCAAGTGGTAAATTCAAAAAAGGACAAGCACTATCAAAGAAAGCAGTCTTTCATAGTGCTTGTCTTTTCTTATTCATGTTTTCTGCCTTGCATTGTTCGAAACGCAGAACTATAATATACTCGATGGAGGTGCGAAATGGATTATATGACATTGAAAGAGGCCGCTGAGAAATGGAGCGTGTCACCTCGTAGGGTAAATTATTATTGCGCTGGTGGTCGTATCCCCAGCGCTGTAAAGATGGCCGGTGTTTGGCTGATTCCCAAAACTGCGGAAAAGCCGATTGATGGCCGGACGAAACAGGGAAAGGAACAGAAGCATGAGTAAGATATTACTTTTGGAAGATGATTTGAGCCTGATCAACGGGCTTTCCTTTGCGTTCAAGAAGCAGGGATTTGAATTGAATATTGCCAGAACGTTGAAAGAAGCGGATGCGCTGTGGGCGGATGGCAGGTATGATTTGTTGGTACTGGATGTATCCCTGCCGGACGGCACCGGCTTTGAATTTTGCAAACGGGTGCGGCAGGTTTCCAAGGTGCCGATCATCTTTCTGACCGCTTCGGACGAAGAAACGAGTATCATTATGGGGCTGGATATGGGCGGCGACGACTATATCACCAAGCCCTTCAAGCTTGGAGTCCTGGTTTCACGGGTCAATGCCCTGCTTCGCCGTGCAAAGGATTTCAGCGCAACGGACACAGAACTGCAATCGAACGGAATCAAGGTTCTTTTGCTGCAGGGTCAGGCTTTCAAAAATGGGGAGCTGTTGGATTTGACCGCTGCTGAATACAAGCTGCTGTGCCTGTTTATGCGAAACCCCAATACGGTGCTTACCAAGGAGCAGATATTAGATAAACTGTGGGACTGCGACGGAAATTATATCGACAGCAGCACCCTCACCGTGTATATGCGGCGGCTTCGCATGAAGATTGAGGATAACCCCAGTGACCCGCAGATGCTCCTGACCGTCCGTCGCATGGGCTATAAATGGAATGTAGTAGGGTGAGGCAGCCTATGAAAATACTTGCAAATAAGGATATCAGAAATCTGTTTCTTGCGGTATCGGTTATCTGGGCAGCATCCCTCCTGCTGGCACAGGGCTTTTTATGGCTGCGCTATCAAAGGCTTTCTTTGTGCCTGCTGTTTATTTTTTTGTTGGCAGCGGCGGCTATATGGGTGGTTTGCTGCTCCTATTTCAAAAAGCAGAATAAGATCATGGAACAGGCGGTATCCCAGATCAATGTGTATCTTGACGGGGATAGCAACGCACGTATTGAATGCGACAGTGAGGGGGAGCTATATCGGCTGTTCCATTCCGTCAATTCCCTGGCGGCGGTTTTGAACGCCCACGCAGATAACGAGCTTCGGGAAAAGGAATTTTTGAAAAATACGATCTCCGATATTTCCCACCAGCTGAAAACACCGCTGGCGGCACTGAATATTTATAATGGCCTGCTTCATGAGGAAGATATAGAAGCGTCCTCCGTGAAAGAATTTGCTGACCTGTCTGAGCAGGAGCTTGACCGCATGGAAACGCTGGTGCAGAGCCTGCTGAAGATCACAAGGCTGGACGCCGGTTCCGTCACGCTGGAAAAGGGGGCCGAGAATGTGGCGGATATGCTGCGGGATGTTGAGCTGCATTTCGCATACCGGGCCAAACAGGAGCATAAAGAACTTGTCCTGTCCGGCCCGGAGGAGGTCCTTCTTTTCTGCGACCGCGACTGGCTGACCGAGGCCATTGACAACATCGTGAAAAACGCCCTCGACCATACGGAGAGCGGCGACGCGGTTCATATTACATGGAAAGCTCTGCCCAATGCCGTTCAGATCGCCGTAAAGGACAACGGCTGCGGCATCCATCCGGAGGACCTGCACCATATTTTCAAGCGGTTCTACCGCAGCCGCTTTTCCCAGGACAAGCAGGGCATCGGGCTGGGCCTGCCGCTGGCAAAGACCATCGTGGAAGCCCATAGCGGCACGATTGAGGTGGACAGTGAACTTGGAAAAGGCACGACCTTCACCATGAATTTTTTAATTCCTACAAAATTGTAGGCTGAGTGTAGGGTTACAGTAATATTTCGGTGCTATCCTTTCCTCATAGGCAGGAAAAACAAAAGCAGCCCGCCTATTTCGCAAAACATGAAGAAAGAGGTATATGCACGATGAATTTATTAGAGGTCAAAAACATTTGTAAGACCTATGGCAGCGGAGAAACCGCAGTCAAGGCTTTGAAGGATGTCAGTTTTTCCGTTCCCAAGGGGGAATATGTGGCCGTCGTGGGGGAATCCGGTTCCGGCAAAAGTACGCTGCTGAACATGATCGGCGCGCTGGACACGCCCACGACCGGCAAGGTGCTGATCGACGGTAAGGACATTTTTGCCATGGACGAGCGCAAGCTGACGGTATTCCGCCGCAGGAACATTGGCTTTATCTTTCAGGCGTTTAACCTTGTGCCGGAGTTAACGGTGGAGCAGAACATCATCTTCCCGGTGCTGCTGGACTACCAGAAGCCGGATAAGAAATATCTGGAAGAACTTCTTGCGGTACTGAACCTGAAAGAGCGCCGGAACCATCTGCCCAGCCAGCTCTCCGGCGGACAGCAGCAGCGTGTGGCGATTGGCCGTGCGCTCATTACCCGGCCAGCCCTGATCCTGGCTGACGAGCCGACCGGCAATCTGGACACCCAGAACAGCAGCGGGGTCATTGCCCTGCTGAAAGAAGCATCCAAAAAGTATGAGCAGACGATTATTATGATTACCCACAACCGTAGTATCGCGCAAACGGCTGACCGGGTATTGCAGGTATCGGACGGTAACCTCACCGATTTTGGGAGGTGCCGGGAATGAAAAGCTATTTAAGCCTTGTGCCGATCTCTGCAAAGGTGCGGAAACGGCAGAATCGGATGACCATTCTGTGTGTCATTATTTCGATATTTCTGGTGACAGCAATTTTTAGCGTGGCGGATATGATGATTCGAACCCAAAGCGACCGAATGACCGGCAAAAACGGAAGTTGGCACATAGAGTTGGACGGCATTTCTCAAGAAACAGCCCTGAAAATTGCGGGGCGGGATGATGTGGTTTCGATTGGTGCAGTTACGATATTTAACCCGGACGGAGAACTGCCCTACCGCATGGACGGAAAAAGGGTTGTACTTTATGGTATTGATGAATCCTATCTGACAATGAATTCAACTGGTGCCGCCGAAGGACGCTTTCCGCAGGGAATGGGCGAAATCATGCTCAGCAGCAATGCAGCGCGTGTCCTTCAAGTTGCAGTTGGGGACACTGTTACACTACGTACGCCGTCCGGAGACTGGGATTTTACAGTGTCCGGTTTGGGCGGTGTGGAGGAAAGCTACTATTCCGGGCAATATTCTTTGATGGATGCCTACCTGCCGCGCACAGCATTTGCAGCGCTGATGGAGCAGAACAACGTCCATAATCTTCAAACGTCATATTATGTCCAGTCTACCAGCGCGTCTAAGGCAGCTAAAGCAATCCCGGAACTGACGGCACAGCATAACCTGCCGGAAAATGCTGTCTCAGAAAACACCGGTGTGATGGCTATCGCCGGACAAAGCGATAGCAGCGCCGCAAAAAATGTTTACAGCCTTGCCGCAGTTCTGTTTGTGCTGGTTCTTCTGGCAGGTGTACTGATGATCTCCGGCAGCATGAACAGCAATCTGGCACAACGAATCCAGTTCTTCGGAATGATGCGCTGTATCGGCATGAGCAAATCTCAAATTATCCGATTTGTCCGTTTAGAAGCGCTTAACTGGTGCAAAACGGCTGTGCCCGTAGGCGTTCTGCTTGGCACACTTGCCAGCTGGAGCATTTGCGCGGCGCTGCATTATGGCATCGGTGGCGAGTTTTCCACAACACCGGTTTTTCAAATCAGTCCTGTAGGTTTAGTCAGTGGCATCGTGGTCGGTATCGTGACCGTCCTGCTGGCGGCAGAGTCACCGGCGCGACGGGCGGCACGGGTCTCACCTGTGGCGGCGGTCTCCGGCACGGGAGAGAATCTTTCCGCTTCGCGTCATGCTTCAAACTATAGCTTTGGAAAAATCGAGTTGTCGTTGGGAGCCCATCACGCCATTGCCGGTAAAAAGAACCTGTTTTTAATGACATCTTCTTTTGCACTCAGTATTGTTTTGGTGCTTTGCTTTTCTGTACTGCTTAAATTTGCCGGCTTGCTTTTGCCCGGTCAAGCTCCGTGGCAGCCGGATATTCTCTTGAACGGGTACGGAAACGAACAGGTATTGTCCCGCAGTATGGCAGAACAGCTGCGTGCGATTCCGGGTGTTGGGTATGTCTGGGGCGCAACCGGTCTTACCAACACTCCTGCCAGCAGTCCGCAGAAAGAGGTAGAGCATGTGGTGCTGGGTTCCTACGATGATTTTATGATGGAAAAAAGCAGGGATCTCGTTGTAGCAGGCAGGATGGCCGATCAGGCAGCCAGCAGCAACGAAGTCATGACGATCTATAATAAAAACAACCCGTTGAAGGTTGGAGATACCGTTTATATAAGCGGAAGAGACCTTACCATTGTGGGGGCTTTTTCGGAGGGAATGTTCCCGGATGATGTTACAGTCATCTGCCCACAGGCGCTATTTGACCGTCTGGTCGGAGCGCAGAACTATAATATGATCGGCGTTTTGCTGAACGATTCAGCAACAGAGCAGACTGTAATGCAAATTGCCCACCTTGCAACAGACGAGATCATTGTATCGGATGTGCGAGAGCGTAATTCGCAGGAAGCTGCTACCTATCTGGCTTCCAGAATTGTCGTATATGGTTTTCTGGCGATTATTGGACTGATTTCTCTTTTTAATATTGTCAACAGCATTTCGATGAGCGTTTCTGCCCGTACAAAGCAGTATGGCGTCATGCGTGCAATTGGAATGGATGGCAGTCAGCTTACTCGGATGGTTGCTGCGGAAGCCTTTACCTATGCTGTTTCCGGGCTGATTGTCGGCTGTATTGCCGGTCTGCTGCTGAGCCGTATGCTGTACGCTCGACTCATTACACGCTATTTTGGCATGACATGGCATCTGCCAGGAATGACGCTCTGCCTTATCATTCTATTCGTATTTGCTGCCGCAGCTCTTGCGGTTCATGCCCCAGCGAAGCGGATTCGAAACATGGCAATTACTGAAACAATCAATGAATTATAATTGCAATCCACTTTGGAAAATTTAATGTAACATCTGCCGGACGACGGCAAAGAAAAAATCCCCATCCCTCATTGATTGAGAGATGGGGATCACTGATTATTCTGTAATCTCCGGGATTTCTCCGACAAAGTTATAAATGATCCTGACTTCCTGCACTTTCTGTCCGTCAATCTTCTTGACTTCACCCACCAGAATCTTGCTGATGAGCCGGTTCAGCACCGCCTCGTCCAGTTCTTCAATGGCGGCGTAGCGCCGGATTTCCCGGATAAAGGTGCGGACTTCGCTTTCCTGTTCGTCAGAGTGTCGCATCATCAACATCAGGTCTTGCAGGCGCTTCTGGTTGGCTTCCTGCTCCTGTTCCAGCGCCGCCGTCAGCTTCATAAAACGCTGCTCGGTCAGTATCCCTTTAGCCTTATCGGTGTAAAGGCTCAGGAACATCCCGTCAATCTCCTGATTTCTGGCTTCCAGCCGCTGGCGTTCTTTCTGCGTCTGGGAAGCGTCTATCAGATACCGGCGCTCCATCCGGCTGCTCAGTCGCTGATAAAATGCGTCGGCATCTTTGAGAGCCTGTGCCGCCAGTTCCTGAATGTCCTTCAGAACAAGGTCATACAAATCCCTTGCCTCGATCTTATGGCTGGTGCAGGCGTTCTTGCCCAGCCGGTTGTAGGTCTGGCAGATATAATACGCCTTGTCAATCGGCTCCCGCATCTCGCCGGTAAAACGGTTTTTTCCGGTTCTGCCCACCTTTTCATACCGCACCTGCATGGACTTTCCGCAGGTAGCACAGTAAATGATACCGTGGAACAGGTTATAGAAGGGACAGGAGTTGCCTTTCATAATGGTAGGTCTGCGGTCAATGATTGACTGCACCTGCTCCCATTCTTCCGGGGAAACGATTGCTTCATGGCAATCCTCAATGATTTCCCAGTCCTCACGGGGGATAATGTCATAGGTGTTGGAACGAATCCCTTTCTGATGTGTCCGGCAGACCAGATGTGCGCCCTTATAGAATGGGTTTCGCAGGATATGACTGATCCTTGCACCGCCCCACGCATAATAGTTGACGTCACATTCCGTATTGCTCTTTACCCTCGTGATAGGAACCTTGTCATCCATGAGCTGCTTTGCGATCCGCATACAGCCCCAGCCGTCCAGCGCCATGTCATAGATTTTTCGGATCACCGGCGCCGTCTCCGGGTCAAGGATCAAATGCCCCCGGTCATCCGGGTCACGCATCAATCCGAGAGGCGGCTGCCCACCACAAAACTTTCCCTGCCGGGAACGGGTCATACGCCCCGCCAGCACCTTTTTGGAAATATCCCGGCTGTACATATCATTCAGGATATTCTTAAAGGGCGTGATGTCCATTTCCTGGCGGGTCAGGCTGTCAACTCCGTCTGTAATGGCGATATATCGTACATTGTGTTTGGGGAAAAAGATTTCGATATAGCTGCCGGCCTCGATATAATTTCTGCCCAGTCTGGACAGGTCTTTTGTGATGACACAGTCAATCTTTCCCGCCTCAATATCAGCAATCATACGCTGAAAGGAAGGGCGGTTGAAGTTGCGGCCTGTATAACCGTCATCCACATAATACTCATACTGGAACATCCCGTTTTTTTCGGCAAAGTCCCGGAGCATAAGTTTCTGGTTGCTAATGCTCATGCTCTCATTATCGCTGCCATCGTCCAGAGAGATACGGCAGTAAAGCGCTGTGATTTTTTGATTGACTTGTTTTTTCCTGCTCATAGTGTTCTCCTTCTATGAACAGGGACACGATACCATTATAATACCATGTCCCCGTTCCTGATTCAACCGCTTTACGCCGCTTTTTGTGCCATTTCCCGATGTTCTAACCATTCCTCGAAGTGTTCGCAGGTCTGGCGCTCGATCAGTTGCTCAAAGGCTTCCCGCATGGTTTTGTCCCCGGAAAACTCCCGAACCACCACGAACCGGACTTTTTTATTCTGCTTCTTGTTTTTCTCCATAGGCTACCTCCATAGTGTGACAGTCCAGATAACCGTGTGCCGGCAACGAAGTCCGGCAACCAGCCTATAAAAACCTGTAAATGAATATCTGACTGTCAATCTTTGCTTGATAAGTTTTCTTGTAAAATCTCGTTGCTTTCGTTGCCGGACAGAAAATACTTGTGAAAAATCCTTTATTTATGGGCTTTTTCTATATCAAAACCATAGATTTGCCAGCAACGAACCCGGCAACCAACCGGCAACAGACCATCATTCTCAGGCAATCCACTCCTTCGGAAGTTCCAGCTGGCGGCATTCTTCCTCGCTCAGTTCCACAAATCCGCCTTCGTTGTCGGACAGTTCGTTGTCGAAATTGTCACATTCCCAACCCTTTTGCCTGCCGTACCCGGCGAACATCCTGGGATTGGAGAAAGGCTTCCAGCCGGTCACGACTGTGTTCATGATCTCGTTGATATTGTGCAGCTGCCACCGCTTCGGCTGGTCAAAGGTATGCCCCAGCGCCTCCTTGAACAGCTGCTTGGAACAGACCATGTTCCCAGTGTAGTGTTCCAGAAAGCCCTGTATCTGCCCGGCCTCCGTATCCTCCGGCATGAAGTCCTTCTGCACCTCCACCAGCTGACGCTGGATGCTCTTGCTGAATTTCATGGAATACTGTCCGCTGCGGTAAATGGTCATGGCTTCTGCCCACACCTGCAAAAGATAGGCTCTGGAAGCATCCTCGTCCTCCAAAATATGAACCTCCGCATTCTCCGAGTAAATCATGATTGGGAGAAAGCGCCAGTTCCCGGCCCGATCCAGCGGCAGGAAGTCCAATGTGTTGGAAGAACCGCCGAACACACACTGCCGCAGCCGGTCTTTGGGCTGGGATTCATAAGGCGTTCGGTAGGTTTCCTTCTGTCGGCTGATAAAGGAGCGAATTTCTTCAATGCTCTTTGCGCTGCTGGTGGCAAGCATTTCCGACATCTCGATGATCCAGTGGCCTTGCAGCTTCTGGAACACCCGGTCATCGTCCAGCTTTTTCAGGTCATCGGAAAACCACTCGTCCCGGATTGCCAGCAGGCGGAAGAAAGTGGACTTCCCGGCACCTTGGCCGCCTACCAGACAGAGCATTTCCTCATATTTGGAACCGGGACGGAATACCCGGCGGATAGCGCCCAGCAGGAAGTGTTTCAGCATTTCTTCCACATAGTCGCTTTCATCAGCGCCAAGAAAGTGGTGCAGGCAGGAACGGATGCGGGGTGTCCCGTCCCAGACAAGGCTGTTCAGCACATCTTGAATCGGGTGATAGCAATTTTCGTTTGCTACAATGGAAAGTGCAGCTGTGATCTTTTTCTCACTGGTCAGCTCGTAGTTCTGCTCAAAATAGAGGAGAAGATATTTCACATCGGTATCTGTTAAGGCGCTGGTGTTCCTGCGCCAGCCCAAATCCCGTACAATGTCCACCCGGTCGGTCAGGAGATTTAACCGGATAGCATCCCGCAGGAGCGGATCACAGCAGAACACGATCCGGCAGTTGTCGATGGTATTGGCGGTTTTTCCCTTATCGGTGACAGAAAGGCTCTCCCGCACATCTTGGGTGCTCTGTTCCGGCGCTATGGCCTCGGCTGCGCTCATCACAGCCTGCCGGGTGGCTGGCGGTAAATTCTGATATTCGCTGCTCAATTTTCTTCACCTCTTTTCCATACTCAGCAACCACGGAAGCACGTTCTTCTATGCTGTCAGACAGGAGAATATCCAGCAGATATTCGATATATGGCTGCCTGTGCAGAGCCTCCACAAACAGGGGATGCCAGTCATCCTCCGGCTGTTTGGGAGCATATTCTTCTTTCCAGCGTTCCAGCAGACGCAGGTAATCGCACAGCACCCGAAAACATTTCTGCTCTGCCTGCCGGTATCGCACTTCCTCGCTGATTTTTCTTTTGATGATTGTCTTTCGTGGCGGACCATGACCTTTGCTGTCAAGACTGACAGAGAAATCCTCTGCCAGCTTCAAGGCAGCTTCCTTACTGCCCAGTCCAAAGAGGCGGGAAGTGAAATCAATCACATCTCCGTCCCCCTGACAGGCAAAGCAATGGAACCGCCTGTCCACCTTCATGCTGGGATGTCTGTCATCGTGAAAAGGACAACAGGCCATCCCGTTCCGTCCTACTGGAATCCCATAAAATTCCGCAGCCTGTCTTGTCGTGACAGACTGCTTTACTGTTTCAAATACATTCGATTTCCCCACCTCCAAACAAAACAAAAGGCACCCGGTTTCCTCAGAAAATCAGATGCCTTACAACTCCATATCCTGTTTTTTTGTCGGGGCGATCCGCCCCTCACGTTCCCATCGCTCCCGGTTCTTCCGGTCAGCGTCCAATTTGCCTTTCGCCAGCTTCTCTTTGATGGATTCTCTGGCTTTTTTCTTAATCTGCTCTTTGCCAGCCTGCTTGACCTCCGGCTTCAGCAGCACAGCCTGCACCTTTTTGAGAATCTTTTCTGCGGACTGCTGTAATTTTTCCCGTGCCCTTCCCAGTAGGGTATTTGCAATCTTCACCACTTCCGGCGAATTTTTTGCATTGGGGGATACCACGCTCTTTCGGTATTTCTCGATCACTTCCAAATCCTCAAGCTGGGTCTGTTCCCGTACCTTGTCTGTCACGACCTCCACTGCCTTGTCATAGGCCACATCGGAAACATCCTCCAACAGCGTCTCCACATCCTCGATTTTGAGCGTCAGTTCTTCCAGCTTTTGCTCCTGCGCCGCCATCTGTTCTTTCTGCTTCATCAGGATATAATCCTGCTTTTCCAGATAGTCACGCCCACCATAGGACGGCTCCTGTTCCAGATGAAGTCCATGCCGTTTGGCAATGTCAAACAGGATTGTCCGGCAGACTGCATCGAAAGTCTGTTTCCGGTTATTGTGCTTTCCTTTGGGCTGCTCCGGTTTTGGGAGAGGGATACCCAGTTCCTCCAGCGCCTTTTCCTGCTGGGGACACAATTCTCCATACCGATTTTCACAGTCGAACACATGGCGCTCGTGAATATGCGGTGTTCCCTCATCCAGATGGAGCGCCCAGTCTAAAATGTGGATATGAGAACCGAAACGGCGCTCAAATTCTTCATAAAATTCACTGACGATGAGCGCCAGCGTTTCCGGTGAGACGGATTCCTCTATCGTGCCGATCTGGTAGATGCTTTCTTCCGGACAGGTCTTGTTATTTTTCAAGAGGTCATCCACAGTACGGTTGCGCTCAATATGCCGGGTTTTCTCATTCCGGGCGTTCTGGGCATTTACATGGTCGGCATAATGCTCGTAGTAATACATCCGCTCAATTTCCTCAAAGCTGAAATCCGGCTGCTCCGGGTTATCCCGAAAGTCGTGGGTGGTAAATCCCCGGTAGCAGTCCCAGTACACATTTTGTCTGGCACGCTCAGCGTCAATGTGTTCGCTGTTTTCTACATCGAACCGGCGGTCATTGTGACGGGGATTGTAAGTGCCATGCTTCCCGGAGCGCCCATTGTGCCTTGTTAATTTCAAACATTTTTCCTCCTTCCTGCAAAGCTGTTCCGGGCTGGGGAGGGCGGCGAAGCCGCCAAACCTGCGGAATTTTGCGTCAGGTAATACCCAGTACAAGTTGACGCAGGCATCAACTTTCCCTGGGCAAGGCGTTTCACCCTTGACCCGATGGGACTGCCGCCCTCAACCCGCCAAGGCACTTCGTCCTTGACCCGATAATGGCTGCCGCCCTTAACCTGCCAATGGGCGTTGCCCCTTGACCCCAGCAGTGCGCTGCCGCCCCTGCACCC
>OFMO01002040.1_pt1 | contig 10972 bp, 7 predicted proteins | sample 1541821 | NCBI WGS metagenome assembly OFMO01 (sample SAMN04209253, study PRJEB22552) | human gut metagenome | biome: gut; material: feces | host: Homo sapiens | place: USA: Oklahoma | reverse complement strand
AGGTGCTGTCCTTCGTGCGGCGGTCCGCCCGGCTCGACGCGCGACTGCAGCGGGCCTGGGGCACCTACGCCGATACGTATCTGCTGAACATCAACGCGGGCGAAGGGTCCCTCGACGTGCGTGAGGGTTTCGTGTTCGACCAAGCCTATATCCGCGAAACGTGGGGCAATACCAATCCTCTGATCGTGGAAATCGGCTCCGGACAAGGCGAGAACGTCGTTGCCGCCGCAGCCGCCCGGCCGGACGTCAACTTCCTTGCGCTGGAAGTCTACGATCCGGGCGTGGCGCACACGCTGCTGCTCGCCGGCAAGCAGAACCTGAAGAACCTGCGGATCGCCCAGATCAACGCGCCAGAACTGTTCAAGGCGGCCGTCGACGGCTCGATCGCCGAAGTGTGGACGTTCTTCCCCGACCCGTGGCCGAAGATGCGCCATCACAAGCGCCGCATCGTACAGCCCGAGCTCGCTGCGGACATCCACCGCGCGTTGACGGACGAAGGCGTGTGGCGCATCGCCACCGACATCGAGGATTACGCGCTGCACGTTCACGAGGTGATGGACGAGCTGGACGGCTTCCATAACGACGGCGCATTGACCGTGAGCCTGCCCGTCGAGCACGTCGGCAAAGGCAACGCGGATGAGGCGGCCGCATTGCGACACGCCGATTTCGCTGAATCCGAGCGATTCGATGGCCGTGTTTTGACCAATTTCGAGAAGAAGGGACTTGCCGCCGGGCGCGTGATTCACGATTTCACCTATCGTCGCGTGTAATGCGATAAGGCTTGGAATTTCAGTGTTTTACGAGGATTCCTGTCTTATTGTGGCGGTGTGTGACACCGGCGCGACACGCCGAGGTTTGCATGTCGGCCAGATTCGCGTATAGTAGGGCAAGTTGTCAAGCGGAAACGCTGAAAGCGCCCCCTTCGTCTAACGGTTAGGACACCAGACTTTCAATCTGACAACGAGAGTTCGACTCTCTCAGGGGGTACGTACCTTGGAAACAAGGTGGCAATGGCCGCGTAGCTCAGTTGGTTAGAGCGCCGCCCTGTCACGGCGGAGGTCACCGGTTCAAGTCCGGCCGTGGTCGCTGGAACAGCGCAAGTTGTTCATGGCTCTGTAGCTCAGTTGGTAGAGCGAACGACTGAAAATCGTTAGGTCAGCGGATCGATGCCGCTCGGAGCCACCATGGAAACCCCGGAGAGATTCGGGGTTTATTGTTTTGTGTCAGGTTTTTCTTCACTGTTTCATGGTTTCTGTGGTATCGATGCAATTATCTCTTGTTATCGCTGCTCCTAACTAAGAGGGAATTTTGTTCCTAGTGTTGATAAATTACGGCGCAGGTGGATAAACGATTGTCGTGGACGGCAAATCCGTGGACGAGACCATGTGGGTCTTCGAAATGGGAGGGATCGGCTCGCTTGGAGCGAATTATTTGATATCCGGCGATGTCTCGTCTGGTTTTCTTCTGCTGGGTGGAAAGCTCGTGTAATACTGCGGTGTCGTTGGCCGCATGCCGGTCGAAAATGGGTTTATGATGGGAGCGTTGGCTTTACGGCAAAGGATGCCGGAGCCCATGAACACACAGTCGCTTAAAGGAGAGCACTATGGTCTATCGCATGATTTTCAACCAGACCGCGTATTTCGGCCGCGGAGCCATCAAGGAGATTCCGGGCGTCGCCAGATCCCATGGCTTCACCAAGGCGTTCATCGTCACTGATCCGGTGCTGCTGGAGACCGGCACCGTCAAGAAGGTCACCGACGTTCTTGACGAGGCGGGCATGCCGTATGAGGTGTTCGACAACGTCAAGCCGAATCCGCCGGTCGAGTGCATCCAGGATGGCGTCGCCAAGTTCGCAGCCTCCGGAGCCGACTTCCTGATCGGCCTGGGCGGTGGTTCCCCGCAGGACACCTGCAAGGGCATCGGCATCGTGACTGCCAATCCGGAATTCGCCGACGTGCTGTCCCTTGAAGGCGTGGCCGACACCAAGAACCCGTCCGTGCCGATTTTCGGTGTGCCGACCACCGCTGGCACCGCGTCCGAAACGACCATCAACTATGTGATCACCGACACGGCCAACAAGCGCAAGTTCGTGGCCGTCGACCCGCATGACATCCCAATCGTCGCCTTCGTGGATCCGGACCTGACCGACTCCATGCCGCGCGGCCTCAAGGTGGCCACCGGACTCGACGCCCTGACCCACGCCATCGAAGGCTATATCACACCGGGCGCGTGGAGCCTGTCCGACTGCCTGTCCATGCAGACCATCCGCATGATCGCCAAGAACCTCGCCAAGAGCGCCGATGGAGACATTCCGGCCGGCGAACAGATGGCCTACGCCTCCTACATCACCGGCATGGCCTACTCCAACGTCGGCCTCGGTCTGGTGCACGGCATGGCCCACCCGCTGGGCGGCCGCCTCGGCGTGGCGCACGGTGTGGCCAACGGCATCCTGCTGGCCCCGGTCATGGAATACAACAAGGACTACACCGGCGAGAAGTACCGTGACATCGCCGACGCCTTCGGTATCGCCGATGCCTACACCGGCGACATCGAAACCGTGCGTGAAGAGGCCGTCCAGGCGGTGCACAAGCTCACCGTGGATCTGAAGAACCCGACCAAGATCTCCGAAGTTGGCGCCACCGAAGCCGACCTGGAGCCGCTGGCCCATGACGCCTTCCACGACGTGTGCACGCCGGGCAACCCGCGCCAGGCCACCCAGGAAGACATCCTCGCCATCTACAAGAGCCTGATGTAGGTCCGACTGCGGTAGGCGCAATCGCAAAACCGCAATCGTAAAAACAAAACGGACGGCATCAATCGCATGGTCGGTGCCGTCCGTTCGCTATCCGCGGAAAATACGCCGCGAATAATCGCTATACCTAATCGCTATTCCTCGTGCTTCTCGCTCCACTCCTCATCAGTGGGAGTGTCGTCATACAGCTCATGGCCTTCCTGTTCGGCCAATTCCATCTGCTCGTTGATCCACGCGGCCTCGGCCGGATTGATATCAGCGGTGTTCAACACCTTCTGCCACACCGGATACAGCAGATGCATCACAGGATATAACGCGGTGATGAGGATTTCCGGCTTGTGCTTGCGGTAATGCTGCGGATGCGCGTTGAACGTGTTCTTGAAACGGCGCATATAGTTGAGGAACGATGCCGGAGACGTGTCCATACGACGTGCGCTGATGCCCGCGATCATCCGCGGACAATACACGGTCTTGAGATCCTTGCCCAACAGATGCAGCGAGATGTCGATGTCCTCATGCATCACATCCGCCTTGTCTTGGCAGACCTCGTCGGCGATTTCGCGCCAGGCGGTGGCGCGCAGGGCCATGTTGGAACCGAACAGCAGAGGTTGCCCATCATCGGCCCTATAAATACGTTTGCGGGTGGAATTGTCCCCGCGAAGCCCGAAATGACGGCTCGGCAAATCGTAATACATCACCGGACCGGTGGCGCCCATCGCATCCGGATCCTCGGTGAAAATGCCGGACACCACCTCCACCCAGTCCGGGCGGATCATGCAGTCGGCATCGAAACGGCCAAGAATATCGCCGGTGGCATGATTCAAACCATAATCACGCGTTGGAATCAGACCCTGCTCATCATCCTGATGCAGCAGCTTCACCGGCGCTTCCGGATGGTCCTTCATGAACTGCTCCACCACGGCAACGGTCGAATCAGTGGAACGGTTATCGACGACAATCACCTCATGAGGCATCACGGTCTGCCGGGTGGCGTTGAGCAGGCAATCGTTGATACGCTCCTGTTCATTCCAGGCGGGGATGACAATTGAAACGTTCAGCATGGTTTCAAGAATAGGTTCCAGCCCGTACACGGTGCCTGTCTACAATAAGGAGCCATGAGCGAACGCGAACAGCATATGGATACGGACAAGAGGACGGGAACGTCCGGACAGTGCGGCAATACCGACGAAATGCGTTGGGATCTCGGCACGCTGTTCCCTGCGAAAGGCGATCCACGCAGACCTCCGGAATGGCTGGGTCGCGCGCTGCTGTACATCGCCATCGCCATCGTGCTGCTCTCCTTCTGCTGGCGCAGTTGGGGCAAAATCGAATACCTCATCATCGACGTTGTCATCTCGCTGTTCCTGGCGCTCGCCGTGGAGCCGGTGGTGATTCCGCTGGTCAAGCATGGCTGGAAGCGTTCGTTCGCTTCGATTTTCGCGTTGCTGATGTTGGGTGTCCTGCTTTGCGTGATGTTCGGTCTGTTCGGCAATCTGTTCGTGCAGCAGGTCATCGCTTTGTGCAACGGTCTGCCGGCCCTCTACCAGCAGATCTGCGATTTCGTGGCGCAATACACGGATTTCAAGCTTCCTGAGATCAACAGTCTCGGCGGTGAGATTCTGAAGAACATCCAGACCTCGTGGGTCACGGATTTCGCGGGCACCGCCATCAGCACGGTGTCCGGATTCTTCAGCTTCCTGCTGAACCTCATGACGGTGATCATGACCACGTTCTACATTTCGGCGGCCGGCCCGAAGCTGCGCCGCGCGGCCTGCCAGTGGATGGCTCCCTCCGCGCAGCGCCGGTTCCTGTTCGTCTGGACCGTCAGCCAGACGCAGATCTCATCGTTCCTGTTCTCACGTGCCATCCTCGCCGTGCTCAACGCGTTCTTCACCTCGATCTGCCTGATGGCGTTGCACGTGCCGTATTGGATGCCGTTGGCGTTGTTCTGCGGCGTCGTATCGCAGTTCATCCCGATGCTCGGCACGTACATCGGCGGCGCGTTGCCGGTGCTGTTCGCCTGGGGCAGCTGTGGTTTGTGGCAGGCGATCGCCGTGGTGGCGTTCATCTGCGTCTACCAGCAGATCGAAAACCTGATCTTCGCGCCGAAGATCTCCCGCCGCACCATGGACGTCAACGATGCGGTCGCCTTCCTTGCCGTCCTGGCCTTCGGCTCGCTGTTCGGCGCGATCGGCGCGTTCCTGGCGCTGCCTATCGTCGCCTCGATCCAGACGATCGCCCGCACCTACACCAAGCGGTACGATCTGGTCGATTCGCCGCTGATGGACGATCCGGTTCCGGACAAGAAGTCGAAGCTGGTGGAAGGCGCCGAAGTCATCAGCGAGCACCTGCACGCCGTGCCGCGCGCCGTGCAGGGGTCGAGCGCGCATGTGCCGATTCCCGACGACGTGCGCTTCCTGCAGGAGCAGGCGTACAATATCACTCGGTCCGACGAGACCGGGGATGCCGACGAATCGCAGACCGTCGCCATTCCGAAGCACGTGTTGGACGGGGTCGATCGCAAGCCGCTGCGGGGAACCGCGGAAGCGGACGGAGCGCAGACGGAAGCCGGACCGCAGGTAGCGGACGGGTCGCAATCGCAGGGAACGGATGACAATCCGAGAAGTAGGTGGCGTTAATGGTATTGCTGAGCGTACTTGATGTCGTGCTGGTGGTTTTGGGCGGCGCCGGCATGCTCTACCAAGCGGTCTGCATCGTCATCTCGCTGTTCGCCAAGCCGATCAAGTTCCCCGAAGCGCCGATGAACAAACGGTACGCGGTGCTGATTTCCGCGCGAAACGAAGCGAACGTCATCGGCAACCTCATCGACTGCCTGCATTCGCAAACCTATCCGAGCGAGCTCATCGACATCTGGCTGGTGGCCGACAACTGCACCGACAACACCGCCGAAGTGGCCCGAAACATGGGATGCCACGTCATCGAACGATTCAACAAGGAGCAGGTCGGCAAAGGCTACGCGCTGACCTATCTGCTCGACCAGATGAACGAGTCGGGCGCATCCGACCCGTATGACGCCTTTTTCGTGTTCGATGCCGACAACAAACTCGACAAGCACTACATCGAGGAAATGAACAAGGGCTTCCAAGCCGGTTTCAAAATCCTCACCAGCTACCGCAATTCCGTGAACCTGTCCGACAATTGGGTGTCGTCCGGTTCCGCGTTGTGGTTCATCCGCGAATCGCGCTTCGTTTCCGCCTCCCGCATGTGGCTCGGCAACAGCTGCCACGTGGGCGGCACCGGCTTCATGTTCTCCCAGGAGATCATGCGTCGCAACAACGGCTGGAAATTCCACCTACTCACCGAGGATCTGGAATTCACCATGGACAGCGTGCTGCACGGCGACCGCATCGGCTACTGCGGCACCGCCATCCTGTACGACGAGCAGCCGGTCACCTTCGCGCAAAGCTGGCGTCAACGCCTGCGTTGGAGCAAGGGCTTCCTGCAGGTGTTCCGCTATTACGGACCGGCGTTGATCAAGCGCGCGGTCAGGGAACGTGATTTCTCCGCCGTCGATTTCACGCTGCTGCTGTGCCCGTTCACCGTGCTCGGCATCGCACGCGTGCTGTTGGGCATGCTGTTCGCCGCCTGCGGTTTCGTGACATGGCAAAGCCAGCTGAATTCGCTGACCGGCTGGACATCCGGCATTGTGATATCGGTGATCGGCATGATGGGACTCGCCGCATTGACCATCGTGGCGGAACGCGATCACGTGGGCGCCACCAACAAGGAGCTGCTCGCCTACGTGCTGGCCTTCCCGATCTACATGCTGAGCTATGTGCCGATTTCGTTCCAGGCGGTGTTCGCCAAGTCCGAATGGAAGCCGATCGAGCATAAGGGCTGAGGCTTGCCCGCGGCGGTGTGAACGGTCATGAGATGTTTCGTGGCGATCCATACGGTGCGGATGGTGAAAAGATGACGAAGAGAGGGCGTGGTTTGGCTATGGATGACGCTGGCGATTACCGCTATGCGCGACGACGCCGAGCGATCACGGTGGCGGTTTCCGTCGTGGCCACCGTCGCACTGTGCGTCGGCTATGCAGTGGCCGACATGTGCGATGTCGCACCGGGCGTCCTCACATTGCGCCATGTCGAACATTCGACGGCCGCCGCTGCCGGCCGTTCGATCGAGGCGGCCGACGTGGTCGCCGACATCGACGCTTCCAAGACCATCGATCCGGCCGCTGCGCGCGCGCTGACCGACGCGTTCCGAGCCTCAGCCGCCGGCTTCGGCGGCGAATTCTCCATCGCCATCGCCGACGCGTCGGGCAACGTGGTCGCGGAAAACAACATCGACGTGCCCCGCACGCCAGCATCCACCATGAAAACGTTGACGGCGTATGCGGCCGCCGTCGAACTCGACATGGGCAAGACCCTGGACACGCAGACCTATCTGGAACAGTCCCAGGACGGCACCGTGCGGCTGGTGCTCAAAGGCAACGGCGACATGCTGTTGGGAGCCGGAGCGTCCGACGCGAACCACATCAACGGACGTGCCGGATTGGGCACGCTTGCCGGGCGGACCGCACAGGCGTTGCGGCAGCGTGGCATCACCTCCGTGACATTGGCTTATGACGACACACTGTTCGGCAACGACCGCTGGCCGCAAGGCATCGCCGAACTCGACACGGACCACCTGTACTACGCCCCGACAGCTTCAATGGCCGTGGACGGCGGCAGGAATTGGAACGGGACAGGTCCGGCCAATCCTGATGTGTTCTCGGCGTATCCGGCATTGAGCATGCAGCCGGCGCGTGACGCGGCGCTGGTGTTCCAGCAGCGGCTGGCCGAACAGGGCATCACGGTTCAGGGATTTGTATCGCAAGGCACGGTTGCGGGGGCATCCCATCCGCTTGCCTCCGTGCGTTCGGCGTCGTTGAACGAGATTATGGCGTTCACCATGCGGCATTCCGACAATTCGCTCGCCGAGGAATTCGGCAGGCTGCTGGCGTTGCAGGTCGGCACGGACAATTCGCCGGCTGGCGCGGTGCAGGCTGTGAAAAGCGTGCTGGAGCGCAAAGGCATCACTACGACCGGGCTCGACATGCGCAATTGTTCGGGACTTACGGAGGATTCGAAACTGACGGCGCGCACCCTGCTCGAAGTGCAACTGCGCAATCTGGCTGCGGGATCGGGGGCGGCCGCAGCCGAAGGAATGTCCGTCATGGGCTTCGTCGGCACCGCTGAGAGCCGTCTGAACGATGCTGACGAAGCGGGGCTGATCCGTGTGAAAACCGGCAGTCTGGGCGACGTGACCTCCATGACCGGCAATGTGTCGCGGTTGAACGGCGGAGCGTTGACCTTCGCGGTGATCGTCAACAATCCCACCGATTTCGCGGCGGCGAAGGCGGCCATCGACACATTCGTGGCCGGTCTGCCGAAGCTGTGAACGGCCACGTGTGAATCTTCCCAGCGGATATTCAGCATATAGCCAGAAACACGTCATTCGCATGTGCCAAGATGGTGGGCATGCGAATCGCTGACGTACAAGAAGACATTGATCACGAGCTGATCAGCAAAGAAGAGATCTCCGACATCATCAACCGTGCCGCGGCACAAGCCAGTGAAGACTATCGTGGCAAGAACCCGCTGCTGGTCTGCGTGCTCAAGGGAGCCGTGAACACGCTTGCGGCGTTCTCCCAGGCCATGAGCATTCCGGTCCAAATGGATTTCATGAGCCTGTCGAGCTACGGTTCCGGCACGGAGTCGAGCGGCAAGATCACGGTTCGTCAGGATCTGTCCACGGATGTGCGAGGACGCCATGTGCTGATCGTTGAGGACATCATCGATTCGGGCATCACCCTGGCTTGGCTGGTCGACGAGCTCAAGCGCCGTAGAGCGGCTTCCGTGGAAATTTTTGCGCTTCTGGAGAAGCCGGCACGTCGCAAGGTCAATGTTGATGTGAAATACAAGGGACGTGAGATTCCCGATGAATTCGTGGTCGGTTTCGGCTTGGATTACGACGAGTACTACCGCAACCTCGATTCGATCGCGGTGCTGAAGCCGTCAGTCTATGAAGGAGGTCAGGCATGAGTTTCCCTGGTCCGAACCAGCCGCCAAGCAATGGCGGCGGCAACAAGCCCAACGGGGGCAATAACCCGTTCACCAATCCGTTTAGCCGCAACAATGACGGCAAGAACGGTGGCAGCGGGGCGAACGGCAACAAGTCCAACGGCCCCCGTCCGTTCTGGCAGTCGCCGTGGCTGTGGGTTGTGGTCGTGGCATTGCTTGCCGTGACCATGTTCCAGCTTTTCGCCGGTGCGGGCTCGCAGACCATCGACACCAAGGATGGCATGCAGATCCTCAACGGCAACACCGTCGAGTATGCGACGATCGTGGACAACACCCAGCAGGTCAAGCTCAAGCTGTCGAGCGATTACTCCGCCACCGACCCGGACACCGGACGTACGAAGAACTACGGCAAGAACGTGCAGTTCTACTACACGTATGCGCAGTCCGCGGCCGTGGTCAAGGCCGTGCAGAAGGCCGATCCGGCCAAGGGCTGGACCGCGTCCATGCAGCAGACCAGCATTTGGACCTACCTGCTCACCTCGCTGTTGCCGTTCCTGATCATCTTCGGCCTGTTCTGGTTCCTGATGAGCCGTATGGGCGGTGCCGCCGGCGGCATGTTCGGCATGGGCGGCAAGAAGAACAGCGGCAAACTGCTCGACGGCCAGACCCCGACCACCAAGTTCTCCGACGTGGCCGGCGAAGACGCTGCCGTGCAGGAGGTCGAGGAAATCAAGGACTTCCTCAAGGACCCGTCCCGTTACAAGGCTTTGGGCGCCCGCATTCCGCGCGGCGTGCTGCTGTACGGCCCTCCAGGCACCGGTAAGACGCTGCTGGCGCGCGCCATCGCAGGCGAGGCCGGCGTGCCGTTCTACTCCATGGCCGGCTCCGACTTCGTGGAGATGTTCGTGGGCCTTGGCGCCTCCCGTGTGCGTGACCTGTTCGATGAGGCCAAGAAGAACGCTCCGGCCATCATCTTCATCGATGAGATTGACGCTGTCGGCCGCAAGCGTGGCGGTTCCGGCATGAGCGGTGGCCACGACGAACGCGAGCAGACGCTGAACCAGCTGCTCGTCGAGATGGACGGCTTCGACAACGATACGAACCTCATCATCATCGCTGCGACCAACCGTCCGGATGTGCTCGATCCGGCATTGCTGCGCCCGAGTCGTTTCGACCGTCAGGTGGCCGTCGAAGCACCTGATTTGGAAGGCCGCGAGGCGATTCTGAAGGTACACGCCAAGGGCAAGCCGTTCGTGCCGGACGTCGACCTGCATATGATCGCCGTGCGCACGCCGGGCTTCACCGGCGCCGACCTTGCCAACGTGTTGAACGAAGCCGCGTTGCTGTGCGCCCGTGCCGGTGCCCAGTTGATCGACAACCGCGCCATCGACGAGGCCATCGACCGTGTTCAGGCCGGTCCGAAGCGTCGTTCCAAGGGCATGGCTCTCGACGAGCTGCGCAACACCGCATATCACGAGGGTGGCCATGCGCTGGTCGCGGCCGCCATGAACGACACCGATCCGGTGACCAAGGTGACGATTCTGCCGCGCGGCCGTGCACTGGGCTACACCGCGGTCATGCCAACCGAGGACCGTTACTCCATGTCCCGCAACCAGCTGCTCGATCAGATGGCGTACGCCATGGGCGGCCGTACCGCCGAAGAGGTCGTGTTCCACGACCCGACCACCGGTGCTTCCAACGATATCGAAAAGGCCACGAACATCGCGCGTCAGATGGTGCTCGACTACGGCTTCTCCGAGAAGCTTGGCGCCATCAAGTGGTCCGACGACGAGCAAAGCGATCTCGGCGCGCTCACCCACAAGTACTCCGCGCGAACCGCCGAAATCATCGACGAGGAAGTGCTCAAGCTTGTGGAGACCGCGCATACCGAAGCATGGAACGTCATTAACGAGAACCGCGACATCCTCGACGAGCTGGTACGTCAGCTGCTCGTCAAGGAAACGCTCAACGAGAAGGAGCTTGCCGCCATCTTCGCCAACATCAAGAAGGCGCCGAAGCGCGAGGTCTGGTTGAGCGACGAGAAGCGTCCCGATTCCGACATTCCGCCGGTCCCGATTCCCGACAAGCTGAAGAAAAGCGCAGGATTGACCAACTGATGAGTGATACCGAAGCATTCGATACCCTCTTCGATGACAAGGCCCGTGCCGCCCATACGGCCGGGCCTGTCGGC
>OFMO01002022.1_pt1 | contig 11050 bp, 14 predicted proteins | sample 1541821 | NCBI WGS metagenome assembly OFMO01 (sample SAMN04209253, study PRJEB22552) | human gut metagenome | biome: gut; material: feces | host: Homo sapiens | place: USA: Oklahoma | reverse complement strand
TGATCTTTTCATTTATTCTATTTCTTGAATTCACCATTTTGCTAATATAGCCAACAATTATTATCAAAACATATAAAAGGATCCAATGCGGATCCTTTTAACCTTTTTCGATTGCTTTATCGTATGCTTTTTTTGTCTTTTTATCAAAGCATACCCATACAATTTCATCAAATGCATCTGGTAGAGCATCTGTAAATTCCTTTACTGCTTGATACGCTATGTGAGCAGCTTCATCCAGTGGATAGCTATACACACCTGTAGAAATAGATGGAAATGCAATTTTTCGAATTCCATTGATTGAAGCAAGCTCTAAAGAATTTACATAACAATTCTTTAACAGTTGTGCTTCATTACCGTTTCCATAATAGACAGATCCTACTGTATGAATGATATATTCACAAGGAATGCGATAGGCAGAAGTAATCTTTGCTTCACCTGTAGGACAGCCATGAAGTTTTCTGCATTCTTCTAATAAAAGTGGTCCAGCTGCTCTATGGATTGCGCCATCCACACCGCCTCCACCAAGTAAAGATTCATTTGCGGCATTGACAATGGCATCCATGCCTTTGATTTTTGTGATGTCTCCTAAGACTGTAGTAATCTTTGTCATCGGATGTAATGTGCTCCTTTGATTTCTAGATCTAATAATCGTTTTCTTTCTTCTTCTGGTAATACACTTGTGTATAGCTGGGTGGCTTGAAATTCTATATCACGATATGACTTTGGAATTTCTGCAAACTTTGAAGCAATATGCACTTCTTCTTTGCGTTTTGAATGCAGCCATTCTCTACCCTTGTTATTAAATGTCAGGATACGGAGTGTATCTAGCTTTGGCAAGTTCTTTACGTCTTCTTTTGTGATCTGCATCATGATCTGTACAAGACATCGTCTAATCTTGCTTGCGGTATAGCGATAGTTCACGCACGCCTGTATGAATTCCTGGTATGTTGCGCATTTCTCTGCGTTTTTCTTTAGGTGATTTTCAATGCCTTCACTGATCAAGAAATATTCAGATAACTTAGAAGATGGCGTCATCATTAAATATGTTCGAATATATGGATAGAACATATCCATTGTGACATAAGATGAGTGCAACAGTTCTTCTTTCATTGGTGTAGTGATTTCAATGTCTTTCTTCTGCATGCATGCATTTCTAATGGCATATGCACTTGCAAGCGGCTGAATCGTTTCATCGAAGTATCCTGTATTTCTTTGAATCAATACTGGTTTGATCTTTGTATCTTTGATGGCTTTTAAATAACATACAGCTAAGATGTCATTTGGTTCCATTTGTGATGTTAACAATGAATATGCTTTTGGAAAGGATACACCTGTATCCATGATTTCTTTGATGTGATTGAGATTGACAGGGGTATCTGCAATCTCTGACAGGTTTTCAATATTTCCACATTCGCTGCCAAATGAAATATAATCTACATCTGCCAGTTTCAATAGATCTACACCACCTTGTGCAAATTGATGGGCAGCTTGGGTTGCGTAGATGTATGGTAATTCGATGACAACGTCAATTCCATTTTTTACTGCTGCTTCTGCTCTTTTCCATTTATCAATAAATGCTGGTTCTCCTCGCTGCATAAAATGAGATGACATGATGGCAATCATGACATCTGCGTTTGTTTTTTTTCTTGCTTGTTCAATCTGATATTGATGTCCATTATGAAATGGATTGTATTCACAAATAATTCCACATGTTTTCATGTCTCTATTGTATATGAAAAAAAGTTGAAAGCCAAAACTTTCAACTTTTGTGAATTAAAGAATACCGAATGGAGTGTCAGCTACGACCCAGTCAAGAAGAATTTCTTCATTTGGATTGAGCTTGCCAACGAGGTTGTATTCATTGGATACTTCAATATCATGACATACGACCCAGAGTTCACCACGGTAATGTTCCAGGTTGTCGTTAACAATCAATAGATCACCACGATGTGCTGTAAAGCCTTCCTTTGATCTTGGTGGAATGGACTGTCCTTTGAAGACAACACGTGTTCCTGAGCTTCTCAGGATGTCATCGTTGCAGTCACCACGCTGGTTGTGCTTGTCGTAATATACAATTTGTTTTTCAAGTGGTGTGATGTCATCAACAAGTGTAGCTTTCATTGTGATCTTTGTAAGATCAGTATCAGCCATTGCCTTGAGTTCTTCGTCACTTGCATATGCATTACCAACTAAGATATCCTGACATAGATTCATCGCAATTAGGTGTCTTAGCTGAAGATCAATTGGAAGATCTCTATGCATTTCCAGTGTTGGCAAGCCATCAAATACTGGCCATGGACCAAATGTGTTCTTTTCGTTAGAAGAAACGAAAGATGCAACTCTGAAACCTGCATTCTTATATCTAGATGTTAATTCTAGATATCTCTTTAATCCCATACCTGTATGACGCTGTGGGAAGAAGTTGGAACAGAAACACATATTTTCCTGATCTGCACCTGTTTCAATCAAATTTCTGAAAGCAATGTTGCCAGATGCATTGTATTCGATCTTGATACCATATGGGTTTCTTGTGATTGCGGCATCTTCTTGAGAAGAGAAATGACCATCTAAACGGATGATATCAAGTCCAATCTCATGGAAAACGGACAAATCATAAGGTGTTGCACCAATGTGTGCGAATACTTCTGGGTTTGTATCCGCAGATACTGTTAAACCACATTCGTGTGCGACCTGACAGAACTTTGAGAAGTTTTTAACGAGTTCCTCTTTGGACTCCTTTACTGATAGGAAACATGTAAAAACTCTCTTGAAGCCTAGTTCTCCTGCTTTTTTCATGTAAGCAAATACGTCTTCGTAAGTGCTGTGCTCTGGATAAACAGATATACCTAATGTTTTCATAACTCCATTGTAAAGGAGGAAAAAAAATAATCAATATGGTAGATTTTAGAATATGCATTAAAATATAGAGAAAGACCTGAGGAATCATCATGAATGAATTTATTTATGGGAAAGAAGAGATGGACTATCTTTGTCAAAAGGATGGAAAGATGAAAGAAGTGATTGAAACACTTGGGATGATTCATCGAGAAGTGGATGAGGATTTGTTTACAAGTGTGATCCACCATATTGTTGGTCAACAGATTTCTACAAAAGCACAGAAAACCATTTATCAAAGAATGAAAGATGGATTAGGTGTAATTGATGAAGATACGATATGTGAAGCAAGTGATGCATATTTACAGAGCTTTGGTTTAACATTTCGAAAAGTTTCGTATATGAAAGACTTTGCTTTGGAAGTTAGAAATCATGAGATTGATCTAGATGGATTGTATGAAAAGAGTGATGAAGAAGTAATCGAAATTTTGCAGTCATTGAAAGGCATTGGCAGATGGACTGCGGAAATGATTCTTTTATTCTGCATGCAGAGAAAGAATGTATTTGCGTATGATGATTTGGCAATTCAAAGAGGGTTGCGCATGGTTTATCATCATCGTAAGATAACAAAACAGTTGTTTGAGAAATATCGAAGAAGATTTTCACCATATTGTTCCATTGCGAGTTTATATCTTTGGGCAGTAGCTGGTGGAAAGATAGAGGGAATGAAAGATTATGGCAAATAATATTATGTATTATGATTCACCAATTGGTAGAATGGTGCTTGTTTCAGATGCAGAAGGACTTTGTGGTGTGTATTTTGTTGGGCAGAAGTATGATCGTGCTGGGGTTGATGATGTCATTGAGCAGGAAGATGAATACTTATTGGATGCAAAGCGATGGCTGGATATTTATTTCCAGGGAAAAGTGCCTGATTTTCTTCCAAATCTGCATATGATTGGAAGTGAGTTTCAGATGGAAGTATGGAGTCAGTTATTACAGATTCCTTATGGTCAAACAACAACGTATGGTTCTATTGCGTCTCATTGTAAAAAAGAACATATGTCTGCGCAGGCAGTTGGCGGTGCGGTTGGCAGAAATAAGATTTCTATTATTGTGCCTTGTCATAGAGTGATTGGCAGTAATGGATCATTAACAGGATATGCTTCTGGATTGGATAAGAAAAAGCAATTGTTGCGTCTAGAGGGTATAAAAAACAAGGAGATTCCTGTAAAATACTAAACTATGAATGAAATAACAATTGATGAATTAAAGAAGTTAGATGCCAGTACATATGTACTGGTGGATATTAGAGAAGAAGAGAAAGTATTAAAGAATCCGATTGACCATAATGTTGTTCTATCAATGGATGAAGTTGAAAAGTATGCATTTGATCGTGACAAGAAGATCGTTGTTGTGTGTGATCGTGGAAAATTGAGTATTCCTGTTGTACTTGCTTTGTGCAATCAAGGATATGATGCGGTGAGTCTGCATGGTGGATATGTTTCCATTGTCATGGATAAGATGAAAGAAAATAATTCCATACAATTTGCGGAAAAAGCGGAAAGAAGCATCATTAAAACATATCGTAAACAGATCTGGTCAAAGTTTACAAAGGCAGTACGTGATTATGAATTGATCAAAGAAGGGGATCGGATTGCGGTTTGTATTTCTGGCGGAAAAGATTCGATGCTGATGGCAAAGTGCTTTCAGGAATTGCATAAGTATTCTGAGATCCATTTTGATGTGAAGTTTGTGGTCATGGATCCTGGATATTCAAAAGAGAATCGCTTGATCATTGAAGATAATGCGAAAAAGTTGAATATTCCTATTGAAATCTTTGAAACGGATATCTTTGAGAATGTATTCCATATTGATAAGAATCCTTGTTATATCTGTGCAAGAATGCGTAGAGGACATTTGTATAACTATGCTAAAAATATAGGATGTAATAAGATTGCATTAGGTCATCATTTTGATGATGTGATTGAAACAATTGTGATGTCTATGTTATATGGTGCACAGATTCAGACAATGATGCCTAAATTACATTCCAATCATTTTGAAGGTATGGAAGTCATTCGTCCTTTATATCTTGTAAGAGAAGATGATATTAAAGCATGGGCAAAACATAATAACCTGTACTTTATCCAATGTGCATGTAAATTTACAGACACATGTTCTTCAGAGGCGTGCTTAACGCGTCCTCGTTCAAAACGTGTTGAAGTAAAGAATCTGATTCGTGACTTAAAAAAGACAAATCCATATGTGGAACAGAATATCTTCAAGAGTGTTGAAAATGTCAGTTTGAAGACAATCATTGCCTATAAAGATGATAAAGAAAAGCATCATTTCTTAGATACATATGATGATGTGAAATGAAACTTATGAAACAAAACTTGATTTCATAAGTTTTTTTCTTTAGAAATGTATCAATACATGCATAATATGACAGGATCATTATGATAAGATACGTGCATTGAATCGAGGAAAAAATATGAATTTAGAAGAAATGAAAAGAAAGTACGCATATACATTGGCTCGTGTTGGTTTAAACGTACAAAAAGGACAGACAGTTCTTGTGGAAGCGGCAATTGAAGGAAGTGCATTTACACCGGTATTTTGTGAAGAGTGTTACAAGCTTGGAGCGAGTAATGTAGTGGTGCATTATCTGGATCAGGCGAATTTAAAAGTTGCATCTTTATATCGTAGTAAAGAAGATGTTGAAAAAGTAGAAGACTGGGAAGTTTTACAGAATCAAAAATATCTTGATGAAGGTGCATGTTATGTACGTCTTGAAGGAGTGAATCCAAAATTGATGGAAGATCTTCCAGAAGAAAAGGCAAATGCGGTATTTGCACATGTGGATGCAGTGAGAAATATTATGCGTAAGGCAAGTCGTGATAAGCATTGTCAATGGCTGATTGCGATGATTCCTACAAAAGAGTGGGCAGACTATATTATGCCAGATGTAGAGGAAAGCAAACGTTTAGAGGAATTATGGAAGCTGTTATTAAAGCTTTGTTATATCGATGAAACAAATGATGTTGTTCAAACATGGAAAGAAAAAAGGGACAGAAATCATGAAAGAGGAAAGAAAATTGATGCGTATCATTTTACGAAATTTCACTATACCGCATCCAATGGAACAGATCTGGTTGTGGAATTGACACCAGATTCTAAATTCTCCTATGAAAGAAAAGATGATGGAATCTCTTTTACGCCAAATATTCCTACAGAAGAAATCTGTACAACACCTGAAAAGTATGGAACAAATGGTGTCGTATATGCTTCTAGACCACTTGTGCTTGGTGGAAAGAGTGTAGAAAATTTTGGTTTCCGCTTTGAAAATGGAAAAGTTGTAGAAGTCATTGCGAATGAAGGAAAAGAAATGTTAGAAGCACTGGTTCGGATGGATGAAAATGCTTGTTATTTGGGAGAGTGTGCATTAGTGGAATATCATTCTCCAATTTCTATGAGTCACCGTGTGTATTACACAACGTTAATTGATGAGAATGCTTCTTGTCATTTAGCACTTGGCAGAGGATTAAACGTGCAGCAGCCAAAAGATTCTAGATATACCTTCAATGACTCAAAGATTCATATTGATTTTATGATTGGTACAAGTGATATGCATATTGTTGGTACGACAGAAGATGGAAAAGAAGTTGTGATATTTGATCAGGGTGATTTTATGCTGTAAGGGCATAATATTGCCCTTTTTTTGATTTTCTTGAACGGAATGGTATTCATACACAAAGAGCTGGTAATGGAAAAGAATGTGTAGATATATTGGAAAATAGTGAGGAACATGCATTTGATTTTGTGTTTATGGATATTCAGATGCCGATAATGAATGGCTATGAAGCAACAAAACTCATTCGTAAATCGCAGAGAAAAGATATCCAGAATATTCCTGTTGTTGCGATGAGTGCGGATGCATTTGCGGAAGATGTTGAAGCTTGTTTGAAAGCTGGCATGAATGGTTATATTTCAAAAACAAATGATTTTAAAGAAGTGATGAAAGTAATTGAAAAGTATTGTTCAACAAATCAATGAGACGCTATAATAGTTGCGTTATGAAACGATATCTGAATGTAGTATTAGGCTCTGTGTTATTGAGCATTGGTATCTGGCTGTTTGTGACTCCAAATGGAATTAACTTTGGAGGAATGATTGGTACAGCTCAGTTAATTGAACGTTTGCTTCGAATGGTGATTCATATTCCAGCAAATATCAATGTGCTTGGTATTATTAACTTTTGCTTGAATATTCCTTTATTCTTTTTTGCATTGAAAATCATGCATAAAGATTTCTGCGTAAAAACAATTCTTTCTTTGGTGATTCAAACAGTGTTGTTATCTGTTTTGCCGCCATTAAAACAGCCCTTAGTGAATGATATGATACTGAATACGATCTTTGCTTCAGCAATTTGTGGTATTGGGGTTGGAACTGCATTGAGTGGCAGTGGATGTTGCGGTGGTATTGATATCGCTACGATGTGTATTGTGAAAAAACATCCTGATTTTAAAACAGGACAGTTATCTATTTATTTCAATATTGTATTGTTTGGTATTTGTCTGTTCTTTGATGATTTGAAAACAATTATGTATTCTGTTTTGTTTGTTGGATTGTTATATACGATTGCTGATCGTTGTCATGCGCAGAATATTAATGTGACTGCTTTGATTTTTACAAAGAATCACGATTTGAAGAAGACAATTATGTCGACGATGGGACGTGGCGTTACGTATTGGAATGGGAAAGGTGCATATACAGAAACAGATACTGAAATCTTGTATGTTGCCATTAACAAATATGAAGTGCAGCAATTGAATGAATTGATTCATGAAGCTGATCCACATGCATTTGTGACTTTATCACAAGGATCTATGATTCATGGAGGGTTTGAAAAACGATTATAGAAGACATGGAATGATCTGTGTCTTTTTTTATTTTGAAGATAAATAGTTCGCTCAAAAGTTCGCTCGAAAAAAATGGATACAAAAAAACCGCATAAATAAGCGGTTTTTAGAGCTTAGTATAGTGCCGACTATAGGACTTGAACCTACGACCTATGCGTTACGAGAACTTCCATACATGATATTGTAGTTTGCTATAGTGTTCAATATTACGCATAAGCAAGCCATTTTTAAGTGTTTCATTATGTTTTAACTTGTTGCGGTTTATCCTATCGTTGTTAGTCAAACGTTAGTCAAATTTTAGCGTGCTTTTGCTTTGGCTTTGTGTTTGCAAAATGCAACGCAAATTGAGCTAAAAGCTCTAGATTTTCTTGTGTCATTTCTTCCATGCATTCCTTGACTAGATTTGAATAAGATTCTCTTTGTGTGTTGTTTTTCATTGTCTTTACTCTCCATTCTTTCCATTGAACATGAGTTCAAGTTTGTTTGATGCTGATATGTCTTTTTCCTTCAATGCGTGTCCGTATATATCTAGCGTAACTGAGGCTCTAGCGTGTCCTAAACGCTTTGATACGACCTCTATATCTGTATTTTCACTTAATAGCAATGTAGCGGAAGTATGCCTCAAATCGTGCAATTTGATTTGTGGTAGTTTCTTGGAAAGAAGTCTTTCTTTTTCTTCCTTTGTTGTGGCTTCATTTGCTTTTGCTTCCACTAAACTGTTGAAGTCTGATATAATTTTACGGAACTTGTGAAGCGGAGTATCTATGTTCATTTGTTTTCCGTTGTCTTGGATAAATATGAATTGTTCTCCGTGTCCTTGTGAGCCTATTCTAGAGCCGTCATCTCTGAATAGGTTTTTTTGTTCGTCTCTCCATGCTTTCAAAAGTAATGTTGTTGAGCCTGGAATTGTGATATCTCGATAAGAGGCTTCCGTCTTAGTCTCTTTCAAGAATTGACCGCTTTTCTTTGTGCGTGTTGTTGCCTTTGTAATATGAACCGTATTCGTTTCAAAGTCGATATCATTCCATGTTAGAGCTAACTCTTCACTCTTTCTCATACCGCTAACAATAGCGAGATTGAAATATGCTTGAAATTGCAAGGGGATTGTCTTGTAGGTCGTGTATTCTTTGACTTGTTGCACGTTCTTTGTTATTCCGTTGTGCGATTCGTGAGCTTTGAACACTACAGGATATTCAAGTGTTAGAGCATTCAAAAATAGTTGAGCCTGTTCAAGATTGAAACACTGGATTTTGTTTTTCTTCTTGATCGGTGGAAGAAAGCACCTATTGCACGGATTTTCATTTATCAAGCCCAACTTGTAAGCATAGCCTAGAACCGAGCTTATAGTTGTCTTGATTTTGTGAATTGTAGGGGGTGCCTTGCCCTCTTTCTCCATGTCGTTGAATATCTCCTGTAGATGTGAAGGTGTTATCTTATTGAGCTTTAAATGCCCTATATAGGGGAATGCTCTACGTTCTAACAGCTTTAGATAATCTTCTTGTTGCCGTTCCTGTAGGTTGCTTTTTCCATAGTCATCAAGCCATTTCAAAGCATAGTCTTTGAATGTGATATTGCTAGTAACGGCTTTCCCGTTCAATATTTCATTTTCAAATTCAATAGCAAATCTATTGACCTCTTTTTCTATTGCTTTAGGTGATTTTGCTTTAGGCTTGTATGTAGTAGTTTTTAAAATTTGCTTGTTGTGTGAGTCTCTTCCAAGTGAGACGGTTATCTGATATGTATCATTCCTTTTTCTTATTGATGGCATTTTGCTCACCTTCTTCCCGTTGCTTCTTGGCACTTTCTATTTCCATCATGTAATAATCAAGGGATTTTTGATAAGTGTTATTTGTGAAGCCGTCTATATCGCTTAATGTGTCGTCTAATATTGATAGTTTTAACCTTTTGTAATCTTTCAAATTTAAAGCTATCTTCTGATTTTGATATATTGGGGTTTCTACTTCAAAGTATTCTAAATTGCAAAGATACTCTTCTAGATTTTTTAAATATTCCCACCCTAGTGGTGATGATAGAACAGTTTCTAAAGGATTGGGAATATTAGAGCTTTCTAAAGGGTTTGAGATTTTGCAATTATAGTAATCGTGCAATGTATTAATTGCCTCTTCTGATAGCCCTAGATAGTCTGAAATTGTTTGTATTTCCTCATACTCTAAGCGGTCGCTTATTCCTAGCAAATAGTCCGCTGAAACGTTTAACAATTGAGCAATTTCAACGAGCCTATCGAGCGTTAGATTCCCTTTGCCGTTTAATATTGTACTCAATTGAGGTTGTGAGATTTGATGATAAGGGTACTTATCGTTAAAAGCCTTTAGAAATGCTGATTGATTGGTTTTCCCTTTTGATTCATAGCCTCTTTTTTTTAGTGCTTTATCAATTCTTTTATAAAGTTCTTCCATTTCCACCTCTTTTTATAAGTGATAATTATATTTTTACATTTGTTTTTATAATTATTATAAATATTTTAGTATAGCTTTGTGTAATTTGCAATAGTACGCTATACGCATAAGGTGCACTATAGCACGGGAAGGAAAAAAATATGAATGAAATGAAACTATTAAGCATTACAGAAGTAGCCGAAAAAACAGGGCTTTCAAAAACGTACATTCGAACTGCCTTGAAAGAAGGAAAACTCCCTTATATGAAGAGTGGGGAAAAATATCTAATTCCTTATGTTGATGTTTGCTCATATATTCAAGCACAAATGAAGTGTGCACCTCTAGATCATGCTTGATAAGCATTTTTCTAGAGACAATGAGAACAAGAAAGAAGAAGCAATGAACGGCACAATAGGTTTACAAGAATCACAAGTTTATCAAGACAACAAAGACAACAAAAGCAAATTGTTCATTGTTCCACTAGAAGGAACAAATGAAGCGGAGTATCAAAACAGGATAAAAGAGAAATATAGCTCTCTTATCTCGGTATTGCCTGTAGGACAAGAAAATCTAGTCCCTAGCAATATTCTATGTAAGTTATACGGGACAACTCTCCGACCATTTCAAAAGGTTTTGAGTGATGCAAGACAAGATGGCTTGATTATATGTTCAAATGCTCATGGTGTTTATTTACCGACTGATATTCATGATGTAGAGGTGTTCTACAAGCTGAATTATTCACGAACGATAAGCAATTTCAAAATGATGAAAAGTGCTAGAAAGTATATAAAACAATTTGGTGAGAAAGATGGCTCAAAGACGAATGTTTAGTATAGAACGTAAGCGTCAAATAAATACCGTCTAGATAAGGAAAAACAGGATATGTACTATAAA
>OFMO01002006.1_pt1 | contig 11141 bp, 9 predicted proteins | sample 1541821 | NCBI WGS metagenome assembly OFMO01 (sample SAMN04209253, study PRJEB22552) | human gut metagenome | biome: gut; material: feces | host: Homo sapiens | place: USA: Oklahoma | reverse complement strand
GAAGCCGTATCGCTCTTGAGGGCGAACATGATCTGATCTGGTATCCGGCAGAGGTAAATACCTCGATCCGACCGGGATGGTTTTATCATCCGGAAGAGGATGGCCAGGTGAAAAGCCTGGAAGAACTGGTCCATATTTATCTGGGGTCTGTTGGTGGAAATGCAACGTTTCTTCTGAATATCCCGCCAATGTCGAACGGGCTTCTGCATGAGAATGATGTGGAGCGTCTGAGGGAACTGGGAGAATGGCAGCAGAGAAGTTTTTCCCGCAATCTGCTGGAGGAATCCCACAGACCGGTGGAACTTGTCTTTGCATTGGATGAAGCAGAAGATGTCGGGTATCTGGTACTAAAAGAAGAAATCCGGAATAGCCAGAGAGTAGAGGCTTTTGAAGTATTTGTAAGAGATCAGGGAGAGTGGGAGAAGGTCTATACAGGAACTGTAATCGGGTACAAAAAAATCATCCCACTTTTTAAAGAAAACGTGAAAGAAATCAGAATCGTACTGAACGATTACAGAGTTCTGCCACAGATTTCCTTTGTTGGAGTATATCCGAGGAAGAAATAAAGTACAGAGTCAACCCCAAAAGAGAAAGCAGATGACCTAAATTCTATAAAGACAAAAATAAACCATCCAGGAGCGTTGCAAATGGATGGTTTATTTTCTGGTTTTACCATTTCTGTGCACGTTTCTCAATGAAATCCAGAATGGCATACAGCCCCATTGCGATCACGCACAGGATTACGATGGACATCAGCACCCATGTCAGCTTAAAGGTCTGGGAACCGTAGATGATCAGATATCCAAGCCCCTGCCTTGCACCAATGAATTCACCGATGATCACGCCGACCAGGCACAATCCAATATTGACTTTCATCACACTCAGGATGAGAGGCACGGAAAACGGAAGGACAATCTTTGTCAGTTCGTCTTTTTTTGTGCCGCCGAGGGTGCGGATGAGTTTCAGTTTTTCCGGGTCAGCTTCGCGGAAGCCGGTGTAGAGATTGATGACTGAGCCAAAGATTGCCACAGACATTCCGGCAACGATGATCGTCCGGATATTTGCACCGAGCCACACGATCAGGAGCGGGGCAAGGGCGGATTTTGGCAGACTGTTCAGGACGACGAGGTAAGGCTCCAGGATCCGTGAAAGCTTTGGACAGCACCATAGAAGAACCGCCGTGCCGATCCCGAGAAAAACGGTAAAGACAAAGCTGACCAGAGTTTCCATCAACGTGATCCCGATATGTGTAAACAGAGACTGATCCTGTACCATTTTAAAAAATGTTCGCCAGATCTCAGACGGACTGCTGAAGATAAAAGAATCGATCCATCCCTGTCTGGCAGATACTTCCCACAAAAGGAGAAAGCCCAGGAACAGAAAGATCCTGGACACATGGATCAGATATTTTTCACGCCGGACACAGGCCAGATATTTTTTCTGTGCAGGAGAAAGGTCAGGCATACTGGTTCAGCTCCTTCCAGATAAGATTGAAATAAGACTTAAATTCCGGTGCACCGCGTGCGGCAAGAGGGGTCCTTTCATCCAGTGACAGTCGGATCGGGACAATACGCGCGACATAGGCAGGACGGGCAGAAAGGATGATCACACGGTCTGCCATGCTAATCGCTTCGGAAATATCGTGCGTAACAAGGATCGCGGTTTTCTGTTCTTTTTTGAGGATGCGACCGATGTCGTCACTGACATTTAACCGTGTCTGGTAATCCAGCGCGGAAAAAGGCTCGTCAAGCAGCAAAAGTTCCGGTTTCAGGGAAAGTGTGCGGATAAGAGCCGCACGCTGGCGCATGCCGCCGGATAACTGCGAAGGACGGGCGGTGCGGAACTTGTCAAGCCCGTAGGTGTCAAGCATTTTTTCGATGTATGCAAGTTTTTCAGGCGTTTTTTCCTTACGGATCTCAAGACCGAGGAGGATATTCCGGTAGATGCTTCTCCATTCCAGAAGATGGTCTTTCTGGAGCATATATCCAATGCGTGGATCGCCGGGAGACGGAGGGATGCCGTTCATAAGAATCGTGCCTTCTTCTGCCGGGAGCATGCCGCAGATCAGATTCAGGAGCGTGGACTTTCCGCAGCCGGATGGACCGACAACGGCAAGAAATTCACCGGGCATCAGGTCAAACGATATATTTGAAAGAGCTTTCGTCTCTCCGGATACGGTATGGTAAGAAAGAGAAACATTTCTGATCTCCAGAAGGGGTTTCATACAAAATACCTCGAAAGAGAATCTATATTTTAAGATATGCGGGAGAGTGCATCTGTGTTATGATAGGAAAAAGGATCACGGAAACAGTCTGACACAGAAAGATCCATATAGAAATTTCAGCAATAATCTTACAAGAGGAATATCACCATGAATAAACGAAATTATCAGAAAGAGCTTGACCGGCTCATTGAAAACATAACAAAAGAGGGAAAAGTTCCACGGCTTTTTCTTCACAGCTGCTGTGCACCGTGCAGCAGTTATGTGCTGGAATATTTATCTCAGTATTTTGAGATTACAGTATTTTTTTATAATCCCAATATCTCATTGGAGGAAGAATACCGTAAGCGAGTCGCAGAGATTCGCCGTCTGGTAGCGGAAATGTCTTTTACACATCCGGTTCATATCGAAGAAGGCACCTATGATCCGCAGGTATTTTATGAAATGGCGAAAGGTATGGAAAAAGTTCCGGAGGGTGGCGAACGTTGCTTCAAATGCTACCGCCTCCGAATGGAAGAAGCAGCAAAACTTGCCAGAGAGGGAAACTATGATTATTTTACAACGACGCTTTCAATCAGTCCTCTGAAAAATGCAGAGAAGATCAACGAGATTGGCGAAGAACTGGCAGAAATTTACAAAGTACCTCATCTTCCATCTGATTTCAAGAAGAAAAACGGCTACAAGCGTTCGATTGAATTATCTCACGAGTTTGATCTTTACCGGCAGAATTACTGTGGCTGCGTCTTTTCGAAGCGCGAACAGGAAGAAAAACTAAAACAAAAACTGAAATAAAAACAAATTTCAGAGAGTTCTGCTCTTTGATTTTCCACTGGAATGTGGTAAACTGATAGAAAATTATGCACTGTGGGATTCTGGTGAGATCTGGCAGTGGCAAAATCACCGTACAATAAGGAGGACATTATGGCACAGTTATGGGGAGGACGTTTCACAAAGGAAACGGACAAACTTGTATACAACTTTAATGCATCTATTTCATTTGACCAAAAATTTTATAAACAGGATATCCGCGGAAGTAAAGCTCATGTCAGAATGCTGGCCAAGCAGGGCATCCTGACAGAAGAAGAAAGAGATCAGATCCTTGGCGGTCTGGACAGTATTCTTGCAGATGTAGAATCCGGAAAACTGGAGATTACATCTGAATATGAAGATATTCACAGTTTTGTAGAGGCAAATCTGATTGACCGTATCGGAGATCCGGGTAAGAAGCTTCATACAGGAAGAAGTCGTAATGACCAGGTCGCTCTTGATATGAAATTGTATGTGCGTGATGAGATCGAAGAGATCGATGCAGAACTGAAGAAACTTCTGGAAGCTCTTCAGGTGATCATGGAGAATAATGTGCACACATATATGCCTGGATTTACGCATTTGCAGAAAGCACAGCCGGTTACACTGGCACATCATGTAGGGGCATATTTTGAGATGTTCCGCAGGGACAGAAGCCGTATGGCTGATATTCGTAAACGTATGAATACCTGTCCGCTTGGAGCAGGTGCGCTTGCAGGAACCACTTATCCGCTGGACAGATTTTATACTGCAGAGCTGCTGGGCTTTGACGGACCGACCAGAAACAGTATGGATTCCGTATCTGACAGAGATTATGTGATCGAACTTCTTTCTGCCATGTCCACAGTTATGATGCATCTGAGCCGTTTCTGCGAGGAAATCATTCTCTGGAATTCCAATGAATACCGTTTTGTGGAGATTGATGACGCATACAGCACCGGAAGCAGTATTATGCCGCAGAAAAAGAATCCGGATATTGCAGAACTTGTAAGAGGTAAGACGGGACGTGTCTATGGTGCACTGACTTCTATTCTTACAACGATGAAGGGAATTCCGCTTGCATATAACAAAGACATGCAGGAAGACAAAGAACTTACCTTTGATGCTATTGATACCGTGAAGGGCTGCATCGCATTATTTACCGGTATGGTTTCTACCATGGAATTCCGCAAAGACGTAATGGAAGCGAGTACAAAGAATGGATTTACCAATGCTACAGATGCTGCAGACTATCTGGTAAATCACGGAGTTCCGTTCCGTGATGCACATGGTATTGTAGGCCGCCTGGTACTGACCTGTATTGATAAAGGAATCTCTCTTGATGAACTTCCGCTTGAAGAGTACAAAGAAATTTCACCTGTATTTGAACAGGATATTTATGAGGCGATCAGCATGAAGACATGTGTGGAAAAACGTGAGACATATGGCGCTCCGGGACCGAAAGTGATGGAGCAGATCATTGCAGGGAACAAAGAATATCTGAAAAATAATTAAAAACCACTTGCATTTTTGATTAAAGTGGTATAGTATGTACAAAGAAAACAGATGTGTGCCGTACAAAGACACATGCGAAATAAACGAGTGAGGAGAACGATTGTTATGAGTGAAAAACTGAGAGTCGGTATTTTAGGTGCTACAGGTATGGTAGGACAGAGATTTATTTCTCTTCTGGAAAACCATCCGTGGTTTGAGGTCGTTACTCTGGCAGCAAGCCCGAGAAGCGCTGGAAAGACATATGAGGAAGCTGTTGGTGGCAGATGGAAAATGGATACTCCAATGCCGGAAGCAGTAAAGAATATCGTAGTTATGAATGTTAATGAAGTAGAAAAAGTTGCTTCTACTGTTGACTTTGTGTTTTCCGCAGTTGACATGTCCAAAGATGAGATCAAAGCGATCGAAGAAGAATACGCAAAGACAGAGACTCCTGTTGTTTCCAACAACAGTGCACATCGCTGGACACCGGATGTGCCGATGGTAGTGCCGGAAATCAACCCGGAACATTTTGATGTGATCCAGTATCAGAAGAAACGCCTTGGTACTACTAAGGGATTCATCGCTGTTAAACCAAACTGCTCCATTCAGAGCTATGCACCGGTACTTACTGCCTGGAAAGAATTTGAACCATATGAAGTAGTTGCTACTACATATCAGGCAATTTCCGGAGCAGGAAAGACATTTAAAGACTGGCCGGAAATGGAACACAATATCATTCCATATATCGGTGGAGAAGAAGAAAAGAGCGAGAAAGAGCCGTTGAGACTGTGGGGTAAGATTGAAGACGGAGTGATCGTACCGGCAACAGAACCAGTCATCACATGCCAGTGCCTGCGTGTTCCGGTACTGAACGGACATACAGCAGCAGTATTTGTTAAATTCCGTAAAAAACCTACAAAAGAACAGTTGATCGAAGCTCTGAGAAACTTCAAAGGTCTTCCTCAGGAACTGGAACTTCCGAGTGCACCGAAACAGTTCATCCAGTATCTGGAAGAAGACAACCGTCCGCAGGTAAGCGAGGATGTCAACTACGAACACGGAATGGGTGTATCTGTTGGACGTCTCCGTGAAGACACTGTTTATGATTATAAGTTTGTAGGACTTTCTCATAATACCGTAAGAGGAGCTGCCGGTGGTGCTGTACTCTGCGCAGAAACTCTGAAAGCAAAAGGCTATATTACAAAGAAATAAAAATCATTTCAAATAATGATATTTAACCAGAACTGTCCTGACAGGAAATAAAGTCTGCCAGGGCAGTTTTTTTGCGCTTTTCTGTCAAAAAAAGACATGGAGAAAACGGAAGATTTATGTTATCATAGATGGACAAGGTTAAGACAGAAAGGAAATTGAGCAAAATGGAGAAGGTATATCTTACAAAGCTCGCCCCCAACTGTGGATGTGCAGCGAAAGTAGGTCCGGGAACGCTGGCAGGTGTACTTTGTGGACTGCCGAAATTTCAGGATCCGAATCTTCTTGTTGGAACAGAAACATCTGATGATGCAGCTGTTTACAGAATTTCGGACGAACTGGCAATGATTCAGACCCTTGATTTTTTTACGCCGGTTGCAGACGATCCATATGATTTTGGGCAGATAGCAGCGGCGAATGCATTGAGTGACGTCTATGCTATGGGTGGTGAGCCGAAAACCGCATTGAATATTGTTGCTTTCCCGAAGGATATGGATACAGCAATCCTTGGTGAGATTCTGAAGGGCGGAGCGGACAAAGTAATGGAAGCGGGAGCTGTACTTGCCGGTGGGCATACGATCCAGGATGATACACCGAAGTATGGCCTGAGCGTAACAGGCTTTGTACATCCAGAGAAGTTCTGGAAGAATTACGGAGCTCAGACAGGTGACAGGCTGATCCTTACAAAACCGCTTGGAACGGGTATTGTGAATACGGCTATCAAAGCCGATATGGTATCTGAAGAGGCGCGGGAAGCATCTTTGAAATCTATGAAGACGATAAACAGATATGCCCGTGATGTATTAAAAAGACATACTGTTCATGCCTGTACAGATGTGACAGGGTTTGGTCTTGGCGGACATGGAACGGAAATGGCGGACGGTAGTAAGAAGACACTTGTGATCGATGCAAAAGCACTTCCGATTCTTCCGGATGTAGAAGAATATGCCTCTATGGGACTGATTCCGGGAGGTGCATATCGCAACCGGGAATTTGCAGCAAAATCTGGTTACATAAGCACAGCAGAACTCTGGCGGGAGGATCTGGTCTTTGATCCACAGACGTCTGGCGGACTTCTTGCGGCGGTTCCGGCAGATGAAGCAGAAGAGATACTTCTGGAATTGAGAGAATCTGCTCTTTCCTGTGCGATGATCGGTGAAGTGACTGACCGGGAAAATCATGCACTGGAGATTCGATAACTGACAGTTATCGAAAATAAATGAAAATTTGTTATAAAAATATCAAACTTTGCGGTATATATATTGAGAATTTATATCAAAAATGCTATAATGCAAGAATACAATATGTGGAGGGAACAAAAGAGTTTATAAGATACTCTGTTCCTTGGAAAGGGAGGTATTTTTTATGAATCAAGAGGATGTACAGAAACTATCAAATGCAGCAAACGCGAAGATTACCCTGCTGAAAAATGACTTTTTCAAGTATTTCATGCGGGCAATCATGGCAGGGTTCTTTATTGTAGTTGCAATGATCTTTTCCAATGTTGTGGGAAATGTGTTCTCAGGGGCCGAAGAACCGGCATGGGGGAAATTCCTGGGGGCACTCGTGTTCTCGATTGCGGTATTGCTGATCTCGCTGGTAGGCGGCGAGCTTTTTACCGGAAATAATCTGGTGATGGCATTTGGAGCATTTGACAAGAAGATCAGCTGGGGCGATGCGGCTAAAGTATGGGTAGTCAGCTATATCGGTAACTTTGTTGGCTGTCTGATTCTTTCTCTGATTTTTGTATGGGCGGGAGCATCCGGAACAGCAGATTATTTTGCCGGATTTATCGGAAATAAACTTGCAATTCCGGCAGGCCAGATGTTTTTCCGTGCAGTTTTGTGTAACTTCTTTGTATGTCTTGGGGTTCTTTGTGGCATTAAGCTTAAGAGCGAAGTTGCAAAGTTTTTGATGATCGTTATGTGTATTTCTGGATTTGTTGTCAGCGGATTTGAGCACTGTGTGGCAAATATGGGTATCTTTGTAACAGCAGGATGTCTGGTACCGGGAGTTTCCATTGGAGCAATGGTTAAGAGCATGATAATCGTCACTTTGGGAAATATGGCAGGCGGTGCGCTTCTTCTTGCATGGCCTCTCAGAAAGATGAGTGCAGATAAATAATATGGGTAAATCCTTATACATAGCTGAGAAACCAAGTGTTGCTCAGGAATTTGCGAAAGCATTAAAAATTAACGGACAGAGAAAGGATGGCTATCTGGAATCAGAAGATTCTGTAGTGACCTGGTGTGTTGGGCACCTGGTCACTATGAGCTATCCTGAAAAATATGATATCAAGTATAAAAGGTGGAGTTTGGATACCCTGCCTTTTTTACCGCGTGAATTTAAGTATGAAGTGATTCCGGGGGTGCAGAAACAGTTTAACATTGTTAAGGGGCTTCTGAACCGTCCGGATGTAGAGACGATTTATGTGTGTACCGACTCCGGGCGTGAGGGAGAATATATCTATCGTCTGGTGGCACAGATGGCGGGTGTGAGAGATAAAGAGCAGCGTAGAGTATGGATCGATTCCCAGACAGAGGAAGAAATCCTTAGAGGAATCCGCGAGGCAAAAGAACTGTCAGTCTATGACAATCTGGCAGATTCTGCCTATTTGCGGGCAAAGGAAGATTATCTGATGGGAATCAATTTTTCCAGAGTCCTGACTTTGCGTTATGGCAACAATGTTTCTAATTACCTGAACAGTAAATATCAGGCAATCTCCGTAGGCAGAGTCATGACATGTGTGCTTGGAATGGTTGTGCGTCGCGAACGGGAGATCCGATCTTTTGTGAAAACCCCGTTTTACCGTGTCCTTTCCAGTATTGCACTGGAAGGAGAACACTTTGATGGAGAATGGAGAGCAGTAGAAGGAAGCAGATATTTCCAGTCGCCGTACCTTTATAAGGAGAATGGCTTCAAAGAAAAGAAACATGCCGAGGAACTGATTCGGATGTTGGAGTCGGAACAACCCTTGTCCTGCCGCGTAGAAAAGGTGGAACGCAAAAAAGAAAACAAAAATCCGCCACTTTTATTTAACCTGGCAGAGCTTCAGAATGTCTGCTCCAAACTGTTCAAGATCAGTCCGGACGAGACACTTCGTATTACACAGGAATTGTATGAGAAAAAACTGGTGACTTATCCCAGAACTGATGCCAGAGTGCTGTCGAGTGCGGTTGCAAAAGAAATTTATAAAAATATTTCAGGACTGCGTCGATATCTGATGATCGACAATGCAGCAGATGAGATTTTACAGATGGGTTCTTACAAAACAATCGCAAAAACCAGATATGTCAATGATAAACAGATTACAGATCATTATGCGATCATCCCGACAGGTCAGGGATTAAATGTTCTGAAAAGTCTTTCTCAGACATCACAGAGAGTTTATGAGACGATCGTACGACGTTTCCTCTGTATTTTCTGTCCGCCGGCAGTTTATCAGAAAGTCAGTCTGGTGACAGAGATGCAGAAAGAAAAGTTCTTTTCTGGTTTCAAGGTGCTGCAGGAAGAAGGATACCTGAAATATGCGACGAATTCTTTTGCCAGAAAATCAGCAGCAGACAGATCACAGGAGTCCGGCAAAGAAGACAGTGAGGAGGCATCCTGTGACGTGCAGCTTTTGAATGCGTTGCAGCGACTGAAAAAGAATGATATACTGACCGTAGATGCTCTGAACATTAAAGAGGGAGAAACGTCTCCGCCGAAACGGTATAATTCAGGTTCTATGATTCTGGCAATGGAAAATGCAGGACAGCTGATCGAAGATGAGGAACTGAGAGCACAGATCAAGGGAAGCGGAATCGGAACCAGTGCAACAAGAGCAGAGATTCTTAAGAAACTTGTTTCTATCAAATACTTGTCATTAAATAAAAAGACACAGGTAATCACACCAACGCTTCTTGGAGAGATGATATTTGATGTTGTAAACTGTTCGATTCGTCAGCTTCTGAATCCTGAACTGACAGCAAGCTGGGAAAAGGGCCTTACATATGTGGCAGAGGGAAGTATTACTTCACAGGAGTACATGGACAAACTGGAACATTTTGTGCGTGTGCGTACCGCTCAGGTGGAACAGAGTAATTATCAGTATGCACTGCGGCAGTTTTTTGACGCAGCCGCTGCGAATTATAAATCGAAGCCAATGGCTTCCAAACGAGGAGGAAAATCATAATCATGTTAAAAGATTTTACAGTTGCAAATCTTCTGGATTTGAATGAAACAATAGCTGCAGAGTTGTTTGAAGGAAAGACATATCCGTGGGAAGTTCTCCCGGAAATCAGTGATTTTATTATGAAACTTGGTCCGACACTCAATCCGTCTGAGTATGAGTGTAAGGATGGCAATGTATGGATCGCAAAATCTGCCAAAATAGCTCCAACTGCTTATATCAATGGGCCGGCTATTATCGGTAAGGATGCGGAAGTCCGCCATTGTGCATTTATCCGTGGAAATGTAATTGTGGGAGAAGGAGCAGTTGTCGGAAATTCCACAGAACTCAAAAATGCAGTCCTTTTTAATAAAGTACAGGTTCCGCATTATAACTATGTAGGAGATGCTGTTCTTGGATACAAATCCCACATGGGCGCAGGTTCTATCTGCTCCAACGTTAAGTCAGACAAGAAACTGGTCGTTGTCAAAGATGGTGATGAGAAGATAGAGACAGGACTGAAGAAATTTGGTGCCATGCTTGGTGACCATGTAGAAGTTGGATGTGGCTCTGTGCTGAACCCTGGAACTGTGATCGGCAGAAATACGAATATATATCCGCTTTCACCGGTAAGAGGCTGCATTCCGGCAGACAGTATCTACAAAAACGCAGCCGAGATCATCAAAAAGAATTAAGGCCGGCCAAAACAGTCTTTAAAGAAAAAAGAGATTCCGGATGATCACAAGGATTGTGATATGTACGGGATAGAATAAATAAAAGAAATACTTCGCGGCTTTTCCTCGGATAAAGCCGCGTTTTCCATTGTACATATTAATGGAAATAAAGGCAAAACAGGCTTTCCATTCATAACTCAGCCAGCAGCTTCCAACGATCGCCTGGGATACTTTCTCATTTCGGAGAAGATACATCAGAACGAGAAAGATGAAACCACGCCATCCGTAATCTGCATGCAGCAGGATAGAGATACCGAGGAGAGCAAGCAGAGAGAAAAGCTGCATCCACGGTGTTTCCCAGAAGTATTCAAGAGCACAGAAGGCAAGATATCCAAGAAAGAGAGTAAAAAAAACATTCTGTTTATCAACATAATGCCAGGTGTTTGCAAACATAAAATTCCACGGAATTTCGGAAATTAGCGCAAACAGCAGCAGATTCCGGCCATATTTTCTGCGGTCATGCGTATGAAGGAATCCTTCGACGATCAGGAAACAGAAAATAGGAAAAGCACATCGTCCGATATCGCGGACAATACGATAGAAAGTA
>OFMO01002002.1_pt1 | contig 11160 bp, 10 predicted proteins | sample 1541821 | NCBI WGS metagenome assembly OFMO01 (sample SAMN04209253, study PRJEB22552) | human gut metagenome | biome: gut; material: feces | host: Homo sapiens | place: USA: Oklahoma | reverse complement strand
AGCAGTGCCGCGACAGCCTTGGGAATCCTGATTTTCGAACGGCCCAGGTGCAGGCCCGTCAACAGGTCGGTCAACGGTTTTCCGATGATCGCCAATACGGCAGAGATCAGGATGTACGTGACGACATTGCTGAAATACCAAACCAGGAACACGACCACCGCCGTGATCACCGCTGCCACGATATAACGCTGCAATTTGGACATGTTCAAATGTACGAAAAAAAACGATATGGCGTACCGAATATTCGATTTTTTAATGCTTATTCGTAAAAAGCATACGAATTCCGGTGTATGCGCCGCCTGTCTTCCGACCGATACCGCTCTCTGCGGCAACCAAGGCACGGGCCCCGCAAATCGGACGAAACAAAATACGGTTGCTGCGATATAAAACGGCTCCCGGTTCTATTTTTTGTAAAAAATCCGTAAATTTGCAAACTAATGATTACCGCACCATGGAGTTTTTCAACGACCTTGTCCGATACAGCTACCTCAATCACGCTTTTTGGGCGTGCATCCTGTCGGGCATTACGTGCGGAATCATCGGCACTTACGTCGTCTGCCGGCGGCTGGTCTTCCTCAGCGGCGGCATCACGCACTCCTCGTTCGGCGGACTGGGCATCGCTTTCTACCTCGGAATCAATCCGATTCTGGGCGCGATGGTCTTCGCCGTCCTCTCGGCACTGGGGATCGAATGGGCCAACGACCGGGGCCGTATCCGGGAGGATTCGGCCATCGGCATCATCTGGTCGGTAGGTATGGCCATCGGCGTACTGTTCATGAGCCTGCGCCCGGGCTACACATCGGGCGACCTCTCGAATTTCCTGTTCGGCAGCATCGTAACGGTCACCCGCACCGATGTCCAGGCGCTCGCCGTTCTGACGCTCGTGGTAACTGTCGGCACGCTCCTCTGGCTGCGTCCGGTCATGTACGTCGCTTTCGACCGCGACTTCGCCCGCAGCCAGGGAATCCCGACCCGGCTGATCTCCTATACCATGTCGGCACTCATCGCCGTCACGATCGTACTCTCGATCCGCATCATGGGCATCGTGCTGCTGATCTCGCTGCTGACTATTCCCGTAACGATCGTCAATACGTTCACTAAATCCTTCCGCACGCTCGCACCGGCCGCCGCAGCCGTCGCCGTCGCGGGGAACCTCGCGGGACTCGCCCTGAGCTACAATTTCGAAGTTTCGCCCGGTGCGGCTATAATATTTACCCTGACCGTTACGCTTATTTTAGTAAAACTGCTAACTTTGCTCGTCAAAAAACGCCGCCGCGCCGATGAAAACCATCTATAAACTCGTTCTCAAGTCCTATCTGGGACCCATGGTGCTGACGTTCTTCATCATCATGTTCGTGCTGATGATGAATGTACTGTGGCGCTACATCGACGAGCTGGTCGGCAAAGGACTCGATCCCGGTACGATCATCGAACTGCTCTGCTACGCCACGATCAACATGATCCCGATGGCTCTGCCGCTCGCCACGCTGCTGGCGGCCATTATGACCATGGGTAATCTGGGCGAAAACTACGAGCTGCTCGCTATGAAGTCGGCGGGGATGTCGCTGCCTAAGATCATGAGGCCGCTGCTCGTGGTCGTAAGTATATTGGCTGTCGGCAGTTTCTTCATCGCCAACAACTTAGTGCCATACGCCAACAAAAAATTTTTCCGTACGATATACGACATTCGCCAGATGAACCAGACCCTCGAGTTTCAGGACGGGCTCTTCTTCAACGGCATCGACGGCATGAGCATCCGCGTCGGACACCAGAATCAGGAAACAGGGCTGCTGACCGACGTGTTGATTTACGACAACCGCAACGCATCGGGCAATATGACCACGACCGTCGCCGATTCGGGCTATATCCGGCTCTCGGACGACAAGCGCTTTCTGGAGATCACGCTCTTCAACGGCGAACGCTACGAACAGACCCGAAATTCGAGTCAGTGGTACAACAAAAGTTCCCTGCAACGCAATAAATTCGAGCTTCAGAAAGCCAATATTTCCATTTCGGGATTCGAAATGCAGCGCACGGATGCCGATCTGTTCAACAACGCCCAGACCAAAAACATCTCCGAGCTGCAATACGAAATCGACACGCTGACACAGCAGGTCAATTCGGCGACGACCCGATCCTATGACCCGTTGCTCAAGGAGCGTATCTTCGTGCGGGATACGACCGTCATAACCGACCGAAACGATTCGGTGGTCGTAGAAAAACGGGATTTCAGGCCGATGGATGCCCTCGACTCCCTGGCGACTCTCGACCTGCGCTCCAAGGACCGAATCTGGAACCAGGCCGTTTCGGCCGCACGCAACTCCCGGTCTATGTTCTCGTTCGACGAATCGCAGGCCAAAAATGCGCTCAACCAACTCTACCGCAGCAAGGTCGAATGGCACAAGAAATTGGCGCTTCCGGTGACGATCATCATCTTCTTCCTGATCGGAGCACCGCTGGGCGCTATCGTCCGCAGAGGCGGTCTGGGTATGCCGATCGTAATCTCGGTCATCTTCTTCGTCATCTACTACATTATCAGCAGTTCGGGCGAAAAGATGGCCAAAGAGGGTACATGGGAGGCATTCTACGGCACGTGGCTCTCGGCCTTCGTACTGGCGCCCGTCGCCATCTACCTCACATACAAGGCCACGAACGACTCGGGGCTGCTCGACGTGGATTGGTACGTCGTAAAATTCAAGAAAATCAAGGAGAAGATCTCCGGGATATTCGCACGTTTCGCACATAAAAACAAAAAATAAAATAGACCATGAAAAACGAAAAAGTACTGAATACGATAGAAGAAGCCATCGAGGATTTCCGCCAGGGAAAAATCGTCATCGTCGTCGATGACGAAGACCGGGAAAACGAAGGCGACTTCATCATAGCAGCCGAGAAGGTGACGCCCGAAATCGTCAATTTCATGCTCAAGAACGGTCGCGGTGTGTTGTGTGCCCCGCTTTCCGAAGAGCGCTGCGCACAGCTCGAACTCAACATGATGGAGCCGAACAACACCTCGCTGCTCGGCACGCCGTTCACCGTGACGGTCGATCTGTTGGGCGAAGGCTGCACTACGGGCGTTTCGATCCACGACCGCGCGGCGACCCTGCGGGCACTGGCCGACCCGAAGACCAAACCCTCCGACCTGGGGCGTCCGGGGCACATCAACCCGCTCCGAGCCCGTCAGAAAGGCGTTCTGCGCCGTCCGGGACATACCGAAGCCGCCGTGGACCTGGCTCGACTGGCCGGACTGCAACCCGCCGGAGCACTGATCGAGATCATGAACGAAGACGGTTCGATGGCCCGCCTGCCGCAACTGCTCGAAGTGGCGGAGAAATACGGGCTGAAGATCATTTCGATCGCCGACCTGATCGCCTACCGCCTGCGCAACGAATCGATCGTAGAACGCGGTGAAACGGCCGAGATGCCGACCGAATACGGCATGTTCAAAATCACCGTGTTCCGTCAGAAGAGCAACGGGCTGGAACACATGGTGCTGACCAAGGGCGAATGGACCGAAGACGAGCCGGTACTGCTCCGCGTGCACTCCTCGTGCGCCACGGGCGACATTTTGGGATCGTGCCGCTGCGACTGCGGCGCACAGCTCCACGAAGCGATGCGCATGATCGAAAAAGAGGGCAAGGGCGCCGTCGTTTATCTCAGCCAGGAAGGACGCGGCATCGGACTCTTCAACAAGATCGCAGCCTACAAACTCCAGGACGAAGGACTGGACACGGTGGATGCCAACGTGCGCCTGGGCTTCGGCGTCGATGAGCGCGACTACGGCGTGGGCGCCAGCATCATCCGCGAGCTGGGCATCCGCCACATGCGCCTGATGACCAACAATCCGCTCAAAAGAGTAGGGTTGGAGGGTTACGGCCTGAAGATCGACGAGATCGTACCGATCGTCATCGCCCCCAACAAGTACAACGAACGCTACCTCGAAACCAAACAGGAGCGCATGCACCACAAACTCAACCTCTGCAAGCATTAAAATACAAAGATATTACCGAAGAATCGTCCGAAGGGATTTTCTCGGTTTTGCCGCAGCCCGAAATCCTTGTCCGCAAGGCATGAACGGAACGGATGGCAGAACCGCGAATGGAACCGCCGGACAGCCGGAAGCGAATTTCCGGACAGCAATATTTCAACGAAAATGAACGCCAAGGATTTGCGAATCGTCTTCATGGGTACGCCCGAATTCGCCGTGCCGTCGCTGCGTGCACTGGTGCGCAGCGGCTACAACGTCGTCGGGGTGGTCACTACTCCGGACAAACCGGCGGGACGCGGACAGAAATTGCATGAAAGCGACGTAAAGATCGCGGCCCGAGAACTCGGATTGCCGATTCTGCAACCGGAGAAGTTGCGCGATCCGGCCTTCGTCAGTACGATGGAGGAGTTGCGGCCTGACCTGGGAATCGTAATTGCCTTCCGGATGCTGCCGGAGGTCGTCTGGGCGATGCCCCGACTCGGCACCTTCAACCTGCATGCGTCGCTGCTGCCGCAATACAGGGGTGCGGCACCGATCAACTGGGCGATCATCAACGGAGAATCCAAAACGGGCGTCACCACTTTCCTATTGAACCACGAAATCGACAAGGGAGCGATTTTAGGCCAAGTGGAAATGCCGATTCAGCCGGAAGATAACGTAGGAACTCTTTATGACAGGCTAATGACCGTCGGAGCCGATCTGGTCGTGCAGACCGTCGAACGGATCGCCGCCGGAGAGATCACCCCCGTCGTACAGTCCGACGAGGACACATCGCTGCGGCCGGCACCCAAAATCTTCAAAAACGACTGTCTGATCGACTGGACTCAATCCGGAAAACGCATCATCGACTTCATTCGCGGGCTGTCGCCCTATCCGGCAGCCTGGACCCGGCTGCTGCGAGAGGAACAGGAGGCGAATTCGGCCAAGATTTTCGAAGCGCGCTTCGAAGCCGGTGGTCCGGAAGCTCCATGCGGCACGATCGACACCGACAACCGCAAATACCTGCGGATCCGATGTGCGGACGGTTGGATCGACGTCCTCTCGCTGCAATTATCCGGCAAGAAACGCATGGCAGCGCAAGAGCTGCTGCTCGGATTCCGCGATGCAAACTCCTACGTCTGTCGATAAAACGCTATCTGCAATCGGAATAACGAGGAAATCCGAAGAGGATTTTTAGACGAAGCATCGAATTTCCGGTCGAACGCCCGGCAACAAAGCAATGAATAAACCGAAACGATAAATAAAAATAAGCCGTAAAAATCGCATAATGCTCAATCGGTTTACTATATTTGTAATCGGAACATAAAACCATTTTGCCTATGAGAAAATAACAGCTCTTCTATTCTTCAGTACAATATGTCATGCCGTCCGATAGGATACGGGTATGACAATACATATAAAAAGCGTTAGCTTTATTTCTTGCTTTCTGAAACTTCGCAACTTTCAAAAAGTCTGACAAATAAGAGTAAAGCTCACGTTCAACGTGGGCTTTACTCTTATTTGTCAGACAAGGTATTGCGAAGACCTCAGAAAGCAAATAAAAAGTTTAGCCTGCGTTTTTTATATACCTGTCAAACAACACCATTCATTATTCAACTCAAAAGAAAATTTCCTATGAAACGCCTGATTTTCATAATTGCTTCAATACTCCTCGGACAAACTGTCTGCGCACAAGACATCATCCAGAAAAAAGATGCGACGGAGATCCAAGCTAAAGTGCTGAAAATAACCGACACGGAAATCGAATACCAAAGATGGGACAATCCGGACGGCCCGATCTATACGATTCCCGCAGAGGATGTCTTCACCATCACCTATCAAAACGGCTCGAAAGAGGTCATCTCGCATTTCGATTCCTCCCGGCGATCGGCTGCCGACAAACAACAATTCGGCAAATTACCTCGTTACCAGGGAGAAGTTGCCTTTTGGGCAATAGCGGAACCGTCCTCCCCGTATTTGCGAATGTGAAGGGTTATCTGCCCGTTTCAAGCAAAGCGGCCCTCAATCTGTCGTGGGATCTCGGTGCCGCAATAGGGGTAGGGGGTTACTTCAACGAGGGCACCGAATTTTACACCTCCATCGGCCCGGGCGTCACGTTCGGCCGTCAGAGCGGCGGAGTGCGGGGCGATTTCAGCATCCGCTTTCAGCACATGGGAGAAGGATTGAATGCCATCCTGTTCCGCATCGGAATCGGATTCTAAAATACGTCCGGCAAATTTTCAAACACGGCACAAGCCGCCTGTTCGAAATTATCGGCGAATCCAAACCGAAGAGGCTGTCTGCAACTTGCAGACAGCCTCTTCACATCATCCCCGACATTCCATCGACCTTGGACCAATAGGATCTCCAAGTATTCGATCTCTTTTTCCGGTCATTCGCGGGCGAATCCTTTCGGGCCGGATTTCGAGCGATACAAAACACTCCAAAAACACCGGCTCGATCGGGAAGCGGATTATGCCTCTTTTCCCTCTTCCGCCGCGACCGATTGCGCCAGCTCCGAAAGAATACGGACATGCACCCGCTCGTCGGAAACAATCTTATTGAGAAGCTGGATAGCTACTGTGGCCGACTGTGTCAGCTTTTCGGGATTGTTTTTTCGGATACGCTCGATCAACTGCTGATAGGCGGCAATCGTATCTTTTTCGGCCTGGATATTGACCCGAATGGCCTCGGCAGCCGATTCATATTCGACCGTAACCGCCGAACTCGAATACTTCGGAGTATTCACGCGCCCACCCAGTTGTCCGATAAAATCGCCCAAACGGTCGAAATGCTTCATTTCGACGAAAGCGATCCCCAGGAATGTTTCGCCAATGTTTTCGAAGAGCATCCGCTGTTGGGTGTATTGAATGATAGCCGTCAGTTCCGAGGTGGGAATGGCGCCGTAGTAGGCGTCATAGAACCACTCGGGTTCCACGCCGTCGTTCGGCCGAGCCTTCTCCGCTTCGGGATAATCCAACGTATTATCGACGAAACGCATCGATTCGATCATCGCATTGGCCATCGTTTCTACATTATCGAGCGTAGCCGGATTGTGTTTTATGAACTCTTTCATCGCTTGTTTAATTTATGGCAATCATATCTCTCGAAGTTTCTTTTCGGATTTTCGAATCCGACGGTCGTACCGTTTGCAGCCTATGATTACACGGGGCACGTCCGCATAGGAAATCAAGCCGTACATCGGTCGTCGAACCCGAAAAATCCGGATGTCGAAACCCCGAAGATGCGATCACCCGATTTATCACTACTTACCCATCAGAACCTCGTCGATAATTCGCTTCAGGTCGCTCTTCGGGCGACCGCCGGTCATCATCTGCGGCATCCCGCTCAGCGGGATGAACAGCAGGGTAGGCACCGACCGTACGCCGAACACCGCAGCGAGTTCCTGTTCCCGGTCGATATCGACCTTATAAAAATCGATCCGGTCCTTATATTGGTAATCGGCCGCCAGCTCGTCGAGCACAGGGGCCAATGCCTTGCAAGGACCGCACCAGGTCGCGAAAAAATCGATCACGGCGGGACGCTCACCCAGGAATTTCCATTCGCCCTTCGATTTTTCGATATCGGCGACCTTGGTCGTGAACTCCTGTTTATTCAGTTGTTTTACAGTTTCCATAGTATTGCTTGTTTAATGTTTTATAACCCAGCGCAAACATAGTGCCGCAAGCGATAAAAAAAGTGTCCGGCCTTCGCAAGCCGGACACTCAGAAAAAATCATCGGACGATTAACGCACCTTGCGAATAATCTCCGCACCGTGATTGATAGCCTTCTCATTCTCAGGCAGCATCTTCCAGGCACGCTCCGGAAGGGACTTCTTCAGTCCGATCATCACGTTCTCCAGTTTGACAACGGGGCAAACTTTCAGATAACCGCCCAAAATCATCGTATTGAACAGCTTAGCCTGACCCAAACGGGCCGACTCCGCCGTAGCGTCGATCGTATAGATGTTGATATCCGTGCGGCTCGGGTGACGCGTGATACCGTTGGTATCGTAGATCAGCGTACCGCCCGGACGAACCATCGACTCAAACTTATCCATCGACTGTTGGTTCAGTACGATAGCCGTATCGAATTCGTGAGCGATCGGCGACGAGATACGTTTGTCCGAAAGAATCACCGTAACGTTAGCCGTACCGCCACGCATCTCAGGGCCGTAAGAGGGCATCCAGGTAACCTCGTAATCCTGCATAACGCCCGAGTAAGCCAGAATCTTACCCATCGAGAGGACACCCTGTCCACCGAAGCCTGCAATAATTAAAGTCTCTTTCATATTCTTGTCCTCTTACTTCTTGGTTAAGTCCTTGATATCACCCAACTGATAGAAGGGCAGCATGTTCTCTTCGAGCCACTTGTTAGCAGCTACCGGCGACATCTTCCAACCGCTGTTGCAGGTCGAAACGACCTCCACGAGCGAGAAGCCGTTACCGGCCATTGCATTCTCGAATGCCTTGCGAATCGCTTTCTTGGTCTGGCGGACATGAGCCGGATTATATACGCTCTGACGCGTAATATAGGTCACACCGTCCAGATGAGCCATCATCTCGGCGATCTTATAAGGATAACCGTTCAACCGGGGATCACGGCCGTAAGGAGTCGTCGCGGTCTTCATACCCAGCAGGGTAGTCGGAGCCATCTGACCGCCGGTCATACCGTAAATCGCATTGTTAATATAAATCGCTACGATGTTCTCGCCTCGAGCAGCCGCATGAATCGTCTCACCCGTACCGATAGCCGACATATCGCCGTCACCCTGATAGGTGAAGACCAAACTGTCCGGATGCAGGCGCTTTGCCGCAGTAGCTACGGCACAAGCACGGCCGTGAGCCGCCTGAATCCAATCCACATCGATATAATTATACGCGAAAACCGAACAACCGACAGGCGAAACAGCAATCGTTTTTCCTTCCATGCCCATCTCATCGATCACCTCGGCAACCAATTTATGAATCGTACCGTGACTGCAACCCGGGCAGTAGTGCATCACGTTCTCCGTGATCAACTTAGGCTTGGCATACACCAGGTTCTCCTGTTTGATTTCTACTACTTCTGCCATATTCTTACTTTTTATTAATCAGTTTTTCTTTGAGTGCAACCAGCACCTCGTCCGGTGAGAACATCATACCGCCCTGACGACCGTAGTGCTCTACGGGAGCTGCACCGTTTACAGCAAGTTTCACGTCCTGCACCATCTGACCGGCATTGAGTTCAGCGCTCAAGAAGCCCTTCACACCGCGCTTAGCCAGGTCGGCGATCGCTTTGGTCGGGAAAGGATAGAGCGTGATGGGACGCAGCAAGCCGACTTTGATACCTTCGGCACGCGCCATCTCCACCGTCGCCGAGCAGATACGCGCCGACGAACCGAACGCTACGATCACGTAATCCGCATCGTCGCAGTCGATAGCCTCGTAACGCACCTCATTCTCCTCCATCGCCTTGTATTTGGCCTGCAAGCGCTGGTTGATCTTCTCCATCACCTCCGACTTCAACTCCAGCGAAGTGATGATGTTGCGATCCTTGCGGGCACCTTTGCCGCAAGTAGCCCAATCCTTGCACTCTTCGGCGATCTCTGCGTCGGTTTTGCGGGGACGCTGCGGAGCCAGCACGACTTTCTCCATCATCTGACCGATCGCACCGTCGGCGAGGATCATCGCCGGGTTGCGGTATTTGAATGCCAGGTCGAAAGCCAGACCCACGAAATCGTGCATTTCCTGAACCGAGTTCGGAGCAAGTACGATCAAGTGGAAGTCACCGTGCGCACCGCCCTTGCAAGCCTGGAAATAGTCGCCCTGCGAAGGCTGGATCGTACCCAGACCCGGGCCGCCGCGCTGACAGTTCACAACCACGCAAGGCAGTTCGGCACCTGCCAGATAGCTCAGACCCTCGCTCATTAGACTGACACCGGGGCTTGAAGACGAAGTCATCACCCGCTTACCGGTCGATGCACCGCCGTAAACCATGTTTATGGACGAAACCTCCGACTCGGCCTGCAGTACGACCATACCGGTCGTCTCCCAGGGTTTCTCCTCCATCAACGTCTCCATTACCTCCGACTGCGGCGTGATAGGGTAGCCGAAGTAGCCGTCGCAACCGTAGCGAATCGCTGCATGAGCGATCACTTCGTTGCCTTTCATCAATTTTACTTCTTTCTCTGCCATAGTTTATTCAAATTTTTGACGATAAACCGTGATGCAACTGTCCGGACAGATAATCGCGCAGGACGCACATCCTGTGCAGGCATCCGGATTAGCCATCTGAGCCACGGGGTAACCTTTGCTGTTTACCTCGGCCGATAAATGCAGCACATCGCAGGGACACGAAGCCACGCAGACTCCGCAACCCTTGCAGCGCTCCTTATCGACGAGGATTGTTCCTTTAATTTTTGCCATAAGACATCCATTTATTATAAGTTGCTTACAAATGTAAGCATTTTTTACGGTTTGAGATAACATTTCGTAATAAAATTTCACCTAACGCTTAAAATATATTCAAAAACATTCTGTTTCGGACAGATAACACACCGCCACGCAGCAAACAAACCGGGCGGAAAATTTCTTTTTCAAGGAATTTATACCTAAATTTATTGTGAAGTATTAACCTTAAAATCCTCAATGCGTATGAAAGACAACTAATTTTCCTCGTTTTTCGACCCGGTACTCAAGTATATCGACACCGGTAAGTTTTTCCGCGAACCCTTCCGCTGGCTGTATGCGATCCTGGCGATCCTCAACCTGCTGACACCCATCATACTGCTGGTAATGGCCATTAACAACGACCTGTTTCGGTACGGCGGAGGCCGGATGATCGCCGCGTTTATTCTGGTCTGGCTCGTGATCGCCTTCGTTTCCTGGCTCGGCTTCCAGATCTGGTGGAACCGCCGCGAAAAAGTATATGCAGCTGCGACAGCGCATGACGATTTCGTCGCCATTCCCGTATTCTCGCACTTCATCCAGACTTTCGGGGAATGGGCGGGTATGTTCGTCGGTATCGGCGGAGCACTGCTCACCCTGATCGCCGCAATATTCCTGAACGGCGACGCCTCCATGCTTCGCATGATGGGTACGGGAGCATTCTTCGGCAGCGGTTCGCTCATTTACATCGTCCTCAATCCGATCTACGGCTTCATAATCGTCGTGGTGACTCGCGCAGCAGCCGAAACGTTCCGTGCATTGGC
>OFMO01001990.1_pt1 | contig 11219 bp, 15 predicted proteins | sample 1541821 | NCBI WGS metagenome assembly OFMO01 (sample SAMN04209253, study PRJEB22552) | human gut metagenome | biome: gut; material: feces | host: Homo sapiens | place: USA: Oklahoma | reverse complement strand
GGATGATTATACCGGAAAGAAAATGACATTTTTCCATGATCCGGATGGACTTCCATTGGAAATTCATGAGTAGAAAACAGCATAGGTAGGATAGAAAGAGACAGATGCAGGTAATGAAATATTCCCACATCTGTCTTTTTTGTGCAAAGATTTATTTATCGGAATGTCGCAGACAGCTTTTTGTAAAGGCAGCAGCTTTTATCATTTGTTCTTTTTCTTCATCAGAGCAGCCAGAGGATAATTCAAACCAGGTCTGATCAGCAGAAGAAAGAGAAAGTGTAGGTTTACTGGAATCTGCAGATAAAGCAGGACTGTCAGTATGGATACTGCTATTGTCATCCAATAATCTGTTCTGGATTTCTGATAGGGCTTTTTCACGATATTGAGCATCCATGTCCTGGATACTTTCAACAGAAGTATGGTAATTGCTTAATATGTGATTGATGTATCCATTTTTAAAATGCAGAAAAAGAGCATCTTCAGATAGATCCACTAAATCCTTTGAGGTTGCAATTTCTAAATCTGCCTGTCCCTCCATTTTAAACAGAATAGAAAACAGATCGGATACAGACTGAATTTCAAAATCCATAAAGAGATTCACACTGATACCTAACGCATCAGCAATTTTTGAAAGCTGTTCATATTTCGGATTACGTTCATTGGCTTCGTACTTGCGGAGTGTACTGAAACTGATCTCAGCGTCCTGTGCAAGCTGTTCCTGTGTCATGTTACGAGCCAGACGAAAATACTTGATTATTTCTCCTGTATTCATAGGCAAAGTCCTCCAATAACAAAAGTATACCATATTTTTTAATAAAAATGCCACAAAAGTTTTGAGAAAAATATTGACAGATACAAATGTGGCATATATAATGATAACAGATACAAAAGTAACACATAACTTACATAACAGACACAAAAGTACAAGTAAACTTATACATAACTGTCATAAGAAATATGAAAAAAGATGCAGAAAGTCAAACGGTTTGAAGTTAAGTAACAGTTAAGTATAAGATGATCAGGAAAGGATGGAATAGGATATGGCAGAAATTATTATGGGAATTGATCATGGAAACGGAAATATGAAAGGGGTACATGTAAACTTTCCATGTGGTCTGGTAAGATATACTTCTGAACCAGGACGATTTATGAATGAGGATATTCTGGAATACAACGGTGTGTATTATACGTTATCAGAAACAAGGATGCCATTCAAAGCAGATAAGACAGTGGATGAAGATTACTTTATATTGACCTTATTTTCACTGGCTTTGGAAGCAAAGGAAAGAGGAATCACTTTATCCGGCAAAGATATTGTGCTGGGAGTTGGACTGCCGCCTGCAGACTTTGGACAGCAGGCGCCGGGATTCAAAAAATATTTTATGGAACGCTCAAAACATGGAATTTCTTTCAGATTTAATGGAAAGCCGATAAATTGTTACCTGAAAGATGTTCTGTTAAGTCCTCAAAATTTTGCGGCTGTCATGTGCTATAAAGCAAGCCTGTTCCGACAGTACCGGACGGTCAACTGCATTGATATTGGAGATGGAACCGTAGATTTACTGGTAATCCGAAAAGGACAGCCGGATTTGTCAGTTCGTGTCAGTGACAGATCTGGAATGGCAATTCTCCGTTCAGAGATTTCTAATTCCATTCAGCAGAATTACGGTATCCATTTGGAATCCTCAGACGTAGAGCAGGTATTAATGCAGGAAGCAACGATTCTGGATGAAGAGGTGGTAAGAGAGATTCAGAAAATGGCAGGAGACTGGATGCAGAGAATTATCAATAAACTCCATGCGTATGTACCAGATTTCCGAACTAATCCGGCAGTATTTCTTGGTGGAGGTAGCCTGTTACTGAAACAGCAGATTGAAAAATCTTCTGATTTTAAATATATAGAGTTTATCGAGGACATCCGGGCAAATGCGGTAGGATATGAGAAAATGACAGCATTATACATCCAGAAGAGACAGGGGGTGTAATGTGTGGGAGAGATACGGGTTGTACTGATATTTAATGAAGATAATGAACGGCAGAGAGAAATCGGAAGGTATCTGAAATCACAGAAAAGGTGCAAAACAGCACTGATTACAGAACTGGTTTATGCGTGGCTGCATAAAGAAAATGCACCCGTTTCTTCCTATATGATAATATGTTTTGCAATATAAGGTATACAGAATTTGGATGGTATATGCAAGATGGGAGACAGACTTTTGAATGTGAGGAAATTAATGAAAGAGAAAATATTATAACAAATCAAGGAGAAATGTTTGGATGTAGATTTGTTCATAGTATGCTTAATCCAGAAACAAAATTGCCTAATCATCTTGATGGAGCTATTAGAGCATATACAGATGAAAAAATTCTGAACCGAATGGAAATTAGTATAGACAAATCAGAAAGAGATACTGATTACACTAAATTATGGAGAATTGATAATGATATGTCTGTTTCTTTATGGAAAGAACTCATAACACATTATTATAGAGATAACATGTCTATTGGTGAATATTTTGGTGGAGAAGATGAAAAGTTTGAAAAAATCATGTTAGAAAATAAGAGAAAAAAAACTAAAATATCAGCTGATAAATATATACCGATAAATATGGAAGAAAAGGACGGCATAAGATTTTCATTTGGATATAGACCTAAAATTCAATTTAAGGAAGAATATGACGTAGATATAAAAAGTGAAGAATTTTATATAAGAGGAAGCGAAAAATATAAAGTTATAGATATAGAGACTATTTCATTACTTAAACTTTTCAAAAGAAATAATTTGAAGGTAAGAATACCATATACAGCTAGAATTGCACATGAAGATTTAGTGACTAATTATCCGACAATCTGTTGCAAATCTGCAGAGATTGCAAGTATAGTACAGAAATCATTAATTCAGATGTGTGAAGGGTATATGAAAAAAAGTGGAACTAGGATGATTTCTTTTTCATTATTAGTTAATAATGATGTAGAGAGCATACAAATTTCTATAGCAGGAGATATGAATGATATATTAAAAGTGTACCAAAAATTAGGAAATACATTTCCGACAAGAGATAAATTAAATGAATGGATATTGAAACTATATTCAATAAATAATGAATTTAAAAATGCAGCTAGTAATCCAGCAATTAAAGATATTATGTTGTGGTCAGGCAAAATGTGTTTTCCAAGGGTAAGTGTTCCACAGGAATATTTAAAAAAAATGGAAAAGAAAGGAAGTAGAATATTTGTAACTATTGATGAAGAAAAGAATAGAGAGATTATTGATGAAATTGAAAGAAGAAATATAAGGATGGCACCGTATTGGAATATAAAAGAAAGTAGATGTGGAAAATGCGGAGAAAATTATATGTTTTGTGAGCATATAAAATTCTTAGATGATACAATGGAAATAATAAATGGCAGGGAACTTTTGGGTGCAACTTGGACTAATAGACATGCATAAAGGGAAGAAAAACTACAACGCAGGAAAGCAAGACTGCAATATAATATAGAAAGAACGCAGAGACACGGAAATCTCTGCGTTCTTGTTATTTTTGCAGAAATTTTTTTCATGAGAGGAACAGTCACTTGTCAGTTCTTTAATATCAGCATCAAACTGTGAAATGAAATCGGTGAGTTGTTGTCGCAGAGCAGTTGACTTACTGTTATGTCAAGACCGCAACACCGCAAGACCGCAATATTGCAAAATAAAACTGCCGGATGCATCGGTTCCGACAGTTATTTATCATGTATATCATCATTTGTAAAAGTTAAAATGTCATTTGGGGTACAAGATAAGATCCGGCAAAGTTTTTCGATAGTAGATGCGGTAATATTCTGGTTATTCCGAAGTTGCTGCATAGTTCGGTAGTCGATGCCATTGTTGACGAGATAATATTGAGATATATTTCGTTTTTCCATTGTAATCCATAACGGACTATAATCAATCACATTGTTCCCGCCCTTCTAATTTATTTCCTGATTGTTTAATTATAAGTAGGGGAAAATGCAAAAATATAGTGAATAAATTCACTAGATAATATATAATTGGAAACATAAAAAGAGAAAGCAGTATTTATGGATTAAAAATATTATAAAGCATTGTTAAGTGGAAATTCGTCTGGTTCTCGAAAGAGGAACCGCAGTTCCCCAAACGAGAACTATAAATTGATAGAATATACTAAAATACTGTAAAATCAAAAATTTTCATAGTGCATAGAAAGGTAAGATGCACATGATGGAATCATTAGGAAATAGATTAAAGCAATTAAGACAAAACAATCGCTTGCGGCAAGATCAGGTAGCAAGCTTGGTTGGAGTAAATAAAAATACAATGTGTTCCTATGAAAATGATGTCAGACAGCCTTCTTATGAAATTTTGGTCAGATTAGCTACAATTTATAGAGTGAGTACCGATTATCTGCTGGGGTGTGAAAGTAAAAGAACGGTTGACGTATCTGGTCTTACACCAAAAGAAATACAAACAATTACAGAACTGGTTGCAGATATGACGGAGAAAAATAAAAAGCTGGAAGGGTTATAGATGGCTCAAAATGAAAAGGAACAAAATGATTATAGAATTACATATTATAATGCAGTGTCATCAAAAGAAGTTGATTGGTTATGGTATCCGTATATTCCCTATGGAAAGATAACGATATTGCAAGGAGATCCAGGAGAAGGCAAATCGACCATGATGATGCAGCTTGCGGCACTTATTACAACTGGAAAAGCTATGCCAGATGGAAGCGGAGATAAAATACCGGGAAACGTAATTTATCAGGCGGCAGAAGATGGAATTGAAGATACAATCAAGCCACGATTGGAAGCGGCAGGTGCAGATTGTAGTAGAATTGCATTTTTGGAACAGCCGGATGAAGAACCAATATTGCTAAATGACACAAGATTGGCACAAGCGATTGAAGGTACACAGGCGAAATTATTGGTTATTGATCCACTTCAAGCCTATTTGAGAATGGATAGTGAAATGCAACGTACAAATTCGGTGCGTTCTGTTCTTACAAATCTTGCAAAAGTTGCAGAGCGAACTGGATGTGCAGTTGTGCTGATTGGACACATGAATAAAAGCAATCGGACAAAAGGCATATATCGAGGACTTGGAAGTATAGATATAGCTGCAGTAGCAAGGAGTATTTTATTAGTAGGAAGGGATAGAAATATTCCGCATTGTCGTGTAATGCTTCAGATAAAAAATAATCTGGCACCAGAAGGAAAGGCATATGTATTTGAACTACATCCGGATTCTGGATTTCGGTGGATAGGGCAGGAGGAATATGAGGTAGAAGATCTTTTGTCTCATAAATCAAAAACAGATAGTAAACTGGACAAAGCAAAGGATTATCTGCAATTACTGCTAAGTGGAACAGATATGGCATGTGCAGATATATTTGATAAAATGCGTGCAAATGGTATTGGTAAACGTACTGTGGAGCAGGCAAAAAAAGATATGGGGATTATATCCTATAAATCGGGAGATAAATGGTATTGGCAGTTAAATGGGAGTGATGCATCAGGTGAGCGGATATGAAAAAGAAATAAAGAGACAGGAAGAACAAAAGAATAAGATTCGTGAAAGATATAAGGGTGTTGACCGAAATGAATTGGAATTTATTCCGGCAAAACCAAGAGAAAAGTTGTTTGAGGATACAGCAGAGAAAAGGGTTTGTGCCTATTGCCGTGTTTCTACTGATGATGTTAATCAGACTTCTTCTTATGAGCTGCAGAAGAATCATTATGAAGATATGATTAAAGAACATCAAGGATGGGAGCTGGTAGGAATTTATGCTGATGAAGGAATATCCGGTACATCTTTACAGCATAGAGACGAGTTCAATCGGATGATAGAAGATTGTAAAGCTGGAAAAATAGATTTGATTGTTACCAAAAGTGTCTCCAGATTTGCCAGAAATATAGTGGATTGTATTGCAAAGGTTCGTGAACTTGGAAATATGCGACCAAAAGTGGGCGTGTTTTTTGAAACAGAACATATTTACACATTGGATAATACCAGTGAAATGATGCTGGCAGTATTATCCGCAGCTGCACAGGAAGAGTCTCATACGAAAAGTGAGATTATGAATATTTCCATAGAACAACGTTTTTCCAGGGGCATATTTCTTACACCAAAATTATTGGGATATGATGTAGACGAGGATGGTAATCTGGTAATTAATAAAGAAGAGGCAGAAACAGTGCGTTTATGCTATTATTTGTTTCTTAACGGTTTTCCAACTGCGGAAATTGCAGAAATACTGATGCAATTAAAACGGAAAACGAAACTTGGAAATACCAAATGGTCAAGTGGTACTGTGGGAAGTTTATTGAGAAATGAGAGATATTGTGGAGATGTACTTTCCAGAAAGACATTTACGCCTAATTATCTTGATCATAAATCAAAAAAGAATCGTCATGATCGGAACCAGTACCGACAAACAGATCACCATGAGGCTATTGTTGACAGGGATATTTATAATGCGGCACAGAAGATGTTGACAGTGACAAAGTATGCGAAAAAAGGCTTTCCATTTCCTAATCTCAAGGTAGTAGATAGTGGAGCGTTAAAAGGTTTTGTGTCGGTTAATCGGTCTTGGACAGGATTTACAGTAGAAGATTATAAAAAAGCAAGTCAGAGCGTGTATTCTGATCAGAATAGTATACAAGATATTGAAGAATCAAAAGAAGAAAAGAAAGACGGAGGATTTGATTTATCTGGATATGAGATTGTTCGGGCACAGTTCTTTTCTACAAGGTTGAATCCAGCCATGACAATTTCAGAAGGACGTATTACCTTTAACACTGCCTGTTTGAAGAAATTTGAAGATGTGGAATATGTAGAAATTCTTTTTAATTCAATAGAAAGATGTATCGCTGTAAGACCCTGCGATAAGGATAACATCAATGCCGTAAAATGGGGAACGATACGAAATGGTAAATGGGCAGTCCTGCCTAAAAGCTGCCGGGGATTCTCAGAACCACTATTTGAATTAATGGACTGGAATAATGAGTGTAAATATCGTTTTAGAGGTCAATATTCAAAGGAAGATAACGAACAGATCTTATTGTTTGACCTGGAAGAACCAGAAGTGATTAAACATGAGATAATTCAAGAGGATTTACCTGATACAGATACGACTGAAACGGAAGAGAATACCGTAGATACATCTAAAAATAAAACAAAGAAGATTGTCAGAACACTTTTCCCGAAGCGGTGGCAGAATCATTTTGGCGATAGTTCAGAAGATATTCTTCTTTTACATAGAGTTAAGTATTATGGAAATTGGGATGTGCTGCGTCCAGCTAAAATAGTAGAAGGTTTGGAACCTATATCAGAAAATTTATTGGATAAGCTGAATGAAGAAGCACAGAACATGATAGAAAAGATGAGGTGTGCAGTATGAGTGAAATGATGATAAATCAGACTATTGAGAACACAGAAAATATAGATCAGAAAGCACTGGAACTGGCACAAGATTTTAGTTATGATGGTTACCAGGTTGTAAGAAGGGAATTTTTTGCACATTTACGGGAGCCAGCCGTTGTAATCCGGAGAGATAGTGTGACATTTAATACTGCCTGCATTGCCGGTTTAGAGGATGCAGTTTACATACAGATTCTTGTTAACCAGGATAATAAGCGAATGGTAGTGCGGAAATGCGAAGAAAACGACAAAGATGCTTTGAGATGGTGTATTGAAAAACCAGATAAAAGAAAAAGTAGAAAAATGTCAAATAAATTATTTTCAGCAATGATGTATGACATGATGGGATGGAATACAGACTGCCGATATAAGATTTTGGGGCATAAAATAACACATGAAGATGAAACTATGTATATTTTTGATTTGCTGGAAACAGAGATATTCATGGATACAAAAAGAAAGAAAAAAGCGAATCCAGATTCAGTAGAGAAAAAGGAAGAATTAGTTACTGCAGAAACAGATCAGACACCGGAGCAGAATCAGGAAGAGATAGCAGCAAAAGTGGCGAGAAAGTTGAATAGAATACCATTTTATCCAAAGAATTGGAAGGATTCCTTTGGCTTATCAGTAGAAGAACATAAAAAAGCACTGGAAACTAATATAACAGACGGCTATATAGAATTTTCAGCAACAAGGTGATAGGAGAAAGTGCGCTCATTTGGAAGGGAGGAGTGCAGATGCCGAAAACCACAGCAAATATCACAGGGGTATCTCTGTGTCAAAAAAAAGGAATAATACGAATATTTCGATCAACGATAAAAGAATTGGGTGATCCGAGGTATATTCGCTTCTTATTTAACCCGGAGAAAAGAACTTTAGCAGTTCAGTCTGTCAGCCGGGATATGGATGTTCATGGAGAGTTTGTCTCCGTTGGCAGAAACATGGGAATGTTCCACGCATCCGGATGGGGTAAGTACTGTGTGTTGTGGAACGTTTGACAAAATGGAGCTGACTGCGGTCATAAAAGCCCACCCGGAGTATCTGGGAGAACGGCATAAGGGCGAAACAACACTGCCAATCCTGGTGAAGCTGATCGATGCAAGAAAGGATCTGTCTGTGCAGGTGCATCCGGATGATGACTATGCAAAGATGAAGGAACATGGTCAGCTTGGAAAAACGGAGATGCCGGTACCGACCGTATCTTTTGCGACTCGCTATCTGCATACTTCAGCAGGTGTCATGGTGACAGCTTCCCACAATCCCGGCAAATACAATGGTTACAAGGTCTATGGTGCTGACGGCTGTCAGATTACGACTGAAGCAGCGGCGGAGATTCTTGCTGAGATTGAAAAACTTGACATCTTTGCGGACGTTAAGACCAGCAACTTTGAAGCAGGCGTGGCAAACGGCAGCATCCGGTATATTCCGGACGAGGTTTACACTGCATTTGTAGAGCAGGTCAAGAGTCAGTCAGTCTTGTTTGGCGAGAACGTCAACAAGAATGTAGCCATCGTGTACAGCCCGCTGAATGGTACGGGGTTGAAGCCAGTGACCCGCACCCTGCAGGAGATGGGTTACACTAACATTACGGTGGTCAAGGAGCAGGAGCAGCCAGACGGATATTTTCCGACCTGTCCTTACCCGAATCCTGAGATCAAGGAAGCAATGGCACTGGGCATCAGCCTGTTGGACAGGCTGGATGAACTGTATAAGACATATGGTTACTGCCTGAACACCCTGCACAGCTATGAGTTCGATGGCAGCGCCGGTTTTGCCAGGATGCAGAGCATCATGCAGGCATTCCGCGGTGGCATCAAGGAGTTTGGCGGAAAGAAGGTTGTCAGGCTGTTGGATTATGTACAGGGATTGGATGGATTGCCTAAGTCTGATGTGCTGAAATTTCTGCTGGAAGACAACTGCTCTCTGGTGGTACGTCCTTCTGGTACCGAACCCAAGCTGAAAATTTATATTTCTGTCAGTGCTGAGAATAAAGAAATGGCAGAGGAAGTAGAAGATGAGATTGCTAAAACTGCAGAAAAGTGGATTTGTTGATTTTGAAAGGCTCCGTAAGGAGCCTTTCGGTGATAATTGGAGAAAAGTATACTGTTAATGTTTAAGAAGTAACGACAGTACACGAGGTCGTGCTCCTCTTTCGTATCGAAATCCAAGTGCGTGACGTATAATTTCCGGTAAATATAATTTTTCTCCATCGCGTGTCAGATAACCTGACTGAATCATAGATTTCTCTTCAGAAGCGGTAAGAGCATCTTCTTCCAAATTCATGGGAAGCGTCTTCTTTTCAGAGTTTTGTTCCTTTTTTAATTCTTCATTTAAATGGGCAAAAGAATCTAATGAGGAATTGACAGATTTTACAAATAATTGTTCCCAAAAACTCATCCAGTCAAGTTCTTTGGCTGCATTGGAATTCAAATCAATAGTATTATCAATGTAATCCGGTTTATAAATATAGGATCTAAGCAAAGAAAATTGTGTTGACTCTGCGCCAATATTGACGTATAATTGGCACAGGAGGAGTTGACATGGTTAAGATAAAAGAGTGGAGACAAGGACTGGGAATTACCCAAAAAGCTCTTGCTGATGCAGCAGGGCTGGATCTTCGCTGGGTTCAGAAATTGGAAGCCGGTGATATTGATATTCAAAACGTTACAGTAAAGAGATTTTCTCTTCTCATGAAAGGAATCAGCGAACTCTCCCAGCAGGTTTCGTGTCCATGTTCAATGAAATCAGATATAGAAACAGTGAATGAAATCCATGAAATGGTGGACAGACTTTTTAAGGAGGATTCAGCATGACTGGTGAAGCTACTCTTAGCAATGAGAAAAATTATACAGTATTTCGTTTTGGTAATCATGTGATTCGCTTTGCTGCACCGTATTCTTTGGAGCATTACACGGAAGTGAAAGAGTGGGATAACGGCTACTTGGTAGTGATGGCGAAGTATAAGCAGAATGCTGAACCGGAAGAAGAATACATTGATCTTGTACCGATTCTTCAAAATCTTTATTTTGATGCTGATAAATTTCTAGAACCAATAAAAGGAGTGAAGGTTGCAAATGGCTGATATTAAACAGGTTGCGGATGCGGCGGACATGATTGTGAACGGCTATGCGTTCACACGATGCACAGAGGGCTATCGCGTGTTGAATCTGAATCGCCCAGATCGTGCGGCAGTGTTTTCAAAAGATGGTAAGGTACTTGAAACAAGCATGGATGACATTGAAGTGCGTATTGCTGGAGATTATCTGGAGAAGAACCGTAAGTTTATGGAGGATTAAGATGCCGAAGTATTATGAATATAAAATTGCAGGATACTATTTGTACTTCACATCTTACTGTGTGATTGAGTGTATGCACGTTCATGCGAGTGACCGTAAATTAACCGAGGCAGGTTCGGCAAAGTTTTTTGTAAAAGACAACGGCGATACTGTGCTGCAGAATCGTGGTATTCTCAATGATAGAGAAATCAGAAAGATACAGGAGTTTATCAAACAGAACTATCAGGAAATGTACTTGAAGTGGTCAGAGTATAGCCATGAAGGCTACTATGGAAAAAACAATTAAGTATCGCAACATTGGGATCTGACCCCAATGTGGTCAACCTAGCGTCAACTTAGGGGCATATTAGCGAATAGACTCCAATGCAAACTACAAAATAAATCGGTTTATGATAGAAAACAATTGCTGTTTTGTTGGAAACCAGAAGATTTATAAAAATGACCGCACTTAAATAAGCCTATTGATGAATGCTGGCTCTATTTTAAAAAGAAGCTTT
>OFMO01001986.1_pt1 | contig 11240 bp, 6 predicted proteins | sample 1541821 | NCBI WGS metagenome assembly OFMO01 (sample SAMN04209253, study PRJEB22552) | human gut metagenome | biome: gut; material: feces | host: Homo sapiens | place: USA: Oklahoma | reverse complement strand
TTCGTTCAAATTTCTTTATCATTTTTGGTTTTCACCCATTATTTGACAAAGAACCATTTAGAATACAACCTCCAACGCGAACATTGATACATGTTAACAAGTAATTAACTTTTGTTAATATCCTTCTATTCATAGGCAGGGTCTCCTCTCGTACTTTATTGTTGATTTGCGAATTATTTGGGATCTTTTAATCAATTAACTCTATAAACAAATCAGTATTTTTACCTTACACATAAAATATACCATAATTACTAAAATTTAGCAATAACATTTAATAAGTTTATTTATTTTTTACCAATACTCTAGTTTTATTTATACTATAATCATCATTATAATAACCCCTTGCTTTTAATACACTCATAACATTAGTATTATCTTTATGTTCTTCAATTAACTCATTTAATTCTTCCTTAGTTAAATCATCAATAGGTACTATATATAAATTATCATTATATATAGATCCTTTTAAGCCTAAATAAGTACGATATAAAATAGTTTGATAACTACCATCTTTATTACATGTAATAGAAGCCTCGGTCTCTGAGACATCATCATCATTCAAAGTAATAACATCCCTAAAACTATATTGAATAGATCCTATAGAAATACTGTCATTTCTTTCCATTTGGCTTCCTTTTAATACAAGATATTTAGGTATATCATTAATATCGATATTTTTATTATTACTATCAATAATAAAATCCTTGTTATTCATTTTATTCAAATAACTTTCTTTAAGTTTCAAAACAAATAATTTATCATCTATATATTCTTTCTTTCCTGTATTTAATATATTATTAGTCTTATCTTCTAATACTACTCCTTTCTTTATATGTTTAATAGCAAGTACATTTTGATTACTTTCATAAGTATTTATTTCATAAGTATAATTATTATTTGAAGTCATATAATCTCCTACTACATTTATTTCATTAATAATATATTTACCAGCACTAAGTCCAGTAATTCTATGAGGAGTATTACTACTAGTCCATTCTTCAATTAAATTATTTTTATTATCACGAAGTTCAAACTTAATACCACTAATTTTATTATTATCATAGTCTTCAGCCCAAACATCACAAAACCATTCTCCACTATTATTCATATCTATACTATTATCTCTATCTAAAACACTACTATATCCATTAGAAGCTTCCCCATCAATTATATCATTCTTACTCTTGCAGCCACTTAAAGCAAAAGAAGTAAATCCAATACTTGAAGCAAGTGCTAAAGCTACTATTCTTCTTTTAATTTCTTCATATTTTTTTATATTCATCCATATCACCCTTTCCTTCTGCTAACTTGAAGTTAGCCCATTAATTGTAGTATATCTAACTACAAAAGTCAACCAAAATAAATTAATTTTAACCTTAAAACAAAAATTAGACATCTATTTTACTTATTAATGTCTAATATCTTTACTAATTTATATGTAAAACAAGCCTTGGGAGTATTAATCTTCTCTATCTTACCTCTAATTCCATTCTTACATGACCATAAATTATTATTATTTAATCTACAGAAATGAAAATCAGGAACACCATTCTTATCATATAAAAAATCATATTCTTGAAATACTGCTACTTTATATAAATAATCACTATCTATCTTATCACTATACTTAATACCAAGTATATTAAGATCACTATACAAAGCCTCAAGTAACTTACTCTCACTATTAATATCAAAAATATTACTAAAACATCCAGGCTCAAAATAAAATCCAATACTATCAAAATACTTAAATGCTTCATCAAAATAATCAGGTAGATCAAATCTAAAAGCATAAGCATAACAATTAGTATTTCTACTATTAACATAATATTTATAATCATTTCTATAACTAGGTATCTTATTCATCATCCCTTGCCTTATTTTTAAATACCTAATATATAATTCAAATAATTCATTGTATTTTAATCTATTATTAATAACTTCTAATTTAATTCTATCAATATCATTCATAATACTTCCCCCTAAAATTACTATAACATATATACAAAGTAATTGCCAAACTCTCTATGATGAAGACCAAAGGCTTCATCATACCCCGAAATACTTTTAGGATGAAGGGGAAGAAAAAGAATTATCTAGCCCTATTACCATCTAATACCTCTTCTTGCATCCCCATATATTTACTACATTCATTTTCAAGTTCCTTAAACAACACCGAAGATTTACCAAATTCCTCATACACCGTCCACTTAACATCAGTTAACTTTTTAAATAAATCATACTCAGTTATTTTGCCAGCATAACAATTCATCTGAAGTGCATGAACTACCTGCTGTACCATCTCTTCCGTAGTAGCAGAAGAAACCGGAGAATAAATATATTCACCAAATTTAGACATATCACTATCTTCTAATACACTTTTAGTAAGAGTCAAAAACTTTTGCTCCTCAAAATTATGATAATAACTTTTATCTACAGCTATCACTGGACAACCAAAAAACTTTGCATATCTAACAGACTTGGGAAGATTGTTTACATTTTTAATAAATTCAGGTTTTACCCTTTTAATTTTACCATCTACTAAATCCGGACAAAAACGATCCTCCCATATTTCATTTAAATACCTAGTCTTTTTATAAAATTCTTTTTTCTTTGTATTAAAACGACCTCTTCCAATATATCCACTTGATCTTGGGTCATGAGAAACACCAGCATCACCAGCATCAACTCCACATATTTTAATATCAGTACCACTTCCCCAAGCATACCCATAATCAAATCTATTTCCAATAGGTAATTCTGGCATATCTGTAGAAGAAGATATAGTAGAAACTCCTTCAATCTCATACCAAGATTCTGGATTATTAGCTAATATTTCATAATTACTTTGCTTAGCAAAGTCTTTACCATATTTACTCTTAAGTTTTTCACCTACTATCTTAGGGAAAACATAAGCAACTCCATCACTAATCGTATTACCATTATATATTTCATTGCTTTCCTTTTTTGCTCTCATAGAAGAAATAACAAATTTATAATCACATCCCATAAGTGTAATAACTTCTACTCCATCTACATATTCAATATTAGCCTTACCCTCTAAAGCAGCCCTTCTAAGTTCATCAGGACTAGTAAGCATACCCTTTCTCTCATCTGCCCAAGCCTTATCTAACTTAGCAAATATTGTATCAATAGATATAATATCTTTATATGGCCAATTATTTAAAACATCCCAAAGAGGAATATCTTTATTTTGATTAAAAATTTCATCATGTAATTTATATACATCCAACAAATATAAAAATTCTTTTTCTGATATTACTCCCGTATCTAAATATTTATATTTAAGATATTCAAAATCTTCTCTAGTATAACGAAAAATATTAAAGTAATTATCTAACATACCATTACGATTTAAAAACAATCTATTAAAATCAACTTCAGTTATATCTTGATTTTTATATACCCTACTAGCTTTAAAATCAAAATAATTATTTAACTCCTCATAATTTTTAACATTATTTATATTACCAGTTTTAGCAATTTCTAAAAAAAGTTCTTTTTGATGTATATTCAAATCTTTATCTTTAATATCATTATATAATACACTAACTCTATCAAAAAATCCTATCGATTTATTAATATCTCTTATATTTTTAGTAATCGAAACAATAAAATCAGTATATTCTTTCAACTCATATAAATTATGATTATTATAAGCTCTTATTACAGCATCAGTAGCAATTGTATCAAAATTTAAAACAATATTTAAATAATCAACTCCTAATACATTAATTACTTCATCTTCAAGTAATTCCTTTTTCAAAGAAGAATTAAACCAAGATAATTCAGGTCTAACATTCTGAATCATAGCAAAATTTTTATTCAAATGATCAATATACTCATTATGAACATCATAAAGATTAATAAAATACATAATACCAAATGTAAGTTCTTTATCATTATCTATAACATTTCTAAATGCCCTACTATGAAATATTTTCTCCACGCTTCCATCATTAGCATGCAAAAATAACATATTAAACATATCTTTATTACTAATAATAGATCTTATAATTTTTTCATCTATAATACTATCAATAATATCTGTATATTTCCCCATTCCTATAATTTGAAATATTTTTTCTGGATAACGATGTACTATTATCTCAAATATCTTTTTAATAAAGGAAGGATTACTAATATTTGCAATCTTATCAATAGAATTCAAAATAAAACCATCATTATTTAAAATAAAATCATCATCAAAAATGTCCTCAATATTACCAGGATAATTTTCAATTAATGGAAATTTATAAATTAAATCAGTTTGTTGTTTCAATAATTCTTTAAATATTGTCTTAACAAATAAAGTACTAACTATCTTATTATCTTTATTTAATAATATTTTATTTATAAAATCAGATGTTTTTTGCGTATAAAATCCATTCTCAGCATTAAACTCATCAATAAAGGAATTCATAATATCTAGTTCCATATTACTTAAATTATTAATATTTATATCACTAATTAAACTTACATCTTTTTCAAATAACAATCTTGTCAAATAAGAAACACTAATATCTTTTTTACATCTATCATAAATATTATTATCAAGAAGAAGATTCATATACTTATTAGGATTATCTAAACTACTCATTTTGCTAATTAGTTTACTAAAAGAATCATTATTTAAATTCTTACCAAAATTACCTTTTACCAATTCTATAATATCATCATCATCAAATAAAGCATTGTAAAAGAAATCACTATCTTCCATTTCTTTAAACAAATTTTCACAAGAATTACGATCGTTAAAACTATTTAAAAATGAAATTAATTCTTTTTTACCATATCTACTTTGAAATAAAGCTAAATACTTAGAAATTGAAACCCATTTTTCTTCATTATTAAAATATATAGAAGATGGCATATAATTTTTTTCTGTAGTTAACTTTGGAATTAAATTAGCATATTCTATATGATTAAGCAATATCGTTCGTAATTTACCAGTTCCTTCATTTAATTTTTTAATTACATTATCCGTAAAATATCTTTCAAAATTATAACTATTTATTTCATTAATTAATATTTCTTCCATAAAATATACTGGAAGTTCTTCTAATAAATATGGATAATCATTTAAATTATCTTTCAAAAACTTATATAACATATAATCTTTTGTAGTTGAATCTAATTCATCAATACCTTCTAACTCCTTTGGAACATTATTTCTATGTTCTTTAATTTTATCTACTATTAACACAATAAAGCCCTCCTAAATTAATCTTTCTTAATATCTTCTAACTTAACAGATACAATCTTACTAACACCAGACTCTTCCATTGTAATACCATATAAAATATCCGCATACTCCATTGTCTTCTTCTTATGAGTAATAATAATAAACTGAGTATTATCTCTATACTTATCTAAGTATTTACCAAAAGCTTCAACATTAGCATCATCTAAGGCAGCTTCAACCTCATCAAATAAACAAAAAGGTACCGGTCTAATATTTAGTATAGCAAATAATAAAGAAATAGCAGTAAAAGTCTTCTCTCCACCAGATAATAAACTAATACTCTGTAGTTTCTTACCAGGAGGTTCAGCCTTAATCTCAATACCAGTCTCTAATATATTATCAGGATCAGTAAGTGATAACTCAGCCTTACCACCCTTAAATAACTCCCTATAAACATTCTTAAATTCAACCTTAACTTTTTCAAAAGTATCTAAGAACTTATCTTTCATAACCATATCCATCTCTTTAATAATATCATATAAAGTATTCTCAGCATTAACTAAATCTTCTTTTTGACCATTTAAAAAATCAAATCTCTCTTTAGCCTTCTCATACTCTTCAGGAGCATCCAAATTAACATTACCAAGAATACTAATATTATCTTTTAACTTAAGTACTTCCCTTTTAGCAGTATCAATATCCATATCTAACTTATAATTCTCATTAGCAAACTCATAAGTCATATTATAATCATTAGTAAGATTCTCTAATAAACTATCTAACTTAACATCAATCCTATTAGTCATAATATTAAGATTATTAAGTTCTCTCTCTTTCTTACTAGTAAGACTATTACTATGACTTCTAGTCTCCTCTAACTCATTAATACTATCATTATATTTATTCTCACTTTCTTTAAGTAAAGCAACATTCTTACTCAAATTAGATATTTCTTCCTTAACACTATATAAAGAATTAATTAAATTATCTTCCGCACTCTCATTATTAGATATATTAGTCAAATCTCTAAGTTCTTTTTCTTTCTCTTCTAAAACATTAGTACTACTAGTAATACCACTAGTAATAGCCTCTTTCTTACTAAAATATTCAACTCTCTCTTCTTTATATTTATATAAAGAACTATTTAAAGAATTAATCTCTTTATCAATATTATCAACTTCTCTAAGTAATTCCTTATTCTTACTACTAAGAATATCTTTTTTCTTCTCTTCTTCTTCTATTTCATATTTAATAGATATCGAACTAACACTCTTTACCTGACTACCACCAGTTAAAGATCCTCCTACATTAATAACTTGTCCATCTAAAGTAACAATCTTATATCTCTTATTAATTTTACTACTAATAATATTAGCCATCTCAATAGAATCCACTACAATAATATTACCTAAAACATTACTAATAATATTACTATATTTATTATCATAACTAACTAAATCAGCTGCTATACCTATATAACCATCTTCATTACTAATACTATTAATCGTATTATCATCAATATATCTACCAGTAATAACTGATAATGGATAAAAAGTAGCCCTACCTAAATTATTATTCTTTAAGTAATAAATTAACTCTTTAGCAATATTCGGAGTATCAACGACTAAATAAGAAGATGCTCCTCCAAGAGCAGTATTAATACATACACTATATTTAGAAGGTACCTCAATTAAAGAAGATATAACATTATGAATACCATTAAACTTAGGATTATCTAAAATACTCTTAATCTGTTTAGGTACTGATAAATTATTATTAAGATTATTCTCTAAGTAATCAATTTTATAAGTACTGCTATCAATATCTCTATTATTCTTAACAATATTATTATTAATATTATTCTTTCTAACTATTAAATTATCTATCTTACTTTTATATTCATTAATATTATTATTAATATTACTAATCTTATTATCTAATACCTCAATATCATTATTATAATTAGTAAGTTTATTCCTAATACTAAGAATATCTTCTTTTAAAGTAATAATATTATTACTAATAAGAGATTCCTCACCCCTATATTTATTTCTCTCTTGTAATAATCTAATATCCGAAGTAATCTTCTCTTCCCTCTTAGATAGATCTATTAATAATACTTGACTCTTATTAATATTATCTCTTACTTCTTTTAACTTATCTTTATATTTAAGTATATCAATATCATAAGTACTACTATCAGTAGATACCTTAGTAATTTCATTTTCTAACTCTTCTATTCTTTTCTTGCCTTCTTGATATTCAAAGTTTAAGTCTTTAATCTCTTTAGCAATAACTGCTACTTCAATATTAGATAACCTATCTTTATATTCAATATATTTCTTAGCCTTCTTACTAGCTTCTTCTAGTGGTATAATATTACTATTTAATTCATTAATAATATCATTAACCCTATTAAGATTCTGATTAGTCTTATCTAATTTTCTAATTGCTTCTTCTTTTCTTCTCTTGTATTTTAAAACTCCTGCTGCTTCTTCAAATATTATTCTTCGATCTTCTGGCTTATTAGATAATATTTCATCTATCTTACCCTGACTGATAATATTAAAACTCTCTTTAGCAGTACCACTATCAGTTAAAAGTTCAGTTATATCTTTTAATCTTACTCTTTCATTATTAATATAATATTCATTTTCTCCTGTTCGAAAAGCCATTCTCTTTATTGATACTTCATTAAAATCAATAGGAAGACTCCTATCAGTATTATCAAATACTAAAGTAACTGAAGCACTATTAAGAGCTCTTCTACTATCACTACCAGAGAATATTACATCTAATGAATTATCCCCTCTAAGACTCTTCATAGATTGTTCTCCTAGTACCCATCTTACAGCATCTACTATATTAGATTTTCCTGATCCATTAGGTCCTACTATACCATTTATATTTTTACCAAATTCAATCGAAGTTTTATCTGCAAAAGACTTAAATCCGTATGCTTTTATTTCTTTTAAATACATATACTTCACATCCTACTTCTTTATTTTATCAAATTTTATAATAAAAATCTAGTTAATTTATTATATTTATATATTTATTACCCTTTCAGCCTTATATAAAATAAGTCTTCCAGGGCATGAGTAAGCCTCCTAAAGAGAGTCTTCCTCATAACAATTCACAGTGGAGTATAAGAAAAAGTACTCTATGTGTTAGAGTACTAATAATATTTGATTTTATATAAACTATCAAATAAAGAACTTATCAAAATTAAAAAGGCATTAACCATTTCTACAATTCTAAATCAATTTCATTAATTTTGTAACCATCCTTAATACTATTAATAACCAGTTCATTAATAAAAAGTGTAGCTTTAAAATCTTTATTTGCCTCTTCAATAGCTTTCTTTAGATTTGGTGAACAATCAATTTCTAATTTTTTTACAATAGTTTTTAAAGATAAATTACTACTTGATTTTTTACCTCTTACCATACTTATTATTTCACACATTAAATTACCATTAACAATTTCTTCATCAAAGGAATAATTTAAAGATTTTATTTCAGTAATGTGTATCGATTTCATATCATGATATATATCTTGATATATTTCTTCTGTAATAAATGGGAAGAAAATACTAAAATCTTGTAATAACTTATAAAGTAATATATAAATAGTTTTTTGTCCAGAATATCTTGCTTTTTCACCGAATTCTTCTGGTCTATATAACCTATGTTTAACTATTTCTATATAATTATCACAAAAATTCCAGAAAAACTTTTCTAAAATATTTAAAGCCAAACCAATTTCATAATTATCTAAATATTTTAAATATTCTTTTTCCATATCAATAAAATTACCCAAAATCCATTTATCAATATATTCAAAATCATCAAAAGCTTTATCCTGATAATCTTCCAAATGCATTTGAACAAATTTAGAAACATTCCATATTTTATTAACTAACTTTTTTCCACGAAGTAAAGTCTCTTCACTAAATGTAATATCTGTTCCCAATCTACCAGAAGCAGCCCAATATCTTACAACGTCTGCTGAAAATTGTTTTATTAAATCTAAAGGTTCAACATTTGAATTTCCCTTACTTTTGCTTATTTTTTCACCTTTATTTGCCATAACAAATCCTGAAATCATAACATTATCCCAAGGTTTAATACCAAAATGATAATAACTTTTTACAATAGTGTAAAAATCCCAAGTTCTTATTATTTCAGATGCATTACTACGCAAACTCATAGGCTTTAAAATAGACTCATAATTATCTTTTTCACCATATTTCATATTAATAAGTGGAGTAACCGAAGAAGTTGCCCATGTATCCATAACATCAGATTCAGGTATAAACTCTTTACAACCACATTTATGACATTTTTCAATTGATGGAGTATCAGTTAACGGATTAACTGGTAATTGTTCTTTTGATGCAAAAATAGGTTCTCCACATTCCTTGCAGTACCATACTGGGAATGGTACTCCAAAATATCGTTGTCTTGATATACACCAATCCCATGCAACATTGTTAACCCATTCTTCATATCTATTGTGCATATGTGTTGGATACCAATTAATTTCATTTCCAATTCTCAAGAAATCTTCTTTATGACTCATTATATCAATAAACCATTGTTTCATTACTGTATATTCTACTTCACTACCACATCTTTCATGTGTTTGTACTTCATGCTCTAATTCCTCAATTTTAACAATATATCCACCAACTTGTAAATCATCTACAATTTGTTTTCTAGCTTCTTTTATTTTTAAACCACCATAATTTGGTACAGAATCCATTATTCTTCCATCATCTGTAAAAATATATTTAAGTGGTAAATTATATTTTTTCCACCATTCTATATCTGTTTGATCACCAAAAGTACAACACATTACGATTCCGGTTCCCTTATCGATTGCAACTTTTTCATCACCAATAATTGGAACATTTACATCAATTACAGGAATATGTGCAGTTTTTCCAATCAAATGATTGTTTTTATCATCATCAGAGTTTACAAATACACAAACGATTGCTGGCAATAATTCTGGTCTAGTTGTAGCAATTGTAAATATTTCATTATCCTCTACAGTTTTAAAATTTACATAATTAAAAGTTGTCTTGATTGTTTTTGTTTCTAATTCAGCTTGCGCAATAGAAGTTAAACATTCATTGCACCATAATGCTGGACTTTCTTTATGATAACAATGTCCTTTTTCTATTAAATCCAAAAAAGAATTTTGACTTATTTTTATTGTAGACGAACTTACAGTTTTATAACACATACTCCAATCCGTACTTACACCAAGCTTAGAAAATAAGTCTTGAAATTCTTCTTCATATTTGTTAGTAGTTTCATAACATAACTTTGAAAAACTTTCTCTACCTATCTCATGTGCTTTCTTTTTTTGCTCCTTTTCTACTAATCTCTCACTCGGTAAACCATTATCATCAAAACCAAATGGATAAAATACATTATAGCCTCTCAATCTTTTATATCTTGCAATCATTTCTGCTTGAGAATAAGAAAAAATATGCCCTATATGAATTTTTCCATTAACCGTTGGTGGCGGTGTATCTATCGAATACACCTCTCTATAATCAGGTTTAAATTCATATATTTTATTTTTTTTCCAATAATTTAACCATTTTTCTTCTTTTACTAGTGAATCATACTTTTTATCTAACATTTTCATCCCTTCTTTCATAAAATAAAAAATTCATCCTTATAAAGGATGAACTTTAAAGTCCACGGTACCACCTTAATTCATATTATTCATCTAAATAATATGCAGCTTAATACTTTAACGCAGTAATACGTAATTTCCTACTTAAATTTCAGAAAAAATGCTCCCAAGCTACCTTCAATTATTATTTATACAAATTCACACCAAACATTTGCTCTCTTTAATAAATAAATAATTTACTCCTCTTGTTCATCACAACTACTATTAGTATATCAAATTTTATTAATTTTTTCAATAAAATTTTTTATTTTTTACCAAAACTAATCTAGAGAAATCAATCATATGTTACACTTTTTTATAAAAAGTTCTTTTCTGCCTA
>OFMO01001982.1_pt1 | contig 11250 bp, 9 predicted proteins | sample 1541821 | NCBI WGS metagenome assembly OFMO01 (sample SAMN04209253, study PRJEB22552) | human gut metagenome | biome: gut; material: feces | host: Homo sapiens | place: USA: Oklahoma | reverse complement strand
GTACTACAGAACACCACTGATTATAGACCTTCGGCAGATCTCTGTGGGACTGGATGTCTTTCTGATAAAAATCGCAGAACAGAGTCTCAGAAGTCGGACGAACGCAGAGACGCTCCTGCAGTTCATTCAGTCCACCATGTGTTACCCACGCTACTTCCGGTGCAAATCCTTCTACGTGATCTTTTTCTTTCTGCAGAAGAGATTCCGGAATAAACATCGGCATGTACACATTCTGCACACCTGTTTCTTTGAATCTGCGGTCCAGTTCATGCTGGATATTTTCCCAGATCGCATAACCTGCCGGTTTGATTGCCATGCATCCTTTTACACTTGTGTAGCCGCACAGTTCCGCTTTTTTGACAACGTCTGTATACCACTGTGCAAAATCGTCTTCCATGGAAGTGATCGCTTCAACTAATTTCTTTGCCATCGTTCTTTTCTCCTTTTTGATATGATGATGCCGGAATTAAAAACCTCCGACCAGATACATGCCGGGATAAAAAGCATCAAAAAAAGCCCTTCAGATCCCGGTAAAGGGACCGAAGGACTTCGGCGGTACCACCCTAATTAACAATTCCCAAAGGAACTGCTCTCTCTAGATCCTTTAACGCAGGAAACACGCCATGCTTCAATCACATGGAGCTCAGAGGCCGGTTCCATGATTCACGCACAGAATCCTCACACCATATGGATCCCTCTCTGAGATTGCTCCTCATGTACTATTCTCTTCATCGCTCATAAACTTATTAAAATAAGCCGGATAACTCTTAATTCATCCGAACTTATCTTATTTTAAATAAAAATAATCCGAGTGTCAACCCCAAAGTAAACGCCCTGGAATCATTTTTTCACCATTTTTACACAGAAAGTTTGATTTCCCTTCCTGTCCGATTATATTTGTAATATCTTACCCCCGCTGCATCCAGCATCCTTTTGGATGCAATGACAGACGGTGTGTGCTCGTATTTGTCACAGTCATACACAACCGTTTTGATCCCTGCCTGGATAATCGCCTTGGCACATTCATTGCACGGAAAAAGCGAAACATAGAGCTTTGCACCTTCCAGACTTCCACCCCGGTAATTCAGGATCGCATTCAGCTCGCTGTGAGTCACATACAGATATTTGGTGTCAAGCGGATCTCCTTCACGTGCCCACGGAAATTCATCATCTGAGCAGCCCTTTGGAAATCCATTATAACCCATGGAAAGAATCTTGTTATCATTGCTGACAATACAGGCACCCACCTGTGAATTCGGATCCTTGGAACGCATTCCGGAGAGCATTGCCACTCCCATAAAATACTCGTCCCAGGAAATATAATCCTCACGTTTTTTGATATGTACAGCCACCGTAAAAACCTCCCCTGTTTTTAGATTTCCGGATAAGCGTCTGTGATATCTGTATCCTCTTCGATCTGTTTGATTCTGCGGATATGACGTTCTTCCTCTGAGAACGGTGTATTCAGGAATGTATCCACGATCTTGACTGCCAGTCCAGGTCCGACTACTCTGCCGCCCATTGCAAGAATATTGGCATTGTTATGAAGTCTTGTTGCCTCTGCACTGAAGCAGTCGGAACAAAGAGCTGCACGAATACCTTTGAATTTATTTGCTGTGATAGAAATACCGATGCCTGTTCCACAGATCAGAATACCTTTTTCACAGTCACCGTTCTGGATTGCGATTGCCACACGTTTTGCATAGATCGGATAATCCGTAGAATCTGTACTGTCACATCCAAAATCTTTATATTCGATATTGTTTTCCTCTAAATATTTAATAATCTCCTGTTTCAGCTCATAACCGCCATGGTCACATCCTAATGCTATCATTTATTTTCCTCCTGTGCATTTATGATTTTATGTCCGGCCGCCTTTAAAAGACGATTCATAATCGCCTGGCCCATCTTTGGCGTGTAAAACGCTTCTGAATAAATAACATCCACTCTGTCATCATCGAAGTCTCGTAAAACCTCGTACAAATGATGAGCGATCGTTTCCTCTTCTTCTCTGCTGCCGATGCTAAGAACATCCGCATGCGCATAACGCGCCTTCGTTTCATCTGTTGCAATGACACCGACCTTAAGGCCTTTTGCAACTGCTTCGTCCGTCAGGTGATTGATGCATGCAACAACGTCCTCTTCATTTCCTTCTATAATAGAAAGATCTGCTTTAGGCGCATAATGACGATACTTCATTCCCGGAGCCTTTGGATGCACACTGCTGTCTGTGATCAGAAGCCCTTTGTCCATTCGAACATCTCCAAGAGTTTCCTGAAGCATCTCCAGTGAAATATATCCCGGACGCAGAACAACCGGAACATCTTCTGTAAAATCAACGATCGTTGACTCCAGGCCGATGCCAACCTGGCCGCCATCGATGATCATATCAATGGCATCTCCAAGATCTTCTTCCACATGCTCTGCCATAGTCGGGCTAGGTCTGCCCGATGTGTTAGCACTCGGTGCTGCCACAAAACCGCCGCCGGCCTTGATCAGTTCCTGTGCAACCCTGTCACTTGGGAACCGAACCGCAACACTGTCCAGACCACCGGTAGTCTCCCGTGGCACGATATCCGCTTTCGGGAGAATCATGGTAAGCGGCCCCGGCCAGTATTTCTCAGCAAGGATCCTTGCTCCCTCAGGTATCTCTGTCGTAATCTTCTCTAACTGCTCCAGCTCTGCGATGTGTACGATCAGCGGATTATCTGACGGTCTTCCTTTCGCTGCGTATATTTTCATGGAAGCCTGCGGATCCAGTGCATTTCCACCAAGTCCATATACAGTCTCGGTAGGAAACGCGACCAGTCCACCCGCTTTCAAAATGTCTCCTGCCTTTTTTATGGCATCCATATCCAGGTTTTCACCCGTCATAGCCACAACTTCAGCTCTCATAATAATAAGTCCTCTCCTTGAATTCTATTGAGTACAATCTCCCACTAATGCTAATATATTATAGAATAATTCCCTGAATTATACAATACGAATTTGTTTTAGACAGTAGAATGCATCTGCACTTGTGGGATAGAAGGGCTGGGGATGCTTTCTGAAGTACCGATGTATCTGCATTTGATTTCTGGGGAATTTTGCAGATGCTTTCCCGGCATTTGGTGTATCTGCATTTGTCTTCTTTGACTTCCGCAGATGCTTTCCAGACCGGGGGACATATAAATTTGCATCTCCACTTGCTTTTCTTTTGTTTTGCAGATACTTTCCCGGTATCTGGTGTATCCTATCTTGCTTTTATTTTGAGTTGCAGATGCTTTCCGGGTATCTGGTGTATCCTATCTTGCTTTTCTTTTGTTTTGCAGATGCTTTCCCGGTATTTGGTGTATCCTATCTTGCTTTTATTTTGAGTTGCAGATGCTTTCTCGGTATCTGCTGTATCTGCATTTGTCTTCTGGGGGATTCTGCAGATGCTTTCCAGGCCGGGGCCTATATGAATTTGCTGTTGATATTCCATTCATAAAAAATCCTTTTCACATTCTATTATTTTTTATATTATAATGGAACAAACAAAAAATTTGCGTTTAAGCAACGAAGAACTTATCAGAGAAATAAACTACTAATAGAAAAACTCCCCGGATACCGGAGAGTTCCAACTACAATGCCTTAGGATCATTTTATATGATGTCGGGTCAAATCCCCCGACTATGCCACTTATTCACTGACGAATATAAATTCCCTGGGATTCGATAAAATCATCCAGTTCCTGGAGACCATCCTATGCCCAGGTATCTGATATCTGGAATTCTTCCGGGAAGAACATTTCCGTTGCAATCCGGATTCCGGTCTCCGTCTTAAAGATTTTCTTCACACTCTTTTTAATCGATTCCGTCTCCAGGTGATCTTCAAAATAATTCACCAGAAAATCAGCCTCCACAAGAATCTGATAATCCATTCCATCAATATCCGTGTATGTATGATGGTGTCCAACAAGATAGGATACCCTGTCGATCACATCCTGATCAAACCCAAGGTTCTTCAGCATTTTCTCTGCCTCTGCCGGACCTTCCTGCTCCTGCAGTTTGCCGTCACATCTGCCAAATTTAGCCTCCGCCGGGCGGATTCCAATATCATGTACATAAGCTGCCGCTTCCAGAATATAGAGCAGCTTCTCATCCAGATGCTCTTCTTCCCCGATCAGCTTAGCAAAGCTGTGCACCTTTATAAAGTGCTGGATTCTCGCCGGGTCATCTCTGTAAAACTCAATCATCATGCTGCAAAGATTGTTTAATCTACTCATGAAAATTCCTCCTGTCCGACTGTGATGTCTTCAAATGATTATCCCAATACCACCTTGCAATTCTTTTTGTAACAGGCAATTCCATATTTAATAATATTACGCATGCCATCGTCCCGGAGTCTGGCAGTGTAATCCCTGTCCTCGATCTGCTTCAGTGCTTCCTCGCAGGCGGTATCCATATTTCCGTTCTCGGCATATTTCAGCTCAATCACTATTCCGGTACGGTTATCCGGCACCTCCACCAGAATGTCACTGTATCCAATTCCGGACTCCGCATTGGATTTGATCAGCCAATTAGACTTATAACCAAGAAGCCCCAGAAGAATTCCATGATAAAAATTCTCTTTTTTTGCGGGAGCTGTATCTCGGATACTGATCGTATTCCAGAGATAATCACCAAACAGTTCTTCAATCTTCTTAGGATTCTGCCTTGGAAAAGCATTACAAAACTCATTCAGAGTCTCTCCGTCACTTTGGGAAGTTTCTCTAAACCACTCCCGAATCTGTTTGATAAACAGCCTGCGGATTTCCAGATTCGGAATAGCCAGTTTAAATGTATCTGTGCCAACCTGTCCTCTCTGCGTCAGATAACCAGTCGTAAAAAGCACACTCCATAGATTCTCAATACTGCTGTCCAGCTCACTGTATGTCAGTTCCTGTCGAATTTCTTTCACGATTTCTTCACCGGAAATCAGCTTCTCGATCTCATTTCTTGTTCGCGTATCCGCTTTGTCAATAAACCTGCGCACCATGGCATTTCCGCTCGTATTTGACCAGTAATCCTGTGGATGCGCCTCGGAATCTGCTTTTAACAGATCACAGTAATTGATCACATCCCACGGACAATATACTTCTACATTTCCAAACCGGTAGCCATCATACCACTCTTTAACTTCTTCATATCGTCCAGACAGATCATAATACGCAAGCATGTCTCTTACTTCTGCATCTGTGAAGCCAAAATATTCATCGAACCTGACATCTGTGAGGGTCAGAACCTTCAAATTATTTAAGCCTGTAAAAATACTTTCTTTAGAAATTCTCAGGCACCCTGTCAAAACAGCGAAATAAAGATCCGGATTTGTCTTCAATGCATTGCCGAAGATACTTCTGATCAAAGACACCATCTCATCATAATATCCATACTGAAAAGCTTTGTCCAAAGGCACATCATATTCATCGATCAAAAGAATAACCTGCCTGCCATAATGCCTGCCCAACAATGATGATAAAATCTTAAGGCTCGAAACAAGCGCTTCCGTAGTCATAACAAACAGACCATTTTCCGATGTTCCAATTTCGATAAGCTGTCTGTAGAGTTTCTTATCCGCATCAGATAAAGCAGAGCTTTCTTCCAAAAACGAAAACCTCAACGCCTCTGTTCCTATAACTGTCTTCAGTGCACCACAGGCCGCCTGAAAGGATAATCCCTCCACACTTTTCAGACTGATAGAAATCACCGGAAACTGCCCCATATACTTTGTACAGATTTCTTTGTTCTCAGAAATCTTCAGACCATCAAACAGGGCAGGATTACTTCCTATCTCAAAGAAGGTCTTCAACATGCTCATATTCAGGGATTTGCCGAAACGCCTTGGGCGAGTAAACAGATTTACTTCACTTCGATTCTGTAGCAGTTCTTCAATCATCCCGGTCTTATCAATATAGTAGAATTCCGATCGATCCAGTTTTTCAAAAATGTCTATTCCGATTGGCAGCTTCTTACGATCTGTCATGCTAGCACCTCCCCAAAGCCTAATAGAAAAAGGTTCCATGAAACCACTAATATGTAAAATTAATGATATCATGAAACCATTTTTCCGTAAAGCAATTGTTTATTCCACCGTCACGCTCTTGGCGAGATTTCGTGGCTTATCTACATCCATGTGAATATTCACAATTAATAATAAAAGTCAGTCCTTCTCGTATTTCTCAATCATACATTGGTGTTCTTTGGTACCCTTATCATAGTTGATACCCACAAGCAAAATGTCACCCGTATAATTCAGGATTGACTCAGGATACTGCTTATCTTTTATTTGCTGCAAAGCGGTTGCAGAATCCTTATTCCACTTCAATTCAACAACCATTGCCGGATAAGATGCGCTATATTCTGGCTTAGGTATGAATACAAAATCAGCAAATCCTCGACCTGTTGGCAATTCCCGAATCGGCTTAAAATAATACTGCATTGCACTCAAGTATGCAAGCGTCAATACACTGCTCAGCGAATTTTCATTATGATACTGGATTACCGACACATACTCATTATGGATTTTTCCAATTTGTGCAGCGACTGCCATTCCATCCATGTCCAGTGTTGCATCAAGCAGATGTTCTGAATCTTGCTGGAAGGCCAGCATCTCATTCCATCCTCTACTTTCAACTGCAGCAGTGAGTTCCTGGCGAATCTCTTCATTGGGAACAAAAGCAGTCTTCAATTTTTGATTGTACCCAAAATAACCCAGATGAATCATATAAGTCAACACATCGTCCCTGCTTTTTATATTAAGTGTATCATTCTTGAATGTCGCTGTGTTCACCTTGACTTCTGCACCCGACAGCATCTCGATGATGGCTGTTTTAAGTCCATCAAAATCCATATTAATCAGTGGCACGATTGCATCATAAGAAGCAGTTTCTGACCAATAACTTTTGAATTCTCCTCGGAGCATCACACTGACAACTGCTCTGGGATTATAAACTTGATATTCATTCAGGAGATAGCCGTCATACCACCGCTTCACCTCATCAAAATCTTGCTGATACTCCTTCGCCAGTTTCTGTACCTCATTTTCAGTAAAGCCAATATATGGAGCAAGTCTGCTTGCACTCAGCATTGTAAATTCGTCAAAATTATTCAGTGCAGACTGCGTTTTTTCCTTTTTGATTGGAAGGATGCCAGTCAGATATGCAAGCTGGATATACTTTGTTGGTTCTGTTCCTTTGAACATTCCTCTAAGGAAGTTGATATAGTCTTCCTGCGCCTTTGTATTAGTGGCTTTATCACGAATAAGAACATCCCATTCATCAATAATGACAATAAACTTTTTCCCTGTCAAAGCGTTGATCTGTGATAAAGCTTCTGGCAGGGATTTAGCATCCTCTGAAAGAGCATCTGGATAGTACTCCTTAAGCTCTGCGATCGTTTTCTCAGAAATATACGGAACTACCTGATCTGCTCCCCCCGCTGGTTCCATGCACCATTGAATATCAAGATGAATTACATCAAACTGGTTTAGATACTTCTTGAAATCTGCGCTCTTGCTAATTTCAAGATCAGCAAACAATCCTTCTGAATCGCAACCTCTGCTGTAATAAGCTGTCAGCATATTGGCTGTAACAGACTTCCCAAATCTTCTTGGACGACTATTGCAAATATAGCCTTGCAGCGTATTTAACACCTTATTTGTATAATTAATGAGACCGCTTTTATCTATATATATTTCGGAATTCAAAGCAACCTGGAACGCAGAATTGTCTGGATTAACAAACATTCCCATTATGCAGCACGCTCCTTTCTTTGGCGGCATGATGAGTCATGCCTGTTGTGCTTTGATTTTAACATCTAACATCCCAAATAGCAAGTTGATACCCCAGCGCAGAATAACTATTTTTTCTCCCAGATGAAACACTAATATGTGAACTTGAGGCATTTTTTGTTTGTTTATTCCACCGTCACGCTCTTGGCGAGATTTCTCGGCTTATCTACATCCAGTCCTTTTGCCACGCTTACGTAATATCCGAGTAGCTGCAGCGGAACCACTGCCAGGCTTCCGGCAAAGTACTCATCGATTCGCGGCACATATACGGCAAAATCCACTGTCTCTTCAATCTCATATTTCCCATAAGTTGTCAGGCCCAGCAGATATGCGCCACGGCTTCGGCACTCAACCATATTACTCATGGTCTTCTCATACAGCTTACTCTGTGTCAACACACCGATCACCAGTGTCCCCGGCTCGATCAGACTGATTGTTCCATGCTTCAGTTCTCCCGCAGCATATGCCTCTGAATGAATATAGGAAATCTCCTTTAATTTCAGACTGCCCTCCAGAGAAACCGCATAATCAATTCCCCTTCCGACAAAGAACACATCATGCGCACCGGCATATTTAGCTGCAAACCACTGCAGTCTCTCTTTGTCTTCCAGTATCTTATTGATCTTCGGAGCAATTGTGAGCAGTTCTGAAATATAATATGCATACTGCTCTTCCGTAATCTTGCCTCTTACAAATGCAAATTCTACTGCAATACAATACATTGCAGCAAGCTGTGCACTGTAGGCTTTTGTTGTTGCCACTGAAATCTCCGGACCTGCAAGTGTGTAGAACACCTTGTCCGCTTCACGTGCAATACTGCTTCCGACCACATTCACGATTGCCAAAGTTGCCATTCCCTTTTCCTTTGCAAGACGAAGTGCTGCCAGCGTATCTGCCGTCTCGCCGGACTGGCTGATTGCAATAACAAGTGCGTTCTTGTTTACCGCCATCGATCTGTAACGGAATTCCGAAGCCAGCTCCACTCTCACTGGAATTCGCGCCATATCCTCCAGGACATATTGTGCGGCCATACCTACATGCCATGCTGATCCGCAGGCCACAATATAGATCTGCTCAAAACTCAGGATTTCTTCCTTCGTTAATTCCAGCCCTGAAAAGTCAATGGCTCCATCTTTAATAACAGAATTCAGAGTATCCTGAATAGCCTTAGGCTGCTCATGGATCTCTTTCATCATAAAATGCTCAAAGCCTGCCTTCTCAGCCGCTTCCGCATCCCATTTGATCTGAGTCGTCTGTTTCTCGATTTCTTCACCATTGAGATTGTAGAAATGCGCCTCGCCCGGTGTCAGTCTGGCAAACTCCAGATTTCCAATATAATAAACCTGTCTGGTGTATTTGAGGATTGCCGGCACATCCGAAGCCACATAAGTCTCCCCGTCTGTAATACCAATGATCATTGGACTGTCTTTTCGAGCCACCCAGATCTCGCCCGGATAATCCCGGAACATCAGCTCCAGCGCATAAGAACCACGGACACGTACCATTGTCTTTGCGATTGCATCCACCGGACCAAGATTATACTTTCTATAATAATAATCCACCAGCTTGATCACAACTTCCGTATCTGTCTCACTATAAAAAGTATAGCCATGCTTTAACAGCTTATCTTTCAACTCCGCATAATTCTCAATGATTCCATTATGTACTCCGACTACTTCGGATTCTACCTCACCAGAACCAGAACGCGTACAATTACCAGAAACATGCGGATGTGCATTGATCTGACTTGGCTCGCCATGCGTTGCCCAGCGTGTATGCCCAATTCCACAGGTACCACGCAGAGCTCTACCCTCATCCGTTTTTTCAGCCAGATTTCCAAGACGTCCCTTTGCCTTTACAACCTCCGCCAGCTTATCACCATCACGAACAGCAATTCCCGCTGAGTCATATCCTCGGTACTCTAATTTAGACAGACCGCTTAATAAAATAGGTGCTGCCTGCTGTGTTCCAGTAAAACCAACTATTCCACACATAAAAACTGTATTCTCCTTTATTTGAGAATATCTTTATTAATATTCTCCCCTTATTACATTTTTAATCTCTTTTAAAAATATCCCTTGTATATACTTTATCCTGTACATCATCCAAACAACTATCGTATCTATTTGCGATAATTGCCTGGCTCTGTTCTTTAAATTTGTCCAGATCATTCACAACCTTGCTTCCAAAGAAAGTACTTCCATCTTCCAATGTTGGTTCATAAATAATCACAGATGCCCCTTTAGCTTTGATTCTCTTCATAACTCCCTGTATAGAGGACTGGCGGAAATTATCTGAATTTGATTTCATAGTAAGGCGATATACACCAATTACAACCTCTTTTTCCATAGAGGCATCGTATGTATTCTCATCTCCATAAGCGTAATATCCTGCTTTCTGTAAAACACGATCTGCTATGAAATCTTTCCTTGTTCTATTAGACTCAACGATTGCAGACATCATATTCTGAGGAACATCTGCATAATTTGCCAGAAGCTGTTTTGTGTCTTTCGGTAAGCAATATCCACCATATCCAAATGACGGATTGTTATAATGAGAGCCGATTCTAGGATCAAGGCACACACCATTAATAATCTGTTGTGTGTTCAATCCTTTCATTTCTGCATAAGTATCAAGCTCATTAAAATATGAAACTCTGAGAGCCAAATATGTATTAGCAAATAATTTCACTGCTTCTGCTTCTGTAAATCCCATTATCAAGGTATCAATATTTTCTTTAATTGCACCCTCCTGTAACAATCCAGCAAACGTATTCGCAGCTTTTACAAGTCTAGCATTTTCAACATCTGTTCCCACAATAATTCTGGATGGGTACAGATTATCATATAATGCTTTTGACTCTCGTAAAAATTCCGGACTGAAGATAATATTATCACAGTGAAATTTCTCTCTAATGCTTGCAGTATACCCTACCGGAATTGTAGACTTAATTACCATAATTGCATCTGGATTATATTCAATAACCAGCTTAATAACTGCCTCAACCGCAGATGTATCAAAAAAGTTCTTCTTGGAATCATAATTTGTAGGTGCAGCAATTACTACAAAATCCGCATCCTTATATGCTGCTTCTGCATCCAGTGTTGCTGTCAGATTCAAATCCTTTTCCGCCAGATATTGCTCAATATATTCGTCCTGTATCGGACTGATCTTATTATTAATCTTTTCTACTTTCTCTGGAATGATATCAACTGCCATTACCTCGTGATGCTGCGATAGTAACGTCGCTATTGATAATCCCACATAACCGGTTCCGGCTACTGCAATTTTCATTTATATATCCCATCTTTCTGTGAAGATACCACTCATTACTTAACAGCTTACCATACCTTTTCCATTTTATAAAGCTATCCCAAAAGAAAATGCCGCTCGCTAAATCCATTTCGAAGACTGGAAGCACAATTTGTATTGCATTTTCTGAAACTTCAAAATCAGGTTTTA
>OFMO01001965.1_pt1 | contig 11353 bp, 9 predicted proteins | sample 1541821 | NCBI WGS metagenome assembly OFMO01 (sample SAMN04209253, study PRJEB22552) | human gut metagenome | biome: gut; material: feces | host: Homo sapiens | place: USA: Oklahoma | reverse complement strand
TGAACAGCTCGTCCAGCTTTGCCATGCGCTCCGGCTCCCAGCCGGGGAAGGTCATGTTATACTTCTCAGTGAAGGACATGATGTACTCAGCCATAGCCTTGTAATCGCCCTTGATCTTGTCCTTCTCATAGAACAGTGCAGTGGAGCCGTCGCCCACGGGGTGGAACAGATCGGTACGGGTCCAGTCGAACACCGGCATGAAGTTGTAGCAGATGACCTTGACACCGAACTTGGACAGATTGCGGATGCACTGCTTGTAGTTCTCGATGTACTTGTCGCGGGTGGGCAGGCCGATCTTGATGTCATCGTGGACATTGACCGACTCGACCACGTCCATGTCAAAGCCGTAGGCGTGGATCTGATCGGCTACCTTCTGGATCTCGTCGATCTCCCAGATCTCGCCGGGCATCTTGTCGTGCAACGCCCAGACGATGCTGGTCACGCCGGGGATCTGCTTGATGTCGCTCAGGCTGATGGGATCGTTGCCCTCGCCATACCAGCGCCAACCCATTTTCATAGGCATAGGAAAATCCTCCTGTTTTATATTTTCTGCTTTGCATTTTCCGCGCAGCCGTGTGCCGCGCTCTTGTACTTATATTCTAGTATATCAGTTGCGTTTTTTCAATGGTCGCTTTGCCGGTTTTTAATGTTTGTTCTTGTATACTTTAGACAAAAAGAACAAAAATCCGTCGGACATCACCCGCCCGACGGATTTTTACACGATTCCAAATGCCGGTTTCAGCGTTTCAGCTTCTGCCGGATGGACGGAGCCAGCACATCCTTGAAATATTCAAAGGTGTCCAATTCCAGAATGGCAGAGCCTGTCAGATAAATGCCCAGACCAGCCACCACCTGAATGATCACCGTCAGCAGATCCGGCAGGTGCAGGAAAATGACCAGATACATGCACAGGCCCGCGCCCGCTGCCAGCAGCAGGGTCGGCAGGATATCACGCATCTGTTCCAGATAGCCATAGCCGATCAGCTTTTTGTTGAGCTGTGCATCCAGGATCTGGGTCACAACATTCGTGATCAGCATACCATATGCAATGGCCTCGACGCTGACACGGAATGTTGCCAGCAGAAGAAGGATGCACACCCCTTCGTTCAAAAGCTGACATTTCAGGTAAAGATCGCTGCGGCCCACCGCCTTGGCTGCATTCAGGTTTGCCGTGATGATCGGCCAGCACGCATACCCCAGACAGAACACCCTGAGGAACAGCACACAGGGCAGCCACTTCTCGGTGAGGATCAGGCGCACCAGCGGTTCGGCACAGAACGCAGTGCTCATCATCACCGGCGCAATAATATAGGTACAGGTCTTGATGGAGCGGCGGGTCATGTTCTTGACCTGCGCACGGTCATCCTGCAGTGAGGACATGACCGGGAACAAAACGCTCTCAATGGAAGTATCCACGCTTGACGCGATATTATAAGTCAGGTTATCGCCCTGATTGTAATACGCCAGATCCGCCGAGGTGTACATCTTGCCGATGATCAGGCTGCGCAGGTTGTTGTAGATGACGCTGCTCAGCGACGAGGCCAGCAGCTTCCAGCCATAAGAGAGCAGCCCTTTCAGGTGCTGCCACGAAAACTCCATCTTAGGCCGCCAGGAGGACAGCTTCCACAGCACCAGCGTGTCCACCGTGATATTGGATACCTGCTGCACCACCAGCGCCCAGACTCCAAAGCCCATATAGGCAAGGCCCAGGCCCAGGACCGTGGATACGATCGCGCCCGCAAAGGCGGAATAGAAAAAATACTGGAACTTCATGTTCCGGGTCACATGCGCCTGCTGGATCGTTTTGATGCCGCAGACCGCCACTGTCAGGCTGATGCCGCGAAAGATCGGGGTCATGCTGGGGTCATTGTAGAAAGCAGCCAGATACGGTGCCGCCACGAACATTCCCCCATACAGCACAAAGCTGATCACAATGCTGAAAAAGAACGCCGACGAGTAATCCAGCTCGTCCACTTCCTTCTTCTGCACCAGCGCGGTGCCAATGCCGCAGTCCAGCAGGACATACATGATATTGTTGAACACCGTCACCAGTGCCACCTTGCCGTAATCATCGGGTGTAAGGATGCGCGCCAGAAGGATGGACACCACCGCTGAGATCAGCTGCACACCGCACCGCTCTGCAAAGCGCCAGAAAAAACCGTTTACAATAACATTTTCTTTTTTCTCGTTCATTCCTGCGTCCACTCAAATTCCTTTCAAAAAACCGGTCGGTCTGCACCCTGCGCAGAAATGCATTTCCGCCGTATCCTTATCATCTTCTTCCCTGCTGCCAAAACAACTGAGCAGAGATAGTTAGTTTTATAATATCACACCCATCCATGCATTTCAACCAACATATTCTTAAGAGAAATGACGGCCCGAAAATTTCATTTAAAAAGAGAAAAAGCGCTTGACTATCTGCCGGGAACGTGGTAATATATTCAAGCAGTCCGCATCACGGTCTTTCACCTCAGAGATTTCAGGGCTGCGAAAACAATATGGTATGCGAGGGTGGCGGAACTGGCAGACGCGCACGTTTGAGGTGCGTGTGGTTTATCCTTGGGGGTTCGAGTCCCCTCCCTCGCACCAAAAACCAGTACACATCGTGTGCTGGTTTTTCTTTTTGTGCGAGGGAGGGGATCTCGAACAAGGCGGCGGCATTTATGCCGCAAGCAAAGCCACAGTGCGGCTTTGCTTAGCCTGCGGGTCCCAATCAATAGGAATGTCTATCAGGGGTGTACTCATTTTGTACCGGTTTCTTTTTGTGCGAGGAAGAGGGCTCGAACAACACTATTTATTATATAAAAGAAAGCGCGATGAATTCTGAGAACTCATCGCGCTTTTTCTCTTATGCGGGTAGTGGGGGTCGAACCCACACGCCTTGCGGCACAGGAACCTAAATCCTGCGCGTCTGCCAATTCCACCATACCCGCGTATTCTTCTATTCTGCAGCTGCGGCCAAACCGCCTTAATATAGTATCAGTTCCGGCGGCAAAAGTCAATCACTGCATTGATATTTCCGCCCTTCACAGCGCATACTATCGCCGGACGATCATATCATTTTCCATGGCGGAAAGGGGCTTTTTGCCGATGCGCAGATCAAAACTACGCCGCGCTGGCAGCATTGCGGCAACTTATCTTCTGGTGGCCGCGCTGGCGGTGCTGGGCTGGCTGTGGCACAGCCTGCCTGCTGAAATTTTGCTGGAACCCGGCCAGACCCTTACCCTGCCCCGTTTTGCCTATGTGCAGCCGCTGCGCACCGCTGGCTCCCGCAACGCGGCCAGCACGCAGGCTGCGGGCAGCTATCAGGCCACTTTGTCCATTGGCGGGTGGCTGCCCGTCAAGACTGTGCGCGCTCTGGTGGAAACACGTCCGGTGGTAACCGTGTGCGGTACGCCTTTCGGCGTTAAGATGTTCTCCGAGGGCGCGCTCATTGTGGGCTTTTCCGACCTGAACACCCCGGACGGCACCGCGAACCCCGCCAAGAAGGCCGGGCTGCGGCTGGGCGACCGGGTGGTGCGCATGGACGACACCCTGACCGAGACGAACGATGCCGTGCACGATGCTCTGGAAACGGCCGCAGGCGCACCGGTGCAGGTGGTCTATATCCGCAATGGTGAGCAATTCCAGACCCGGCTGACCCCCGTGTGGGACAGCACCGCCGGGCAGTGGCGCGCCGGGATGTGGGTGCGGGATTCTTCCGCCGGGGTAGGCACCATGACCTTTGTGGACAATGCCGCCGGGGTGTTTGCCGGGCTTGGCCACCCCATCAGCGACAGCGACACCGGTGAGAGCGTGGCCCTGCGCAGCGGCGAGATCGTCCCCTGCCAGATCGTGGGGTGTACCAGCGGCACCGTGGGCAGCCCCGGTGAGCTGAAGGGCCGCTTTCTGAGCACCCATGCGCTTGGCAGCATCTGCATCAACAGCAAGACCGGGGTCTATGGCAGAACACGGGCTGCATTTTCCGGCCCGGAGCTGGAGATGGCTTTTGCACAGGAGGTGGTGCCGGGCGATGCCGAGATCTGGACGACCGTGGACGGCGAGGTGCCCAAGGCATACCGCATCCGCATTGAAAAGGTAAACGACGCAGACCCCCACCGCAACATGATCCTGCGCGTGACCGACCGGCAGCTGCTTGCCAAAACCGGCGGCATCGTGCAGGGCATGAGCGGCAGTCCCATCCTGCAGAACGGCAGACTGGTGGGTGCAGTGACCCATGTGCTGGTAAACGACCCCACGCGGGGCTACGGCATTTTTGCTCAGACCATGCTCAAGCAGGCCCGCGCTGTTGAAAAAACAGACGACACAGCGCACACGCAGGCCCAAAACGCAAAATAATTTGCGGGTTTCGATTTTCTTTGCCAAAATTTACCAATATAAACCGTTGAAAGTTCTGGAAAATTATGGTAAAATCCATGGTGTTAAGGGAACTGCACACATTGGAGGAAACAACCATGGACAAAGTTAGATTTTTGATGTCGGATACTGGTGCCCCGTTCACTGCCGCCTGCCGCGAAGCGCTGGAGCAGAAGGGCGTGGACGTGACCGTTGTGGAAAAGGACGGCAACAAGGTCCTGCAGAAAATGCTCACCGTGCGCCCGCAGGTGGTCCTGCTGGATGCTTTTATGCCCGGTCTGGATGCCCTTGCGGTAAAGCAGCGCTACAATGCCGCCGGTGAGCGGCACACCTCCTTCTTCGTGACCGGTGCCTTCCAGAGCGAAGAGATGGTACAGGAGCTGCTGGACGAAGGCTTTGCCTACTACTTTGTAAAGCCCTTTGATGAGACCGTGCTTGCCGCACGGGTGCTCAAGGCGGCACTTGGCCCGGAAAAGCACATCCTGCACACCAGCGTGGACAGCGATGAGCTGACCGTTACCGAGATCCTGCATCAGATCGGTGTCCCCGCCCATATCAAGGGCTACCAGTTCCTGCGGGATGCCATCCTGCTCACCATGAACGAGCCGGAGTACATCAACGCCGTGACCAAGCGCCTGTACCCGGAAATTGCCAAGAAAAACGGTACCACCGCCAGCCGGGTGGAGCGCGCCATCCGCCACGCCATCGAGGTGGCATGGGACCGGGGAGACGTGGACACCCTCAACAGCTACTTCGGCTACACCATCCATAACCTGCGCGGAAAACCAACCAACAGCGAGTTCATCGCAATGATTGCGGACAAGATGCGGCTGGATAAGCGGCAGAGAGTGGGCTGATTTTTTCATAGAATCCGCCGTCGTTCATATTCTGATAAGAGCAAACCAAACAGACAAAGGAGGTTTTGCTCTTGAAGCTTGCAGAATATCTCGCACGGCGCAGGCGGGCCAGAGTTGCGGCCGTGATGCTGTTCGCCCTCATTATGGGGTTTGTATCTGCTGCGCCGCCGGTCGTCACCGGATGTCAGGCGCAGGATCTTACCCCGGCACCGGACACTTCGATGCTCTCCCCCGCCGTTTCGGCTCTGGCACAGGAGCAGCAGGAGCCTGCTGCCCAGCCGCTGCCGGAAAAGTGGGTCTGCCTGACCTTTGACGACGGCCCCAGCAAGACCACACCGGATGTGCTCAGCGCGCTGAACGCAGCCGGAGTGCACGCCACATTTTTTGTGGTGGCTACCGGTTACAACGAGAAGTATCTGCCCCTGCTCACCGAAGCGGTCAGCGCCGGGCACCAGATCGCGCTGCACTCTGCTTCCCACGAGTACAGCGATATCTACCGCAGCAGCGACGCTTATTGGGAGGACATTGCCCTTTTAAAGGAGCGCATTGCGCCCTATGTGGATGCCGAGAGCATCCGGTATCTACGGTTTCCGGGCGGCAGCACCAACACCGTCAGCCGGCGCTACGGCGGCAAAGGCCTGATGAAGCAGCTGAAAGCCGAAGTAGAGCAGAAAGGCTGGCATTGGGTGGACTGGAACGTGTGCGCCGAGGATGCCGTGGGCGGGCACCCAAGCGCGGGCACCATTTACCGCAATGTGGTGCACGAGACCGGGCAGCAGACGAACTGCATCGTTCTGATGCACGATTCTTCCTCCACACACACCACCGCCGAAGCACTGCCGGACATTATCCGGTGGTATGCAGACAACGGCTACACTTTTTTGACCGTTGCTGAGGCTCTGCCGCTGAGCTGAGCAGACCAGCCCGGTTACAGCCGGTGTTCAAAGCATCGGCCCAGCAGGACCCCCGCTGCTGCCAGTGCCGCCAGCCAGAGCCAGTCTGTCCCTCCGGTCGCTATCCAGCCTGCCGTCAGAATGGCGGCAAAGGTGAACGCTGCGGGCAGAAGGATGCGCAGGACCCGCAGCTGCCGTTCCCGGCGGGACGGCAGTCCAGTGTTCAGCTGTTCCGGATGGACGGCGTCGCAGCAGACCTCGTCACGGTACTTGCCCGGGTTTCGGTAAGCTTTATACGGAATGCCATCCAGCGAAAACTCCGGGTACATCCCCTCTTTTTCAAGGCTGAACTGCATCCCGCGTTCCTCTGCATACGCCTGCAGGGCCGCTGTGAACTCCTGCGGGGTGTTGATGCTGCCCTCCGGAATAAAGGAAAAATGCCTCTGGTGCTGCACCTGCGCCAGCGTGCGGTAATCCTGCACCCAGCCGCAGAAAAAGTTCTGCGGCTGCGCAGGGTCCTCCATCCGGGACAGGCAGGCGTCCACATCCAGTGATGCCACAGACGGGTCCTGCCGGGCCAGTTCTGCACAAAAACGCGCCGCCCCTTCCAGCTGCTTTGCGCGCTGTTCCAGTGCGGTCTTTTGCTCCCGCAGGATACTCCCCAGCGATGCATCGCCTGCAAGCACGGATCGGATGACCGGAAGCGGCACATCCAGCATCCGCAGCATCCGGATGAACCGGAGAGTGCGGATGTCCTGTTCCGTGTAATCACGGTAGTCGTTGCCAGGCAGCCGGGCGGGATTCAGAAGTCCTTCTTTTTCATAGAAGCGGATATTGGGGGCAGACACCCCGCTCTGTTTCGAAGCCTGTTTGATGTTCATTTGCTTCACCTCCGCACTCACATTACACCTTAAAGACACTTGAAGGTCAAGTTTTTTCAAAAAAAGCCCCGGAAAACCTGCTGCTGCGGGCATTCCGGGGCCAAATCTTATTCCGCGTTCTGGCAGAACAGCGAGAAGGTGCGGTAGGCCATGTACAGGTCGGTCTTGTGGATGACCTCGAAGGGCGAGTGCATGGACAGCACCGGCACGCCGATGTCCAGCACCGGGATGCCGCGGTTGGCCACGTACTTGGCAATGGTGCCGCCGCCGCCAAGGTCCAGACGGCCCAGCTCACCGATCTGCCATGCCACGCCGTTGGCATCCAGCAGGCGGGTGATATCCCCTACCAGCTCAGCGGAAGCATCGCTGGCAGAGCTCTTGCCGCGGCTGCCGGTGTACTTGAAGAAGGCCACGCCGCGGCCTGCGTAAGTACCGTTCTGCGGCTCGAAGGCATTTGCCCAGGAGGGGTCGTAGGCGGCGGTCACATCGGCGGAGAGACACACGCTGTTCTGGAAGGCAAGGATGTCGTCCTGACCGGCGGCGCGGCACAGCAGCTGCATAAAGTGGAATACATACATGCTCTGCATACCGGTCACACCGTCGGAGCCGATCTCTTCCTTATCGGTCAGCACGCAGACGGTGGTGTGCACAGGATCTTTCGTCTCGATCTCGGCCATAAGGGCGGGGTATGCGTCCACACGGTCATCGTGACCGTAGCTGCCCACCATGGAGCGGTCAAAGCCCACGTCCCGGGCCTTATGGGCGGGCACCACCTCGATCTCGGCACGGGTGAAGTCCCGCTCGGTGATGCCGTACTTTTCGTGCAGCAGCATCAGGGTGTTCAGCTTGACGGCCTCCTTGATGTCGGCATCCTCCACAGCGTCGGAGCCGATGAGCACGTTCAGCTCCTCGGCCTTGATGCCCTCGCTGAGCTTGCGGTCGTTCTGCTCGGCACCCAGATGGGGCAGCAGGTCGGTGATGCAGAACACGGGGTCATTCTCGTCCTCACCCACTGCAAAGGACACGTTGGAGCCATCAGCACGGGTGAACACGCCGTGGATGGCCAGCGGCATGGTGCCCCACTGGTACTTGCGGATGCCGCCGTAATAGTGGGTCTTGAAGTAGCTGAGGTGGTCTGCTTCGTACAGCGGGTTCGGGCGCAGGTCCAGACGGGGGCTGTCGATGTGGGCGATCACCAGACGGAAGCCCTCCTCAAAAGATTTCCGGCCGATGGTAGCGGCCACCACCGCCTTGTGCTCCTGCACAAAGTAGATCTTCTGGCCGGGGGCATAGGTCTTTTTCGGCTCAAACTTTTCGTAACCGGCCTCCAGCAGCAGCTTTTCGCTGGCGGCGGCAGCTTCACGCTCGGTCTTGGCAGCGTTCAGGAAGGCTTTGTAGCCTTCGGCAAAGGCTGCAGCCTTCTCCTTCACGTCGGCGCTCTTGTCGGCGGCGTACTCCGGCTTGTAAAGCAGCTGTTCGGCAGCCTGCTTTGCGGTAAGTTTCTCGCTCATGTTCCTTATCTCCTCTCAGCTTTCTGCATAGATACGCTGATACCGCGCATAGCAGGAAGTGATCTTTTTTACGTAGTGGTTCATCTGGTTATAGGGAAAGCCCTGCAGCGTTTCGCCGTCTGCGGAGTGCTCTTCCATCTGTAAAAGAGCATCTACCGTGCCCCACCCGCTGTGATAAGCGGCAGCGGCAGTGGCAACATCGCCGTTGTAGCGCTCCATGCACAGGTGCAGGTAATAGCATCCGAACCGGATGCTGGTCTCCGGGTCGTAGAGATTTGCAAAGAGCAGCCCTTCGTCCGGTGCGATCTTGCTGCGCAGCCAGATAAAGGTCTCTTCGGTCATCTGCATCAGGCCCCGGGCATCCACAGTGGAGGTGGCCTGCGGGTCAAAGCCGCTTTCGGTGCGGATGAAGGCATCCACCAGAAGCGGGTCAAGACCGTAAGTCTCCGCCCACTGGTCCACCAGCGCTTCGTACTTGCGGGGGTATAAAAGCTGTTCTGCCCTGCCCCACAAGTTGGGCACCAGCACAAACAGCAGGATCAGCGCCATGCCCAGCAGGAACAGCCTGCGGCTGCGCATTTTTTTGCGGCGGCGTGCCTTCTGGGCGCGGAGAGCGCGGCGGATGCGGGCCGTCTCCGGGTCGTACTGCGGTGCAGGATCTTGTTCGTTATATCGTTTGTTCAAAGTTCTTTTCCCGCACCTCCTTCTGCCAGAAGCTTTGTGCAGAGCTGCTCTGCCGCAGCCTGCAGATGTGCAAGGCTGGAATCGTTGCGCAGCACATAGTCTGCCTGCGCGGTGAGGGTGCTTTCCGGTGTCTGGGCGTTCAGGCGGCGGGCGGCCATCTCGGCCGAGATGCCGTCCCGGGCCACGATGCGGGCCACACTGGTCTCAAACGGTGCCGTGACCACGCACAGGCGGTCACACTCGGCCTGCGCCGCAGTCCCCACGATGACCGCGCCATCCAGCACGAACAGCGGTGCACCGGCATCCTGTGCTGCCTGCTTTGCCGCACGGATGCGGCGCACGATCTCCGGGTGGGTCAGGCTGTCCAGCGCCGCCTTGCCTTCCGGGGTGGCAAAGGCGCGGTCAGCCAGCAGGCGGCGGTCCAATGTGCCGTCTGCTTTTAAAATGTCTGCGCCGAACCGCTGGGCCAGCCGGGGCAGCAGCGGCGAGCCGGGCAGTAAAATCTCGCGGCTGATCTGGTCGGCATCGGCCAGCGGCACACCGTGGGCCGAAAACACCGCCGTGACCGTGGATTTGCCGCAGCCGCTGCGGCCCGTGATGCCAAGCGCGATCATAGCTTGATCACCCGGAAGGCCGCAGCGCGGATCAGGCGGTTGTACACCGCCATGGAAAGGCCGTCCTTCTGCGGGCAGCGGGCGTAGACCACGGCATCGCCCTGCTCATCCAGCGCGCGCAGGCAGCGGAAGATGTGCTTTGCCTGATCGGCACCGTCGCCCTCGCGTCCATACTCCACGCAGGGCACACCCAGCTTTTCCGCTTCGCCGGTAAAGCACAGGCAGCTGGGATTCTGCTCGGCGTGGGCATCCACATAGGCTTTGAACTGCTCAAAGGTGCCGTCCAGCAAGGTCACATCCGCCTTGGGTGCGTAGTGCTTGTACTTCATGCCGGGGCTGCGCACCACAGCACCCTCCGGCAGCTTTTCGAGGATGGCTTTGGACACTTCCACCTCTTCGCCGAGGGCACGCTCGAGATCTTCCAGCGTGATGTGGCCCGGGCGGAACAGGGTGGGCTTTTCGCCCACCACCGACACCACAGTGCTTTCTACGCCCACGTCGCACTCGCCGCCGTCCAAAATCAGCGGCAGGCGGCCGTCCATATCGGTGAACACATCCTGCGCGTTGGTGGGGCTGGGCTTGCCGGAAAGATTGGCGCTGGGGGCAGCAAAGGCGCAGCCGCTCTTTTCAATGACGGCGCGGGCCACCGGGTGGCTGGGCATCCGGATGCCCACGGTGTCCAGACCGGCACAGCACTCCGCTGCCACCTCCGGGCCGCGGGGCATAATGATGGTGAGCGGGCCGGGGCAGAACGCAGCCATCAGCAGCTGGGCGCGCTCCGGCACCTCGCTGACAAGGCCGGGCAGCATTTCCGGCCCGGTGACGTGGACGATCAGGGGATTGTCCTGCGGGCGGCCCTTGGCCACAAAGATCTTCTTCACAGCCTCGCCGTTGCGGGCATCGGCAGCAATGCCGTAAACCGTCTCGGTGGGCAGGGCCACCAGCTCACCGTTCTGCAGCAGGGCAGCGGCTTTTTCAATGCTCTTTTCGTCCGATGCGGGCAAAATTTCAGTTTTCATTTCCATACGGATCATCGTTCTTTCTATCTGTAAAGTATTTATGCTTTTCAGCATTTATCGACAGGATATCGTTTTATTTTCAAAGCCGCATTTCAGCCCTGCTCGTTGAGCTTTTGCAACTTTTCGGCCTGTTCGCGGGTGGCCAGTGCGTCGATCACCTCGTCCAGATTGCCGTCCATGATCTTGGAAAGATTGTGCACGGTCAGGCCGATGCGGTGGTCGGTGCAGCGGTCCTGCGGGAAGTTGTAGGTGCGGATCTTTTCGCTGCGGTCGCCGGTGCCCACCTGCCCCTGACGGCTGGCGTTGATGGCATCCTGCTGCTGTTTCTGCTTCTGGGCCAGCAGGCGGCTGCGCAGGATCTCCAGCGCCTTGTCCTTGTTCTGGAACTGGCTGCGCTCGTTCTGGCATTCTACCACCATGCCGGTGGGGAGATGTGTCACACGGATGGCGCTGGAGGTTTTGTTGATGTGCTGACCGCCCGCGCCGGAGGAACGGAAGGTGTCGATGCGCAGGTCCTTCATGTCCAGCGCAAAGTCCA
>OFMO01001953.1_pt1 | contig 11402 bp, 12 predicted proteins | sample 1541821 | NCBI WGS metagenome assembly OFMO01 (sample SAMN04209253, study PRJEB22552) | human gut metagenome | biome: gut; material: feces | host: Homo sapiens | place: USA: Oklahoma | reverse complement strand
GGAGCAGCGAAATGGCTGAAAGCGGCACCGCACCCGCCTTGACCGCAACGCAGAAGGTAAGCATGGAGTAAAACCATACCCGTGCCCCAATGCGGAACAGCCGCCCGACATGAACAGGTCCCTTGCGCTCTGACAGATAATAGCCGGAAAGCATTACAAAACAGTTGGTGGATACACGCGCCAGAATAAACAACAGCCAGTAACTCCAGAATGCCGCCGACCCCTGCGGTGCCGCACTGCCCAGCCCGCCGTGCCCGATCCCGTGCATCAGAACGATCATCACCATACTGAGGATGCGCATCGTATCAAAGCCGCTATGCCGTTTTTGTTCTTCCATACCCCGTTTTTTCCCCCTTACAACTCCCCTGTTTCCAGCTGCCGCAAAGCCTGCCGCACCTGCTGTTCCGGCCGCAGCCACATCTGATAGTAGTCCGCATTGTGCTGCGCCATGGCTAAGATCGCCGCCGGGTCTGCCAGCAGCTGCCGCAGCTGCTCCTCACATTGTGCCGGGGACGTATACGTTTTATAGTTTTTCTCTTCTTCAAAGCCGCCCGGCAAGGTGTACCGCAGCGGCTCGGTAACGATAGCGCGTCCCGCCGCCACATACTCGGCCAGTTTCCAACCGGTAGAGCCGTGCAGTCCGGTAGAAGCCACACAGATCTCGGTGTGCTGCATCCGGTGCAGGTAGGCGCGCTTGCCGGTCAGCCTGTCCGGCACGATCAGTTCCGGGCACTGCCGCCGGGCACAGGTGTTGTCGGACACGCCGCCGGTGAACTGCGCCGGGAAGGCGCTTTGCAGCCGGTGCAGCAGCTCGATACGGTCTGCGTTCACCTGCCGCCACTCTGCCTGTAAGTCCGGATATTGCTGCACCGCCGGCTCCTCTGGGTCCCACAGACGGGTGAGAAAGAGGATGCGCGGCTTTTTGCGCACCCGGGTCAGCCGGGCTTCAAAGTCCTGCGGGTAGCAGCGGGTGGAAAGCGCCCACTGCTTCAGGCGGCTCTTTGCGCTGCGCTCCGCTTCCAGCGGCGAACCCGGACAGGTAACGTAATAGTTCAGCCCCAATGGCCGCAGCTTTGCGGAGATATCTCCTGGGAACTGCCGGTTCTTCTCAGCCGAAAAGGAGCGCTTGAACACCACATCTGCCCGGCTGAACAGCGCCTGCACCGCCGCCGGGTCGTTGTAGAAGTAGCCGTCCATCAGATCAAACACCACTGTGCGGCCGTCAATTTCAGTTTCCAGCAGCGCCTCCCGGGCAATGGGGCTGCCCTGCCGCGCGTCCAACACCCGCAAAGTCAGTTCCCCGCGCTTTGCCAGCAGGGTAAAGCCCGCCAGAATGCCGCTGATATGGGCAGCGCCCTCCCGGGTGGCAAGTTTTACTGTGACCTGCATTTTATACCTCCTATCTACGAAACAGCCCAGTGCGCCGCTCACCCATGGGGATCACGTCGCAGAACACGCAGCGACTCTTGGTGGACAGCTGCACATCCCGGTGATAACAGCCGAAGAACCATTTTTCATAGGTCAGCTTCAACAGAATTTTGTCCAGGAACTGGTGCAGCTGGTTGGTCTCGCCGCTGGCCAGCACCGTAAAATCCAGGAATCTGCTTGGCGCGTCGTGGGTGAGCACATAATCCACCTGATCGCCGCAGGCTTCCAGGTTCTGCTCGCAGGCCGCATATTCTTCATCGGAGGGCATCTCCTGCTTCCACCAGTTCACGCCCGGCTCCCGTTCCTCCCGGTCCGGGCTTTCGGCCCCACCGAAGCACAGGTACTTTTTGCCCTCCAGCTCCAGCACGCTGCCGCGGCACACATGGTAGACATTGCCGCCCAGGCTCTGCACCCGGCCGCCGAACCGCTCTGTTTCCGGATATTGGGCCAGCAGGTCGTAATTTTCGTGGGAACCGTCCAGAAACAGCAGGGTATACGGCCGCTTTCGCAGCCAGTCCAGCTTTTTCTGTTCCTCTGCGCTGCCGTCCCACACAAAGCCGAAATCGCCCAGCACCACCACGATGTCCCGTTTGCCCAGCCAGCGCAGCCGCCCGTGCCGGAACCGGTCCAGATCGCCGTGGGTGTCGCCTGTCAGATATACCATTCCCGTCCTCCTGTGCCGGAGCGTGCAAAACCGCAGCCAAAAGCCGCAAAGCCCTTGTCACGTCCCGGCAAACCTGTTATTATAAAGTATACAGCGTCTGCTGTTCCATTTGTGTTTTCTGCGTACCGCTGCCGGTGCGCATTGCTTCGTATAGTTTATCGCTTTTTGAAGGAATTGTCCACATGAAACGTATTTTTGCACTGATCCTGTCGTTTGCACTCCTGCTCAGCTGCCTGGTGCTGCCGGCGGGTGCCATGTTCGACCCCTCCCCCGTCTATCAGGTGCAGGCCCAGAGCGCCTACATCGTGAACACCGACACCAACATCATCGTCTACGAAAAGGACAGTACCAAACAGGTGTCCGCCGGTGGCCTGACCAAGTATATGACCATCGCACTGGTGCTGACCAACTATGCCGACCAGCTGGACAACACCTTCCAGATGCCGTTTGCCATCTCGGACTATGTGCACAACACCAGCAACGCCGACATGCGCTCCAACGAGACTTTCACCTACCGCGAAGCACTGTACGCCATGGTCACCCGCAACGCCAACGAAGCTGCCATGGGCCTTGCCTATACCCTTTCGGGCGGAGACCTGGACGGCTGGGTGAGCCAGATGAACGCCCTGTCTCAGCGCATCGGCACCACGAACAGCACCTGGACGGACGCCTGCGGCATCGACAGCGGCAACGTGACATGCGCTGTGGACATGTACCTGATCCTGCGCTACCTGATGAGCTTTGACGCCTTTGTGGAGATCTCCGGCGTGCCCACCTTTACCATGCCGGCCAAGGAGAAGCACCGGTCTCCGTCGGTGCTGGTCAGCCAGAATGCAGCCCTGAGCAAAAGCAGCGGCGGCAGTTACTACCGCAGCGCCATGCAGGGCGGCATGTGCGACGTGACCGCCTACAAGAAGGACAGCGGAAACCAGAGTTACGTTTCCTGGGCCAATCAGGACGGTGCCACCTATATCTTCTGTGTGATGCAAAGCCCCGACACCTGCGATACCTTCGGCTACGCCAACCGCCGCCCGGCCCTGTATGAGACGGTGCGGCTGATCGACTGGGTGTTCGACACCTTTTCCATCCAGGCCGCACTGGACACCGACCTGGCGCTGGCCGAGATCCCGGTGAAGTATTCCGCCGACACCGACACCCTGCAGCTGTATCCGGCCGACAGCATGATGACCTTGCTGCCCTCCACCGGCGACGGCAGCGTGACCCAGAAGTATTTCCACCTGCCGGACTATGTCTGTGCGCCCATCCGGCAGGGCGACGTGGTGGGCACCGTGGAGCTGAAGCTGGCGGGCGAGACCATTGGCGTGGTGAACCTGATCGCCGGGCAGGATGTGGACCAGAACGCCCTGCTGCTCACCGTGGCCAAGATCCGCGAATTTCTGGGCAGTCTGTACCTGAAGGTGGTCATCGTGCTGAGCGTGCTCAGCGCCGCCATCTACGGGCTTTGGCTGCTGCTCAACCGCTGGAACCACCGCCGCCCCACCCGGAAGATCCACCGCCGCTGACCGGATCTCGAATAAGCAAAAAACGCCCCGGAAGCCTTCCAGCTTCCGGGGCGTTTGGTTGCGCCAGCAGGAGTCGAACCTACGATGGGGGAGTCAAAGTCCCCTGCCTTACCGCTTGGCGATGGCGCATTGTGCAAAATAGTATATCATATTTTCCGGATTTTCACAAGAGGCACCGGCATGTTTTCTTCCGCGCGGAGGCAGATCTTCTTTCATGAAAAATTTTTGGGGATTCGCTGAAAAACCTTGCCAAACTGTTGCGGTTGTGGTACGCTGTGGAAGCGAAGTCATTCAAGGCCGTGCCGGAATGCCGCCCCCGCCGGGCAGGCACCGCAAGCGCTGCGGGGCACGGTTACTCCCGGGAAAGTGAGGAATTTTATGAAAAAAATTTTCCGAGCATTGACACTCTGTCTGGTCCTGCTCAGCCTGCTGTGTGCGGCAGTGCCTGCCGCCTTTGCCGCAGGAAATAAAGAGGACGCCTTTTATACCATCGGTCTGGACGCCTGCGGCGGTGTGAGCTCCACCGTGGTGGTCACCACCAATCTGGACGGCAAACTGACCACCCTGCCGGAGTCTCCCACGATGGACGGCTACACCTTCAACGGCTGGTACACCGAGCCGGTGGGCGGCAGCCGGATTACCACCGCTACCGTGTTCACCGGTGACACCACCATCTACGCCCAGTGGACCGCAAAGTCCAGCTCCGCCAGTCCCACGACCCCTACCCTGCCCGTGACCGGCGGTCCTGCCCTGCAGAAGCATCTGGGCACCCTGCTGGTGGCCGGCATTCTGGTCACGCTGGTGGTCGTGGCCGCCGTCTGATTTTTACATTTTGGAAAAACATGCACTGATTTTACGAAAGAAAGGAATTCCCATTATGATGACCGAAATGAAACTGCCCGCCTGCTATGCCGTGATCGACGAAAACGAGATGACCTATCTGGACGGCGGTGCCACCATTGCCGACAGCGACGCTTACAAGGCATTCCTGAACGTGGGTCAGGTCTTTAACCAGCTGGCCCGCATCTTCTCCGGTGCAAGCTCCATTATCAACAACATCAATGTGATCTACAAGTCCATCGTTGAGCTGAACAATCTGCTGGGCGGTTTCATCAAGAAGTAAACATTCTGCCGCAAAAAGAGCACCCTGTTTTCCGCGCAGGGTGCTCTTTTTGCGCAGCCTGAGGAATTTTGTGCGCGATTTTCAAAAAATATTTTTTGAAAACCCACTGCAACGTCACTTTTGTTATGGTTTTGTTGCATTCTGTCTGGTAGAATGCCTTATGTATGGATGTTCGGAGTTTCGACGAATTTCTGTACGAAAATCGCTTTTTCGCGCAGCAGGGTCCGTACCGGCCCTGCAACGCTTTTGATACGGAGGTGCCGTTATGGCAGACCGTGAACTGCGGCATATGCGCCGCACTGAACTGGTCGAGATCATCTTTGCGCTCAAGCAGAGCGAAGATCAGCTCAAAGCCGAAAATGCAGATCTGACCGCCAAACTGGAACAACGGCAGATCCATCTGGACAGTGCCGGGTCCATTGCACAGGCCGCTCTGGAACTGAACCATGTGTTTGAGGCTGCGCAGGCAGCCGCCGATGACTATCTGGCTTCGGTGCGGTCGGTCGATCGAGACGCCCTGCAGGCGCAGGCAAAGGCCGAAGCAGACCAGATCTTGGCACAGGCCCGGGCTGAGGCGGAACAGCTGAAGGCACAGACCAAGCGGGAATGTGACGCCCTGACCGAGGCAGCAGAGCAAAAGCGTGCCCAGACAGAGGCCGACTGTGCCGCCTTGCGGGCCAAAACGGAACAGGAGATCGCGGCACGGCGGGCGGCTTTTGAGCAGAGCACCCGTGAGCTGCTGCGCAGCCGCTGTGACACGGATATCCTGCCGGAAGAAGGCAAGGTAAAATGAAATCAACCGAGATCAAATTTACGGCCATCCCCTCCACAGAGGAGGTAAAGGCCGAGCGCGACCGTCTGGCCTACCGCAGCCGGTACGGACGGGTATTGCGCAGCACCATTTATGCGCTGGTGGTGGTGGCCGCTGTGGCCGTGCTGCTGGCCACCCTGTTCCTGCCGGTGCTGCAGGTGTCCGGCGACAGCATGAACCCCACGCTGGAAGATAAGGACATTCTGCTGCTGGTCAAGTCCGACAGCATGAAAACCGGCGACCTGTGCGGCTTTTACTGGCAGAACAAGCTCCTGCTCAAGCGTGTGATCGGCCAGCCCGGTGACGTGATCTCCATGGACGAGGACGGCCATGTGACCGTGAACGGCACTGTGCTGGACGAGCCTTATGTGGACGAGCTGGCACTGGGCGAATGTGACATCCGGTTCCCCTATCAGGTGCCGGAGAACCGGTATTTTGTGCTGGGCGACCACCGCTCGGTGTCCATCGACAGCCGCAGCAGCGTGATCGGCTGCGTGGAAAAAAGCCAGGTCGTGGGGCGGGTGTTCCTGCGCATCTGGCCGCTGAACCGCTTTGCGGTTTTCTGAGATCGTGCCTGCGGAGCGGGCGAATGCGTCCCGCCTCCGAAGCAATGTTGTGTGCATAAATTTCCCCAATCTGGAAAGGAGCGAATCATCCCCTCATGAAAAAGACGTTCAAAAAACTGTTTGCTGCCCTGCTGGCAGCAGCCTTGGTGCTGGCTATGGCCGTGCCTGCTTTTGCAGAGACCAATGCCACCAAAGGTTCCATCAAGATCGACCACACTGTAAGTGGTGAGACCTACACCATCTACCGCATGTTCAAGCTGGACAGCTACAACGCTGAAAGCAATACCTATTCCTACACGGTGGAACCTGCCTGGGAGACTTTCTTCTCGACCGGTGCCGGTTCCTCCTACATTGATCTGGACAGCAACGGCCACCCCACCTGGAAAACCGGTGCAGATGCCGCAGCCTTTGCCAAAGCTGCCCTGACCTGGGCAGCTGATAAGAAGATCTCTGGCACTAAGGAAACCGCAACTGGTGATACCGTCACCTTCTCTGACCTGGGCCTGGGCTACTACCTGGTGGACAGCTCTCTGGGTGCTCTGTGCGGCCTGAATACCACCACCCCCAATGTCACCATCGAGGAAAAGAACGGCCAGCCCACCATCGAGAAAAAGGTCAAGAGCCACTATGATGGCTGGGCAGAAAAAAACACCGCCAAGATCGGTGATACTGTGGAGTTCAAAATCGTTGTCCACGTGGAAGCCGGTGCACAGAGCTATAAGGTCGCCGATACCATGAGCGATGGCCTGACCTTTAATAGCAGCTCTCTGAAGGTCACTTACAAGGATGCTCCTGCCACCGCAAATAGTGATTATACTCTTGAGCCCGGCAAGAACGGTACCACCTTCACCCTCACCTTTAAAGACAGCTATGTTGCAGACAAGGTCGGTGAGGCTATCGTTGTGACCTACAACGCTACTCTGAACGAGAAAGCCGTTGTTACTGGCAACAAGAACAAAGCAACCCTGGGCTACGGCACCAACAAGACCGTCGAAAGCGAGACCACCACTTACACCTACGAGTTCGACCTGGTGAAGGTGGACGGCGCCACCAAAAAGCTGCTGAACGGTGCCGAGTTCAAGCTGTACGATGCAGAGAACGGCGGCAGCGTCATCAAGGTCGTTCCTGTCGCGGGCGGTTACCGTGTGGCCAATGGTGATGAGACCGGTGCTGTTGATACCATCAAAGTCAACGGCAAGGTGCACATCTCCGGTCTGGACAAGACCACCTACTGGCTGGAAGAGACCAAGGCACCCGACGGCTACAATATGCTGACCGAGCGCAAGCCCGTTAGCCTGACCAACGGCTCCAACAACACCACGCTGACTTCCAGCACCTGGTCTGAAGCTGACCATGGTGTTGCCGTGGAGAACAATGCCGGCACTGTGCTGCCCAGCACCGGCGGCATGGGCACCACCCTGTTCTATGTCATCGGCGGCGGCCTGATGGTGGCAGCAGTTGTGCTGCTGGTCACCAAGAAGCGCATGGAGCACAAGAACTAAGCAACCATCCCTGAAAACACCCGGAGCGGGGGCGACCAACTCGCCTCCGCTCCTTTTTCACAGCACAGAGGGCCTTGCCATGAAAAAGCACTCCGGCACCATCCTGCTCGTCCTCATTTTCTTTGTGGGCCTTGCGGTGATGCTCTACCCTACCATCAGCGATTACATCAACCAGCGCAACCAGACCAGGGTTGTCAACAGCTACGCCCAACAGGTGGACGGCCTGTCCGACGCCGACTACACGGCCTATTTTGATGCCGCCGACGTCTTCAATCAGGAGATCGCCGCCGCCCCGGATGCCCTGTACCACGCCGACCGCTTTTCCACCTACAGCACCACGCTGGACGTGACCGGCACCGGCATCATGGGCTACATCACCATTCCCCGCATCGGGGTGGAGCTGCCCATCTATCACGGCACCAGCGACGCCGTGCTGCAGGTGGCGGCAGGCCATCTGGAAGGCACCAGTCTGCCGGTGGGCGGCGAGAGCACCCACGCCGTGATCTCGGCACACCGCGGCCTGCCCAGCGCCAAGCTGTTCACCCATCTGGACCGGCTGGAGGTGGGCGACACCTTCACCATCACCGTGCTGGACCGGGAGCTGACCTACGAGGTGGACAAGATCTCCATCGTGCTGCCCACCGAGGTGGACGAACTGAAGGTGGTGGACGGCAAGGACTACGTCACCCTGATGACCTGCACCCCCTACGGCATCAACACCCACCGGCTGCTGGTGCGCGGCCACCGTGTCACCGCCCCGGAGAACCTCAAGCGCATCCGCGTTTCGGCTGACGCCACCCGCATTGAGCCCATCCTCATTGCGCCGCTGCTGGCCGTGCCGCTGCTGCTGCTTTTGCTCATCGGCCTGCTGGTCTCCGGCAGAAAACGCAAACAGAAATGACAAAAGCCGCCCGGCTCCTGTTACGGAACCGGGCGGCTTGTTTTATGCGGGAATGTTCAGCGGGCTTACTGCTGGGCCTGCTCTGCGCGCTTGGCACCGATCTCCTTGAGCAGCGGCGTGTTGAAGAAGTCGTTTTTGCCCTCGGCAAAGGGGCCCTGCATGCAGCCGGGCGGTCTGTATGATGTTCCCTGCATGGAGGAGCACCTCTGCCGGAGCTGCCCCTGCGGAACCAGGCGTGACCCCGGTGTTCACTCCACCAGCGCCACGGCCACGTCGTTGACGTTCGTGCCGGTGGCGCCCGTGCGGATGAGCCCGCCCACCGCCTGCAAAGCATGGTAGGCGTCGTTGTCGGCGAAGGTGCGGTACACGTCCCGCCCGGCTGCGCGAAGGGCGGCTTCCGTCTCGCCGTCCACATAGCCGCCGGCGGCATCGGTGGGGCCGTCGGTGCCGTCGCTGCCCACCGAGAACACACAGCAGTGTTTCAGCCCGGCCAGCGCAGGAGCCGCCGCAAGGGCCAGCTCCTGGTTGCGCCCGCCCAGGCCCTTGCCGGTCAGGTGCACCACGGTCTCGCCGCCTGCAATGTAAGCCAGCTTCCGGCCTCCGCCCGCATGGGTGCGGACCACCGAACCAAGGAAGCTGCCCGCCTCCCGCGCCTCGCAGCAGAGCCGGTCGGTGAGAAGCACCGGCTCATACCCCAGCGCACGGCAGGCCGCAGCGGCTGCCGTGCACAGCTCCCGCACACTGCCGGTGATGCGGGTGGTCACGTTGGTCAGAGCCTTGGGGGTCTCCTGCCGCAGCAGCTCCTGTGCCGCGGTCGACAGGCGCAGGTGGTATTTCTCAGCAATGGCGATCGCCTGCCCGCAGGTGGAGGTGTCCGGCACCGCCGGGCCGCTGGCGATCATATCCAGCGGGTCGCCCAGAATGTCGCTGAGGACGATGCTGAACACCTGTGCCGGGGCGCAAGCCTGCGCGAACCGCCCGCCCTTGACGCCGGACAGACGCTTGCGGATGGTGTTCATCTCCACGATGTCCGCGCCGCTGGCCAGCAGCTGGGACGTAATGTCCTGCAGCTCCTCTGCAGGGATGAGCGGCTTTTCAAACAGTGCACTTCCACCGCCGGAAAGCAGGAACAGCACCGTGTCCTCTGGCTGCAGGCCCTGCACCAGCTCCAGCGCCTTCTGGGTGGCGGCAAAGCTGTTGGCATCCGGCACCGGGTGGCCTGCCTCGCAGCAGGTCACACCGGGGATCTTCCCTTTTACATGGTCGTATTTGGTCACAACCACACCGCCGTCCACATGCCCCAGCACGGCAACGGCAGCATGTGCCATCTGCCATGCGGCTTTTCCGGCGGCCACCAGCACCGTGCGCCCTTCCGGGTGAAAATCCTTCAGCGCACGGCGGACCGCCTCGTCCGGCAGAACCGCCCGGATGCTGGCTCCCACGATCTGATCCGCGCAGCTGCGCAGCGTTTTTTCCATAAACAAGAGCTCCTTTCGTTTCCGGTCCGCGTCCGACACGGCAGGCCGGTCCATCCGGCTCCATTATACCGCAGAACCGGCGTTTCGGGAATATTGAAAAAGCAGAGCGCTCCCCTTCTGCGGGACGCTCTGCTTTTCTTGTCAGGTCTCTTTCTGCAGCTCTTTGTCGATCAGCCCCTGCAGGCGCTCGGTCTCTTCTGCTGCATAGGCTCTGGCATCGATCTCCACCGGCTGGAAGTAATAGCCCAGGATGTCCTCCTCGCCCGAGACGTACCCATTCTGATAGTTCCGCAGCCATCGTCTGGCCTGGTCGTAGTAGGCCGCCTGGGTCGCGGCATCGTCCCAGTCGATGTTTTCCACCACATAAGCCTGCTGCACATGAAACGCCTCGTGGGCGATGGTGTCCATGGTCTCCTGGGCAGTCCCGCTTTCCAGCACAGACCGGGAAAGCACGATCTGCCGGGAAGCAGCGCTGTAGTAGCCCAACCGGTCCTCGTCGAGCGGCTGGACCGTGACCTCTGTCCCGTCCGGCACCCCCAGCATGGCAAGCTCATAGGCGGCCAGCTGCTTTGCCAGTTCGGTCTTGCTGTCCAGAGACGCCGTTTCCCAGGCATCCTCCGCAAAACCGGGCAGGAATTTCTTTTCGTGAAGCTGTGCCGTCGTTTCTGCCTGCGTCTGCAGGGATGCCGCTGCGGTCAGATACACCCGGCTGCTCCACATGCCACAGCACGCCGGCACTGCCAGCAGGAGCGTTGCCAGCAGCACGCCGAACCGGCGGCAGTTCTCCCGGACGCGGTCCTCCCCGCACAGGATGTCAAAATCGCTGTACCCGCAGCGGCGGCTTTTCCGGCGGAACTGCCGGACACCCCACACCTCATCCTTGGCGGCGGCACCGGCTTCCTCTCCAAAACGGTCGGTTACCCTTACCTGAAGGACGATTATGCCGCCGCCCTGTTCAAATCCCGCTGCTCCTGCAGCATGCACCCCTGTAGACGTTCCTACCGGGTGGGACCCATGAGCTAACAAAAGCCCCACCGGGGCTTTTGTTGCGCCGCTTCGCGTCGCCGCTCATTTTCAAATCCCGCTGCGGAGATTAAAAAAGACCAGTACACGAATGTGTTACGACTTCTCCCTGGGTAGACTTTCCTACTGGTTGGGACCCGCGGGCTAAACAAAGCCATGCTATGGCTTTGTTTACGGCATTTCATGCCGTCGCCCTGTTCAAATCCCACTGCTCCTGCAGCATGCACCCCTGTAGACATTCCTACCGGGTGGGACCCTCGCACTAATCAGCTCTTTCAAATCCCGCTGTGAAGACGAAAAAAGACCAGTACACAAAGTGTACTGGTCTTTTTTGGTCGGAGCAGCGGGATTTGAACCCACGGCCTCCTCGTCCCGAACGAGGC
>OFMO01001921.1_pt1 | contig 11561 bp, 8 predicted proteins | sample 1541821 | NCBI WGS metagenome assembly OFMO01 (sample SAMN04209253, study PRJEB22552) | human gut metagenome | biome: gut; material: feces | host: Homo sapiens | place: USA: Oklahoma | reverse complement strand
CACGCCTCCTGTATTCAATAATACAACACAATTCGAATAATTTTCCGTCATAAACCGGATGTTCTGCAATTCTCTGTCACTCAGATAATAATCTCCTTTTTCTGCCCGCCGGTCTTTTCCCTCTCCGGAATTTCTTGCAAGCACATAAATGGCCGCATCTGCCTCTTTAATATCTGTCTCTTCGACAATTGGCTGCTCCGGTTCCTGAAACGGATGTTTGAACCCAAGGATTACCGATGGCTCTCCCGTCTCATCTGACATATCTTTTAATTTTTTCAAATATGTTTTCTGCGCCTCTTCCAGATCCCGGTCGTATCTGTCAAGCCAGTCTTCTGTCACGATCTCAAATCCGGCTTCTTCTAATCCCCGTGCGATTGAAACTGTTTTTCTTACATTGACATCTCCGGATCCTGTTCCTCCTTTCACCGTATGTCTGGCTCCCGTTCCATATAATGCAATCTTCTTTATCTTATCTGAAAATGGTAATACACCGTCATTCTCCAAAAGGACCATACATTCCCCGGCCAGATGACGTACTTCATTCTCATGCTCTGTCTCATACTTCTGAATTTCATTTGTTTTCGATGCATAAATCTGTGCCATATATCTTCCTCTTTTCCTATATTATATTTTTCAAATTATAATGCTTCTGTTTCTGATTTTTGTATTTTGCTTGCAGAAATATCAGCTCTGTGAAAAATTTTAACACATTCTTCTGTCATTTTTCCATACTTAACATCCATTATTTCAGATACATTACGGACATCTTAATTGCGGTATTGTAATTATTTTTATTTTTGTTGTTATTCCAACAACATTCTTTTTCTTCTTTATAGTACACTAATACCTGCAAAACAACTGATACCATTTTAAACATATTTCTATTTTTTAAGAAAAGGAGAATCATTATGATCAGAAAAATAATCCATATAAATGAAGAAAAATGTAACGGATGCGGTGCATGTGCCAACGCCTGTCACGAAGGTGCCATTCAGATGGTTGATGGAAAAGCCCGATTAATGCGCGATGATTTTTGCGATGGTCTTGGTGACTGTCTGCCGGCCTGTCCGACAAATGCAATCACATTTGAAGAACGTGAAGCGGATGCTTATGATGATGATGCAGTAAAAGCACATCTTGCCGCCAAAGGACCGGAAGCACTTAAGAAACACCTTGATGCAAAAAAAGCACATGCTCACGATAATGATGCACCAGCTCCACATCATGGTGGATGTCCGGGTTCTATGGCTCGTGAAATTCAACACACTGCTCCTCATGGTGGATGTCCGGGTTCTATGGCTCGTTCGGTTGAACACACTCATAATAATGATGCAAGTGCTTCTAATAATATGTCAGGAAGTACACCGACCGCTTACTCCATGGAAAGTCAGCTTCGTCAGTGGCCGGTCCAGATCAAGCTTGCTCCGCTGAGCGCACCATATTTCCAGAATGCAAATCTGCTGATCGCAGCCGACTGTACGGCATATGCATATGGCAACTTCCACAATCAGTTCATTAAGAATCACGTTGTACTGATTGGATGTCCGAAGCTGGATGCAGTTGATTATACGGAGAAATTAACCGAGATCATCAAGCATAATGATTTCAAAAGTCTTACTATCGTCCGTATGGAAGTTCCTTGCTGCGGAGGACTGGAGCATGCCGCTACAGAAGCGTTAAAAGCAAGCGGGAAGTTTATTCCTTGGCAGGTGGTAACGATTGGGATTGATGGAACTATAAAGGATATTTAATACATGAAGCGGTCGTTACCCGGAATAGGAGTCACTGTTTGAGCCGTATGGCGAGTTTGACTCCTAGGCCGGGTGCTTTTAGAAAATTCTGATGCCCTTATAACTTCTTCATCGTAGAATCTTAGCCCGAAGCAGAATACCAAGTCTTTCTCATGGACTGGGGTAAACCACGATACTGCATTAAACAGCAACTCACTGATCTTCCCGGATATACCTCATCCACTCTTTAATCTCCTTCTCATGCCCATTCTCGCTTGGTACATAGAATTTTTCTCCGACAATCTCGTCCGGGAGATACTGTTGTTCTACATAATGGTGCGGATAATTATGTGCATATTTATATCCGATGCCGTGTCCCAGTTTCTGGGCTCCTTTATAGTGGGCATCCTGCAAGTGTGACGGAACCGTTGTCTTTGTGCGTTTCACGCTTGCCATTGCATCAAAGATTGCATTGCATGCGGCATTACTCTTTGGTGCAGTTGCTACATACGTGACTGCCTGAGAAAGAATGATCTGTGCTTCCGGCATACCGATTCGTTCGACTGCCTGGGAAGCAGATACGGCAACCGTAAGTGCCATCGGATCTGCATTTCCGACATCTTCCGATGCGCAGATCATGATACGTCTGGCTATGAACTTGATATCTTCTCCTGCGTATAACATTTTCGCAAGATAATACACTGCCGCATCTGGATCGGAGCCACGCATACTTTTGATAAATGCAGAGATCGTATCATAATGATTATCCCCGGTCTTATCGTATTTGACTACACGTTTCTGAATGCATTCGGATGCAACATCCAGTGTGATGTGAATCTTTCCGTCTGCACTTCGTTCTGTCGTCAGGATTCCAAGTTCGACTGCATTCAATGCACTTCTGGCATCTCCTCCGGAAATGTCTGCAAGAAATTCCAGTGCATCTTCATCGATCACTGCCTGGTAACTTCCCATACCTTTTACCGTATCATAGACTGCCCTTGTGATCAGTGTCTTGATGTCTTCTTTGGCAAGCGGCTGTAATTCAAAGATGCTCGATCTGGAAAGCAACGCCCCATTCACTTCAAAATACGGATTCTCTGTCGTTGCGCCGATCAGAATGATCGTACCGTCTTCTACAAACGGCAGCAGATAATCCTGCTGTCCCTTATTGAATCTATGGATCTCATCCACGAACAGGATTGTCTTCTTCCGGTACATTCCCTGCATCTCTTTTGCTTTGTTTATCACTTCTTCCATGTCCTTTTTACCCGCAGTCGTTGCGTTGATCTGGGTAAATTCCGCACTGGTCGTATTGGCAATGACTTTGGCGAGTGTGGTCTTTCCTGTTCCCGGAGGACCGTAGAAAATAACCGAACTTAATTTGTCAGCCTTGATCGCCCTGTAAAGTAATTTGTCCTTTCCGATAATGTGCTGCTGTCCGACTACTTCCTCTAATGTGGTCGGGCGCAGTCTGGATGCAAGCGGTGCCTCTTTTTCCATGTTCTGCTCCCGCATATAATCAAATAAATCCATTCTTTCATCTCCATTTATCTATGTAAATTTTCATTCATCAGATCTGATTCTTAAATTCTGCGTTTTGAATCTAATTCATAATGAGTTCATCAATCGTTACAAATTCAAATCCTTCCTTCTGCAGGATATCTACAATACGCAGTGCCGCATTCACACTGGACTCATAACAGTCGTGCAATAAAATGATATCATTTTCCTTTGCCTGCGTCACTACTTTATTGACAATTTCATCTTCATTATTCGTTGTCCAGTCCAGAGGATCTATCGTCCACATCACAGGCATAACATCCAGTTCCCACTCCAGCTTCTTCTGCCAGGCTCCGAACGGTGGTCGCATATAAGAGACTTCTTCTCCTGTGATCCCGGTAATCACTTCATTTGTCATCAGAATTTCTTCTTTTGCCGTCTCATCCGGTACACGTGTGATTTCTACATGGTGATACGTATGATTGCCGACCAGATGCCCTTCTTCCGATTCTCTCTTTACAAGTTCCGGCGTATTTTCTGCATTTTCCCCGATCAGGAAAAATGTTGCTTTTACATTCCGCTCTTTTAATCCATCCAGTAGTTTCGGTGTCCATGCCGGGCTTGGTCCGTCGTCAAATGTGATTGCAATCTTAGGGGCCTCTTTTATCATATTCGATGCTACATACTGAATGGCCTTTTCATTACTTGAATGGGTATTTTCTGACAATTCCTTATGAGTTTTTTTCACTCCCACAACAGCCTCATCTTCCAACTGCACCATCTTTGTCAGAAGGAAATAGATGCCTAATATATAAATCAGCAAAATTCCCGCCATTTTCATCCTGGTCCGTCGTTTGTATGTTATATCTGATTTGCAATCGATATTTGATTTCATGTCACACCCGCATAGCATTATTTCATTTTACTATATGCAGGGGCAGGGAATTCCATACCCGGGTTCTTTTTCTGCCTTACTGCAATACGAAAAAGTTGCCATTGACATTTTCCTCTTGCATACTTTGGTATACAAAAGGCGCCAGAATTCTGACGCCTTGCTTTACCTTATATTTTTCTATATTATTTCTTACGTTTTCCCGGTACCGCTTTCTTTCCTGTACTCTTCTTATTCTTTTTCGATACAGGCTTCTTTTCTGCATTCTTCTTATTCTTTCTCGATACAGAAGCTTTTCTGACGCTCCATCCAAATGTTCCAAGTGAATCTCCCAATGTCAGATATTCTCCATGAGAATACGCCAGAAGTCCGGCTTTTCCAAGCTGTAATCTTCCCTTTTCATCCAGATATTCTTCTCCTACCTGAACAGCCTCTACTTTAGCCAGAAACATATGATGTGAGCCGAGTTCTTTGATCTCGGTTACTTTACACTCAATGTTCACCGGACATTCTTCTATGATCGGTGCATAGTCAAGCTTTGATGCTCTGCCGGCTGTCAGATGCATCTCTTTCCATTTATCAACATCACGACCGGAGCGTACTCCGCACCAGTCTGTTGCCTTTTTTAACTTTTCAGTTGTCAGATTTACTACGAACTCTCCGCTGTCTTTCAGAAGATCGTACGAATATCGCTCCGGTCTTACGGATATGTACAGCATTGCCGGATTCGTACATACCGTTCCGGTCCACGCAACCGTTATGATGTTCGATTTACCGGATTTATCTGCGGTACTTACCATCACGGCCGGGAGCGGATACAGCATATTTCCCGGTTTCCAGATCTGCTTTGCCATGTCTTTTTCCCCCGCTTTTTTCTACTGCTGTAATTCACTTACCAGAGTCGGTATCAGCTGTTTCTTTCTGGATACAACTCCCTTTAAGATCATCTTTTCGCTGTCTTCTTTCAGATCGAATGCATCAATGATATACTCTTTCGCTTTTGCGCCGCAGCACAATAGTTCTGTCGATTCATCCAGAATATCCGTCAGCATAAAGAATACCATCTGTACTCCATTTTTCTCCAGTACTTCCGGCAGATATGGAGTCAGCATCTCTTTCACTTCCTGCAGTTCTTCTTTACTCATCGAATTCAGCTGTCCCACGCCAAATACCATATCATTTACTGTAAACTGCTTGAAATCCTGGAAACAGATATCTTCTGCCGTCTTTCCTGCAAGACTGCTTCCTGCCTTGAACATTGCCTGTGCCTGTTCTTCCAGATTGATTCCTGCAATCTTTCCAAGTTTCTTTGCAACTTTTTCATCCAGCGATGTGCAGGTCGGCGAGCGGAATAACAGTGTATCGGAAATGATTGCCGAACACAGAAGTCCTGCAATCGTTGGTGTGATCTCTACGTCGTTTTCTTTATACATCTGATATACGATCGTTGCCGTACATCCTACCGGCTGGTTTCTGAAAAATACAGGTCCCATCGTCTCGATATTTCCCAGTCTGTGATGATCAATGATCTCCACGATCTCAGCTTCCTCGATACCGTCTACTGCCTGATTCTTCTCGTTATGATCCACCAAGATCACTTTCTTTTTACTTACATTTAAGAAACGACGTCTTGATACGAATCCCTTAAACTTCCCATGCCGGTCGATAATCGGGAAATCACGGTATTTCTTCTTTGCCATAACTTCCTTAATATCTTCCACATAATCACTCATATGGAAACAAGTAAGTGGTGTCTTCGTCATAAAGCGCTTGACCGGAACGCTCTGGTTGATCAGTCTGGCTGCCGTAAATGTATCGTGCGGTGTACTGATGATTACCGTACTCTGCTCATCTGCACGTTTGATCACTTCTTCGGATACTTCCGCATTCTGGCAGACTACCATACAGCTTACATCAATATCAAGTGCACACATCTGTGATTCTACACGGTTTCCAAGGATCACCAGATCATCTTTTTCTATAAATTCCTGCATAAGCTCCGGACTTGATGCACCGATTGCTACTTTTCCTTTTGTAAAATATCCATGTTCGTTACCGGTTACCATCTCTCCATCCAGTGTATTCATGATGTTACGATACTGTGTTCTTGCTTTGGAAAGGATCATATTATCATATACATCCATATAAGATGTCGCAATGTCTCCGGTTGAAATAACACCCAGGAGCTCTTCATCTCTTAAAATCGGAAGTGTCTTGATGTTATTCTCCTTCATCTTTGTCCATGTATCTTTCAAAGATACATTCGGTCCTACACCATCTATCTGGTGGATATCCATATCTTTTACCTGTAATTTGACATTCTCCAGAAGATTTGGAACCTTCACTCCAAATTTCTGTAATACATAGTGTGTCTCTTCGTTTATCTGACCGGCTCTTTTTGCAATATAATCATTACCGGTTATTTCTCTTTTTAAATTTGCATAGGCAATTGCTGAACAGATGGAATCCGTATCGGGATTCTTATGTCCCACAACGTATATTTTTCCTGCTTTCTTAGCCATATTTTCTCTTTCACATCCCTTTTTATATCATCTCTTAAGTATTAAGCTTGCCATCTTTTTAAGAATTCGTCAACCTTTATTTCTATGTATTTCGTATTTTTCTTTGAACAATATTATACTTCTATGCTATACTTAAGACAGTATAAAAGAACATTTTCAATTATGTTCTTAATAATAAGAAGGGAACTTAATACTATGAGCGAAGAATTATTACACGAAGAAACACAGAACGAAGGAACACCTGTTACAATGGCTGATCTTGAGGAACATTTTGACGATGCAAATCCATGGAATGTAGTAAAATCTTACATGGAAAAAGGTACTGTCCTTCCTGTAAAAGTAGAAGGGATTGTAAATGGCGGCGCCATTGCCATGGTTGAAGGTTTGCGTGGATTCATCCCGGCATCCAGATTATCTCTCTCCTATATCGAAGATCTTGAAACTTACCTGTTAAAAGATATTGAAGTCAAAGTCATCGATGTAGATGAAGCAAATAACCGTCTCGTACTCTCTGCACGCGAGATTCTCCAGGAAAAAGCAAGAAAGGAAAGAGAAGCTAAGATTGCCGCTGTCAAAGTTGGAAGCATCGTAACAGGCACTGTAGAAAGCCTTCAGAATTACGGAGCATTTGTAGATCTCGGCGACGGTCTCTCCGGTCTGGTACACATTTCCCAGATCAGCTTAAAACGAATCAAATCACCTGCTGATGTATTAAATGTCGGAGACGAAGTAACTGTAAAGATCATCGGAATAAAAGATGGCAAGATCAGCCTGAGTATGAAAGCTCTCGAAGAAGAGAAAAAAGAGGAAGAAGAAATCCATGTAGAGATCCCGAAGGCTGAAGAGATCGGTACAAGTCTTGGGGATTTATTCAAAGGGTTGAAATTAGATTAGTTTCTATTTAATCGATTAACAGAGTTGGCCTCTCGGTCCTTGAAGAACACAGTATATAGTCGTTCTTGTTCAGGTTCCGTGCACTAAGAAACAGTAAGAGCGCCAAAATAACCTAAAAACAAAGGAATTACGTTCACAACTCGTCCCTTGGGGACTCAAACAAGTTCACTACATTCCTTTAACGGTTATTTTGACGCTCTAACTGTTTCTAAACACACTCCACATTCACTAGAACGGCTATTTTTTATAACCTTTACGTATAATCGGAAAATTATAATATAAGCCTTGATTTTCCGGTGCTTCTATACACTTCCGGATTCACCTTCTCCAAATCCCGCAGCCACACTTCCGAGCAAGCATCACTCGGCATTCTCCAGTCTCCTCTAGGAGATAATGCCACGGTTCCAACCTTCGGGCCATCCGGCAGACAGGAGCGTTTGAACTGCTGGATAAAGAATCTTCTGCAGAATGTGTATAACCATTTGTAGATGGTTGCATCATCATATTCACCCTCAAATGCATAACGTGCGATACGGTAGATCTTACTTGGTTCATAGCTGAATCTCAACAGATAATATAAGAAGAAATCATGTAATTCATAAGGGCCGACCAGATCTTCTGTCTTCTGCGCAATCTCACCGTCTTTTGGCGGAAGGAGTTCCGGGCTGACCGGTGTATCCAGCACATCGTACAGTACTTCTTTCAACTCCTGATCTTCACAGGTATCTGCATAATAATGTACAAGGTGACGTACCAGCGTCTTCGGAACAGATGCATTCACTCCATACATAGACATATGGTCTCCGTTATAAGTTGCCCATCCAAGTGCAAGTTCAGACATATCTCCTGTTCCGATCACGATTCCTCCTGTCTGATTTGCTACATCCATCAATACCTGAGTTCTCTCTCTTGCCTGAGAATTTTCATAGGTTACACTATGATCCTCCGGATCATGCCCGATATCTTTAAAATGCTGTTCGACCGCTGCCCCTACCGGGATTTCCCGCAGTGTTGCTCCGAGCTTTACTGACATCTTGCATGCATTCTGATAAGTTCTGTCCGTAGTTCCAAAACAAGGCATCGTCACAGCTACAATTCCACTACGATCCATTCCTAATGCGTCAAATGCTTTTGCTGACACCAACAGTGCCAGCGTAGAATCCAGACCTCCCGAAATACCAACGACTGCACTTTTGGCATGTGCATGTGCCAGACGTTTTTTCAGCCCCATAGTCTGAATCGTCAGAATTTCTTCACAACGCAAGTTTCTCTCTGCCATCACACTTGGCACAAATGGTCTGGATGCAAATCTTCTTGTAAGCTCTGTTTCCTCTACATGGATCTCAAACGGAATACGGATCAGTGTCCTCTCTTTTTCCGTCTGGAATGTTGTATTCTTGCGGCGCTCACTTAATAAACGTTTTACATCTATCTCTGTATAGATCACTTCATTTGAGAAACGATTGCTGGATGCAAGTGTCGTTCCATTCTCTGCAATAATATTATGTCCTCCAAATACCAGATCTGTCGTAGACTCTCCTTCTCCGGCATTGGCATAAATGTATCCACAGATCAATCTTGCCGACTGCCCTTCGATCAGGCTCTCGCGATAAGCCGCCTTACCGATTGTCTCATCGCTTGCCGAACAGTTAACGATTACTGTAGCACCTTCTCTTGCTGCAAGTGTACTTGGCGGGATCGGAGACCACACATCTTCACAGATCTCTGCCGAAACGACCAGTTCCTCCATCTGTTCTGCCACAAATAGGAGCTGTGGCCCGAATGGAATTTTCTTTCCATCTAATGTAATCCACCTTGCCGTATCCGGTCCCGGACGGAATTGACGCATCTCATAAAATTCCCCATAATTCGGAAGAAATGTCTTTGTCGTAAGTCCCAGAATATTTCCACGATTTAACGCAGCCGCAACATTATAAAGTTCTCCGTCTACAGCAAGCGGGACACCTATAAATATGAGTGCATCCTTTTCTTTTGTATAATCTGCAATCTTAAATAAAGCTTCTTTTGCCTCTTTCAGTAATATATCCTGCATAAAAAGATCACTACAGGTATATCCCGTCACACACAACTCCGGAAATACAATGACTTTTGCTCCGTTTGCAACTGTCTCGTCGATCATTTTACAGATATTTTCTGTATTATAAGCAACATCTGCCACTCTGATATCCGGGGTCGCAGCCGCTGCTTTTACAAATCCGTCTTTCATGACTCTTTCTCCTTATCGTTTACAGCGTTTTAAGATATCTTTCAGTTCATCTACCGTATATTTGTATGCGGTATTACAGAAATGACATTTTACTTCGATATCCTTCCCTTCATCGATCATATCCTGGATTTCTTTCTTTCCAACACTGATCACGGCTTTTTCTACACGTTCTTTTGAACAGTTACAATAGAATCTTGTCGGCATAGTGTCTGTAATTTCCAGACCCAGATTTCCCAGCAGAATCTCCAGGATCTGCTCCGGTGTTTCTCCTTTTTTCAGATGATCTGTTACTGATGTTATGTTTTTTAAATTTTCTTCAATCTGACTGATTGTCTCTTCTTTGGCAAATGGCATCATCTGAATGATAAAGCCACCGGCACATTCTACCGTATTATCTTTTTCCATCAGTACACCAAGGCCTACCGAAGATGGTACCTGTTCTGAATTGGCAAAATAATACGTCAGATCTTCTGCTATCTCACTGGATACAAGAATTGTCTGTCCGGAATATGGTTCCTTTAATCCCATGTCTTTTATAACCTGTAAAAGACCGATTCCAACAGCACCTCCCACATCAAGCTTTCCATTCTTTGGCGGCAGCATAACATCCGGATTATTAACATATCCTTTAACATCACCTTTACTGTCTGCGGTAACGGTGATACCACCGAGCGGTCCGTCTCCTCTTACCTGCAGTGTCAGCATATCTGTCTCATTTTTCATCATGCTTCCCATCATCGCTCCTGCTGTCAGTAATCTTCCCAGTGCCGCTGTCGCAACCGGGCTGGTATTATGATGTTCTCTGGCCGTTTCTACCAGTTCTTTTGTTGTCGCAGCAAAGGCTCTTACCTGCCCTTCCGCTGCTGTTGCTCTTACAATATAATCTTTCATATGTGTATTCCCTTCTTTATTATTTCTGTCTATTTTCCATATTCTCTTGCGATCACTGTAATCCGTTCGCTTGTATACATCGGTGCTTTCTTCGTATACGCATCATATGCTGCAACGAATTTCAGTCCTGCTTTTTCTAACAATCCGCGCATTTCCCGCAATGTATATGCCTTTTGGAAATGGCTCTCCTGATATTTTCTGTACAGAGACGCCTCTTCATCCTCACGTACAAATAAAGTCAGTTCATATTCATTGATCATTGATGTATGATTGTAATAATTTTCCCAGATAAAACTGCATTCATCCCTGTCTTCCGCGATTACCTGATTTCCCAGCACTTCTCTGTACTTATATTCTGTATTAAAATCAAAAATAAAAATACCTTGCGGATCCAGATAATTATTGACCAGACGGAATACTTCCTGCAGTTCATTCTTTTCTGTCACATAATTGACACAATCACAGACACTGACTATTGCTCTCACAGTTCCGTACAGTTCAAACTCCTGCATATTCTGCAACAAATAAAGGATATCATGGCCACTCTCAATCCTTTTCTCCATGGCAATCTCCAGCATATCTTCGGAATTATCTACTCCGATCATATCATACCCTTTTTCAGCCAGGAGTTCTGTCATACTTCCGGTCCCGCATCCCAGTTCCAGAACCAGTCCGTCCTCAATTCCCCGGGCTTTCAGATGCTTTTCTACATAAGCTGCCCAGCTTTCATAATCAATATTGTCCATAAACAGGTCATACACCTGTGCAAATTTTCCGTATGCTTCCACTGCACTTCTCCTTTTTATGTAATAATACGCCCGGGAAATCTGCCCGGAACAGACTCTCTGAATGAGAGGAAAAGGCGGATGATCGCTCACCTGCCTTAAATATTCCGCTCTATGATC
>OFMO01001919.1_pt1 | contig 11571 bp, 7 predicted proteins | sample 1541821 | NCBI WGS metagenome assembly OFMO01 (sample SAMN04209253, study PRJEB22552) | human gut metagenome | biome: gut; material: feces | host: Homo sapiens | place: USA: Oklahoma | reverse complement strand
TTTATTAAATAAAATTAGTGGATATTTTTTGACACCCACTAAATATTATAGAACCTTCTAAATATAAATAATAATATTAATAAAGATTATGAAGTAACTAGTAGTAATACTAGTCTTTCATAGTCTTTTTGTGATGGTGATTTTAATGAAGAAAAGATTGATTGTAGTAGAAGTAATTTTACTTAGTATCTTAGCAATACTAGGTTTATATCAAACATTTGCATTAAGTGGGGTGATTACTACTGTTGATGATGAATATAATTTTTCTATTATTGATGAGAATACTATTGAGGTACCTGCTAAAAAGTCAAAAACTATTTATTATAAAACAACGAATACTAATAAAGGAAAAGTCAAATATGGAATAGGTTATACTGGTAGTAATATTAAAGTAAAATATTTTGCTGATACTATTGATCCGGTAACAGGTTTAATTAATTATGGGGAAACTAAGTTTATTAAATTAAAATTAATAAATAATAGTACTACTAATACTAATGTTGTATTAAATACAATTTTGGGTTATGAGAAAGGTGGTGACTTGATAGTTCCAAATGGCATGACATTGGTAACAGAAAAAATAGATGCTTCTAATATTATTCAAATGTCTGAAGAAGCAACATCAGAAAGTTCAACCTTTTTAGGTAGTAGTTTAATGAGAAGTAGTATTAATAGTATAACAATTGCTTCTGATAATATTGTACCTACTACTGCAATTGGTAGTATTGATGTATCAAAAAACAAAGATGGAACTGTTATGATGTGGTGGTTTAATTCTAGTACTTCTAATATGTATGATGTATTTATTGGAAGTGAAAGTGGGATAACTTCGGCTTATAATTGTTACAAAATGTTTTCTTGGCTTACTAATTTAAAAACAATTGATTTAACATATTTAGATACTTCAACTGTTAGTGATATGAGTTATATGTTTTTTAAAACATCTTCTATTGAAACATTAGATTTAACATCTTTAAATACATCAAATGTAACTAATATGAAAGCTATGTTTTCTGGATGCATGCAACTTAAAAATGTTGATGTAAGTAATTTTAATACTTTGAAGGTAACAAGTATGATTGATATGTTTTGCAATTGTCAAGCTATCAAGACCTTAGATTTATCTAGTTTTGTTACTTCTAATGTTACTTCTATGAGTGGAATGTTTTATCAAAATTATAATTTGATTGATCTTGATATAAGTAATTTTAATACTATTAATGTTACTGACATGCAACAATTATTTAATGGTTGTAAAAGTTTAACAAATATAAATTTATCTAGTTTTAATACTAGTAAGGTTACAAATTTTTATTATATGTTTAACGAATGTAATTCATTAACAGAAATTAATTTATCTAATTTTGATACTAGTTCTGTTACTAATATGGTAGGTATGTTTAGAAAATGTACTTCACTAAAAAAAATTAATTTAAGTAGTTTTATTACTAATAAAGTCACTAATACATATTATATGTTTTTAAATTGTACTTCTGTCACTGAAATAGATATAAGAAAAGCTGATTTTTCAAATGTAACAAATTATAATCTTATGTTTTCTGAAATACCTAAAACTACTAAAATATATGTTAAAGATAATAATGTAAAAACTTGGATTAGTGAAAAATTTACTAATTTGACAGGAATAACAATAGTATAATATTTAAACTACAAGAAATTGTAGTTTTTTAACCTGATGATATGTATATGATGCTAATATAAGATTTAACTCAAGAAGAAATTAATGAATTATTTAATGAATATCAAGATAATGAAAGTATTAAATAAAAAATAGTATTGTAATTAAGAAGTATTTATATGTAAGGATGTTTGTTACTATGAAAAATCTGCTATTTAGAGGTATAAATCTAATCTAAATAAAGTAACTAGTAGTAACACTAATATTTCATAGTCGGATAGTTTATTATTTCTTATTCCTAGACTATAAAATAGGCTAGGAATGACATGAAAATACCTTGGATTTTCATGGAAGGTAGTATTATTTTAATAATTTTACATAGAATAGAGAGAAAATATTTAAAAAATACTTGACTAATATTTTTAAAAATGATATATTATTGTTGCTGGTATTTTTAGGTTTTGTCTTGGACAAAACTTATATTAAATATAAAAAATGAAACACCAGGATATGTGTAAGAAAGGAGTGAGAAAATGCCTACAATTAACCAATTAACTAAGAAACCTAGAAGTAAGAAAGTAAGAAAGAGTAAATCTCCAGTATTATTAGTAGGAAAAAATAGTATTCAAAAGAAACAAACTGTACAAGTATCACCTCAAAAAAGAGGAGTATGTACAAGAGTTGGTACTACAACACCTAAGAAACCAAACTCAGCATTAAGAAAATATGCCAGAGTTAGATTATCTAATGGTATGGAAGTTACTTGTTATATTCCAGGAATTGGACATAATTTACAAGAACACAGCGTTGTTTTAATTAGAGGTGGTAGAGTAAAAGACTTAATCGGTGTTAGATATCACATCATTAGAGGTACTTTAGATACTGCTGGAGTTCAAAATAGAAAACAAGGTAGAAGTAAATACGGTGCTAAAAGAGAAAAGAAATAATTAAATAATAAATAATATTAATGGAAGGAGGATTTAGACTATGAGAAAGAGAAGAGCAACTAAAAGAGATGTATTAGCAGATCCTATATATAATTCTAAAGTAGTTACTAAATTAGTTAACCACATTATGAAAGATGGTAAAAAAGGTACTGCACAAAACATTATATATGATGCTTTTGATATAGTTAAAGAAAAGACTGGTGAAGAGGCTATGGTAGTATTTGAAAAGGCTATGAATAATATTAAACCTGCTCTTGAAGTTAAATCAAGAAGAGTTGGTGGAGCTAACTACCAAGTACCAGTTGAAGTTAAACCTGATAGAGCTCAAGCTTTAGCATTTAGATGGCTAGCTCAATATGCAAGACTTAGAAATGGTCATTCTATGGCTGAAAATCTTGCTAATGAAATTATTGATGCTTCAAATGGAACTGGTGCATCAGTTAAGAAGAAAGAAGATACACATAAGATGGCAGAAGCTAATAAAGCATTTGCTCATTATAGATGGTAATTATTACTGTAATAAATTAATAAATGAAAGGAAAATGAATTATGGCTCGTGAAATAAGCTTAGAACATACAAGAAACATTGGAATCATGGCCCATATTGATGCAGGTAAAACTACTTGTACTGAAAGAATATTGTTCCATACTCATAAGATACATAAAATCGGTGAAACACACGATGGTGCATCGCAAATGGACTGGATGGAACAAGAGCAAGAGAGAGGTATTACTATTACTAGTGCCGCTACTACTGCATTCTGGAAGGGTTATAGATTTAATATAATTGATACTCCAGGACACGTTGACTTTACTATTGAAGTTCAAAGAAGTCTTAGAGTACTTGATGGTGCTGTTTTACTTATTGATGCTCAAGCAGGTGTTGAACCTCAAAGTGAAACAGTATGGAGACAAGCAAATGAATATGGTGTACCTAGAATTATCTTTGCTAATAAGATGGATAAAATGGGAGCTGATTTCTATTTTAGTTTAGGTACTATTAAAGATAGATTAGGAGCAAATACTGCTGCTATGGAACTTCCTATTGGAGCTGAATCTGATTTTAATGGTGTAATTGATCTAGTTACTATGAAAGCATATCACTTTGATGGTAAACAAGCTGAAGATTATACTGAGATTGAGATTCCTGAAGATATGAAGGATAAAGCAGTTGAATATAGAAATATATTAATTGAAGCTGCTGCTGATTTTGATGAAGATTTAATGATGAAATATTTAGATGGTGAAGAAATAGGTGTTAGTGAACTTAAGAAAGCTATCAGAAAGGGTGTATTAAAAGCAGAATTCTTCCCTGTTATGTGTGGAACTGCTTTAGGTAATATGGGTATTAAGTTACTACTTGATGCTGTTGTTGATTATTTACCTGCTCCTACTGATGTTGAGGCTATTGAGTGTACTGATATGAAAGGTAACTTAGTATTAAGACATCCATCTGATTCTGAACCATTTACTGCATTAGCATTTAAGATTGCTACTGATCCTTTTGTAGGAAGACTTACTTTCTTTAGAGTATATTCTGGTACTTTAAAGAGTGGTTCTTATGTACTTAACTCTACTAAAGATGTTAAGGAAAGAATTGGTAGAATACTACTAATGCATGCTAATCATAGAGAAGAGATTCCAGAAATATATGCTGGTGAAATTGGAGCTGCTGTAGGTCTTAAGAATACTACAACTGCTGATACTCTATGTGATGAGAAGAAACCTGTTATCATGAAAGGTATGGAATTCCCTGAACCTGTTATTACTCAGGCTGTTGAACCTAAAACTAAAGCAGACCAAGAAAAGATGGGTATTGCCCTTCAAAAACTTGCTGAAGAAGATCCAACATTTAGAATGCATACTGATCCTGAAACTGGTCAAACTACTATCTCTGGTATGGGTGAGTTACACCTTGATATTATCGTAGATAGAATGAGAAGAGAATTTAATGTTGAAGCTACTGTTGGTGCTCCAATGGTTGCTTATAGAGAAACTATTACACAAACTGGTGAGTGTGAAGGTAAACATATTAAACAATCAGGTGGACGTGGACAATATGGACATGTTTGGATTAGATTTGAACCAAATCCTGAGAAAGGTTATGAATTTGTTGATAATATCGTTGGTGGTGTTGTTCCTCGTGAATACATCTCAGTTATCGATAAAGGATTACAAGATGCTATGCAAACTGGTATTCTAGCAGGATACCCTATGGTAGATGTTAAGGCTACATTATTTGATGGTTCATACCATGATGTAGACTCATCTGAAATGGCATTTAAGATTGCAGCATCACTTGCTTTAAAAGAAGCTAAAAACAAATGTAAACCTGTACTACTTGAACCAATAATGAAAGTAGTAGTTACTGCTCCAGATGAATATACTGGTGCTGTAATTGGTGACTTAACTGCAAGACGTGGTAAACCACAAGGACAAGAATCAAGAGGAAATGCTATTGCATTTACTGCAATGGTACCACTTGCTGAAATGTTTGGTTATGCTACTAGTTTAAGAAGTTCTACTCAAGGTAGAGGTAACTATGTAATGGAACTTGACCATTATGAAGAAGTTCCAAAATCAATTGCTGATGAAATCATCAAAAAAAATGGTGGAAATTAGTAAAAACACTTGAAAAAATACAATAATATGATAAAATATATATTGTAATATTAAAGAAAGAGAGGAAATTAAAATGGCAAAAGCTAAATTTGATCGTTCAAAACCACACGTTAACATTGGTACAATTGGCCACGTTGACCATGGTAAAACAACATTAACTGCCGCTATTACAAAAGTTTTAGCTGCTAAAGGTGGAGCTGAATTTATGGATTATGCAAATATCGATAAAGCTCCAGAAGAAAGAGAAAGAGGTATTACAATCAACACTGCACACGTTGAATACCAAACTGATAAGAGACACTATGCTCACGTTGACTGTCCAGGACACGCAGACTATGTTAAAAACATGATTACTGGTGCTGCTCAAATGGATGGAGCAATCCTAGTTATTGCTGCAACTGATGGTCCTATGGCTCAAACAAGAGAGCACATCTTACTTGCTAGACAAGTTGGTGTACCTAGAATGGTTGTATTCTTAAATAAATGTGATATGGTTGATGATGAAGAATTATTAGACCTAGTTGAAATGGAAGTAAGAGAATTACTTACTGAATATGGATTTGATGGAGACAATACTCCAATCATTAGAGGTTCTGCTCTTAAAGCTCTTGAAGGAGATCCTAAGTATGTTAAGGCTATTGAAGACTTAATGGATGCTGTTGATGAATGGATTCCAACTCCTGAAAGAGATAATGACAAACCATTCTTAATGTCAATTGAAGACGTATTTACTATTACTGGTAGAGGAACAGTTGTTACTGGTAGAGTTGAAAGAGGACAATTAAAACTTAATGATGAAGTTGAAATCGTTGGTTTAAAAGATACTAAGAAAACAGTTGTTACTGGTATTGAAATGTTTAGAAAACAACTTGACTATGCTGAAGCTGGAGATAATGCTGGTGTATTATTAAGAGGTATTGATAGAAAAGATGTTGAAAGAGGACAAGTTCTTGCTAAACCTGGAACAGTTCATCCACATAAAAAATTCAAAGCACAAGTTTATGTACTTTCTAAAGAAGAAGGTGGAAGACATACTCCATTCTTTACAAACTACAGACCTCAATTCTATTTCAGAACTACTGACGTTACTGGTGTAGTTACATTACCAGAAGGAACTGAAATGGTTATGCCTGGTGACAATGTTACTATGACAGTTGAATTAATTGCTCCAATCGCAGTTGAAAATGGTACTAAATTCTCTATTAGAGAAGGTGGACACACTGTTGGTGCTGGATCAGTTACTGAAATTATTGAATAATTAAATTAAAGATACTCGTTTGAGTGTCTTTTTTTTGCCATTTCAACCATAAACAAGTTTATGTTTTCCATGGTATGAACAAGCCTTGTTGTCTTGTTCATAAAAATTAGGGTGTATTAAAAAAATTAAAATATTTTAGAATTTTTTTGGTGAAAGTTTATAAAACAATTGCAGAAAAGTGATTATTATGGTATCATTAATATGATAGAGGAGTTGGGATTGTGAAGATAATATTATTTGCAGTAGATAGAATGATAGAATTTATTTTACCTTCTCAAGTATTTGGTACTTTTACTTTTGATGAAAATGATGAAGAAGATACAAAATTAATTAATATTGAAGCTGATAATAATAATTGGTTTTTATATTCTACATCTGGTGTAAAAGTTTTGGATAATGGAAATTATACTCGTAGATTAAAGTTAAATATTGGTGAGTTTTATACTGTAGAAAGAGAAAATAATAAGTATTTAGTTTATGTAACTAATATATGTGATGATTCGTTTCAGAATTATAAATTTGATAATAAATTAAGATTAGTTATTGGTAGGGGAAATGATTGTAATATTAATTATGATATTGATTATGTTAATAATCAATTAATTACTTTAAGTTATATTAATAATGTTTTAACACTACAAAAAAGTAATAATGAATTAGTATATGTTAATAAAAATATAGTTAGAGAAAAAAATTATAATATAAAGTTTGGAGATGTTATAAGTTATTTTGGACTTAATATTATTATTTTAAATAATATAATACTGATAAATAATCCTAATAATAAAGTTTTTGTAAATAAATTGACCGCTAATATGGGTGATTTAAATATTAATATTAAGAATGATTTTGCTAATTATGAAATTAAAGATGTAGAATTATATAATGACAATGATTATTTCTTTAAATCTCCTAGAATTAGAAGAATAATTCAAAATAAAACTATTAAAATAGATGGTCCTCCTTCAGTTAAAGATGCTGATGATGTACCTCTTATATATACACTTGGACCAATGCTTACTATGGGAATGACTTCTTCAGTTAGTTTAATTAATACTTTAGTGAGAATGAGTTCTGGGGAAACTACATTGAAAGAATCTTGGTCTTCTGTTTTAATAGCAGTAGCAATGCTTGCTACTACTATATTATGGCCGGCTTTAACTAAATCTTTTAATAAGAGACAGCAGGCTAAAAAGAAAACGGAAAATATTAAAAAATATCATGCTTATCTTGAAGATAAAAAGAAAGAAATAGATGCTGAATCTAAATTGCAAAGTGAAATATTAGTAGAAAATTTACTTTCTAATGATCAATGTTATGATATGATAATGAATAGGAAAGTTGGTTTATGGGGAAGAAGAGTAGAACAAGAAGACTTTTTAACTGTAAGAATAGGAGTGGGTAATTATCCTACTGATATTACTATTAATTGTCCTGAAGAAGGTTTTTCAATAGAAGATACTACATTAAAAAAGGAAGCTCAGCAAATAGCGGATAGTTATCATTTGATAAAGAATGTTCCAATTGGATATTCATTTTTAAAGAATATGATAACTGCTGTTATGGGTAATAGATATAAAACTTCTAATTTTATGCGTAATGTAATTTTACAATTAGTTACTTTTCATAGTTATGAAGATTTAAAAATAGTTGTTTTTACTAATGAAAGTAATGAGAATGATTGGAACTTTATTAAGTATTTACCACATAACTTTGATAATAATAAACAAGTAAGATTCTTTGCTACTAATAATGAAGAAGCAAAAGATTTATCTAATTATTTAGAACAAGAGCTTAATTATCGAAGATATGATGAAAATATGGCTGAGGTAGAAAGAAGTTATACTGATTGCAAACCTTATTATTTGATAATAACGGATAATTATCGTAAGATAAGAAAAACTGGTATTATGAAGATGGTTACTGAGATAAATAATAATTATGGTTTTAGTTTAATTATATTAGAAAATAGACTTAGTAAACTTCCTAGTAAATGTAATAATTTTATTTCTATTGGAGATAAGACTTCTTCTACTTTAGAAGATGCTTATGAAAATCAAAGAATAATTAATTTTAATGATGAAATTAATTATAATATTAATATGAATATTGTATCTAAAACATTATCTAATATACCTATTGAATTTGAAAATGGTACTAAAGAGTTACCCAATTCAATTACTTTTTTGGAAATGGAAAATATTGGTAAGGTTGAGCAATTAAATATTATAAATAGATGGAAAAATAATGATCCCACTAAGTCATTAAAGGCAGAAGTAGGTGTAGATGAAAATGGGGATCTTATGTATTTGGATTTACATGAAAAATATCATGGACCACATGGTTTAATAGCGGGTATGACTGGATCTGGTAAGAGTGAGTTTATTATTACTTATGTTTTATCAATGGCTATAAATTATAGTCCTAGTGAAGTATCATTTATACTAATAGACTATAAAGGTGGTGGACTTGCTGGGGCTTTTGAAAATAAAAATACAGGTGTAAGACTTCCTCATTTAGCGGGTACTATAACCAACCTGGATAAAGCTGAAATGGATAGGACTTTAGTTAGTATTGATAGTGAAGTACGAAGAAGACAAAAGGTATTTAATGAGGCTAGAGATAAACTTGGTGAAAGTACTATTGATATATATAAATATCAGAAATTCTATCGTGAAGGTAAACTTGAAGAAGCAGTACCACATTTAATTATTATTTGTGATGAATTTGCAGAGTTAAAGACGCAACAACCTGATTTTATGGACAACTTAATCAGTATTGCTAGAATTGGTAGAAGTTTGGGTGTTCATTTGATTTTGGCAACACAGAAGCCTTCTGGAGTAGTAAACGATCAAATATGGAGTAATAGTAAATTTAGAGTTTGCTTAAAGGTTCAAGAAAAAGCAGATAGTATGGAAATGTTAAAGAGACCTGAAGCTGCTGAACTAAAACAAGTTGGAAGATTTTATTTACAAGTTGGTTATAATGAACTATTTAGTTTAGGACAATCAGCATGGTGTGGTGCTAAGTATTTTCCTTCGGATAAAGCGAAGAAGGCAGTAGATAAATCTATTAATTTTATTAATAATATTGGAATTATTATTAAGAGTATTCAAGCTTCATCGGGTAATAAGAGTGCTGGTGAAGGAGAAGAACTTGCTAATATTTTAAGATATATTATTGAAGCTGGTAAAATGGAAAATGTTAAGTCACAAAGTTTATGGCTTGATAATATACCAAGTGTTATATTAGTAGATAGATTAGCAGAAAAATATAAATTTGTTGTTAAATCTAATAGCGTAGAAGCTATTCTAGGTGAATATGATGATCCTAGTAATCAAAGTCAGGGCTTGGTTAAGTTAAATTTAAATACTGATGGTAATACTATTATATATGGGACACAGGGTAGTGATAGAGAGATGCTTCTTAATAGTATAATTTATTCTACTACTACGAGACATTTAGCAGATGAAATTAATTATTATATAATTGATTATGGTTCTGAATCATTGAGAGTCTTTAATAATTTCCCTCAAGTTGGTGATATGGTTTTCTCATCTGAAGAGGAAAAACTTAATAACTTAATGAAAATGCTAAAGAATATAGTTTCTGAAAGAAAGAAATTGTTTGCTTCATTTGGTGGTGAATATAATAACTATATTAAAAGTAGTAATAATAAATTACCTTTAATTGGTATTATAATTAATAATTATGATGCTTTTTCAGAAATTAATCCAAATATAGAAGAAGATATTATTAAACTTTGTCGTGATAGTTTAAGGTATGGAATGTTCTTTATAATTACCGCTAATACAGATGGTTCTATTAGAAGAAGAATAAAACAAAACTTTAGTTCATTATTTGCTCTTAGACTTAATGATATTTCTGATTATAATGCTATATTTAATAAAGTTAATACAGTACCAAAAGATATTGAGGGCAGAGGTCTATTTAAAATGGAAGATGTATATGAATTTCAAACGGCTTCAATTACAAATGATAATAACTTAAATAATTATTTAATTAAGATTGGTACATTCTTAAAAGAGAAGAGTACGGTTAGTGCCAAGAGAATACCAACACTTCCTAAATTGGTTTCACTTGACTTTGTATCTAGAGATTTACTTGGAATATCTTCAGTACCTATTGGTGTATCTAAACAATCACTAGAAGTTGTTAAATATGACTTTACTAATTACTTAGCTACATTTATACTTGGAAATAGTAGTAATAATATAATTAATTTTTCAAGAAGTTTAATTCTTGAATTATCTGAGGTTAATAATACTCAGTTGATAGTAGTGGATTCTAATAAAGAAATACCAGAATTAAAGGGAAATATTAAATATTATTATGATAATGCTCCTACTAAGGTATTTGATATATTATTAGATTATGTAAAGAAAATTAAAGAAACTACTGGTGGTAAAGTAATATTGTATTTCCAAAACTTTAATAAATTTAGATTAAAATTAGATAATAGTAAATTAGAAGAGTTTACTAAAGAAATTAAAAATAGTGAAAATATTATTCTTATAATTGCAGATGACTATAAGAAACTTAAGAAGTCAGAGTTTGATACATGGTATCGTAATATTCAAAATGATACTGATGGAATATGGATTGGTACTGGACTAGCAGATCAAAACTTATTTAAGCTTAGTAAATTAACTAAAGAAATGTCAAATACTTATAAAAATAATTTTGGCTTTGTTATTAAAGATGGAAGGGCAGAATTATTTAAGACTATTGAGTTAAATGATTATAAAATAGGTGATAGTAATGAAGAATAAGGTATTAATAAATTTATATGTTCCTAATTTAGATAGAAGTTATGATTTATTTATTCCTACTAATGAATTTATTTGGAAGATAAATAAGTTGGTTACTAAATCTGTTAGTGATCTAAGTGAACAGAAGTTATCTATTGACAAGAATTATGTTCTTGTTAATACTGAAACTGGTAAGATATATGGTAATAATGAAATAGTAGTATCTACTGATATTAGGAATTCTACGAAACTAGTTTTAATGGAAATCTAATTATAAAGGTTCTTTGTCAAATAATGGGTGAAAACCAAAAATGATAAAGAAATTTGAACGAA
>OFMO01001909.1_pt1 | contig 11630 bp, 9 predicted proteins | sample 1541821 | NCBI WGS metagenome assembly OFMO01 (sample SAMN04209253, study PRJEB22552) | human gut metagenome | biome: gut; material: feces | host: Homo sapiens | place: USA: Oklahoma | reverse complement strand
GTGGAACAGATCCGTAAGAAGATGATCGTGTTCGGCGTGGGACCTGCCGGAACCGGCAAAACCTATCTTGCCATGGCTATGGCAGTAACTGCTTTTCGCAATGAGGAGGTTTCCAGGATCATTCTTACCAGACCGGCCATTGAGGCAGGCGAGAAGCTGGGATTCCTTCCTGGCGATCTCCAGAGCAAGGTCGATCCCTATCTGCGTCCTCTTTATGACGCATTGTATCAGATCATGGGCGCAGATAGCTTTGCCAAAAACATGGAGAAGGGGCTCATCGAGGTTGCCCCTCTTGCCTATATGAGGGGACGTACACTGGATAATGCCTTCATCATCCTGGATGAGGCACAGAATACCACACCTGCCCAGATGAAGATGTTCCTGACCAGGATCGGCTTCGGTTCCAAGGTGATCGTCACAGGAGATGCATCCCAGAAGGACCTTCCCAGGGACGCCACGTCTGGTCTGGATGTGGCGATGAAGGTGCTGAAGAAGATCGATGACATCGGATTCTGTCAGCTGACCAGCAAGGATGTTGTACGTCATCCACTTGTACAGCAGATCGTACAGGCCTATGACGATTATGAAAAAAAACAGAAGCCTGCCAAATCCAGGAAGGATGACAGGTATGCTGTAAAAAATAAGGAGTACAGAAGATGACCATAAATATCGAATATGAGACAGATCAGGAGCTGGGCATTGACTATGCTGCCCTTGCATCCCAGGTTGCGGACAAGGTTCTTGAAATGGAAAAATGTCCCTATGACGGACAGGTCAATCTTGTCCTGACAGACAACGAGGAGATTAAGAGGGTAAATACGGAATTCCGGAATATCCAGGCTCCTACGGATGTGCTGTCATTTCCTATGATCCCCTTTGAGACACCGGCGGATTATTCCGTTGTGGAAGAGGATGAGTCCTATTTTGATCTGGACAGTGATGAACTCCTTCTTGGAGATATCATGATCTCCGTGCCTAAGGTTTTTGCCCAGGCAGAGGAATACGGACATAGTGTGACAAGGGAATTCTGTTTCCTGGTGGCACACAGTATGCTGCATCTTCTGGGCTATGATCATATGACAGAGGATGAGGCAAAGGTCATGGAAGCCAAGCAGGCAGCGGCACTGAAGGAGCTGGGGATCAACCGCTAGACGGGCTGTCCCACGGAAAAGCTAAGCGGGAAACTCTTCCGCTTTAAGAAAAGGAGGTAATATATGAGAATGAAAAAGACAGGTATCCTGGCAGGTATCACAGCTGCATGCATCTGCATTGCCCAGACTGTTCCCGCTTTTGGAGCAGGGCAGGATCTGGTAGGCTTTGTCCCCAATGAGGAAAAGCAGGAAGAAACTCAGGTAAAGAGCTATCTTACCGGCGAAAATGTTCCGGAGAGCATTGGACGGAGGAGACCGGTTGCCGTGATGATGGGCAACAACAGTGTCGGAGCTCCCCAGAGTGGTATCGGACATGCCGGTGTTGTCTACGAAGCGCCGGTGGAAGGTAATATTACCCGTCTTATGGGCATTCTCGAAGATTACGATGAGTTGGAACGGATCGGTTCCGTTCGCAGCTGCCGTGACTATTATCTCTTTTATGCCAATGAATTTAATGCGATCTATGCCCACTACGGACAGGCTGCCTATGCACTGCCTTATCTGGAGCAGCATGTGATCGATAACCTCAACGGGATCCAGATCGGCAAGCTTGCTTTTTTCCGCACAACAGACAGGAAGGCACCTCACAATGCTTACACAGATGCCAGTCACCTTCAGGCAGGCATAGATGCCATGGGATACAGCCAGGAATATAAAGAAGAATATACCGGACATTATCTTTTTGCAGAAGATGGTACAGAGACTGTACCGGATGGGATCACAGCCAGCCTTGTGAAGCTGGATAATTTTACCGACAATCATCCCTGGTATGAATACGATGAAGAGACAAAGGAATATAAGAGATTCCAGTTTGGCAAGGAACATGTGGATCAGCTGGATAATGAACCGCTTACCTGCGACAATATCATCCTTCAGTATTCATCCTGCCCGGCCTACGATGGAAACGGCTATCTGAATATTGATGCCATTTCCGGCGGAGAGGGCAAGTTTATTACCAGAGGCAGAGCCATTGATATCCGCTGGGAGAAGGATTCTCCATGGGGGATCACGCATTATTACGACGGAAATGAACAGGAGATCCGCCTGAATCCGGGTACTACCTGGGTGGAGATCGTACAGAATGACCGGATCGATTCCGTTACTTATCAGTAAGACTAAAATACAGGTATCAGGAGAAACAAAAAACATGAACGCAGATTACAGGGAACGACTGAAAGACAAGAAACGCATCGTTATCAAGATCGGATCATCATCACTGATCCACGCAGAAACAGGAAGACTGGATTTCCGTAAGCTGGAGATCCTGGCCAGAGAGCTCAGCGACCTTCACAATCAGGGGAAAGACGTAGTGCTGGTATCCTCCGGAGCCATTGCGGTAGGTGCAGCTGCACTGGGTATGAAGGGAAAGCCGGCAGAGCTTGAGAAAAAGCAGGCCTGTGCAGCTGTGGGACAGGCCAGGCTGATGACCATTTATCAGAAGCTTTTCGGGGAATACAATCAGATGGTGGCACAGATCCTGATGACCAAGAATACCATGGTCAACAATACCAATCGCAGGAATGCCCAGAATACCTTCCAGCAGCTTCTGGCAGAAAAGGTGATCCCCATTGTAAATGAGAACGACTCGGTATCCTCCTATGAATTCCAGAACCTGGTAAAATTCGGAGACAACGATACCCTTTCCTCTGTGGTTGCTGCACTGATCGATGCGGATCTTCTGATCCTCATGTCCGATATTGACGGTCTTTTTACAGACGATCCCAATTCCAATCCGGATGCACAGTTTATCGACATTGTAGAAAACATGGATGACAATATGCGTAAGCTTGGCAAATCCTCCACAGGAAGCAATGTAGGCACCGGTGGAATGGCAACCAAGCTTACCGCTGCGATCATCGCAACTGCGGCAGGAGCGGATATGGTCATTGCTAACGGAAACGACTTCCACAACATCCACAGGATCGTGGAAGGCAGGAGCTGCGGAACATTATTTGTAGGAAACAAGAAGGAAGAATTCTTCCTCATTGATTATATCGAAAAACTGCTTTAAGGAGAATGACATTATGATGGACAATATCAAGATCGACAGGATCAACGCACTGGCACATAAACAGAAAAGTGTAGGTCTTACCGAGGAAGAAAAGGTGGAACAGGCGAAGCTTCGGAGAGAATATCTGGATGCAGTGAAAGGAAATCTCCGTGCGCATCTGAATAATATCGATATCAAAGAAAAGGATGGCAGCATCACCAATCTTGGAGAAAAATATGGAAGAAAAAAAGGAAATTAGAAAAAAGATCTTCAAAGCCAGAAAAGAACATACCGATGCCTGGATCCGGGAAAACAGTCTCCGGATCACAGAGGCCCTGACACAGCTTCCGGAATACCGGAATGCAGAACGGATCATGGCATACGCAGATTATAACCATGAAGTGATCACACGCTATATCATCGAGCAAGCCTGGAAAGACGGCAAGGAAGTGGCAGTGCCAAAGGTTTTCGGAAAGGATATGGTATTTTACAGACTGACCGATTTCAGTCAGCTAGAATCCGGCTACTTCGGGATCCCTGAGCCAAAGGAAGACGGAGAAACGGTTTCTTGGGAAGAAGCCATGATGGTCATGCCCGGGGTGGCTTTTGATGTGAATTGCAACCGGGTAGGCTATGGCGGCGGTTTTTATGACCGTTTTCTGGAAAAACATCCGGAGGTCTGCCGCGTTGCAGTAGGATTTTCCTTCCAGATTCTTTCGGAGGTTCCCACAGAGCCTACGGATATCCGTCCGCAGGTCATTGTGACGGAAGAGAATATATACCGCGATGCACAGTAAGATATTGCTGTAAAGACAGAAAGAAAGGCAGGAATATTTGGAAATGAATGAAATGCTTGAAAAACTGGGACAGAATGCGAAAGATGCGGAGACAGTCCTTCGAAATCTTTCTACAAATGACAAAAATATAACCCTGGAAGCTGTGGCAAAGGCTCTTGTCGCTCATACCGATGAGATCCTGAAGGCCAATGCCCTGGATGTGGAAAACGGTAAAATGAATCAGATGCCGGAAGGACTGATCGACCGTCTGATGCTGACACCGGAGAGGATCGAGGGAATGGCAGACGGACTTCGTCAGCTTACCGGTCTTGAAGATCCCATCGGGGAAGTTACCGGTATGAAAAAACGTCCCAACGGACTTCTGATCGGACAGAAACGTGTTCCCTTAGGTGTGATCGGCATCATTTACGAAGCGCGTCCCAATGTTACCTCAGATGCATTCGGTCTCTGCTTCAAAACCGGAAATGTCGTGATCCTGAAGGGTGGAAGCGACGCAATTCATTCCAATACTGCCATTGTCAACTGTATCCGTGAGGCATTGAAGGCCTGCGGCATTATCGAGGATGCTATCCAGCTGATCCAGGATACCTCCAGAGAAACGGCTGCGGAATTTATGAAGCTGAACCGGTATGTGGATGTACTGATCCCACGTGGCGGAAGAGGACTGATCAAAGCAGTGGTAAACCAGAGTACGATCCCTGTCATCGAGACCGGAACCGGAAACTGTCATATCTATGTGGACGAGACTGCAGATCTTCAGATGGCAGCGGATATTGTGATCAATGCAAAGACCCAGCGTGTGGGCGTATGCAATGCATGCGAATCCCTTCTTGTAAACCGTAAGGTGAAGGACGATTTTCTGCCGGTGCTGGCCGGACGCCTTAAGGAGAAGCATGTGGAGGTCCGTGCAGATGAAGCAGCAAAGGCTCTGATGCCGGGAGCAGTTCCTGCAACAGAAGAGGACTGGGGAACGGAATATCTTGACTATATCCTTTCTGTAAAGGTAGTGGATTCCGTGGAGGAAGCCATTGCACATATCAATAAATATAATACAAAGCATTCGGAGGCTATCATTACCAATGATTACACCCATGCCCAGAAATTCCTGGATGAGGTAGATGCAGCGGCAGTTTATGTGAACGCTTCTACCAGATTCACCGATGGAAATGAGTTTGGATTCGGTGCGGAGATCGGGATCAGCACCCAGAAGCTCCATGCAAGAGGCCCAATGGGACTCCTTGCACTGACCACCACCAAGTATATCATTTATGGTAATGGACAGGTACGTCCGTAAGACAGATAAAGTAAAGCGGATTCTTTGGTCCGCTTTACTTTTTTGAAGCGTTGTGCTATACTTTTTTGTAATTGGATTTAAACAGACTAACTCATAACAGGAGGACTTATAAATGAAAAAAAAGCAGCTTTTTGCAGTCCTGCTTGCAGGTTCCATGACTGTTGGAATGGCACCTGCCGCAGCGTTTGCCGCTGAAGATACCGGAGCGGTAACAGAGGCAGAAGCACCGACTGCAAACGAGAATACAGAAACACCAGATGATGGAGCAGCTGTGGATGACCAGTCCCAGAGTGAAGCCGACGCCCAGGCAGCAGCTCAGGCCCAGGCGGAAGCAGAAGCTCAGGCAGCAGCTCAGGCCCAGGCGGAAGCAGAGGCTCAGGCAGCAGCTCAGGCTCAGGCAGAAGAGGCGCAGCAGGAGCAGACGGAAACATCTGCAGAGTCAGCAAATGTCGTTGTAAAAACAGCAGAAGATCTTAAGAATGCGATTAATGGGGCTCCGGATTTTACAGGTTCTATTGATGATACGAAAGAGAATCTTTATGATTCTTCCTATAAGATCCTGCTCAGTGAATCTTTTGCTCTTACAGAGCCGATTACGGTTCCTGAGAATAAGAATATTGCAATTTTTAGTGTGCAGGGAAGTGAAACCACAATCAGCCGTGGAACAGTAACTGGTGATATGTTTAAAGTAAGTCCTGGTAGTATTTTGTCCATGACTAAGAATGATGGAGATGGCACTACAACAATTGGTAAACTGCTTATCGATGGAGCCAAAGCGGATGGAACACAGGCAGAAGGTTCTATTATTTCTGTAGATGCAAATGCAAAATTTGTAATGACTACAGGTGTTACTCTTGCTAATAATTCATCCACATCAGCCGGTGCAGCAATAAAGAACAGTGGTAAGCTTATCATTACAGGTGGCGAGATCAAAGATAATGTATCTACAGGCGGAGCTGTTTACAGCACAGGTACGATTTCCCTGGAACAGGGAACGAATGCTGCAGCAGACGAACCGAAAATCATCGAGAACTATACAAATACAAATGCAGAGAAGAGCGTAAAATCCAATATCGTATTAGGACATCAGGATCAGAATGCTGGAAGCATCATCATTGCCGGTGCATTTGAGAATTCGAACCTTGGATATTCCGTAGAGAATCCGGCAGTTGACTATACAGTTTTCCAGAAACCTGAATCTTTAGATGCAACTGCATTTGCAAAAGCAGTTAATGCGATGAGCTATGAAGGCGACCAGAGTTATGCAGTAGATACCACCTCAGGCAAGCTTGTTTCCAAGATACCGGTTGTTAGGGTTACAGCTCAGGAGAGCGAGAAAGAGAATACAGTTTCTGTAAAGATCGAATCTGATAAGGCCGGTACATATTTCTATAAATATGTTAAGAAAGATGCAGATGCTCCTAAATTTGATAAATCCGCTGTTACACCTGGCGTTGAAATTGAAGCAAACCAGGAAACTTCTTTTGATATTTCAGGCATTACAGATAAGTCCATTGATCTCTATGTCTGGGTAGAGACAAAAGACGGATTTGTAGGTGCAGCTGAGAAACAGACTGTTAATGTAAAACAGGCAGGCGATCAGAAACCGGCAGCGCCAAAGGTTGAAAAAATCAGTGCAGAAAGTAAAACTGCAACAACTGCAGAAGTAGTTCTCCAGTCCGATAAGAGTGGTACATGCTATTATAAATGGGTGGCAAAGGGAGCGGATAAACCTTCCATTAGCACCAAGAGCAGCAAGGTTGCTATCACCGCAAATGAAAAATGCAAGATTGATCTGAAAAACCTGAAAGGTGATGCGATTGATCTCTATGTGCAGGTAGTAGCGAAAGATGGATCAAAGACAGCAGTGACCAAGATTGCAACTGTTACTTTGAAAAAAGAAACAGCTAAAACACCTGCGAAGATTTCCAACGTAAGTTATAAATGGAAAGGTCATACATCTGCTACTGTAACTATGCGTTCTGATAAAGCAGGTGTGTACTATTATGAATGTGTAAAACGTGGTTCTATAGCTCCGACAGTTGATAAAATGAGCAAGGGGAAAAATGTTTCTGAAAATAAGGATTTCACGATCAGTTTGAAAGATTTGGATGCAAACAATGCAATTGATGTTTATGTGAGCATTAAAGGAACTGATGGAACTGTAAGTACACCAAAGAAGATTGCATTGGATGAAGCTAAGCGTCCGGCAAATGTCAGATGGGTTGGCTTTTCATGGATTAACCATACATCTGCGAATGTTATTCTTATTTCGAATAAGAGCGGTACCTGTTATTATAAATGGGTTTCTCGTAACAGTAATGGTACGTCCGCCACTCCGAAAGATCTTACATCTACCGGAAAACAGACAACGTTTACTGCTGATAAGAAATTTAATATCGGTCTTGAGGATTTAGACTCTGACAATCCAATTGATCTTTATATCCAGATCAAAGATAAGAATGGTGTTTTGACGAATCCATTGAAAATAGCATTTAAAGAAGATTCCAGACCGAAAGTTGCAGATCCAACTCCGACTAACACACCGAATGCATACATCCCGGAACCAAAAGACAGCGAGGTATTCGGTTTGGAAGAGCCAATTCAATTTTATCCAAATGTGGCCCATGAATTCCAGGTAATTGGAGCTGGAACAACCAATGAAAGTCCGAATGAAGGTGATGTGAAATGGGTTCCTCTTTATTGGAGTACGTCGTCAAACCCTAGTAAGAAGAATCAGTATGATTCATGGAAAATCGTTTCAAAAAACGGAATTGATAAAGAAGCCACATATAACATATATATTTTCTTTAAAAAGTACATCTACACCGGTGGTCAGTGGTTTGAAACAGACACCATTGAATCTGCAGTATGGCAGTTCAGATCTGCAAAACTGACACCTACCGGAACTCCGGGAGCAGATGGTTCATATGGCGGCGGTCAGACAGGCTCTGATCCGAACGCAACCATAACAGGAGAGGCATCTGCAACATCCTCCAACGGAGGCAACGGAACCAGATCTAAGAATGCAGTATCAACAGCCGATAACTCACCGATCGGAACCATGTCCGCACTGGCAGTGGCATCCCTTCTTGCAGGTGGATATGTGATCGTGAGAAGAAGAAAAAAGGACATCTAAACGCACAATAGCCAAAATAGCATAACAAATAAAAAAATCACCGGTTTTCCGAAAGAACAGGAAAGCCGGTGATTTTTTGTAAAGATAAATTTACAGATTTTTCTTCTTATAGATAAACCAGGAAGCTGCAATGCTGAATGCAATTAGATAGACTGTCAGGATCAGGACACTGAGGTAATTGACTCCACCGCCGGAAGCAATGGTACGGATCAGATGACTGGTCTGTGACAGTGGAAGAGCAGCTACAAAATTCCCAAGAAAACCCGGGATCTTCTCTGTAGAGAAGAAGGTGTTGCACAAAAAAGCCATTGGCATAATGATATAGTTGGAAAAACGAGGTACATCCGCATGGTTTTTGGCAAGGAAAGAAACCACAACACCGATGGCTGAAAATACAGCACCGTTGAGGAACATCACCAGCAATGACCATCCGTTGAACACAAGACCGGTTCCGATCGGCATGGTCAGAAGAAGGATGATTCCTCCTGCATAAAGCCCGCGGAGACTGCCTCCGATGATCTGTCCGGCAATAAACTGCCACAGAGGTGTCGGAGATATCATAACCTGGTCAAAGGCTTTCTCGTAAAGACGCTGTACATTCAGATTCTGTGCGATAGCATTAAAGCTTCCGTTCATTGTAGTCAGTGAAACTACACCAGGGATCAGGAAATTCAGATAAGGCTCTCCGTGTGAGGAGGTCTGGATCCCCATTCCAAAAACGATCAGATACATCAGCGGTGCGATCATGGCCGCCAGCGTGATCTTATAGAAATCCCTTCGGAACTCCACCCATTTTTCCCATAAAATAGTAAGTATTCCCATGATAATTCATCGTCCATTCTGTTAAATTATAAGATAACTGTGGCTGACGCCGGCTTATCGCTGCATCAGATGCCTGCCTGCGCGCTCCACAAAAACATCCTCCAGAGTCGTCTCCCGAAGGGTGCACTGTCCGTCCAGAGAGGACAGAAAAGAGATGGCCTCTTCCCGGCTGTGGAAGTAGTGGCTTTTTGCCCCTTCCGGTGTTTCCTGATCTACGGTATATTTGCCCAGGCCGTCGATCAGGCCCGATGGAGTATTGATCTCCTCCAGCTTTCCGTGATCCATAAGTGCTACCCGGTTGCAGAGAGACTGTGCCTCTTCCATATAGTGGGTTGTCAGAAGAATGGTCAGATTTTTTCCGTTCAGCTGACGGAGAAGATTCCACATCTGTCGTCTGGATAGCGCGTCCATGCCTGCAGTGGGCTCGTCCAGAAGAAGGATCTCCGGACTTGTGAGAAGTGCCCGGCATACCATAAGCTTTCGTTTCATACCACCGGAAAGCTTCCTTACAGTCCGCTTGCGGAAGGGAAGAAGTCCACAGAAATCCAGAAGCTCTTCAGTTTTCCGTTTGATCTCTTTTCGTGGCATGAAATAAAGACGGCCCTGATATTCCATGATCTCGTCCATGTTCATATCCTGGCGCATGGAATATTCCTGCGTGATTACGCTGATCTTGCGCTTCAGATCCGGTCGGTTGCGTCCAAGTGTCTGCCCGTCAATGAGGATTTCGCCCTCTGTGGGCAGGAGCAGAGTGGAAAGCAGACTGATCGTGGTGGTCTTTCCGGCACCGTTGGGTCCCAGCAGACCGAAAAATTCGCCGGTTTCTATGCGAAGATCCAGAGAATCCACAGCAGTAAAACTGTCGAATTTTTTTGTGAGATTTTTTGTTTCGATCATCTCTGTTCATTTCCTTTCGTTTGTATGCAAATTTCACTCTATTATACTGGAAAAGAAGAGACATTTCAACAATTCTGAGATGTTCTTTACAGAAAAGGGGCATTGTGCTATAGTGATACGAAGGAAAAACAAAAAACGGAGAGAAAACCATGAAACACAGGATGAGAACAATAATGCTGCTTCTTCTGACTATGCTGCTGCTATGCCCGATACAGGTTCTGGCTGCAGGTGGAGAGAACGCAGTGAAGACAGATCTGGAGGACGGAGAATATTCCATACAGGTGGAGCTGGAAGGCGGAAGCGGAAAGGCCAGCGTTTCTTCCCCCACATTGATGCTGGTAAAAGAGGGGAAGATGTATGCACGGCTCCAGTGGAGCAGCTCCAACTATGATTATATGATCGTAGATGGGGAAAAATATCTCAATGAGAGCGAGGAAGGCAGAAATTCTGTTTTTACTGTCCCGGTAACTGCCCTGGATGATAAGATGGAAGTGATCGCAGATACACTGGCCATGGGCGCCCCGCATGAGATCGATTATACGCTGACCTTTTATGAGGCTTCTATTGGCTCCAAGGGCCAGCTTCCTCAGGAGGCAGCGAAAAGAGTGGTTGCAGTTGCGCTGGTGATCATCATCGGCGGCGGTATCCTGAATTATTTTGTAAACAAAAGGAATCGGTGTTAAACCGGTTCTTTTTTTATGCCCTTTCGCATAATATACATAATAATGAACATGTATAAAGACGGAAGGAAGGGAACATCATGGATACAGTACAGGATAAAACCTACGAAACAATTTACTATTCACTGTGGGAGGCAGCCAGGCGTTACAGCAGCTTTACACAGTTTCGGGTGATCGGAAAAAGCCACGATGACCGGATGATCCCTATGCTGGAGATCGGACAGGGAGATGCCTGTATTTTCTGTGTGGCCGGTTTTTCCGGAACGGATGGACAGATGACGGACAGGCTTACCAGGATGGCACTGGAGCTTTGCAGAATATATGAATGCAACTGGACCGTGGACGAGCTTTATGAGGTAAAAAAGCTCCTGGATCAGACCAGGCTTTGTATCATACCGGTGGTCAATCCGGATGGATATGAGATCTGCCGGAAGGGCTACAATACTGTGCGAAATCCTATTTTCCGTCAGATGCTGAAAATGCAGGATGTTCCCTGCGATGAATTCGAGGGGAATGCAAGAGGAATGGATACTGCAAGGAATTTTCCCACCACCTTTTGCAGCAGAAAAAAGATCCATCAGCAGCCTGCCAGTGAAAATGAGACACGTGCACTGATCCGGATCTTTCAGGAATACGGAGGACGTGGCCTGCTGGTTTTCTGCGGATATGGAAAAAAGGTGGTACCGCGTTTCATTCGCCCTTTACAGATGCATGTCTGTAAGGGGCTCTTTTATTTATTAAAAAAAGGAGAACGATCATGGAGAAGAATCTGGAAAAAACCTATGACCCCAACGGGATTGAAGGCCGTCTGTATCAGAAATGGCTGGATAAGAAGTATTTTCACGCGGAGGTAGACCGCA
>OFMO01001898.1_pt1 | contig 11694 bp, 10 predicted proteins | sample 1541821 | NCBI WGS metagenome assembly OFMO01 (sample SAMN04209253, study PRJEB22552) | human gut metagenome | biome: gut; material: feces | host: Homo sapiens | place: USA: Oklahoma | reverse complement strand
AAGTATTGGTATCGGTCTGAATGCTGCAACTTATCTTCAGAACTATGAGTATTCACGTATTGCCATTGAAATGGCACTTGGACGTGGCGGAGATCAGGTTGTTATCAAAAACGGTGACAGCATTACTTATTATGGTGGTAAGGCCCAGCAGATGGAAAAGACTACCCGTGTCAAAGCCCGTGTCAAAGCACAGGCGCTGAAAGAGTTCATGAGCACTAAAGAACGTGTTGTTGTTATGGGGCATAAGATCACAGATGTTGATGCTCTGGGCGCGGCTATTGGTATTTATCGTGCAGGTAAGACACTTGGCAAACCGGTACACATTGTTGTAAATGACCCATCTACATCCATACGTCCGCTTATGGCTGGATATATAAATAATCCGGACTATGAACCATCTATGTTCATTGACCGGAACCAGGCAATGGAACTGGTAGATGACAATACGGTAGTGGTTGTTGTTGATACAAATAAGCCAAGCTATACAGAGTGCGAAGAACTTTTGTACATGACAAAGACAATCGTGGTTCTCGACCATCACCGAAGAGGCAACGAAGTGATCCAGAACGCGGTATTATCCTATGTAGAACCATATGCATCTTCAACATGTGAAATGGTAGCTGAGATCCTGCAGTATTTCTCGGATGATCTTAGACTTCGTAATATTGAGGCAGATTGCATTTATGCCGGTATTATGATAGATACAAACAACTTCATTACACGGGCCGGTGTGCGTACATTTGAGGCCGCCGCATTCCTGCGTCGTTCCGGTGCGGATATGACCAGAGTGCGTAAGATGCTTCGTGATAATATTGATTCTTATAAGGCAAGAGCGGAAGCTGTTCGAACAGCAGAAATCTACAGAGGATGCTTTGCTATTGCAAAATGTCCGAGTGAGGGACTGGAAAGTCCGACAGTTGTCGGTGCACAGGCGGCAAATGAACTTTTGAATATTGCCGGTGTAAAAGCATCATTTGTACTGACCACATATAATAAAGAAGTTTATGTCAGTGCCCGTGCAATCGATGAAGTTAATGTACAGGTAATGATGGAAAAACTTGGCGGTGGCGGACATATTAATATTGCCGGCGCACAGGTAAAACGTCCGATTGACGAAGTACAGGATATGCTGAAAGAAATTATAGATGAGTTGTATCAGGAGGAAAAAGGCAAGAAATGAAAGTAATTTTATTAGAAGACGTAAAGGCACTTGGAAAAAAAGGCGCCATTGTAAATGTAAGTGACGGATATGCAAGAAATATGATTCTTCCGAAAAAACTGGGAGTAGAGGCTACTCCGAAGAATCTGAATGACCTGAAACTTCAGAAAGCCAATGCAGAAAAAGTTGCACAGGAAAATCTTGAGTCAGCACAGGCATTTGCAAAAGATCTTGAAACAAAAGAAATCATTCTGACACTGAAAGTAGGAGAAGGCGGAAGAACTTTCGGATCTGTATCTTCCAAAGAAATTTCAGAAGCAGCCAAAGTTCAGCTTGGGCTGGATATTGATAAAAAGAAACTTCAACTGCCAAGTCCGATCAGAAATCTCGGTGTGACACAGGTTCCGGTGAAATTGCATCCTAAAGTAACCGGAAGTCTGAAAGTATGGATCAAAGAAGCATAAGTAAGGAGAATCTGCTATGGAAGAAGCGCTGATAAAAAGAATACCGCCTCACAGTATTGAGGCAGAGCAGTCTGTCATCGGCGCCATGCTCCTTGACAGAGATGCGATTCTGATTGCATCGGAAATCCTGACAAGTGATGACTTTTATCAGAATCAGTATGGCATTATTTTTGATGCAATGGTAGAGCTTTGTAATGAAGGGAAGCCGGTTGATCTGATCACTCTGCAGAATCGACTGAAAGAAAAAGATCTTCCTCCGGATATCAGCAGTATGGAATATGTACGAGAGCTTATTGAAGCAGTTCCTACTTCTGCCAATGTGAAGTATTATGCCAACATTGTAAGTGAAAAAGCACTTTTGCGTCGCCTCATCAAAGCGACAGAAGATGTTGCAAATACCTGTTATCTGGAAAAAGAAAGTACAGAGATGATTCTTGAAGAGTCGGAAAAGAAACTGTTTAATATTCTGCAGAGAAGTATTGGCGGGGATTATGTACCGATTCAGCAGGTTGTGTTGAATGCAATCAACAACATTGAGAAGGCATCCAAACTGAAAGGCAGTGTAACCGGTATTCCGACAGGATTTATCGATCTGGATTACAAGACGTCAGGTATGCATCCGTCAGATCTGGTTTTGATCGCAGCACGTCCTTCTATGGGTAAAACTGCATTTGTTCTGAACATTGCACAGTATATGGCATTTCGTAAAGATGTTACGGTTGCGATATTCAGTCTGGAAATGTCAAAGGAACAGCTTGTAAACCGACTTCTGGCGATGGAGTCGCATGTCGATTCACAGAATATGCGTACCGGCAATCTGAAAGATGAGGACTGGACAAAGCTGGTGGAAGGAGCGGATATCATTGGACGTTCCAACCTGATCATTGATGATACACCGGGAATCAGTATTGCGGAAATGCGATCCAAATGTCGAAAATATAAACTGGAACATAATCTTGGAATCATTATGATCGACTATCTTCAGTTGATGAGTGGCAGTGGCAAAAGTGATTCACGTCAGCAGGAAATTTCTGATATCTCTCGTTCGCTTAAGGCACTTGCCAGGGAACTGAGTGTACCGGTCATTGCACTGTCGCAGCTTAGTCGTGCGGTTGAACAGAGACCGGATCACAGACCGATGCTTTCGGATCTTCGAGAGTCTGGTGCGATTGAGCAGGATGCCGATGTCGTTATGTTTTTGTATCGCGATGATTATTATCACAAAGATACAGAGAAGAAAGATATTGCAGAAGTAATCATTGCCAAACAAAGAAATGGTCCAATCGGAACGATTGAACTGGTATGGCTGCCAAGATATACACAGTTTGTAAACATGAAGAAATAATAAAAAAGCAGAAAGCAGGTATCTACCGAAGAATAAACATAGTTCTGAGGTGGATGCCTGCTTTTTTGTCGAACGTTTTTTGTTGAATTCGTAAGGGTTACTTTTTATAATAAAATGTAATGAAGTTCATAAGGAGGTGCATGATGGAGACACGATATACAGTCAGACAGGCGGTGGAAATGACTGGAGTCAAGTCATATGTCCTGCGATACTGGGAAGAGGAACTGGAACTACAGATTCACAGAAACGAATTGGGACACCGTTATTACACCGGATATGATATTCAACTTTTTTTGAATATTAAAGAACTGAAGAAAAGAGGATTGCAGCTTCGGGCAATCAAGAACCTGATCCCTCAGATAACAGCATCTATGACCGGATTTGGAGAAAGTGCATCAACACTTCTGGAAGGAGAAGTCATAGATCATGCTGAAGTAAAAACAGACAGGGATTTAAAAGAAAAAATATCCCAAAAAGACGAGGGGAAAAATGATAAGATCTTAGAATTTCAGGCGATTCTTGAAAGACTGATCACGCAGGAACTGAAGGCACAGAATGAAGATGAAGAAAGATGCAGATCGCTTGATTATGCGATACGCAGACAGCAGCTTGCACGAAAAGAGGCAGCAGCTGCTGCTGAGAAAAAATCTGGACGAAGGCGCCGGGATAAGTAACGGAATATAAAAAAGCTGCAGCAGACGCTGCAGCTTTTTGGTTGATATGAATGAAATTATTCAGCTGGGTGAATAGCTTCTGTAGGACAGGCATCAGCGCATGTTCCACAGTCAAGGCAAGCATCAGCATCGATTTCGAAATGCTCTGCACCTTCAGAAATTGCTTCAGCTGGACATTCAGCTGCGCATGTTCCACAGCTTACACATTCGTCAGAAATTACATATGCCATTATAGTATCCTCCTTTATTCTCGTTAGTACCCTTACAGGTTCTATATCGTTATTCTAATATATATCTTTATGGATTACAAGTATAAAATTGTGAACAAGCAAAAAAATTGATATTTTTGGTTGACCGCTTCTAACTTTTATATTATAATAAATCATAGTCGGGAATTTTAAGAATTCCATATTAAAGGAGGCAATTTACAATGGCAAAAGTTACAAAAGACATGCTGATTGGCCAGTTAATTACTTTAGATCCTAATATTGCACCAATTCTCATGAGAGCTGGTATGCACTGCCTTGGATGCCCGTCTTCACAGATGGAATCTCTGGAAGAAGCAGCTATGGTTCATGGAATGGACGCAGATGTTCTGGTTCAGCAGATCAATGATTTCCTTGGTGAATAAGCACGGATTTACCGCATAAAAAAGACTGGCTTTCGGGCCAGTCTTTTTTGCATTTTATAAGTCATGGTGTTTATCAAAGCTGTGTAAGTTGCTGAAGGGCACTGGAAGAAATCAGTTCTCCATGTTCCTTCAGATGAGCTTCACCGGCTGCGGAAAATGCTCTGCCGGATCCATATTCAGAAAGAATATTGCAAACTTTGTTGAATTCTTCTGGTGAGTATTCAGACTGATGAAGGACAAGCTGGTAACGACCGTCTGAAGAATCTTTATAAAGAGTATTTTTGCCTGTGAAAAATCCATTCAGACCGTGTGCAGCAGCGATGACATCATCCAAATGATAGAAGCTGAACAACCGGATCAGATCAACTGTCGGTGTTTCAGAAGAGGCAGCAGATTTCTCAGAAGTTTCTTTCTGATTGGCCTGCTTGCGAGTAGTACCTTTCATTTTTGCCTCACATATTTTCTGGAAGATATCAATAATGTTGTCTGCTCCGTCAAGTTGAAGTGGTTCTGCCTGAGCATTATCCTTATATGGTGAAAATTTGGAAAAACGAGTATCCAGTTCTTCCGGATCTTCTACTTTAGTAACGATGAGGATGACACTGTCCAAATTGACCGGGATTGCTTCGATCATGAGAGGAATATTATCAGCCTCAAAACCGAACTGTATCTGTGCCTGCTGCATCATATCGCGGAAAAGTTTTTTTGCCTTTTCGGAACCATAAGCCAGCTCTTTGAGATTAACCTGATGGCTTTCGAGATCTTCTCGGGTTAATGTACAGCGGATTTGATTTTCATTGATTTTTTCTATTTTCATTATGATCACATCCTATTCTTATGCACCTGTCTCTGCTATATTATATGAAAATATCAGAACGACAGGCTATATAGTCCATGACTTATTAATATGACATATTATATACCACAATCATAGAAAATGTAAAGAAATAGAACCTGTCTATTTATAAAATATTTAGAAATTAATTGGGAATTTTTAGATAAAGTGCTAAAAAGGCTTGCATAAACAAAGGAACTCTGTATAATGAGGAATAAGAAAAAATATTCGTCATATAGCTGAAGAACAGATTAGAGGCAAAACTTACACAATACATTTTCCTTCCATATCATTGCCGGTAATACAACATATCATACAGCGTTCTTGCTGGGGCAGTGTGGAAATCCCACCATAAGATTAAATTCAATTATACGGAGGATTATTTTTTCTTGAACCTATCAGGTGTTTTCTAAAATCAATTTCAGGAAAGGAGGGCCGAAAAAAATAAAATATGTCACACAGTAAATGCAGTAAAAAGTCATTGAAACCTTTGAAGGATGAATTAAAAGATTATCGGAAACAAGGTGTCAGGCTTTTTCTGAATGGAAATCCCAGTACACCGAAATGTATTGCGAAAGCCTGTATGATCGCAGAAGACGGTGGTTACATGAGGGATTATACTGCAGATGAAGAAGGCAGGATTGCAAAAGTGAACTTTGAACATATCAGGGAACTTCCCAAAAACAGAAGATGATAAATACCTGCTTTTATATACATAAGATGATTGCAGCGATTTTCCGGTACAAGTGCAGTTTCCCCTCTCGTACTTAACCAGACCGGAAAATCCTGCACAAAATTAAAAAGTCTGAGGTAATGATTCTGTACAGGAAATATTTGAAAATTTATAATTAGTTAAGACATTATATAGTAAAGCATGTTATAATAAAAAAGTATATGTAATAATCAGGTTACTGAGAATAGCATAAAAAGTGTTACGATACGTAAGAAAAAAAGAAGCGCAACACAGAATGGTTACAGATCTTATCTGAAATTAAAGGGAGAAACAGATGAAGCATCAGGCAAAAAAACAAACGAGAAATCAACACATGCCTGTCGTAATTGTCTGCATATTGATTTTAGTGCTGGCAGTTATGGGGCTGGGAATGCATTTTATTAAGAAATATATTCCTACAAAAGAAAGAATGAATCTTACAGAATATTATGGACAGCCCGGAGATGGGGAAATGGCAGTTGTTCTGGGAACTGAAATCATGGAAGAACGCGCATTGATGTCAGGAGATCAGATATATCTTCCACTTGATATGGTAAATACATATCTGAATCAGAGATATTACTGGGATAGTGCTGACCAGCAAGTACTTTATGCGACACCTTCTGAATTGCAGTATTATCCGGCAGCAGAGAGCGGAGAAGGCGACGTATGGCTGAAGGATGGAACAGTTTATCTGCGTCTTGGTTTCGTGCAGAAATTTACAGACCTGGATGCTTATGTATATGAAAATCCGAACAGAGTTGCAATCCAGTACAGATTTACCGGAGTGCAGACAACGACAGTTAAAAAAGATACAAGTATCCGCTATCAGGGTGGAATCAAGTCTCCGATCCTGACAGATGTGAAGACGGGGGATACATTGATCTTTCTGGAAGAACTGGAAGACTGGGCTCAGGTTGCTACAATGGATGGCTATATAGGATATGTTCAGAAGGATACGATAGCATCTGCTGAGACAAAAGATTTTGAGAGATCATTTGAGAAAGAGGAATATACCTATCTTACTATGGATGGAAAAGTAAATATGAGCTGGCATCAGGTGACAAGTCAGGATGCAAATGCATATCTGGCGGACACGATCGCAAATGTCAGCGGTGTAAATGTAATTTCTCCTACATGGTATTATATTCAGGACACAGCAGGAAATATAGGAAATATTGCGTCGGCGGACTATGTGGCACTTGCACATGAACGCGGATTAAAGGTTTGGGGACTGATTGATAATTTTACGGCAGAAGTGAGTACAACGGATACACTTTCACAGTTGTCATCCAGACAAAATATGATTCAGCAGCTGATTCAGTCAGCAACTACCGTTGGGCTAGATGGTATAAATGTGGATTTCGAGACACTCAGTGAAGATGCGGGACCTCATTTCCTGGAATTTTTAAGAGAACTCTCTATTGAATGTCATAAGAATAATCTTGTTCTTTCAGTAGATAATCCGGTACCGGAAGATTTTACCAGCCATTATGACCGCAGAGAACAAGGACTGGTGGTAGATTATATTGTTATTATGGGGTATGATGAACATTATGTAGGGTCAGATGCCGGATCTGTGGCCTCTCTTCCATGGGTGGAGCAGGGCGTGCAGGATACGATTGCAGAAGCGCCGGCAGAAAGAACAGTTCTTGCAATTCCGTTTTATACAAGACTTTGGAAAACAACTGGTGGGGCTCTGACCAGTGAGGCGATTGGAATGGATGAAGCACAGAATGTCCTTACTGAAAATGGCGTTGAAGCTGTATGGGACGGAAGTGTCCGTCAGAATTATGCAACATTTGAAAAAGATAATTCAACGTATCAGATTTGGCTGGAAGATGCACAATCGATTGCGGAGAAAGTGAAACTGATTCCGAAATATAATCTTGCGGGCGTTGCACAGTGGAAGCTGGGATTTGAAAACAGCAGTATCTGGCAGACGATCAGCGATAATTTACAGTAATAAAAAGCTCTGTTGTATCAGTGATTGATACGACAGAGCTTTTGACGTTGCGTAAATAAAAAAAGTTCCATAAATGGAAGGAGGCCGGTACTTTCGTACCGGCGCGTATGAAAAAGAAAAATATTTATAAGAAAGATTCATCATCTTTCTAAAATTCATTATATCCAATAAATATGAATAAAATATGAATACGATGTAAAAAAATAAAATTTGTTTTACCAAAATATTTTTAGAATTTCTTCCATGTATCCCTTACAAACAATATCAGTAACGGGAAAATCTCAAGACGTCCTGCCAGCATATCAAAAGTAAGGATAAGCTTTGAAAACCATGAGAACATACCGAAGTTTCCGGTAGGTCCTACCAGCTCAAGACCTGGTCCGATATTATTAAAGGTTGCCGCAACCGCCGTAAAATTCGTGATCAGATCGAAATCGTCAAAGGCAATCAGGAATATGGAGGATGCAAAAATCAGCACATATACAATGAAGAAAATATTTGTGGAACGAACAACTTCATGTGGGATGGCCTTGCCGTCCATTTTTATTTTCTTTATTGCATTTGGATGCAGAAAAATATGAAGTTCCTTGCGGACTGTTTTGCAGAGAATCAGGATTCTGGATACTTTAATGCCGCCACCTGTACTTCCGGCACATGCACCGATAAACATCAGAAGTAGCAGAATGGTTCGTGAGATTTCCGGCCAGGTATTAAAATCTGTTGTTGCATATCCGGTTGTTGTGATAATGGAACCAACCTGGAAAGCCGCCTGCTGAAAAGCTTTGGCTGCATTTCCGAAAATATGGTAAATATTGCAGGTGATGATAAGAATTGCAATACCGATGATTCCGAAATAATACCGTACTTCTTCCATCTTAAAAGCCTGAGCAAATTTTTTTGTGATAATGAAAAAGTAAGCATTAAAGTTAACGCCAAATAAAATCATAAATACAGTAATGACTACCTGCAGATATGTACTGTAACTGGCCATGCTGTCATTTTTAATACCAAATCCTCCGGTACCTGCAGTACCGAAAGCTGTACATATGGAGTCAAACAGCGGCATACCACCGACCAGAAGAAGCAGGATCTGAATCACTGTCATTACGAAATAAATAGAATACAGAATTTTGGCAGTTGACTGTACTTTTGGCGCAAGCTTGCTTACAGATGGTCCGGGACTCTCCGCTTTCATAAGATTCATATGATAACCGCCGGTAAGTGGCAGAAGGGAGAGGATGAAAACCAGAACACCCATTCCGCCGATCCAGTGCGTGAAGCTTCTCCACATCAGCATACAATGAGGAAGTGCCTCCACATCGCTGAGAATACTGGCTCCTGTTGTAGTAAAACCCGAAACTGTTTCAAATAATGCATCTACAGGATTTGGAATGCTTCGGCTGATCACAAAGGGGATTGCTCCTATGATACTCAGAACGATCCAGCTTAATGCTACAGTCACGAAACCTTCTTTTGTGTAGAAAGCCTTTCTTGTCGGCTTTTTCCTGGTGAGAGGAAGCCCGATGACCAGGCATAAAGCAATCGTGATCAGAAAAGCTACACCGGAAGTTTCCTGATAGATCAGTGCCGTAATTGCGGGCAGAGCCATAAATACAGCTTCAATTTCCAGAATCATTCCGATGATATAGATAATAATGGAATAGTTCATAGTTCGGCTCCTTTATTTTTCCAGAATATCTGTGATATCGCGAAGGCCCTTCTGAGAAGTTACTATGATAACGGTATCTCCGACCTGAATGGTATCCTGGCCTCGGGGAATCCTGACCTGACCATTTCGGTTCAGGTAACCTACAAGAAGGTTTTTCTTCAGGTTCAGTTCAGATAATGGAATGCCTGTTACCGGTGAATTTTCGCGGATGGCAAATTCCAGAGCTTCTGCCTGATTATCCAGGATATGATAAAGGGTTTCAATATTGCTGCCGATGCTGTTCTGCATGGCACGTACATACTGCAGGATATAGTCGGCTGTGATATATTTCGGATAAATGACGCTTCCGATGTCAAGGTTATCAATGACATCATCAAAGGCAAGGCGGTTTACCTTGGCAACCAGTTTGGCATTGGAAACTGTTTTGGCAAAGAGTGAAAGGAAAACATTTTCCTCATCCATGTTTGTGAGTGATACAAAAGCCTCTGTGCGTGAGAGTCCCTCTTCCATAAGGAGAGAACGATTGGTTCCGTCTCCGTTAATGATAGTTGCCTCCGGAAGCAGATCACTTAAGGTTTCACAGCGGGACTCATTCTGTTCAATGATCTTAACGGAGATGTTCATATCAAGCAGGGCTTTTGTAAGGTAATAGGAAATGGTTCCTCCGCCGACAATAATGGCGTTTTTTACCTGATTGGTTTTCAGGCCGATCTTTTTGAAAAAGGCTGCTGCATTCACCGGGGAAGCAAGAATGGAAACCATATCTCCGTCGTGGATCACCTGATTACCGCCGGGAATAGATACATGATCCCGACTTTCTACTGCGCAGAACAAGACGTCGCATTTCAGGGCTTCCGTAATGCGTGAGATTGTCATGCCATCCAGATTAAATTCAGGAAGCACTTTGAATTTCAGCATTTCTACACGACCACGTGCGAAAGTATCGATCTTGATAGCTGAAGGGAAGCGTAAGAGACGGGAAATTTCCTGTGCAGCTGCAAGCTCCGGGTTAATGATCATAGTAACACCCAGACGCTTCTTGATGAAGCTGATCTCTTTGGCATAGATAGGATTGCGGACACGGGCAATCGTCTGGCAATGGCCGGTTTTCTGTGCGATCAGGCAGCAGAGGAGATTCATTTCATCAGAACCGGTTACGGCAATCAGGATATCTGCATTCTCAATACCTGCTTCCACCAGCGTGTTGATACTTGCACCGTTTCCCACGATACCCATGGCATCAATGTCATTCTGAAGGGAAGTGATCACATTAGAAGAAACGTCTATAAGAGTAATGTCGGATTCTTCTTCCTGAAGCTGTTCTGCCAGGGTACGTCCAACTTTACCGCACCCAACAATAATTATCTGCATAATTCCTCCAATAAGGGGGCTGTCACATAATATCTATGTGAGACAGCCCCTTTTATATCATATTTTTTTTTGTAATTGCTCAATATTTTTGGCAATTACTTTTGTGGCTATTAAGCTAAGAATACTATAGCACCACCAGATATATTTGTAAAGCAAATATGAAATTTCTGTGATTTTTAAGATGGAGCGTATTACTGTTCATTCCGTTCTCAGTAACACGCTTCGCGATGCTAATCGCATAAATTCGCGCAGTATGTCGCAGGTTTTGGCTGCGTACTTTATTTATTGCTGTTGCATGATGCAGTGCAGGGATTATCAAATCCCGGGGTAAAAGCATAGAAGTTTTTGGCATCAAGTTCTTCCTGAATGGACTGAAGAGCTTCCCCAAATCTCTGGAAATGAACAACTTCTCTGGCACGCAGGAATTTGATGGGATCCGCAATCTCAGGTATATTGCGGACTACTCTGAGAATATTGTCATAAGTAGAACGGGCTTTTTGCTCTGCGGCAAGATCCTCGAACAGATCAGTGATCGGATCACCTTTACTCTGAAATTCACATGCATTAAATGGTACGCCACCTGCTGCCTGTGGCCAGACTCCCACTGTGTGATCGATATAATACGGTCCAAATCCGGATTTCTCAATTTCCTCCATGGAAAGGTCCCGGGTAAGCTGATGTACAATAGTGGATACCATTTCCAGATGACTGAGTTCTTCTGTTCCTATGTCGTTGAGCAAAGCAGAAGTCGTTCGGTTCGGCATGGTAAAACGCTGGGAAAGATAACGCAGGGAAGCGCTGATTTCACCGTCCGGGCCACCGTACTGGCTCATGATATACTGTGCAATTTTGGCATTGGGTTGTGTGA
>OFMO01001895.1_pt1 | contig 11704 bp, 13 predicted proteins | sample 1541821 | NCBI WGS metagenome assembly OFMO01 (sample SAMN04209253, study PRJEB22552) | human gut metagenome | biome: gut; material: feces | host: Homo sapiens | place: USA: Oklahoma | reverse complement strand
CCGAATACCAAAAGAAAATGAAAAGCAAAAAGCAAAGCAAATGGCAAAGCAAATAGCAAAGCAAAAAGAAAAGAAGGTGGATTATTATGAAAAAACAATTTACTCATATCCTGACGCTTCTCACCATGGCACTGGTAATGGCTGCCGTACCGGTATGCTCTTTTGCGGCGACCGGCGGAAAGAGCCACGTAAGGGAAATTCTCTTTGCAGGCATCGCCATCGCCTTCGCGATTGATATGTGGCGGGAATTCAAGAAAAGAAAATAGCACACATCAAAAGGGCGAATGCACCATCAACGCATTCGCCCTTTTTTATTTCTATTTGTATTTCGTCTTAACCCGATTCAGATAAGAGGTCTTCGTTGCCGGCGCCTCCTCCATTCCCAGGAGCAGGGACAGCACGTGACGAATTTCTTTTCCGTTTCGAGCGTACTGTCCGGCACAGGAAGCGCAGAACGTGGTATTCCGAAGTCCGGAAGAAGTCAGCCCTTCGCCGAATTTTTTTGCCAGCTCCGGCTCTTCCGCCGATGCCATGCCCCCTAGACCGCAGCACTGTTCCGCCGCAGTCACTGACGGTTCATATCCCAGCAGTTTGCAGATGCCGTCGTACCATTCCCGATTGGTTCGGTCCGGGCACGGAATCTGAATCTCGATATCCTTCGGCACGGAAATCTCCGGGACCAACTCCGGGAGCACCTCGTAGATGGACCGCACCTTCTGAGGAATTCGCTCCTTTAGGAAGTAATAGCAGTTCGGGCAGGTGGTAATCACCTCGTCGATGCCCCGGCTCTCCAGTTCCCGGCTGATTCGATTCACGATTCGCTCCTCGTCCCGGTAGAGTCCCAGCTCCGCAATGGGCTTTCCGCAGCAGTCGTACACCGTTCCGATGCCCTTGGCCTTGCACAGGTCCGCGATTTTCCGGTTGGTCTTCGGAAACATCGACGGGAAATTGCAGCCCGGGAACAGCACCCGCCCCGCCGTGGCATTTCGGTAATTCCGGAATTTGTAATCCTTCTTTTCCTTGAGCACGAAGGAATAGGGTTTCTCCTCCAGCTTTCCGTCCCGCACCTGCATCCGCCGCAGATTCTGAAACAGCTGCCTGCCGGAAATTCCCGCCGGGCACACCCGGTCGCAGTTACCGCAGAGAAAGCACCCATAAACATGTTCTTGTAATTTCGTCACATCTCCCAGATCCATCTCGTACTTGTCCAGGAATGCGCAGTTCTCCCGGCATTTTCCGCAGTGCACGCAGGCATCCGCTATGTTCTGCAGTGATTCCAGCGAGCAATTCTCGTCCCATTTTTCGAATTTACTCATCGGAGGCCTCCTCTTCCGGCACGTATTTCTTCCGCAGGGTTTTGCTCAGCACCATCACCGCCACCACGATGGCCGCGGTCAGACCGATGTACAGCAGCTTGTTGGACGCACCGGTGAGGGCGTAGGTTCCCACGGTGTACATGGCCACCCCCGGAATCATGAACACGAAGGTACCCAGGGAATACTTGCCCAGACTGATATCCGTAATCCCGTAGGCGAAATTCTGCAGGTTGTACGGAAACAGCGGCACCAGCCGGGTGATCATCAGCACCATCATCTCATTCTTCGTGTTCTTATCGAATAGCAATCGGCTGATGTAGCGATTCTTTGCAATTTGATCCCGCAGGCTGTCCTGCAAAAAGAACCGCCCTACCAGGAAGGCGGCAATCGCCCCCAAGGTGGCCGACAGGACGCAGAGCAGCGTGCCCCACCAGGGACCGAAAATCGCCCCGGCGATGATGGCAAAGGTCACTCCCGGCACCGCCAGCACCACGCTGGCAATCACCATCACCACGATGTATATCAGGGCCGCCTGCAGGAAATTAGTCTTCACCATCTGCTGCAGGTTTCCGTACCAGTCATCCCCGGAAAAGATATCCGACCACCCGTAGTAATGATTCAGCGCCACAATCAGCAATACGATTAGAACGAAGGCAATGAGCTTGATCACTCCCCTTTTCTTCTTATTTGTTGTCTCCACATCTTACTCCTGTTTTTAATGTTACATATCCTCCGGCATCCATTGGAAGTTATCCTTTCCGGCGCCGATTTCAAAATGGCATTTCACGATGCCCAGGTCCACCTTGGTGAAGGGGCCCTTTCCCGCTTCCACGGAAACCACATTTCCGAACCGCTCGAAGTAGAAGCTCTGCCGGTTCATGGCCGTGGGTGCCATCATGGCCGCCAGCACGCCGTTCTTGTACCATTCCGGAACGCTGAGGCTCACCTCCGTGCCGTCGCTCACGTCGCACATGGACTTGCTCTTCCGGCTCTTCCCCTGGTTGGCGCCGTAGCCGATGGCGATGGCCGCCACCACCTTCTCCCCCGGTGCCAAGTTGTAGCATTCCGGTTTTTTCTTGAAGGTGGAACCCACCCAGCAGGTATTCAGTCCCAGCTGCTGGGCCAATAAAACCACTTTTTCGCCGTAATAGCCGCACCGTTCTTCCAGAGTATCGTCTTTCTCCCCCGCCAGAATGATGTAATTCTCCACGCCGCGAAACCGCATGGCTTTGGACCGGAGTCCGGAGAAGGCCTCCGGCTCGTGCAACACCAAATGCATGTGCAGACCCCCTACCTGATTGCAGGCCCGCATGGCGGCCAGCAGGCGTTCCACGATTTCCTCCGGAATTTCTTTTTCCAGATATTGACGGACGGAATGCCTCCGCTGTATCGCTTCAATGATGTTCATCGCTAACTCCTTTTACAGAAACGTTCAGCCGATTAATACTTCTTTACAATAAACAGATGATCTTCTCCCTTCAGGTAGGCCTGAATGCCCAGAATGGAATTTTCCACCATGTTGGCTACCGCTTCCTCCGTGTAGAAGGCGGTGTGCGGGGAGAAGAAAACGTTATAGAAACTGCGGAGGATGGCCATCTCCGGATTGTCGATGATGGTGCCGGACAGATCCTTGTAGTAGATGCCCAGTTCCTTTTCGATAACATCCAGGGCGGCAAAGCCAATCTTTCCGTTGGACAGGTTGCGAATCATGGCCTCCGTGTCCACCAGCTGGCCCCGAGCGCAGTTCACCAGGATGACCCCGTCCTTCATTTTCGAGAAGGCGGTTTCATCGATCATGTGGTAGTTGTCCTCCAGCGCCGGTGCGTGGAGGGTGATGATGTCGCTTTCGGCGTACAGGGTATCCAGGTCCACGTACTCCGCATGCTGCCGAACCGCATCCTTTGGAAAGATATCGTAGGCCAGAATTCGGCATCCGAATCCGGACAGGTGCTCGATGACCGTCTGACCGATTCGGCCGGTGCCGATGACGCCCACGGTGCTCTTGGAGATTTCCCGGCCCAGTTTACCCTTCAGGGTGTAATCCTGCACGTTGGCCTTATCCATGATGTACCGCAGCTTCCGGCAAGCGATGAGCATCAGCATGATGGTGTAATCCGCCACGGAGGCCGGGTCATAGGTGACGTTGGTGACTCCCATTCCCACCTCAAAGGCGTGCTTCACGTCGATGTGATCGTATCCGATGGTGCGGGTGGAGATGACCTTTACGCCGTTCTCCTTCATGGCATCGATCATCTCCGCCGGGGTCGGGGTGGTGATAATCGAAATGGCATCGTAGCCTTTCGCCAGATGGTAGTTCTCCGGTCCCGGGGACTGGGTGGTGTAGCCGAATTCCACACCGTACTGTTTCGAAAATTTTTCAAAGAAAGGGAGTTCGTCGAACTCTCTCAGGGTATATACAAAGATTTTCACTTTTTTGCCTTCCTTTCCGGTCGTTTTTGCATTACGTTAAACTATTTTTATTATATCTCAATCCTCTTACCCTTGCAATCCGGCGCCCTTGGGATTACAATAAAACGTACGTATTTTCGGCGGAGATTGCCTCTGCCGGAAGACATTCCCATCAAGCAGTTCGGGTCCGATATCCTGCTTGTAAAAAATCAAAACCAAAGGAGTACTATTATGAAAAAATGGATCAAAGGGGAACTGGAGGATTACCGAATCCTTCTTCGCAACGTTCCCAGTCTCGTAACATCTCTTTTCGTGGTCAGCGTCATCATGATGAACCTTCTGGCCAACAAGGAGCTGTTTTCTTTTAAGTATCTGGCACTGGACTGCGGTTTCGCACTGAGCTGGGTATCTTTCTTGTGCATGGATATGCTGTGCAAGCGCTTCGGCGGAAAGGCGGCGGCGAAAATCGCCATTCTGGCTCTGGTGATTAACCTGTGTGCCAGCTTGATTTTCAAGGCGCTGACCATGACGCCGGGCATGTGGGGGGAATACTATTCCACCGGCAGCATGCAGGTGAACGACGCGCTGAACGCCACCATCGGCGGGGCCTGGTACGTGGTTCTGGGCAGCAGCCTGGCCATGTTCCTGTCTTCCATCTGCAATGCCGGCATCAACTCATTCCTGGGCAAAAGGCTCCGGAACACGAGCTACCGGGATTTCGCCATCCGCTCTTTCACCTCCACGATGATTGCGCAGTTCATCGACAACCTTACCTTCGCGCTGGTGGTGTCCTACCACTTCTTCGGCTGGACCCCGGTGCAGGTGTTCTTCTGCTCCCTCACCGGCGCCGTAATGGAACTGCTGTGCGAAGTGGTGTTCAGCCCGCTGGGCTATCGGGTGAGCCTGCAGTGGGAAGCGGAAAAAGTAGGCGAACCGTACCTGCAGTATTGCCGGAAAACGGCGCAGTCTGCGTAAATTGTTTTTAGGAGAATGGGATAAAAGGAGTTTGCCATGGACATTCTGATTACCGGCACGTCCGACGGTATCGGTCGGGCCACGGCGGAATATTTTCTGGAGCGGGGTCACTCGGTGGTGGGTTTCGACCGGAAGCCCCCTGCCCTCACACATCCCAATTATCGCCACGAGATTCTGGACATCTGCGATGCGGATGCCTATCCGGAGGATGTGCAGCCGGAAATTCTCATCAACAATGCGGGCGTTCAGGACAGCGGACGGGATATCGAAATCAACCTGATGGGGACGATTCGAATTACGGAAAAATATGCCATCGCCAACCCGCGGATTCGGGCGGTGGTGATGGTGGGATCCGCCAGCGCTCATACGGGGTCGGAATTTCCGGAGTATGCGGCCAGCAAGGGCGGACTTCTCACCTATACGAAGAACGCAGCGCTTCGTTTGGCGCCTCGGGCGGTGTGCAACAGCATCGATCCCGGCGGGGTTCTGACGGATTTGAACCGACCGGTGATGGAGGATCCGGAGTTGTGGAATCAAATCATGGCGCTGACGCCGCTTCGACGCTGGGCAACACCGGAGGAAATCGCGGAATGGATCTATTTCGTCGGGGTACGGAATCGCTTCATGACCGGGCAGAACCTGCTGATTGACGGCGGGGAAGCCGGAGACGCCCATTTTGTATGGAAGGACTAGAGTTTTTAACGCATGCTGAATAATCTGATTTTTTGTCTTAACGCGACGGTGCCCATCTTTTTTCTGATTCTTCTGGGGATGTTTCTCCGGAAAATTCAGCTGATGGACGATGCGTTTACCGCGCGGCTCAACACGCTGGTGTTCCGGGTTTGCCTTCCGGCGCTGCTCTTTCACGACATGTACCGGACGGACTATCGGACAAACTGGAATACCGCTTACGTGGTGTACTGCGCCTTGGCCACGCTGGCCAGCATCCTGATCTGCACCGGAGTTTCCTATCTTTTGAAGGACCGGAGCGTTCAGGGAGAGTTCATTCAGACATCCTACCGCAGCAGTGCTACCATTCTGGGCATTGCAGTGGTCCAAAACCTCTATCACAATGTGGGGATGGCGCCTTTGATGGTCATCGGTGCCGTGCCCATCTACAACATCGCGGCGGTAATCATCCTGGAGATGTACCGGCCGGACCGGGGGAAATTGGACGCGATGCTCCTCCGCAAAACCCTTCACGGGATTCTCACCAATCCTATCATTTTATCCATCCTCTTGGGTTTTGCCTGGTCCCTTCTGCGCCTACCGCTTCCCACCATCGGCGATACCACCGTGGACTACGTGGGACGCTGCGCTACCCCGCTGGGAATCATCGCCATGGGTGCTTCCTTTCAGTGGGAGAAAGCCCGGCAGTCTGCCGTTCCCGCGCTGATCAGTACTTTTATCAAGCTGTTCGGTCTGTGTGCCCTGTTCCTGCCATTAGGAGTTCATCTGGGGTTCCGGAACGACCTGCTGGTGGCGGCACTGGTGATGTGCGGTTCGTCCACCACCATCAGCTGCTTTGTCATGGCAAAGGGCATGGGGCACAAAGGGGACCTTACCATCAGCACGGTGATGCTCACCACCCTGCTTTCCGCTTTTTCTCTCACCTTCTGGCTGTTCATCCTGAAGAGTCACGGGTGGATCTAAGTTTTGAAAAATTAACGCTACATCTTCCGGGGGTATAAATGAAAAAAAGAACTGCAATCCTTATCCTTACGCTGATCACGATATTCTGCTTCGTGCCGATGTCCGCGTCTGCCGCGGAGTCCAACGTCATCCGCGTATCGAACCAAAAGGAATTCGAGGAAGCGATTGCTCGGGTCAACAAGGATTCCGACAGCGAATATACCATCGAGCTGACCGCCGATTTTTCGGTTAACGGCTTTTCCATTACCTCGCCTCACAAAACGACCATTCTTGGAAGCGGCCACACGCTGACAATGGGTGGAGGCGGTTCCGTCCACGTGAGCAAGGGGGCGGAATTGACATTGGGTGCGGCGGACGGGAACGCTCTGAACATCCGCAGCGCCGAGGGTATGAGCAACGATGTGCCGGGCATGCTGAATATTGAGGGCACCTGCAATATGTACTCGGGGGTGACCCTTTCGGGAAGAGAAGGAAACAACTACTTCGGCGGCGGCGTTACCGTTTCCGGCGGCACCTTCCACATGTACGGCGGGACCATTGAAAAATGCGGCATTAAAGGAGGCTCCGTTTGCTACGGCGGCGGTGTTGCGGTGGTCTACGGCGGTCAATTTATCATGGACAGCGGAACGATCAAGGATTGCTATGCGGAGTCCGATTACATTGATTATTGGGGGGATCCCAACAGATGCTTTACGGCCATGGGTGGCGGGGTATTCGTCTCCGGCGGATCTTCTTTTGTCATGAACGGAGGCTCCGTCTCAAGCAATTCTGCCACCAATATGGGCGGCGGCGTTGCCGTTGCGATATCCTACGACGAGATAGCCAACAGCGGCAGTTACGGAACGCTCAAAAGCTCCTCCGAAATACTGGGCGGAAAAGTAGAAGAGAACCACGCAAAGAAGGGCGCCGGTCTCTTTGCATCCGGTTATTATTTTGCGGATGCGGCCGCGATTTGCGCCGGCACTCCTGCCGCAGGGGCCACGGAAAATCCGGGACTGCATATTAAAGATACCCAGATACTGAACAACACCTCCACCGACACCGAAGAGGGGCGAGGCGGCGGCATGTTGGCGGTCGCATTGAAATCGCCGGCAACAGCTTCTCTTGAAAACACGACGGTCAAAGGAAATAAGGCAGCGGTCGGTGCCGGAATTGCATCTTACGGTTACTATACGAATATGAATATCAAGGGGGTGCACCGTCACGGAAAATACTGCGCAAAAGTACGGCGGCGGTTTTTCTGTAGAAAGCAATACGGGTGGCGGAAAAACGACGATCACCGATACGGTCCTGTGCAACAACATTGCCGATACCGCCGGATCCGATGTGTATCTCAAAAAGTCACCATTAGTGCTGCCGTCCGCTCCCAGCATGAATTCCATCTATCTCGGGGCGCCGGAAGATGTTCGCAATCAGAAGATTGACGGCTGGTATGAAGATAAAACAGATTCTCGGTACACCGAGCAAGAGAAAGCGGCGCGCAAGGAATACACCGGCTATGCCAGCATTGACGGCTCCGGAGAGGTGGCTTTAATTGCCGCCGCAAATCCGTCTCTGGTACACATCAAATTCACCAATGAAGACGGATCCACGGTGTATAAAGAATCGTACTATCCGCTGGGCGCCACCGCCAAAGATATCATCTTGCCGGACGCCACTAAAGCATCGGATGAGAAATACGATTATATTTTCAAAGGCTGGAGTCCGGCCATCAAAGATGCCACGGAGGATGCGGTGTACACCGCCGTGTTCGAGAAGGTATTTAAACAGTTTACGGTTCAATACGAGTTCAAAAGTCTTACCGCCGACAAAGAACTGCCGGAAGAAGTGACGGCTTTGCTTCCGAAGGATCCCGCCGGCTACGGACGGGGCACCGACATCAAGGCCATCGCGCCGGCCAAAACCGAGGTAAAGGTGGACGGCGGCACCTGGACTTTCAAGGGCTTTGACAAGGACTCGAAAAAAGCCACGATGGAAAATGCCGACGACGACGGAAATGTGAAGTTCACCGGAACCTGGGAATTTACCCCAAAGAATCCGGACCCGCTTCCATCCACCGGCGGCATGGGAACGCACCTCTTCATCATTGTGGGCGCGGCTCTCATGGCAGCTGCGGCAATTGCATTTGTAAGAAATTCCAAGAATTCCAATAAAACCAAATAACATGTAGCGGAATAGAAAACTGCACCGGTCCGCAATCTCATCGTCAATCGGAGATTGCAAATCGGTGCAGTTTTTTCCCTGCGTGGCCCGAGAGAGGTCGGCCGGCGACCGGTGGGCCTCGCGGACCCAACGACGTGGTGCCCCGCGACGAAGGATCAAGGCTTTGACGCATGTGAAGCACCACGTCCATCCGGACGAAGACCCCTCCGGGCCCAATGACGTGGTGCCCCGCGACGAATGAGCAAGGCTTTGACGCGTGTGAAGCACCACGTTTACCCGAACGAAGACTCTTCCGAGTCCAGCGACGTGGTGCCCCGCGACGAAGGATCAAGGCTTTGACGCATGTGGAGCACCACGTCCACCCGGACGAAGGCTCTTCCGAGTCCAATGACGTGGTGCCCCGCGACGAAAAATCAAAGACTTGCGAGGAGTCAGGCGCCAACAGGACCGGCCGGTTTTCCGAGGCGCGGTTTGCTCCCCCATCCCCGCTAGGTCTTATAGTTCCGTCTCGGGCAGCAAAATCTTCACACAAATCCCGCGCCGGCGCATAAAAAACATCCCCTTTATACAAAAACAGCGGTGCGCCAACAGGCATTTCACCTGCAGCACACCGCTGTTTTCAATCTTCTTTTTTTTCAGGTCTTCCCTTTTTTTCAGTGCGGCCGGACCACTTCTATGGCTCGGCATCGCCTCCTGTTTTTCTAGAACGTGGCCACTTCCGGATCCGCCGGCGCACATGCTTTTACCGACTTGGCGTAAAGCACCGGGCCCTTCTCCCCGTAGGCTTCCTCGTATTCTACCCGGACTTTGGCGGTGATTTCCACCCAATCGCCGGTTTTAAAATCGTCCGCATTGGCGTAAATGCACATCAATCCGGCGAACTGAATATCCTCCACGCAGCAGGTCATCACGTGACGGCCGAAGGCGAAACGCCCCTTCGTGCTCAGGTCCTCCGCCATGGCCACGCGGCCCTTCAGGGTCAGGGTTTTGCCCTCGTAATCGTCCTCATTCTCGTTGATATCCCGGTACCACTCCGCGTAATCATCATCGGAAATGGTGATTTTAGACTGAGTCTTATCGAACGGCAGCGGGTCCTCGATATCATCCGGCTCCACATCGTACGGACCGTACTCGTAGAGAATCTGAGATCTCCGGTTCGCCACCCGCACCTCCTTGTGGAACGGCATTTTGTCAAAGCCCTTGGTGCAGCGGTTGAACACCACCAGCTCCGCGGTCTGCATTTTGTCAAAGCACAGCTGACGCATGTTCTGGTTGTACATCAGGAACGTGGTGACATCCACGAACAGCATCTCCTGCGCCACAATCCAGTTCGGCGGCAGGCTGGCAAACAGGGACTGGAGCATCCACATGCCGTTGTACTCCACCAAAATCCGGTCGAACCGGTACTTGCTCTCCAGCTTCTGCAACGCCATACGGGTCAAATCCGCCTCGTCATCGATGTATTCCACGAAAACGTTTTCCGGACTTGCAAATGCGCTGATATCGTATTCCACCTCGCCCTCTTCGCAGACTAACAACAACGTCGGCACCTCCGGATCGAAGTCCGGGCTGTTCAGTGTATCTTGAATAAAAGTAGTTTTACCGCCGCCCAGGAATCCGGTAAAAAGATATACCGGCAGTTCTCGGGCTTGACGATCTTCCAATCTTACTGTCATAATTTTCCTCTGCTATTATAATCCAAACAACTCTTTGATGTGATCCTGTGCCAGACCCACACCGATGACGCAAATCATGCCGGTAGCTTCCGGCTCGCCCTCACGCACTTCCGGCTCGCCCGGAACGTAATCGAACTGGTACCACTTGCCGTCGGTACCTTCCAGGATACCCTTGGAACGGAGCACCTGTCCGCATTCCGCTTCGTTCTGGATGGCTTCCAGAGCAGATTCAATCTGCTCTCTGCTGTATTTGTGAGCGGTGGTAACACCGAATTCATCGAACACTTCGTCCGCATCGTGGCCGTGGTGGTGATGATGGTGGTGACCGCAGCTGCATTCGTGGTCGTGGTCATGATCGTGATGATGCTCGTGCTCTTCGTGGTCATGGTCGTGGTGATGTTCGTGATGGCCGCAGCAGCCGTGTTCCTCATGGTCGTGATCATGCTCCTCATGGTCATGGTGGTGCTCGCAGCCGCACTCGTGGTCATGGTCCTCATGGTCATGATCGTGATGATGGTGCTCCGCCTCATGCTCTTCCTGTTCCCGATGTGCTTCTTCTCTCAGGTGATCCAGCTCCGCGGACAAAGTCTTCTTCTGTTCCATGGTTTCCAGGATCTTCTTGCCGCTGATTTCCTTCCAATCCGTGGTCACGATGGATGCCTCGGTATTGTGTTCTCTCAGCAGGCCGATGACCTGATCGATTTTCTCCTGGCTCAATCCCTGCACGTGGCTCAGGATAATGGAGCTGGCGTGTTCCACCTGGTTCACGTAGAATTCGCCGAAGTTCTTCAGATACATCTTCGCCTTCTTGGCATCCACCACGGTGGTAAAGCCGTTCAGTTGAATCTCCTCATTCTCCAGATCCTGCACGGCGATGATAACGTCGGAAAGCTTGCCCACACCGGACGGTTCGATGAGAATCCGATCCGGATGGTACTGCTCGATGACCTCGTTCAGTGCCTTTCCGAAATCCCCTACCAGTGTGCAGCAAATGCATCCGGCATTCATCTGGTTAATCTGAATTCCGGTATTCTTCAGGAATCCCTTGTCCACACCGATTTCTCCGAATTCGTTCTCAATCAGAACGATTTTCTCGTCCCCATAAGCTTCCTCAATCAGCTTCCGAATCAGCGTCGTCTTTCCGGCTCCCAGGAATCCGGAAAAAATATCTACTTTCGTCATTTCTATCCCTTCTTTCTTGTATATCTTACCCTTGCGGGTTTTGGTTCAACGTATTTAATTTTAACAGAGTCCTAGCACTCATTCAAGGAAGTGGATGGGAATTCCTGTGTTTTTTGCTTCACACATTCCGAGCCGGCGGTTCGCGCTCGGAAACCGAATTCATTGGCTTTGCCGGCCGGCGGGCGCGAACCGAACCTGAGTCCGGGCTGCTTTTCCGCCTCTTCCCGTTCCAGGGTTCGCGCTCGAAAACCGAATTCATTGGCTTTGCCGGTCGGCGGGCGCGAACCAAACCTGAGTCCGGGCTGCTTTTCCGCCTCTTCCCATTCCAGG
>OFMO01001892.1_pt1 | contig 11713 bp, 13 predicted proteins | sample 1541821 | NCBI WGS metagenome assembly OFMO01 (sample SAMN04209253, study PRJEB22552) | human gut metagenome | biome: gut; material: feces | host: Homo sapiens | place: USA: Oklahoma | reverse complement strand
TCATGGGTATCACGAAGGCCTCTCTTGCGACCGACAGCTGGATGTCCGCCGCGTCCTTCCAGGAGACCACAAAGGTCCTGACTGAAGCCGCCATCAAGGGTAAGGTCGACCACCTTGTTGGTCTGAAGGAGAACGTCATCATCGGTAAGCTCATCCCCGCCGGTGCAGGCCTGAACGCCTACCGCGAGTTTGCCGAGGAGATCGTTCCCGAGCCTGAGAAGCCCGAGGAAGAGCCGCACGAGCCGCGCATCATCACGAATGCCGTCGAAGTGTGAGTTAAGACCTCACGTATAGAATAGGTAAAAAGAGACGCGGAAAATTCCGCGTCTCTTTTTTGCCATTTTGGCGGAAAAAGGGAGAGTTTGACAGCCTCTTTTCAAAAGTTTGACGCGCCGGCGCGGAACGCACAAAAAAATTCGGGAAAAGCCCGTCGTTTCAGCGATTATTTTGTGTAGGCAGCCATAAAAAACGCTTGACGGCTTGTGTGCCTCATGGTATAATTTCAACTTGCGTGGGTATGTCCCACGGAATTTGTCATACCGTCAGGAGGGACCTGCCGTGACGCCGGATCTGTCCACTTGCCGCAAGGTAGCGGGCATCAAGCAGACGATGCGTGCACTGCGGGAACACCGCGCGGAAAAGCTGTATATCGCCTGCGATGCAGACCCAGCCGTGCTTGCGCCGATCGAAGCGCTCGCACGCGAAGAGAACATCGAGATCGACGATCGCGCCACGATGGCGCAGCTTGGCCACAGCGCGGGCATCGCCGTTGGTGCGGCGGTGATCGCCGTTCTGAGAAATTAAGGTTTTTTCGGGATATTTTACCGATATCCTGTAAAAAATATATATCACATCATTTCAGGAAAGGAGAAACAAGAATGCCTACTTTTAACCAGTTGGTTCGCAAGGGCAGACAGCAGTCGACTTACAAGTCCAACTCCCCGGCTCTGCAGTATGGTCTTAACACGCTGAAGAACAAGGAGACCGACCTCGCCTCTCCCCAGAAGCGTGGCGTTTGCACCGCAGTTCGTACTGCGACCCCGAAGAAGCCGAACTCCGCTCTTCGTAAGATCGCCCGTGTCCGCCTCACCAATGGCTATGAGGTCACCGCTTACATCCCCGGCGTCGGTCATTCCCTGCAGGAGCACTCTGTGGTCATGATCCGCGGCGGCCGTGTCAAGGACCTGCCTGGTGTGCGTTACCACATCATCCGCGGCAGCCTGGACACCCAGGGCGTCAACGGCCGTATGCAGGCCCGTTCCAAGTACGGCGCCAAGAGACCCAAGGCCGGCAAGAAGTAATCTCGCCCAGCCTGAACGCTCGTGTCGCTTTCACAGCGACGATTTGATTGCAATTTTGCGCTCAGCGCAAAGCAAACTGGCTTTGCCGCGAGTCGCTTAACCATATACATCCGGTACGACAGTACAGGGTTTGGGGAAGCTCTCAAGGCAGGCACGAAGGCGGGGAAATGCCCCGGCTTCACACGGAAGACTTCTTCGCCAAGCGAAGCCAGGTCTTTCGAGTACCTATGAAATCATTTTTTTATGAAGGAGGGAAGCAAAGTGCCCAGAAGAGGAAACGTACCCAAGCGGGAAGTGTTGCCCGATCCTATGTACCGTTCCGTACTGGTAACTAAGCTGATCAACAGCATTATGCTGGACGGCAAGAAGGGCGTGGCGCAGAAGGTGGTTTACAGCGCCTTCGACATCGTCAAGGAACAGACCGGCAAGGAGCCCCTGGAGGTCTTCACCGCCGCCATGGAGAACATCATGCCTTCCCTGGAGGTCAAGGCTCGCCGTGTCGGCGGCGCCACCTACCAGGTGCCTATGGAGGTCCGCCCTGAGCGCCGCCAGACCCTGGGTCTGCGCTGGCTGACCACTTACGCCCGCAAGCGCAGCGAGCGCACCATGAAGGAGCGCCTGGCCAACGAGCTGATGGACGCCGCCAACAACGTCGGCAGCGCCGTGAAGAAGCGTGAAGAGGTCCACAAGATGGCAGAGTCCAACAAGGCCTTCGCACACTTCCGCTGGTAATCTGGAGGAAAGAGAAACATGGCACGAAAAGTTACTCTGGAAAACACCAGAAACATCGGCATCATGGCCCACATCGATGCTGGTAAGACCACGACCACCGAGCGTATCCTGTACTACACCGGCGTCAACTACAAGATCGGTGAGACCCATGATGGTACCGCCACCATGGACTGGATGGCACAGGAGCAGGAGCGTGGCATCACCATCACTTCCGCCGCTACCACCTGCTACTGGACCGGTTCCGCCGGCCAGTTCCCCCAGACCCGAATCAACATCATTGATACCCCGGGCCACGTGGACTTTACCGTCGAGGTGGAGCGTTCCCTGCGCGTGCTGGACGGCTCTGTGACCGTCATGTGCGCCAAGGGCGGCGTGGAGCCCCAGTCCGAGACTGTGTGGCGTCAGGCCGACCACTATAAAGTCCCCCGCATGATCTACGTCAACAAGATGGACATCATGGGCGCTGATTTCTTCAACGTTCTGAAGATGATCCACGACCGCCTGAAGTGCAACGCCGTGCCCATCCAGCTGCCCATCGGCAGCGAGGATACCTTCAAGGGCATCATCGACCTGGTCGAGATGAAGGCCGACGTGTATTACGACGCCGAGGGCAAGGACATGCGCGTGGAGGACATCCCCGAGGACATGATGGACCTGGCGATGGAATACCGCACCAAGCTCATCGACGCCTGCGCAGACCTCAACGAGGACCTGATGATGCTGGCGCTGGAGGAGGAACCCATCCCCACCGACATGATTCGCAAGACCCTGCGTCACGGCACCATCGAGAACCTGCTGGTCCCCGTCACCTGCGGTACCTCTTACCGCAACAAGGGCGTGCAGAAGCTGCTCGACGCCATTGTCGACTTCATGCCCTCCCCCCTGGACATCCCCGCCATCAAGGGCGTCAACCCCGACACCGGCGAGGAGGACGAGCGTCCCGCAGACGACAACGCACCCTTCTCCGCACTGGCCTTTAAGATCGCTGCGGACCCCTACGTTGGCCGTCTGTCCTTTATCCGCGTTTACTCCGGCCTGCTGAACACCGGCACGGCCGTTCTGAACTCCACCAAGCAGCAGAGAGAGCGTATCGGCCGTATCCTGCAGATGCACGCCAACCACCGTGAGGACATCGAGACCGTCTACTCCGGCGACATCGCCGCCGTGGTCGGCCTGAAGAACTCCACCACCGGCGACACCCTGTGCGACGATAAGGCTCCCATTATCCTGGAGTCCATGGAGTTCCCCGAGCCCGTCATCCGCGTGGCCATCGAGCCCAAGACCAAGGCCGGTCAGGAGAAGATGGGCATCGCCCTGATGAAGCTGGCCGAGGAGGACCCCACCTTCAAGACCTACACCGACGAAGAGACGGGTCAGACCATCATCGCCGGCATGGGCGAGCTGCACCTGGAGATCATCGTCGACCGTCTGCTGCGTGAGTACAAGGTCGAGGCCAACGTGGGCGCACCTCAGGTCGCCTACAAGGAGACCATCAAGAAGAAGGTCGAGCAGGACACCAAGTATGCCCGTCAGTCTGGCGGTAAGGGCCAGTATGGTCACGTCAAGATCCGTCTGGAGCCCAACGAGTCCGGCAAGGGCTACGAGTTCGTCAACGAGATCGTCGGCGGCGCCATCCCCAAGGAATATATCCCCGCCGTGGACGCCGGTATCCAGGGTGCCATGGAGTCCGGCATCCTGGCCGGTTACCCCGTGGTCGACGTGAAGGTCACCCTGTACGACGGCTCTTATCACGAGGTCGACTCCTCCGAGATGGCCTTTAAGATCGCCGGCTCTATGGCCTTCAAGGAAGCCTGCCGCAAGGCCAACCCCTGCCTGCTGGAGCCCATCATGAAGGTCTCCGTCATCGTCCCTGAGGACTACATGGGCGACGTCATCGGCGACCTGAACTCCCGCCGTGGTCAGATCCAGGGCATGGAGGCTCGTCCCGGCGCCCAGCAGATCGACGCACTGGTGCCTCTGTCCGAGATGTTCGGCTACGCCACCGACCTGCGCAGCCGCACCCAGGGCCGCGGCCAGTACTCCATGGAGCCCCACAGCTATGTGGAGATCCCCAAGTCCATCACGGACAAGATCGTGGAGAAGCGCAACAGCGCTGACTAATTCAGAGAATTTTTTGAAAACCGGGAGGAATCCTGTTTTTCCCGTTGTATTTTTGAGGAATATCCTGTAAAATAGGACCCATGAACGGTCTTATACACCTGTAAGACAGCTTTGTCTTTATTTTGAGGAGGATTATCAATCATGGCCAAGCAAAAGTTTGAAAGAACCAAGCCCCACGTAAACATCGGTACCATCGGTCACGTTGACCATGGTAAGACCACCCTGACCGCTGCCATCACCAAGTACCTGGCTCTCCAGGGCAAGGCCGAGTTCGAGGATTATTCCAGCATCGACAAGGCTCCCGAAGAGAGAGAGCGTGGTATCACCATCAACACCGCTCACGTTGAGTATGAGACTGACAAGCGTCACTATGCTCACGTTGACTGCCCGGGCCACGCCGACTATATCAAGAACATGATCACCGGCGCTGCTCAGATGGACGGCGCTATCCTGGTCATCGCTGCTACCGACGGCCCCATGGCTCAGACCCGTGAGCACATCCTGCTGGCCCGTCAGGTGGGCGTGCCCGCTATCGTCGTGTTCCTGAACAAGGTCGACCTGCTGGACGACGAGGAGCTGCTGGAGCTGGTCGAGATGGAGGTTCGTGAGCTGCTGAGCAAGTATGACTTCCCCGGCGACGACCTGCCCGTCATCAAGGGTTCCGCTCTGAACGCCCTGACCTGCGAGTCTCAGGATCCCAACGCTCCTGAGTATGCCTGCATCAAGGAGCTGATGGACGCAGTCGACGACTACATCCCCACTCCTCCCCGTGATGACTCGCTGCCCTTCCTGATGCCCGTCGAGGACGTCTTCACCATCACCGGCCGTGGCACCGTTGCTACCGGTAGAGTCGAGCGTGGTCAGATCAAGATGGGCGACCCTGTCGAGATCGTCGGCCTGGCCGAGGAGAGCAAGAAGTCCGTTATCACCGGCATCGAGATGTTCCGCAAGCTGCTGGACTTCGCTGAGGCTGGCGACAACGTCGGCACCCTGCTGCGTGGTATCGACAAGAAGGAGATCGAGAGAGGCCAGGTTCTGGCTAAGCCCGGCTCCATCCACCCCCACACCAAGTTCTCTGGCCAGGTTTACGTCCTGTCCAAGGACGAGGGCGGCCGTCACACCCCCTTCTTCAACAACTATCGTCCTCAGTTCTACTTCCGTACCACTGACGTGACCGGCGTCATCTCCCTGCCCGAGGGCGTTGAGATGTGCATGCCCGGCGACAACGTCGTGATGAACGTCGAGCTGATCACCCCCATCGCCATCGAGAAGGGCCTGCGCTTCGCTATCCGCGAGGGCGGCCGTACCGTCGGTTCCGGTGTTGTCACCGAGATCGAGGGCTAATTCTTAACCTCTCTGAGAAGGGCAAAGCCAAGGCTTTGCCCTTCTTTTTTTCCACAAAACCCGCGAACTTTGTTGAGAAAGGGGTCATCGCAGCCTATGGATACGAACATTGACACCGGACAATTGGAGAGCAGTGTGGAGGCTGGCGTCCACACCTTGATGAAAAACGGCTGGGAGGGGGCTTTGAAGACCATCTTCTTTGCTCTCATCCTTCTAGTGGTCTGCCTGATCGTGAAGGCCATCGTGCTGAAAATTTTGGACCGGGCGCTGGACCGTTTCAAGCAGATCGAAAAGAGCCTGCACACCTTTATCCGCTCCATGATGAATATCATCCTATGGTTTATTACGCTGATGATCGTGGCGGAATCGCTGGGCATCAATGCTTCGTCCCTGTTGGCGTTGGTGAGCATCTTCGGCTTGGCCGTCTCCCTCTCTGTCAAAGACAGCTTGGCGAACCTGGCCGGGGGCTTTACCATCCTCAGCACCCGTCCGTTTAAGGTAGGGGACTATGTGGAGATCGGCTCCACCGGCGGGACCATCCGGGAGATCGGCATGGTCTACACGAAGCTGGCGACGCTGGACAACCGCATCATCCTCATGCCCAACAGCGTGGTCGTGGACGCGGAGGTCACCAATTACAGCGCCGAGGACCTGCGCCGGGTGGACCTGGTGGTGACGGCCGCTTACGACGCGCCGGTGGAGCAGGTCAAGCGGACCATCGCCGAGGTGGTGGAGCGCCATGAGCTGACCCTCAGCGACCCCGCGCCGTTCATCCGCCTGCTGCGCTACGGGGACAGTGCGCTGGAGTATGCGGTGCGGGTCTGGTGCGCCAATTCCGATTACTGGACGGTCTACCACGATCTGCTGGAGCAGATCAAGGAGGCGTTTGATGCGCAGCGCATCTCCATCCCGTATCCGCAGATGGAAGTGACTGTGAGAAAATCATTCCCTGAGGTGAAGGAACATGCCTGATCGCAAAAAAGATACGTTTCAGATCCGCAACAGCACGGTGGATTTTCTTGTGTTTACCAGGGATGCCCACGAAGATGGGATTGAAGTCCGGGTGCAGAACCAGGATGTTTGGCTGACACAGAAAGCCATTGCTCAGCTTTTTGAAGTAGACCGAAGTGTTGTCACAAAGCATCTGAAAAATGTCTATGAGAGCGGCGAATTGTCCGAAGCGGCAACTTGTGCAAATTTTGCACAAGTTGCGGATAACGGAAAGACCTATCGCTATAAGTTCTACGCCCTGTCTGCGATCATCGCTGTTGGCTATCGGGTCAACTCTGGCCGGGCGACAGAGTTCCGTCAGTGGGCCACCAAAGTGCTGTCCACCTTCACCAGGCAAGGCGCGGATCACACCAAGGGGCACATGGGTCTGACTTCCTGGCGAAATGCGCCGGATGGAAAGATTGTCAAAGCGGATGTGTCCGTTGCCAAGAATTACTTATCCGTTGATGAGATGCAGGAATTAAATGAGATCGTCACGATGTATCTGGATTATGCGACCCGGCAGGCCAGACGGCATATCCCTATGACAATGGCAGATTGGGCCTCTAAGCTGGATGCCTTTCTGCAATTCAACGATGCAGAGATTTTGCGGGATAAGGGCAAGGTCACAGCTGCGATCGCAAAAGCTTTTGCGGAAAGTGAATTTGAACAATACCGTGTGCTCCAAGACCGGTTGTATCAAAGTGACTTTGATCGCCTCATGGCCAGGGCAGAAGGGAAAGACGAGTCATAATACGTCAACTGGAATCATGTTGTGCAAAAACCGCCCGACGGGGCGGTTTTTGTGCATTATTGGCTGGCTTTCATCGGGAACTCCAGGCTCTGGGTGAAGCCGTCACCTTGGTTGCAGAAGATCTCTCCGCCGATGATCTGGTGCTTGCAGACCAAGAGGCAGGCCCAGATGTTTTCTTGCAGGCCGGGATAGTTTTTGACCTGGTAGGTGTAGCGCTTGATGGTCTCCCCGGCGTATTTTTCCAAGTCGAAGCCCTGGCTGCGCTGGAGGGTGAGGTAGGCCTGGTAGGCCTCATCGAATTTGGTCGGCAGGGTGAGGGCTTCCTCCGCCGAGGGCTGGGCGGCGGTGAGCCAGCCCAAGGACTCCAGATAGGCCACCCGGTCGGCGTTGGTGCGGATGTCGCTGCCGTCGGCGGCAGCTACGCTGGAGACCGGGGCGGCGGGGACGGCTTCCACCACCCCGAACGCCGCCCCCAGCAGGATCACGGCGCAGGCCCCCAGCAGACAGCCGGCAGCCAAACGGCGGGGGTGCAGTTTTTTGGTAATGATGATCATGGGGGCAGCTCCTCTCTCGCAAAAGCCGGACCGGAGGCGGTCCGGGGGAAATCTTCCTCTCAGCCTATGTTCGCGGGGGCAAAAGTATGCTAAAATACGGGAAGTGATCCGACGAAGTTATCAACAGGAGTGTGGAAAACATGGAACGACTGGACAAGCTGCTGGCCGCCACGGGGAAGTGGTCCCGCAAGGAGGCCAAGGCCCTCATCAAGGCCGGCCGGGTGCGGGTGGAGGACCGCCTGCCCAAAGGCCCGGAGGATAAAGTGGAAGAGGGGAGCCTGGTGACGGTGGACGGCAGGCCGATTTTCACGGAGAAATACGTCTACCTCATGCTGCACAAGCCGGCGGGGGTCATCTCCGCCACCCAGGACGCCAAGGAGAAAACGGTGCTGGACCTGCTGCCCAAGGACCTGCGGCGGAAAGACCTCTTCCCCGTGGGGCGGCTGGACAAGGACACGGAGGGGCTGCTCCTCCTGACCAACGACGGGGCCTTGGCCCACGCACTGCTGGCACCGGGGCGGCATGTGGATAAAGTCTATTACACAAAGGTAGACGGGGAGTTAGAAGAGGACGACGTGGCGGCCTTTGCAGAGGGCATCACCCTGGGGGACGGGACGGTCTGCCTGCCGGCTGGCCTGGACCTGATCTCTGAGCGCGAGGCCCTGGTGACCCTGCGGGAGGGGAAGTACCACCAGGTCAAGCGGATGCTGGCCTCCCGCGGTAAGCCGGTGGTCTATCTCAAGCGGCTGGGGATGGGAAAGCTCAAGCTGGACCCCGCGCTGCCCGCCGGAGCCTGGCGGCCGCTGACGCCGGAAGAGCTGGCAGACCTGGGGCGCTGAAGGGCAAATGTTCGGCATTTTCCACAAATATTCTATAAAAACCTATTGAAATCGCTCTGGGAACCCGTTATAATATAGGCTGTTCTAGGATGCATTGATGGGAATTTTGAATTTTCGGGTGTCGAAAGTCCCTCGATTCCCGTTTTCGGCAGAAATTAGAGGAGGAAATGGAATATGTCCAGCAGAGTTTTTCAAAGTATTGTGCTCCAAATGAAGGAGTGTACGGACCGGGTCATCGGCGTCATTGACGACCAGGGTACTGTGGTGTCCTGTAATCAGCTGACCTGGATCGGCGAAAAATGGGAGGGCGCCGCTTCCGCCTTGAACGTCAACGAATCGGCTGTGGTGATCTACGGGGACAAGACCTTTAAGCCCCTGGTCAGCCGCGGCTCCCACTTTGACTACGCCGCCTTCGTCCAGGGCAGCGACGAGCAGGCCAAGCTCATCTGCTCCATGGTCACCGTGGCTCTGAACAGCGCCAAAGCTTACTATGAGGAGAAGCACGACAAGACCGCCTTTGTCAAGAGCATCATCTCCGACAACATCCTGCTGGGCGACATCTACGTCCGCGCCAAGGAGCTGCACTTTGCCTCCGAGGCCCAGCGGGCCGTGTTCCTGGTGCGTCAGGTGGGCTCGGCAGAGATCGCCGCAGTGGACGTGGTGCAAAGTCTCTTCTCCGATAACCCCGACGACTTCGTCATCTCCATCAACGAGACCGACATCGCCGTCATCAAGACCCTGACCGACGGGGGGGACGGCAAAGAGATCTACCGCATCGCCAAGAGCATCGAGGATGCCCTGGCCCAGAACCTGAAGCTCAAGACCACCATCGGCATCGGCACCGTGGTCAGCCACATCCGTGACCTGGCCCGCGCCTACAAAGAGGCCGGCGTGGCCATCGATGTCGGCAAGGTGTTCGACACCGAGAAGACCATCATCACCTATGAGAACCTGGGCATCGGCCGTCTGATCTATCAGCTGCCGACCGTCATGTGCGACATGTTCCTCCAGGAGGTCTTTAAAAAGAACCCCATCGACGCCCTGGATCAGGAGACGCTCTTCACCATCAACAAGTTCTTTGAGAACAACCTGAACGTCTCCGAGACGGCCCGGAAGCTCTTCGTCCACCGCAACACCCTGGTCTACCGCCTGGAAAAGATCAAGAAGCTCACCGGCCTGGACCTGCGGGAGTTCGACGACGCCATCACCTTCAAGGTGGCGCTGATGGTGAAGAAGTATCTGGTCAGCCGCGGCATCGAGAACTGAGCAACCACCAAATACAGCAACCACAATAACAAAGGAGTGTTACTTTGATTCGTCTGAGAGACATTCACAAGGAGTACCCCAACGGGACCAAGGCCCTGAAAGGGGTCAGCATGCAGATCGACGACGGGGACTTCGTTTTCCTGGTCGGTCCGTCCGGTTCCGGCAAGTCGACCATCATCAAGCTCATCACAGCGGAGATCGCCCCCACCAAGGGCAAGCTCATGGTGAACGGGTATAACCTTAATGACATCAGCGAAAAGCAGATCCCGCTTCTTCGCCGGACCATTGGCGTGGTCTTCCAGGATTTCCGGCTGATCGAAAAGAAGACCGTCTTTGAAAACATCGAGGTGGCCATGCGGGCCGTGGGCGCCACCACGAGCGAAATTCGCCGCCGTATCCCGTATGTCCTGGGTCTGGTGGGCCTGACCGGCAAGAGCCGCCAGCTGCCCACCCAGCTCTCCGGCGGCGAGCAACAGCGGGTGGCCATCGCCCGCGCCCTGGCCAACAACCCCAGCGTCATCATCGCCGACGAGCCGACGGGCAACCTGGACCCGGCCCGGTCTTTGGAGATCATGTCGCTGCTGGAAAAGATCAACGACATGGGCACCACCATCCTGGTGGTCACCCACGAGCGAGAGCTGGTCAACCGCTTCGGCAAGCGCGTGGTGGCCATCGAGAGCGGCCGCATCATCAGCGACGCGGCAGGGGGGTATTACGGCAATGGGAGATAGACAGATCTGGTATCATATCCGGGAGGGGTTCCGGAGTATCTTTACCCATGGGCTGATGTCCTTCGCCGCCGTGTGCATGACGGTGGCCTGTCTGCTCATCATGGGCTCCTTCTCCCTCATCGCCGTGAACGCCAACCACGTCCTCGGCGACCTGGAAAAGGACAACGAATTTCTGGCCTACATCGACGACAGCCTGACCAGAGAACAGGGCGAGGCCCTGCAAAGTCAGATCGAGGCCATTCCCAACGTGGCCAGCGCCACCTTTGTGACCAAAGAACAGGCCTGGGAGGACTTTAAGGCCCAGCACGACGACAAGAGCTACGTCTTTGACGAGAGCAGCCCCTCCACCCTGCGGGACCGGTTCGTCATCCATGTTGACGACATCCAGCTCATGTCCGACACCGTGACCCAGGTGAAGGAGGTCAGCGGCATCGCCCGCGTGCAGGCATCGCTGGAGATCGCCGACGGCTTCGTCATGCTGCGCAACGTGGCCAGCGCCGTGGCCATTATCCTGGTGGTGATGCTGGTCATCATCTCCATCTCCATCATCGCCAACACCATCAAGCTCAGCACCTTCACCCGGCGGGATGAGATCGCCATCATGAAGATGTGCGGCGCGACCAACTGGTTCGTCCGCTGGCCCTTCCTGGTGGAGGGCGTGATCCTGGGCGTGGCAGGCGGCATCATCGCCTTCTTTGTCCAGTGGGGCATTTACGGCCTCATCGTGAACGCCATGGCCAAGAGCGGCATTTTGTCCATCATCTCCACGGTGCCCTTTGCCAGCATGTCCCACCTGGTCCTGCTGGTGTTCCTGGGGGCGGGCTTTGCCATCGGTGCCGGCGGCTCGGCCATGGCCATCCAGAAGTTCCTGAAAGTGTAATTTGACCTTGAACAAGAAGGGACGGAATCCAATGAGCAACGTAAGCAAAGAGAAGAAGCATCGGGACCCCTATCGCTTCCAGAAGCGCGTCATGTCTGTGGTGGCGATCGTCTTGTGTCTGTCCCTGGTGCTCTCCCTGGTGGCCGGTCTGCTGGTCTACTAAAGGCGGGAGAACCTTCCGAACGCGACCTTGGGAAGCGG
>OFMO01001885.1_pt1 | contig 11747 bp, 10 predicted proteins | sample 1541821 | NCBI WGS metagenome assembly OFMO01 (sample SAMN04209253, study PRJEB22552) | human gut metagenome | biome: gut; material: feces | host: Homo sapiens | place: USA: Oklahoma | reverse complement strand
ATTGGAATGGGTTGTGTGGCCAAACCGGTGTATTTTCCCTTGATGTTTCTTCTTGTTCCATGTATTTGGGAACGAGTGAAACCGCTATTGAATTCAAAGAGAAACCGCCATATATGTGTGCTGATTCTTGGAATTTCTATTTTGCTGATAGCTGGAGTGGCGACAATAAAAATGAAGCCGTTACTGTATAATATGGCAGAGGGAAATCTTAATTATCTGGGAGATCCGAGGGGCGGAGATACAGGAGTGTCAGGTCAGCTTCTGAATATTGCAGAGCATCCGTTAGCTTTTGGAAAAATGCTCATTCAAGAGATATTTTCCTTTGATAATTTTCGAAATGCCGGAGATGAAGTTGAAAACACTACGCTGGTCTGCAATCAGATGTTTTTGAATTTGTATATTCTTGGAACCTTAAAAGAGGTTTGGGCACTGATATTACTGCCCTTGCTTCTGCTTATTTTTCTTGTGGAACCACAGGGGGAACCCAGATTCATTTATAAAAAAAGAACTTTTCGGGGGTATTGCATTGTAGCAACGGTAGCATCTGTAGTGCTTGTGTGGCTTGCTATGTATCTTACTTTTTCGCCAATAGGTGAAGACTGCATTCAGGGAGTGCAGGCTCGGTATTTTTTGCCTTTGTTCTTACCATTTGCTTATGCACTATGGGGTGATCGAATACAGGTGAAAATGACAAGAACGTATTATTATCAGGTTTCGCTTGGTGCTGGATTGCTCTTATGCAGTGAATGCATTTATAAATTTTTGATAGTTGGAAAAGCTTTGTAATAAAGAAAAAAAGGAGTAAAATGAGAAATAAGAAAAAGGGAATAGGTTTGCTTCTGGCTATATTTCTTTCAATGGATCCGGGAATTGCCCTAGCTGAGGATTGGATCGATGAAAGTTCTGGCATAGAAGAATTTGTGTCAGAAACAGATTCCGAGGATTTGGGAATTGAAAGTTTTGTCAGTTCTGAAGAAATTCATGCAGAAGATGAAAAACAGATTGTGAGCGTAGAATCTGGTGAGATCATCTCCGGTGCTATTGCGGGAGATTCCGTTGACAGCGGCATCAGCCTTTTTTCTCTGGACTATTACACGGACAGCTATGGTGCCCAGCTGGATGGAAATGCAAAGGCCTTGTATGATCTTCTGGTGCAGAATTATGTGGTGGATTACAGCCAGTATCTGGACAGTGTTGATTTTCCTTTTGAATTTCCTAATACCATTACATTTGAAGCAGTTGTTGAGGATGGCAGTTTTCAGAGAAAAGGAGAAAGCTATGTACAGGCTACCAATGATGTGAAAACAGCCATTCAGGCAGCTTCAGATGCTTTTTCCTATGATTATCCACAGGCATTCTGGTTCAGGGGCAGCAACTATGGATACCGGGTCAGCTGTGTTCGGGATGGGTCCTCTTCTACCGGATACAGGGGAACCTTTAAGAATTTCACCTTCAAACCGGCGAACAGGGAAATCAGTGAGAATTCCCATACTCGAATGGGGGATTTTATGGGTGGTGTTCAGAGTGCTGTTGCAGAGCTGAATGAGCAGACTGTGGGCATGGATATGGAGCAGAAAATAAAGCGGATTCATGATTATATCTGTCAGAGAGTTACTTACAGGAACGATAATACTTTGTGGGTGCATTCTGCCGCCTCGTTGTTTCTGGATGCAGATCCTGCATTTGTCTGCGAAGGCTATGCGAAATCCATGAAAATTTTCTGCTATTATATGGGAATAAATTGTGCCTGTGTCAGCGGAACAGCCAGGGGAACTTCTTCAGGAACTCCTGGAGCGCACATGTGGAATTATGTACAGATGGATGATGGAAACTGGTATCTGGTGGATGCCACATGGGATGATGTGGGAACCTCGCCATCTTCACGATATTTGCTGGTAGGAAGGGCTACAAAGGGGCAATATATTACCATTGGTGAGGAGCGTGTGGAGTATACCAGTTTTTCTACTACTTCAGCAGAAACGGCTGGTCCTGTGTTTATTTTGCCGGTTCTGGCAGAAGAGAGTTATGCAGATAATAAGGGGAAAAATGAGCCCGCAGTTACAGTTGTGCCTACAGTGACACCAACTGCGGCGGTAAGTGCGGAACCGACCCCGACTGTAAGTGCGGAACCGACCCCAATCGTAAGCGTGATACCAACTCCAACCGTAAGTGCAGAACCGACTCCGACCGTAAGCGTAGAACCGACTCCGACTGCAAGTGCGGAACTGACTCCGACCGTAAGCGTGAAACCGACGCCAACCGTAAGTGTGGCTCCGACCCCGACTGCAAGTGCGGAATCGACTCCGACCGTAAGCGTGAAACCGACGCCGATCGTAAGTGCGGAACCGACCCCAACCGCGAGCGTAGCACCGATACCCACTGCAAGCGTCACTCCAATCCCGACTGCAACCCCAGTGCCGACTGCGACACCCGTGCAAACTACCACCACACTTACCTTACGGGTAAAACAAACCTACAAGTCCGGTGGTAAAATAAAGTCAGTCCGCACCACCAATAAGAAAATTGTCAAAGTGGATAAGAAGGGCAAAATCACTGGAAAAAAAGCCGGAAAAGCAACGGTAACCATCACTTATACCAACGGAAGCCGTAGGATTTACCAGGTAAAAGTGCAGAAAGGTATTGTAAAAACAATTGCTGTTTCCGTGAATAAACGGAATATAATCCTTGCCAAAAAAGGAAAAAGCTTTCAGCTGAGAGTCACTCTCACACCAGTCACCAGCCAGCAAAAAGTAACTTATAAAAGTTCCAATTCCAAAGTAGCAGCAGTAAATTCAAAAGGAAAAATAGTTGCGAAAAAGAAAGGAACAGCTACAATTACAGTGAAGTCAGGAAACAAAAAAATTACCTGTAAAGTCAAAGTAAAGAAATAACTCCTAAATACTGTCAGAACCGAAACAAAATAAAGTTTTGGTTTTGACAGTATTTTTTTATTGACAAAGTCCAAAAATGTGATATACTTTGATAATCAAACTATTTTAAATTAAAAATAAGAACTACACAACATACCTGGAGGGTATTATGGTTGGAAAAATAAAGGGAACCGGTTCCTACAGGCCGGTTCAGGTGTGGGACAATGACAAACTGTCCCACATGATGGATACAAGTGATGAGTGGATTCGTGGGCGAACCGGAATCGGTCAGAGACACATTGCAAGCGGTGGAGAGACCGTTGCTTATATGGCAGCTCGTGCGGCTGAGGAAGCTCTTTCAGATGCAGGAATGCGACCGGAAGAGATTGACTTGCTCCTGGTGTCTACCATGTCATCTGAAAGGATTATGCCATGTGCTGCCTGTGAAGTGCAGAAACTGATCGGTGCAGTGAACGCAGCCTGCTTTGATCTGAACGGTGCATGTACAGGATTTCTGTTGGCGTTGAATACAGCCCAGGCCTATCTGGGACAGCAGATTTATCGCAGGGCATTGGTAATTGGTTCTGAAACTCTTTCCCATCTTACAAACTGGAAGGACAGAAGTACCTGCGTATTGTTTGGCGATGGTGCCGGTGCGGTGGTGCTGGAAGCAGAAGAAAATGCAGTCTATACCCAGGCTGTTCATTCTATTGGAAGCAGAGGCGAAGCCCTTACCTGTGTCAGCCGCAATCAGCAGCAATTTATAGAAGAAGACGCAGATATTTCGTCAACTTACATGCAGATGGATGGAAAAGAAGTATTCAAATTTGCAGTTTCCAAAGTTCCGGAAGTGATTATGGAGGTTTTGGAAAAAGCAGGAAAAACAAAAGAAGAAATCCGCTTTTACATGCTTCATCAGGCGAATAAAAGGATCGTTGCTTCTGTGTCAAAACACATGAACGAACCTTTGGAAAAGTATCCGATGAACATAGAAAATTTAGGAAATACATCCTCCGCAAGCATTCCGCTTCTCCTGGATGAGTGGAATAAAAAAGGCAGATTAAATTCAGGAGACTGGATTATCCTTTCAGGATTTGGCGGTGGACTTACCTATGGAGCCAGCCTGCTTCAGTGGTAAAAATGTGTATCAGGGCTTTGAAAAATAAAACTATAGCAGATAAAAAAGACTGCTTTGCTCTGGAAATCAGGTAATTCAGGCTGATAAATACAGGTTGTTAGAGAGCGTTTTGAAAATCATTTCCGCAATCTGCGCGCCCTATTTTACAGTATATTTTGCAGAAAGTCTTTTTCAAACACACTCTGGTCATATAAAGTGAACAGCAACCATGTAAAGCTTTGAATCATAAAAAGTTAAAAATGGATTTGAAAATCTAAAAAACAAAATAAGGAGAACAAAAAATGTTAGAAAAAATCAAAGAAATCGCAGCAGATTCATTAGGAGCAGACGTAAGTACAATGACAGCAGAAACATCTTTCAAAGAAGATCTCGGAGCAGATTCTCTTGATCTTTTTGAGATGGTAATGGCACTGGAGGAAGAGTTTGAGGTAGAGATTCCTACTGAAGATCTTGAGAATATTAAGACCATCGGTGATGTGGAAAGCTATCTTCAGAGTCGCCAGTAATTTGGAAATTTTGTATTCAGGCTTTGACAGTATACATAAATAATAAGCCGGAATGTCAAGAAATATATGTTGTTTACAGGATGATTCCGGCATGTATTTGCCATAGGTGGGCATGGTATAACGGAATTACAGAATGGAGAATTTCATGAAAACAGAAGTTACAGAATTACTTGGAATTGAATACCCGATCATTCAAGGCGGCATGGCCTGGGTGGCAGAATATCATCTGGCAGCAGCTGTTTCAGCAGCTGGTGGGCTGGGGCTGATTGGAGCCGCAAGCGCTCCTGCAGACTGGGTTCGTCAGCAGGTACGGGAGGTGAAAAAACTGACCGATAAACCTTTTGGTGTGAATATTATGCTGATGAGTCCATACGCAGATGAGATTGCACAGGTAATTGTGGAAGAAAAAGTTCCAGTGGTTACAACCGGTGCAGGAAACCCTGAGAAATACATGAAAATGTGGAAAGAAGCAGGAGTAAAGATCATTCCGGTTATTGCTTCTGTGGCTCACGCAAAGAGAATGGAGCGATGCGGAGCGGATGCTGTAGTGGCAGAAGGATGTGAATCCGGTGGTCATATCGGTGAGACAACCACAATGGTTCTGGTGCCTCAGGTCGTAGATGCAGTGAACATTCCGGTTATTGCAGCTGGTGGAATCGCAGACGGAAGAGGGATTGCAGCAGCCTTCATGCTTGGTGCAAAAGCCGTTCAGATGGGAACTCATTTTGTGGCAACCACAGAGTGCTGGGCACATCAGAATTACAAAGATATGATACTGAAAGCAAAGGACATTGATACAAAGGTAACCGGTCGTTCCACCGGTCATCCGGTACGTGCTCTCCGCAATCAGATGACAAAAGAATACTTGAAAAAAGAGGCAGAAGGAGTTCCGTTTGAGGAACTGGAGCAGATGACGCTTGGCAGCCTGCGCCGTGCTGTTGTAGACGGAGATGTGAAAATGGGAAGCGTTATGGCTGGTCAGAGTGCAGGACTTGTGAAGGAGCAGATGAGCTGTCAGGAACTGATCAGAAAGTTGGTAAAAGAGACGGATGCGTTGTTGAAAGGAACTGGAATTTATGAGTAAGATCGCATTTCTTTTCCCTGGACAGGGAGCACAGAAGGCTGGAATGGGACAGGATTTTTATGAAAAGTATCCCTCTGCCAGACAGGTTTTTGACCAGGCAAGTCAATGGCTTTCTCTGGATATGAAAGCTCTTTGCTTTGAAAAAAATGACAGATTAAATCTTACGGAATATACGCAGGCAGCACTGGTAACCACCTGTCTTGCAATGGAAAAAGTGGTGGAGGAGTGTGGGCTTCATCCGGATATAACTGCCGGATTAAGCCTTGGAGAGTACTGTGCCATTGCTGTTTCAGGTGGAATGAGTGTGAAAGATGCCATAGTAACTGTGCGAAAAAGAGGAATCCTTATGGAACACGCAGTGCCGGCAGGAGAAGGCTCTATGGCAGCTGTTATAGGTCTTGATGCAGATAAGATCCAGAACGCAATTGCAGGAACAAAGGCTGAAATTGCCAATTACAACTGCCCTGGACAGATTGTTATCACAGGACCAAAACCTGCTGTAGAAGAAGCTTCTGTGAAGCTGAAAGAAGCCGGTGCAAGACGTGTACTTTCCCTTGCAGTAAGTGGCCCTTTTCATTCCTCTTTGCTTCAAAATGCAGGAAAAGAACTGGAAAAAGAACTGTCAAAAGTAGAGCTTTCCGGTCTGAAGATTCCTTATGTGACCAATGTGACCGCCCAGTATGTGACAGACATCAGCGAGACAAAAAATCTTCTTGCAAGGCAGATTTCTTCCTCTGTTCTCTGGCAGCAGAGTGTGGAAAAGATGATTCAGGAGGGTGTGGATACTTTCGTAGAAATTGGTCCCGGAAAGACTTTGGCTGGTTTTATGAAGAAAATAGCGCCGGAAATGAAGACCTATAATATTCAGAATGTGGAAGATCTTGAACAGATTTCAGATCTTATACACAGTAGAAAATAAGACCAAAAACAGTTAATTAAAATAATACAGGTATTATCAGAAGCAGCCGATACGGAGAAATTCAGAAGTGGTTAACAAAGGAAAAGTTAATGTTTGTCGTGCTGGAAAAATATGATATTCACCTGACTTTACAGGAGTAAAACAAGGAATGAATGCAGAAAAAAAGATTGCAGTTGTAACAGGTGCTTCCCGTGGAATCGGAAGAGCGATTGCTCTTGAGCTTGCTGCTAAGGGAGCATTTGTAGTTATAAATTATAATGGTTCAAAAGAAAAAGCGGAGGCAGTGAAAGCTGAGATTATTGCTGCCGGAGGTGCGGCTGAAACCAGTCAGTGCAACGTATCTGACTTTGATGCCTGCGGTGCTTTTATTAAAGAAACAGTAAAAAAATATGGACAGATAGATATCTTGGTGAATAACGCAGGAATTACAAAAGACGGGCTTCTGATGGCAATGAGTGAGGATGATTTCTGCAGGGTTATAGATACAAATCTTAAAGGAACTTTTAACTGCATTCGTCATGTGGCCAGACAGATGTTGAAGCAGAAAAGCGGACGCATTGTAAATATGGCATCCGTTGTAGGCATCGGCGGAAACCCCGGACAGGCTAATTATGCAGCCTCAAAAGCAGGTGTGATCGGTCTCACAAAGACTGCAGCAAAGGAACTTGCATCAAGAGGAATTACCGTAAATGCCGTTGCTCCTGGCTTTATCAGAACGGACATGACAGATGTACTTTCTGATAAGGTAAAAGAAGAAACCTTGAAGAATATTCCTATGGGAACTTATGGTGAACCGGAGGATGTAGCCAAGGCAGTAGCATTCCTGGCATCACCGGAAGCCAGATATATTACAGGGCAGGTTTTGTGCGTAGATGGAGGAATGTTATGAGTAAAAGACGTGTAGTGGTGACTGGACTTGGAGCAGTAACACCTGTGGGAAATAATGTGCAGGCCTTCTGGGAAAGTGTAAAAACAGGCAAAATAGGAATCGGAGAAATTACCAGATTTGATACTGCAGATTTTAAGGTGAAGCTTGCTGCAGAAGTAAAAAATTTTAATGCAAAAGATTATATGGATTTTAAAGCTGCCAAACGAATGGAGTTGTTTTCCCAGTATGCAGTGGCTGCATCAAAGGAAGCTATGGCAGATGCAGGAATTGAAATGGAAAAAGAAGATCCTTTCCGCATCGGGGTAATTGTGGGTTCTGGCATTGGAAGCCTTCCTGCAATGGAGGCAGCAGATCAGAGACTGATCCAGCGCGGACCATCCAAGGTTGACCCTCTTCTTGTTCCCAAAATGATCAGCAATATGGCCGCTGGAAACGTATCCATTGCGCTTGGTGCAAGGGGAAAATGCACCAACGTAGTGACTGCCTGTGCGTCTGGAACACATTGTATCGGAGATGCATTTCGTGCAATCCAGTATGGCGATGCAGAAGTTATGATCGCAGGGGGAACGGAAGGTGCGATCAGCCCGGTTGGTGTGGCTGGATTTACGAATCTGACCGCTCTTAGCACCAGTCAGGATCCATATCGTGCGTCCATTCCATTCGATAAAGAAAGAGGCGGTTTCGTAATTGGAGAAGGAGCCGGAGTTGTTGTTCTGGAGGAACTTGAGCATGCAAAAGCACGTGGTGCGAAGATCTATGCTGAGGTAGTGGGATATGGCGCAACTGCCGATGCCTACCACATTACGTCTCCGATTGAAGACGGCAGCGGAGCGGCACGTGCTATGATGGATGCCATGAAAGAAGCTGGTATACAGCCAGAAGAAATCGACTACATTAATGCGCACGGAACAGGTACACACCACAACGATCTTTTTGAAACAAGAGCCATTAAAGCAGCCCTTGGAGATGCGGCTAAGAAGGTAAAAATTAATTCTACCAAATCTATGATCGGACATCTTTTAGGAGCCGCCGGAGGTGTGGAAGCTGTTGTCTGTGTGAAGTCCATTGAGGAAGGTTTTATTCATCAGACTGTAGGCACAAAGGAGACAGAAGAAGAGTTGGATCTCGATTATTGTATCGGCGGACCAACACGGCAGGAAGTAAATTATGCTATGAGTAATTCTCTTGGATTTGGTGGACATAACGCAGTACTTTTAATGAAAAAATACAGGTGAAAGCGAGTATTATCAGTTTGCGAAGCCTGTGCCTGTGAAGGTACTGAAAAGATATATTTAAAGTATGAATTGCTGCAGAAATTGCTGTAAATAAGGAGAAAAAATCATGGAATTTGAACAGATATTAAAGTTGGTTGACCATGTATCAGCTTCTCATCTGGAGTCTTTCTGCTATGAAAGTGATGGAGTGAAACTGACTTTAAATAATAAAATTGCACCTGTGATCATACCTGGAACCCTGCAAAATAACATGTTATCTGGTGCTGAAACAGGAGAAAAAGGTTTCGTATATGGAGAAAAATATAGCATTTCAGAACAGGCTCCAGATAGAAAAATAGCGGATAAAGAACTTTCTGCAAGTGAGAAAAAACAGGCTTCAGATACAGTGATTTCCAACGGAGAACCAACAGGAAATACTGTGAAATCTCCTCTGGTAGGAACATTCTATGCAGCTCCATCTGAGGATGCTCCTGCCTTTGTAAAAGTGGGAGATATAGTAAAAAAAGGACAGATTCTTGCTATTGTAGAAGCTATGAAACTGATGAACGATATTGAAAGCGATTTTGATGGAGAAGTTGCAGAAATTCTGGTTGAAAACGGTCAGCCTGTAGAGTATGGACAGCCGTTATTTGTAATCCGTTGATATAGAAAGAAGCTAAATTTTATAATATCCATGTTAAAAGGTCAGAATCCCTTTTGACACGCAGACCATTTTATCAAAAATAGGATAAATACATTTGTTTTTCAATGAAATAGGAGCAGATATGAATCACTTAAATATAAAACAAATTGAGGAAATCCTTCCTCATCGTCACCCGTTCCTTTTGGTTGACTACATCGAAGATTATGAACCGGGAGAATTTGCTGTTGGCTATAAATGTGTCACATTCCGGGAGGATTTTTTTAAAGGACATTTTCCCCAGGAGCCGGTAATGCCAGGCGTTCTGATCGTGGAGGCACTGGCACAGACAGGTGCGGTCGCGATTCTTTCCAAGCCTGAAAACAAAGGCAGGATTGCTTACTTTGGCGGCATTGATAAGTGCCGGTTTAAAGGGAAAGTTCAGCCTGGAGATAAGCTAAAACTGGAAATGAAAGTCATGAAACAGAAAGGGCCTATGGGTGTTGGAGAGGCTGTGGCAACTGTGGATGGAAAGGTTGTAGTGAAAGCGGAACTTACTTTTATGGTGGGCTAGATAGATATATATTACGATACTCGGAAGGGTGAAATTATGATCAGAAAGTTATTAATTGCCAATCGCGGAGAAATTGCCGTAAGGATCATCCGCGCCTGTCGGGAAATGGGAATAGAAGCAGTTGCAGTGTATTCTGAGGCAGACAAAGAAAGCCTGCATACGCAGCTTGCAGACGAAGCCATCTGTATTGGACCGGGACCTTCTGTTAAAAGTTATCTGAATATGGAAAGTATTATCAGTGCCGCCATAGTATCCGGTGCAGATGCAATACATCCTGGATTTGGCTTCTTATCTGAAAATGCCAGATTTGCCCAGATTTGTGAGCAGTGCGGCATCACTTTTGTGGGACCTCCATCACAGGTAATCCAGAATCTGGGAAACAAACAGATTGCCAGAAATACCATGGAAGCAGCAGGAGTTCCAGTAATCCCCGGCACTACAAAAGCTATTCTGGATGTGGAAACAGGAGCAAGAGAGGCCAGTCAGATTGGCTATCCGGTCATCATAAAAGCAGCTCTTGGAGGCGGTGGAAAAGGTATGAGAACTGCCTTCTCTCCGGAGGACTTTGAACTGGCATTTCTTACAGCCCAGAAGGAATCTCAGATCGCATTTGGAGATGGAACCATGTATATCGAGCATTTTGTGGAACATCCCAGACATATTGAATTTCAGATCCTTGCAGACAGTCATGGAAATGTAGTACACCTTGGAGAAAGGGACTGTTCGATTCAGCGAAATCATCAGAAAATGATTGAAGAATCTCCTTCTATGGCAGTGTCAGAAGAGCTGCGGAAAGAGATGGGAATTGCAGCAGTAAAAGCGGCGAAAGCAGCACATTATGTAAATGCCGGAACCATTGAATTTCTCCTTGAAAAGACAGGGAAATTTTATTTTATGGAGATGAATACCCGTATTCAGGTTGAGCATCCTGTGACAGAATGGGTTACCGGTCTGGATCTGGTTAAGGAGCAGTTAAGGATTGCTTCCGGGGAAGCTCTGCCTTTTTCCCAGGAAGATATTCATATTCAGGGACATGCTATAGAATGTCGTATTAATGCCGAAAATCCATGGAAAAATTTTCGCCCGTCACCTGGAACAATCACGGATCTTCATCTTCCCGGAGGCCAGGGAATCCGGGTAGATACAGGAATTTACAATGGTTATCAGATTCCACCGTATTATGATTCCATGCTTGCAAAGCTGATCGTACACGGCAATAACCGTGAGGAAGCAATTGCAAAAATGAAAAGCGCTCTGGGAGAAATGATCATTCAGGGTGTTGATACAAATGTAGACTATCAGTTTGAAATTATGAACGATCCGGACTATCAGAAAGGTGTATTTGATATCGGCTTTCTGGAGAGTCATCAGATCGGAGGAGTGAAGGTAAATGAAGCTTAGATATGCCTTTAAACGTACAATTGCAAACAAATCTGCAGGTGCAGATAAAGAACTGAAACCAGAAGTGCCGGATGGTATGCTGAAGAAATGCAATGCCTGCAAGGCCGCTGTATTTGTAGATGAGGTGAAAAAGAATGCCTATATCTGTCCGCATTGCGGCAATTATTTCCGTGTTCATGCAAGGAGAAGAATCGAAATGCTGGCAGATGAAGGAACCTTTGAAGAGTGGGATAAGGTAATGCCAATAAGTAATCCTTTGTCCTATAAAGGGTACGAAGAGAAGGTAAAAAAGCTTCAGGAAAAGACAAACCTGGACGAAGCAATTGTCACAGGAAAGGCAAAAATAGGCGGAATATCTGTAGTGCTTGGAGTGTGTGACAGCCGTTTTCTCATGGCTAGTATGGGAGAAAATGTGGGAGAAAAAATTGCCAGAGCAGTGGAAAGGGCAACACAGGAACGTTTGCCTGTAGTGCTTTTTGCCTGCTCAGGAGGTGCCAGAATGCAGGAAGGAA
>OFMO01001884.1_pt1 | contig 11752 bp, 10 predicted proteins | sample 1541821 | NCBI WGS metagenome assembly OFMO01 (sample SAMN04209253, study PRJEB22552) | human gut metagenome | biome: gut; material: feces | host: Homo sapiens | place: USA: Oklahoma | reverse complement strand
CCCCTGCGTCCCGAACGCAGTGCTCTACCAAACTGAGCCACAACCCGTTAGCTCGACTATAGTAACAAAGATTTTCGTCGCGTGCTAGAGAAATTTTTATTTCTTTGTCGCGTCGATTTGAACCGTGTTGGGAATAAGCTCAGTCGCGCAGGCCCACCAGCCATTTTGCTGGGCAGCTCCCGCAAGATGGGCTGCTGCAGCGACGGTATCGCAAATGGCAAACGAGCAGGCACCCGAACCGCACACGTCCACGGCAACGGTTCCCTCCTGTGCGCGCAGCCAGTCGAGAACCGCCTGGATCCGCGGCTCCATCTGCGCGGATATGACGCCCAGATTGTTATGAACGAGCGCATATGCCGCCTCGGCATCGCCGGCGCGTAAGACAGAAGCAATCGCATCGGGTTTTTCCGCGGGCACCGGACTCTCATCAAATCGTCGATACGCTTCAACCGTTGAAACGCTCGTCTCGTGCGGTTTGACCAATACGACAGGTGTCGCCAGAAGCACAGGATACTCAGTGGCCAGCACATCTCCCCCGCCGACGTAGAATGCGGGACTCGTGTGCAAAAAGAACGGCACGTCGGCGCCGATACCGCGAGCGATGTCATCGAGCGCGGGGTCGGCGCGGTCGATACCCCACAGCTCGGCCAAGGCAACGATGACCGCAGCGGCATCCGTCGAGGGGCCTCCCAGGCCGGCGCACAGCGGGATACGCTTTTCGATCGTCACGCACACGTTGGCATCGCGACCGTAACGCTCGGCCATAGCGATTGCCGCCCGATAGGCCGTATTTTTTTGCATGGGAAAATCGGATGCCGGAACCGTCTGGACGGTCAACGCCTGCGCCGGCGTGACCGTCACGGTATCGGCTAGACCGACGGCTGCCATCAGGGAATCGACCCTGTGATAGCCGCGGGCGTCGCGCTCGGTATGAACCCCCAGATAGAGGTTAATCTTTGCCGGCGCGGTCAGGATGAGGGACCGATCGGTCACCGTTAGTGCTCCTCGAGCTGGTTGCCGAGCGGGGTAAAGATATGTTCGCCGCTCTCGGGGTCGAACAGTTCGACCTGGCCGGTAAGGACATCGATGTACTGGTAGGACTGACGCGATTTGCGGCCGCGACGCTCGTCAACCTCAACGATAAAGACAGCGGGGTGGACGCTCTTGATGGTGCCCATGCGCTCGATGACGCGGGTACGGCCCATGTTGGCCTTAACCTTGACGCGATCGCCCACCATATCGGTCAGCTTCTCGTGGATGTCGTCGACGTGATTGACTTCCATCTCTTCCATGAATAGGGCCTCCAGAGGGTGCAATTCAAAAAGGGGATAATACCCCTAAGATAGACAAAACTCTAATACTATAGCACCCTGCTGCAGCCATACGCAAGCAGCTAAAAAAGCCCGATCTCAAATTGACTACTTACAGATTGTCTGTGTCCAGAACGATGGTAAACGGACCGTCGTTGACTAGGTCGACCTTCATGTCGGCGCCAAAAATGCCGTGCGCTACATGCTCAACGTCCTGGGCGACGAGCGTCAGAAAGTACTCGTAAAGTTCGTTAGCGACATCGGGCGCGCCGGCGTCCGTAAACGACGGACGGCGGCCGTGGCGGCAGTCGGCAAACAGCGTGAACTGCGACACCACGAGCACCTCGCCGTCGACATCCGCCAGCGCCAAGTTGGTCTTGCCGTTCTCGTTCTCGTTGATACGCAGCCCGCGGAGCTTGCCCCACAGCTTGTCGGCTTCGGCGCGTGTGTCGCCGTGGCCCACGCCCAGCAGCACCAAGTAGCCGCGTCCAATACGGCCCACGCACTCGCCGTCGACTGTCACGCTGGCGTTGAGCACGCGCTGCACCACCGCACGCACGGTCTACTCCTCGCCCGTCAGCTTGGCGGACAGATGCTCGAGCGCATGGAAACGATGGCTGATGGCGTTCTTCTCGTCCGTCGTGAGCTCGGCCATGGTCTTGCCCGGCGTATCGACCGGCAGGAACAGCGGGTCGTAGCCAAAGCCGTGATCGCCGCGGCCCTCGTGCGCGATAACGCCCTCGCAGGCGCCCTCGCCATAGGTGACCAGGCCGTCCGTATCGATAAGCGCGACGACGCTCATAAAGCGCGCGGTACGATCCTCGTCTGCCACGCCTTCCAGGTTAACGAGAAGCTTGGCGTTGTTGGCGGCATCGTCGCCATGCACGCCCGCATAGCGCGCGCTATACACGCCCGGCTCGCCGTCCAGCGCGTCGACGACCAAGCCAGAATCGTCGGCGATGGCCATAAGGCCCGTCTCCTCAACGGCAGCCTGCGCCTTGATGATGGCGTTCTCCAAAAACGTCGTGCCGTTTTCCTCGGGGTCCTCAAAATCGCCCAGCTGACCGAGCGCCACAAAGCGCACCTCGGGCATGACCTTGCCCAAAATGGCCTCGATCTCGGTGAGCTTATGGGCGTTGCCGGTTGCCACGACGATGGTCGCCGCCGGGTCGAGAGTGTCGATGTCAATCTTCTCAAGTGCCATAGCTGGCCTCCTTTGTCTCTATAGCAATGCCGAGTTGAGGACGACGAGGACTTCGGCCTCTCTCCCGTCTCAATCAACGGCAGTCTTATACTTCGACGTTTTCCCAGATAAAACCTGCCAAAATAAACCTGTCCCTTTTTGGCAGGTTAGGCGAGGGCTTGGCGCTGAAGCTCGATGAGCTCGGCGATACCCTTGTCACCCAGGTCGAGTAGGGCGTTGAGACGCTTGCGATCGAAGGGCGCCTGCTCGCCGGTACCCTGGAGTTCGATCATCTCACCGGAATCGGTGGCGACGAGGTTCATGTCGACCTCGGCGTGGCTGTCCTCGGAATAATCCAAGTCGAGCAGGGTGTTGCCGTCGACGACGCCCATGGAAATGGCGGCAACCTGGCCCGTGAGCGGGATGCGCTCGAGTTTTCCCGCCTCGACCCACATGGCAAGGGCGTCGTGCAGCGCCAACCAGGCACCGGTAATGCTCGCCGTACGCGTGCCGCCATCGGCCTGGATCACATCGCAGTCGACGGTAACGGTGTACTCGCCGAGCGCCTTCATGTTGACGACGGTACGCAGGCTGCGGCCGATAAGCCGCTCGATCTCCATGGAGCGGCCCTTGCGGTTGGCATGCTCGCGCTTGCAGCGTTTACCGGTCGAGGCCGGCAGCATCGCATATTCCGCCGTTACCCAGCCGGCCTTGGCGCCCTTGCGCCAACCCGGCACACCCTCCTCGATGGTGGCGGCGCACAGTACGCGCGTGTCGCCGAACTCCGCCAGGCACGAGCCGTGGGCGTGCTTCATGACGCCGCGGGTGAGCTTAACGGGGCGCAGCTCGTTTGCGGCGCGGCCGTTGGCGCGGTTGACCTGCATGTATTCCATGGAACTATCCTTTCGGCAAAAGATGTGGCGAAGCCTCCGGCGACATTGCGAGCCTAACCGAGTTCGTCGATATCGACATGCTCAATGCTTTTAAGCGGCTGGCCAAAGATAAAGCTACCCGCCACCGCAAACTCGGCAATGTTGTCAGACGTGGTGGCAAAGCGATGCTGTGGCTCGGCGGTATCGCCCGCCAGCTGCTCACGGCGCGTGAGGATATCGGTCAGCTCGCGGGTGGTCTCCTCGGCGGAGCTCACCACGCGCACCCCGGGTCCCAGCGCATGGCGGATGGGACCCACCAGCAGCGGGAAGTGCGTACAGCCGAGCACCACGGTATCGATGCCGCGATCGTGCAGCGGCTCGACTGTGGCGCCGACCAGCGCGCGAACGGCTGGCGTATCAAAAATATCCTCGTTCTCGAGCCACTGCTCCTGCAGGTGCGCGCCCGAGGCGAGCTCGTGCTCGACGACCTCGACAAAGCTCGAGGCCGGACAGCCATACACATCGACACCAGCATCCAAATCCTGGATGGCGCGCGTGTAGGCGCCCGAGCGAATGGTGAGGTTGGTGGCGAGCACGCCCACGCGGCGCGTACGCGTGCTGTTGATGGCGGCGCGTGCGCCCGGGGCGATCACGCCGATCACGGGAACGTCGAGCACTTGCTGAGCCAGACGCAAGGCCGCGGCGGTCGCCGTGTTGCAGGCGATGACCATGATCTTAACGTCGTGCCTCGATAGCCAGCGGCCCGCCTGCAGCGCAAACGAGCGAACCTCGTCCTCGGTGCGGGTGCCATAAGGGCAGCGTTTAGTGTCACCGAAATAGTAGACGGACTCGTGCGGAAGCGCCGTTGCGATCGCGCGCGCGACCGTTAAGCCGCCCAGGCCCGAGTCGAACACGCCGATCGGACGCGTGTCCCCGGCCAGATTATCGATATCGGACATTACCTCACCAGATTCTCTCTCGAAAAATGCGACCACTCGTGATGCGTCGCGCTACGAACGGGCTGCGACCAGCAGCTCGGCCGTTGCCACCCAACCGTCGACAATCTTGCCGCGCGTAATATAGGCATTGTCGCAGGCGTCCAAGAACTCCGGGGCACCGGCGCTCGTCAGACCGTTCTCGACCAGGCAGAACATGCCAACATGGTCGGCCATGTAGAAGTCGGACTCGGAGTCGCCGAGCGCAAGCGTCTCCTCGAGCTCGATCCCCAGGTGCTCGCAGAAGCGCGCAATGGCAACGCCTTTGTTGAGACCCGCCGGATTGATGTTGAAGGCGCGGCCGTCCTCGACGCGATTAAGCTCGAGCGTCGTCGGCTTGGACAGGTGAGTCAGATGGCCGTTGCAAGCCCAGACCAGACCGCAGCCGGCCTCGTCCAGGATGGCCTGGACCTCATCGTCGGGCACATCGCCGCGCATGCCGACGGTGACCTCACGGTACTTGTAGCCGGTCGACATGTCGTTGTGGTATTCGATCTTGTGCGGCCAGCGGGCAAGGATCTTCTCGCACACGCCGGTCTGCTCGATCATCTGGTGCGGCGTGAGACCGCAGGCGGGGTCGTAGGGCATGTCGCCCGTCAGGTACTCCCAGTCGTTGGCCTTGAGGTCGTACATGACCAGGCCGCCCATCTCGCCGATGTAGGAGTTGAGGCCGAGCACGCGGGCGTCCTCATGGATCATGGTGCGATTGCGACCCGAGGTGGGGACCACCTGGATGCCGGCACGGGCGAGCGCGACAACCGCCTCGACGAGCTTGGTCGAGGGATTGCCGTCGTTATCGCGCAGTACACACGAGCCGGGGGCGAGCATCGTGGCGTCCAGATCGGTAAAGACATACTTGACCTTGGCAAGACGCTCGCGCACCTCGCCCGAAAGCTCGGCAACGGTCGGCAGGATGTTGTGGGACATGGTCACTCCGTTTACATAGAAGGGGCTGGTCTAGGCGTCGTACGCCGCAAGGGTGCGCTTGAGAATCGAACCGTCGCGCTCACAAGGCTCGGGTCCGTTCTTGCGCAGCATACACTCTTCCTCGCCCTTACCGGTCACGATGACCACGGCAGGACGGACGGTTTCGCGCACGGCAGTCTCGATAGCGGCAACGCGATCAGTCACGATTTGCCAGTTATCATTTCCCTGCGCTTGAACGTTGCGCGCGATCTCGGCGCAGATGTCCTCGACATCCTCGGGGCCGGGGTCATCCTCGGTAATCACGATTCGGTCGGCATACTTGCCAGCGGCGATGCCCATCGTGGTGCGTCGATCGACACCCTTACCGCCCGTAGCGCCAAATACAACCGCCAGCTCGCGCTCGGGATAGTTCTCGCGCAAGTCGCGCAGGAGTGTCTCGAGGCTCATGCCGTTATGTGCAAAATCGACGATGCCCAGGATTTTGCCCGATACGGACGGATAGAGCTCCATACGACCGGGAACGAAGACGCCCTCAAAGCCATGGACGATACCCTCTTCGGAAATGCCCAGGGCCTCGGCGCAGGCAATAGCGGCAAGCGCGTTGGACACATTGAACTTAACCGGCGTGGGAATCACAATGTCACGCGTAAAACGGGGCGTGCGCACCGTTGCCACCACGCCGCAGTCGCCATTGCGAATCGCCAGCGCAAGCACGTCGGCACGCTCGTCGGTCAGGGAGAACGTCACCGTACGTTCGCAACGAGATGCCGCCTCGAGCGCGCGATCGACCTTATCCATATCGAGATTGACCACGGCAAAACGGCTCTGCAAGAAGATTTTGAGCTTGCTGGCAAAGTAATCCTCGAGCGTCGGATGCTCAATCGGCGAAATGTGATCCTCGCCGATATTGGTAAAGGCGCCGACTTCAAAGTCAATCTTGCCCGTACGCTCGTATTTGAGGCCCTGACTCGATGCCTCCATAACCAGCCACGGGGCACCCGCCTCCGCAGCATGTGCGATGCGAGACTGCAGCAGGAAGGATTCGGGGGTCGTCAGCTTGGAAGGGCCCGTCTCGATGCCGTCGTCGAACTCAATGCCCGTATTAAAAGCGGGTCGATGACAGCCCGTAAGCTTGGCCTCGTTGGCGAGGATGCCGCGCAGATAAAAGCTGCAGGTCGACTTGCCCTTGGTGCCTGTAAAGGCGCAGACCTTCACCTTACCCGACGGGTGCCCATAAAAGGCATCTGCCACCACGGCGAGCGTGCGACGAATATCGCTCACAATCACCGCGGGAAGATCAACATCGTAATCGACCTCGGAAACGTAGGCCACGGCGCCATCGGCGATTGCCGAAAGCAGGTACTCGCGCTTAAACGCACGGCCTTTGCAGACAAACAACGTGCCCGGACGCACCTGGCGCGAGTCATCAGTCGCAAACTCAATGCGCTGGTCGCACGAAGCGCTCGGTCTGGAAACAACAAGGTCATCTTCCTCGAGCAACTCTATATAGCGCATCAGAGTTAGCTTCTCTTGTGTCGGACTCGACATACAAAGACCTCTCTCGCTAAATTCAGCCTTAAAGGGCAGAAGACGTCCCGCGGCAGAAACGATGAAACATTCTGTATTATCAACCATCCTAATATGCCACCTGACCTTGCGCGCACTGCAGCCTTCTAAAAAATTGCATGGACTGTGCTGTGGGCCAATAAATGACAACAGTGTCCACCCCGTGTAAAAACAAGGAAATCTGGGTGCTATTCTTTATCCAAATGTCTTGATGCGCCTCATTGACCCACAATGCCGACTCATCATGCCCAAGCAAAGGATTCCAGATGAAACGACACTTCGAACGTCGCCACCGCTCGGCACATGTCCAGTTGACCCGGCGCATCGTCTGCGCCTTCGCGACGATCGTTGTGGCCCTTGCCACCATCATCGGCGCGAGCGGCTGTTCGTCCTCCCAGAACGCCTCGAGCACCTACACACTCGTCGAGAATGGCAAGCTCACCGTCGCAAGTGACTTGGCCACGCCCCCGTTTGAATACGTCAACGATTCCGGCGAAGACCAGGGCTTTACCTATGAACTCATGGGCATGATCGCAGACGAACTCGGTCTGGAGCTCAACTACTTGCCGGCGCAAAAGTTCGACGGCATTATCCCCATGGTCAAGCAGGGTGTAAAGACCGATGTCGGCGCATGTAACATCACGATTACCGACGAGCGCAAGGAAGAGGTCGACTTCACCGATCCCTATATCGACTCCAACCAGGGCGTCGCAGTTGCAAAGAACACTGGATACGACACGGTCGATAGCCTCAACGCACCGGGCGTCAAAATTGCCGTGCAGTCGGGTACCACGTCCGAGGAGTGGGCAATCGAAAACCTGCCGCAGGCAACCACCGTCAACTTTGACGACTGGACGGCAGCCTTCACCGCCGTCATGAGTGGTCAGTGCCAGGCGGTCGTATGCGATCTGCCCGTTGAGCAGTGGATGGTTTCGAACTCCTTTACCGGTATGGAGATCATCAAAGAGGTTCCGACGGGCGAGCAGTTTGGCATTGCCGTCTCTAAAGACAACCCCGAGCTGACACAGGCCATCAACGATGCCCTCGCCAAGATCAAGAGCTCCGGCGCCTATGACAAACTGTACGAGAAGTGGTTTGGCATGGCACCCACGAGCGGGTCCGATAACGAGGATGCCTCGAGCTCAGACGACGCGACGGGCACTTCACTCGCCGTCACCTCGACGACCGCCAAGTCAAACGAAGACGGCGGCAACGGTGTGCTCGGCGGCATCGCAACCCGCCTGACCTGGGAAGCGACAACGGGTAACGACGAGGGCGACGTTTCGCAAATTGAGCTTGAGTTGCCCGAGGGCGGGTCATTTGAAAGCACCGATGTTAAGGTCACGCTGCTCGACGGGCTGAACCAGACGGGTGTCAAGGCATCGTGCTCGCTGGACGGCTCAAAGCTCGTCATTAAGTTCGCCGATCCCGTCGCCGCCGGCTCACAGATTCGCGTTGTCGTCCCCGACGTCGTATTCCCGAGCAACGCGGGTGCCTATGCCGTCACCGGCAGCTATGTCGCCGACGGCGACAAGCGAGATCTTCCCGAGAGCCCCACCATCAGCGTCTCGGAGAGCACCATGGTGCAAGAAATCGTCGCCTGGCTCGATGCCCAGCCTTGGGTTGCCGCATGGAACTCCAACCCGTTTTTGGGCATGTTCTGCAAGCCGCAGATTATCGTCACCTCAATCGCCTCGCTCTTTAGGGGCTGGGGCATAGCACTTGCCGTGACCGCTATCGGTTTTCCGCTCGCCATCCCCATCGGCTTGCTGTTTGCCTTTATGAAAATCAGTCATAGTCGTATGCTGCGCGGCATCGCCGTGACATACATCAACGTCCTGCGTGGAACCCCGCTCTTCCTGCAGATCTACATTGCGTTCTTTGGGTTCCCTATGATCGGTCTCAACGTGCCCAATCTGCCGCTCGGCGTCGGCGTGCTCGCCATCAACTGCTCGGCCTATCTTGCCGAGATTTTCCGTGCCGGTATCGAGAGCGTACCGCATGGTCAAGCGGAAGCTGCCTACTCGCTTGGCATGACTTGGTCCCAAGTTATGTCGCGCATCGTGATCCCGCAGGCCGTACGTTGCGTTATACCGACTATGACCAGCGAGTTCGTTATGCTGTACAAGGACACGTCACTGCTTTCGAGCGTTGGCGTCATGGAGCTCATGCTGTTCTCCAAAAACCTCACGGCCACCACGGGCAACATTACGCCCTACATTTGCGCCGCACTTTACTATCTGGTCGTGACGATTCCGCTCATCCACATCGTCACCAAGGTGGAGCACCGTCTCGCCAAGCGCAGCAAGCGCTAACCGCTCGTACATAGCGTTCGCAACCACGGCCCGCCGCTTCGTCTGAAGATCGGGCCGTGGTTTTTTCGGTTCGCTCGGTGCTTATGCCCTATCACGAAACAAAAGATTGGCATGATAGTAAAGATTATTTGACATCAGCTGCTGCAATCCTTGCGGCAGTACACCTGAGCCGTCAGCAGAAAGGATCTTGCATGTGCGGTTTTGTCGGTTTTACCGGTACAGATGAACAGAGTGAGCTGGTTCTCACGGCCATGATGAATCGCATCATCCACCGTGGTCCCGATATGGGCGGCCAGCATATCGTCGACAACGTTGCCCTTGGTTTTCGTCGTCTTTCGATTCTCGATCTTTCCGAAGCTGGAGCCCAGCCCATGTCGAGCGACGACGGCAAGGTCACGATTGTCTTCAACGGAGAGATCTACAACTTCCAGGAGCTTCGCGCCGAGCTGGAGGCGGCCGGCTACGCCTTCCACTGCAACGCTGATACCGAGGTCCTGGTACACGGTTACGAGGAGTGGGGCGAGGACCTGGTCAACCGTCTGCGCGGCATGTACGCGTTCGTGATTCACGACCAGAACAAGAACAAACTCTTTGGTGCTCGTGACATCTTTGGTATCAAGCCGTTCTATTACTACCAGGCATCCGATGGCTCGCTGCTGTTTGGCTCCGAGATCAAGAGCTTCCTGGACCATCCCAAGTTTGAGAAGGCTGTCAACCACGACGCGCTGCGCCCCTACCTGACGCTGCAATTCCCCGCCACGGAGGAGACCTTCTTTAAGGGCGTGTTCAAGCTTGCCCCGGCGCATTGCTTTACGTATGACCTGACGACCAACACCATGGACATCAAGCGTTACTGGAGCTGCGACTTCACCGACGACAACTCCAAGACCTTCGAGGAGTACGTGGACGAGTGCGACAAGGTCGTGCACGAAAGCGTCGCTGCGCACCGAATCGCCGATGTTAAGGTTGGTTCGTTCCTCTCCGGCGGTGTCGATTCCAGCTACATCGCTGCCTGTCTCATGCCCGACACCACGTATTCTGTCGGCTTCGATTACAAGAACTTCAACGAAACCAACTACGCCGCCGAGCTTTCCGACAAGCTGGGCATCAAGAACGTGCGCAAGATGATTACCGCCGACGAGTTCTTTGATGCACTGCCCGATATCCAGTACCACATGGACGAGCCGCAATCGAACCTGTCCAGCGTGCCGCTGTACTATCTGGCGCAGATGGCTTCCAAGGAGGTCACCGTCGTCCTTTCGGGCGAGGGTGCCGACGAGCTGTTTGCCGGCTATGAGTGGTACGAGGACACCCCCGAGATGCGCACTTTTAAGAAGCGCGTGCCGCTCGGCATACGTCGCGCCCTGGGCTCACTCGTTCAGCATCTCCCCTACTTTAAGGGTCACAACTTCCTGACGAAATGCGCCGAGGTTCCCGAGCGCTGGTATGTGGGTCAGGCAAAGGTGTTCGATCCCTCCGAAGTCGACGAGGTGCTCAAGCCCGCTTATGACACCGGCAAGAACGCCGCCGAGATGTGCGCCGAGTACTACAAGCAGGTTCCCAACTGCTGCGAGCTTTCCAAGAAACAGTATCTGGATATGAACATGTGGCTACCGGGCGACATTCTGCTCAAGGCCGACAAGATGTGCATGGCGCATTCTCTGGAGCTTCGCGTCCCGTTTCTGGACAAGAAGGTCATGGAGTTTGCCGAGCACATTCCCGCCAACTACCGTGTTAACGAAGAAGGCTGCAAGCTCGTTCTGCGTCACGCTGCCAACCGCACGCTGCCCGACGAGTGGGCAACGCGCAAGAAGGTGGGCTTCCCCGTACCGGTCAAGTTCTGGCTGCGCGAGCAAAAGTACTACGACTACGTAAAGGAATACTTCACCGCACCGTGGGCTGCTGATTTCTTTGACACCGATGCGCTCATGAAACTGCTCGACGATCACTTTGAGGGTCGCGCGCTCAACCAGCGCAAGATCTATACCACGCTGACGTTCCTCATCTGGTACAAGCGTTTCTTTATCGACGAGAACAAGGGCACCGAAGTCGCCGCTTAGATTTCGTTATGAATTAGCGGTGAACAGCACGGGGTTTCCGCTATACTCAGTCCCTGCGGGCGATTGGCGCAACGGTTAGCGCAGGTGCTTTACACGCACAAGGCTGGGGGTTCGAATCCCTCATCGCCCACCATTGAATTGTTAGGCCTCCAGCGATGGAGGCCTTTCTTTTTTGGGCCCGGTGCATGGGATTCGAACCCGCAAGGGTGCGGAGCTGAGGAAACGCGAAGCGTTTTCCAGCGCAGCACGCGAGGAGCGAAGCGACGAAGCGGGGCTCGGGCGGCGAAATGGACCCTTGGCGAATACCCGTGTGCAAAAAATGCCAAATATGAGTACTGCTACCTTTTTAGTAGCAGCGTTTTCGAAGTCATAAAAGGCAAATCCGGCATTAGAACGACGATCGATAGTCCAGTTAAGCCAATTTGCCAACTACAAAACTGGACATATGTGGCCCAACTCATCTAAAAGTGCCTAATTTATATGTTACGAAGTTAGTGCCCGTACTCATATTTGCCACTTTTTGC
>OFMO01001870.1_pt1 | contig 11818 bp, 6 predicted proteins | sample 1541821 | NCBI WGS metagenome assembly OFMO01 (sample SAMN04209253, study PRJEB22552) | human gut metagenome | biome: gut; material: feces | host: Homo sapiens | place: USA: Oklahoma | reverse complement strand
GACGGTTGATTAGCCGGTATACGAAAAACGTGGTGCTGTCCTACGATGCGGACAATGCCGGAATAAACGCGGCGATGCGGGGAATCGATATCATCCGCAAAGCGGAATGCGATGTCCGAATTCTGCAGATCAACGATGGCAAGGATCCGGATGAGTTTGTCCGAAAGAATGGGAAGGAAGCGTTTCTGGAACTGATTCGAAATGCGGTTCCCGCAACGGATTTCCGGCTTTCCGTCTTGAGACGGGGATTCGATTTCAAATCGGACAACCAGGTGCTGGAATACATCCGACGCTGCGTTCCGGTGCTGGAACAGCTGAGCCCGGTGGAGCAAGATATCTACATTCGAAAGCTTTCCGAGGAGTTCGGGATTTCCGAGTATGCGATTGCCGGCGAAATTCGGGCGGACAGCGGAAAACAGGCCGCCCGGGTACCGCAGTACCGCAACCGGCGAGAGCGCAGTCAAGGAAGCAGTACCGAAATACGGATGGACTGTACCTTTCTGGTATTGGCCATGGCGAATCGGTATTATGTAAAAAGAATGGAAGCGGACGGCATACGCTTCCGCACCGCAGTGGGAAGTCGGATTTTCCAAGCGGTGAAGAATCTGGCCGGGGAAGAGTACCCACCGGGAGTGATGGGCGTGGATGTGCAGAGAGTGTACAACGCCTTGGATCCGGAGGATGAAGTGCTTCTCCGAAATGCAGTCAAGAACATTCGGCTTGGGCCGGATGATGAAATATTTTATAACGAATGTCTGGCATCTTATCAGATGATTTACTTTCGGGAGCGAAGGGCCGAACTTCAGAACGAGCTGGCGACGGCTCAGAAGATGGGTAATGAAGAAGATATGACCCGAATAGCGAAGGAACTGATGGAGCTGGATGCACAAATGCAGAGCAGAAAGATGAGGGGTAATTAATGGCAAAAGTATCCGCACGCACAATTGAAGAACATGTGAATTCAATGATTACTCAGGGAAAGAAGAACGGAAACGTGCTTTCTCTTACTGAAGTGGGGGACTACCTTTCGAAATTAAACATCAGCAAGGAGGAAATCGATGAAATCTACGATCGGGTAGAAAAGAATGGGATTTCTCTGGTGGATTCCCGGGAGCCGAATTCCGAAGAGCTGGCAGACGAAGAAGGCGATGATGACGGCGTCGTTCTTACCAAAACCGGTGAAATCGACGTAGAAGCCACCGTTCCGAAAACCCTTCCGACGGACGATCCGGTTCGTATGTATTTGAAGGAAATCGGAAAGGTATCCCTGTTGACGGCAGATGAAGAGCGGGAATTGGCGATTCGTATGGAGCAGGGCGATGAAGAAGCGAAGAAAAAGCTTTGTGAAAGCAACCTGCGTCTGGTAGTCAGCATCGCAAAGAGATATCTGAATCGTGGACTGTCGTTCCTGGATCTGATTCAGGAAGGAAACTTGGGTCTGATTAAGGCGGTCGACAAGTTCGATTACACAAAGGGATATAAATTCTCCACCTATGCAACCTGGTGGATTCGTCAGGCCATCACCCGTTCCATTGCGGATCAGGCGAGAACCATCCGTATTCCGGTGCACATGGTAGAGACCATCAACAAGCTGATTCGAATTTCCCGTCAGCTGCTTCAGGAATACGGCCGCGAACCGACTTCGGAAGAAATTGCAAAGGAAATGGGAATCACTGTAGAGAAGGTTCGGGAGATCAAGAAGATTTCTCAGGATCCGGTATCCCTGGAGACACCAATCGGCGAAGAGGAGGACAGCCATCTGGGTGACTTTATTCCGGATGATGATGTACCGGCTCCGGTGGATGCGGCGGCATATTCCATGCTGAAGGAACAGCTGATGGAAGTGCTGGACACCCTTTCCGATCGTGAAAAGAAGGTGTTGATGCTTCGTTTCGGACTGGAAGACGGCAGACCTCGGACTCTGGAGGAAGTCGGAAAAGAATTCAACGTTACCCGAGAGAGAATTCGTCAGATTGAGGCGAAGGCGCTCCGCAAGCTGAGACATCCGAGCCGCAGCAAGAAGCTGAAGGATTATCTGGAGTAAGCGATGCGAATCAGTAAAAGACTTGAGGCACTGTATGAGGCAGTGAATCCGGGAGAGTCGGCAGCAGATATCGGGACGGACCACGGTTACGTCCCGATTCTTTTGCTTCAAAACGGCATCTCGGAAAAGGTGATTTTGAGCGATATCAGTACCGGCTCTCTGGCAAAGGCAGAGGAGAATTTCCGGCAGATGGGAATTGAGATTCCGGAGACGTGCTTCCGTATCGGGGACGGTCTTTCCTCCATCGAGCCCGGAGAAGTGGATGCGGTGATTATCGGCGGCCTGGGCGGACGAACCATCCGTCAGATTTTGGCGGACGACCCGGAAAAAACGGCGACTTATCGCAAATTGATTTTACAACCCCGAAACAACAGCGGCGAATTGCGACACTATTTGTATCAGCAGGGCTATGATATCCGGCGGGAGATTCTGGCGCCGGAGGGGAAATTCGTGTGCGAGGTCATCGTAGCGGTAAAAACAACCGAGGAGAAGAGAACGCCGCCGTACGATGCGCAGGACATTCGATGGAAGTATCCGGAGAGTATGATTTCCTGCGATCCGGAGCTGCTGGGGCAGCGCATCGGCTGGCTGTCGGGGCGGCTTTTGGAGCAGGTGGAGAGCCTGCGGAAGAGCAAGGATGTTCCGCAGGAGCGAATTCGGAAACTGCTGGAGCAGCGGGACTACATATTGGAATTAGAGAAAAGAAACAAGCAATATCACGAGGAACATTATGGAGAGAAAACTCAGTGCAATTAATATCGCAATGATGTATCTGGGGGCGATTCTGGGCGCAGGATTTGCCTCCGGGCGGGAGTGCTGGCAGTTTTTTGGAGTGTTCGGGAGAAAGGGGTATTTCGGTGCTGTTTTTACCACGGTGGTTTTCGTGGTACTGGCTCTGATGCTCACTTACATTGCGCGAAGCAAAAATACCATGGACCTGGGAAAGCTGATTTCGCCTTTTGATAATTATGCGTTGGAATCGGCCATCGGATACATTCTTGCGGGAATCTATTATACGTTAATCATATCCATGAGCGCGGCAGGGGGGTCGCTCCTGCATCAGGAGCTGGGAATCGACCGGCGAATCGGCGGAATTCTATTGGTAGTGCTGGTGTTGCTGACGGTGTTCGGCGATTTTGAGCGGCTGACCCGGGCCTTCGGGTTGCTGGTACCCGGCGTGTTCGTCATCGGCATCGTAACAATCTGCACGATTATCCTGTCGGGAAAATTTCATCAGAGCGGCGCTGTATCCGGGTTTCCGGCCAGCGAGATGGCACCGTATTGGTGGATTTCCGGAATTGTTTTTGCGGCGTACAACAGCTTGGGATTTATTACCATGGCGGGAGGCTGTGCGCTTCAGGCAAAGGATTCCAAAACCGCTTATCGAGGGGCTTTTCTGGGCTCCTTTCTGCCGGGGCTGATGACGGTCTTGCTGTTGGTGGCCCTTCGAAAGGATATGGCCTTTTCCGCCACGCTGGATCTTCCCATGCTGGGATATTCGCTGCGGATTTCCAAGGTGCTGAATATTCTGTATGCCCTGATTCTCTACGGGTCCATCTATTCCACCGCGGCGGGAACCTTCTACGGCTTCAGCACGAAGCTTCCCCGCAATCGATTCAAGAAACCGATTATGGTGGCGGCCGCTTTTGCGGGATTCGGCATCGGATTGTCCGGATTTAAAACGCTGGTGGCATACCTGTATCCGCCGCAGGGATACATCGGTATCATTTTCATTGGAATGATTGTTATGAACTTTTTTAAAGAAAAAAGTAAATCTTCACAGAAACTTCATGTTTAAAAGCAGAAAAAATGTAAAAATATAACAATGCATGGGTAAACCTGACGATCGCGCACTTCGGTGTGAGGAAAGTCCGGGCTCCGCAGGGCAAGGATGCCGGATAACGTCCGGCGTAGGTAACTATAGGGAAAGTGCAACAGAAACATTCCGCCGAAACGGGTAATGCCGTGGTAAGGTTGAAATGGTGAGGTAAGAGCTCACCGGCGTTCTGGAGACAGGACGGCCGTGTAAACCCCATCCGGAGCAAGACTAAGAACGGGTCGTAGAGTGCAGTTGCCCGCTGCCGCCCTAAGGTAAGTCGCTGGATGCTGCAAGCAATTGCAGTACAAGATGGATGATCGTCTAATACAGAACCCGGCTTACGGTTTGCCCATGTATGTTTTTTTCTGTAAGATAGGAGGAGGGGCACGATGCAGAAATGCATCGTTCTTATTTTTAAGTATGAGACTAGGAATTGATGTAGGTTCAACAACGGTAAAACTGTTGATTCTCGATGAGAACAACAAGATTATGTATTCTCGATACGAACGGCACATGTCCAACGTGTTCGAGAAAGTGGGGGAATTGCTGCAGCAGCTTCTGGATGAAAAGGGCGATATGGAAGTGGAGGCGGTGATTACCGGCTCCGGCGGATTGTCGCTGGCAAAGCTGTTCGGCATTCGCTTTGAACAGGAAGTAATCGCCTGCAGTGAAGCGGTGCAGACCCTGATTCCGGAGACGGATGTGGCCATCGAATTGGGCGGCGAAGATGCAAAGATTACATTCTACGGATCTACCGTAGAGCAGAGAATGAACGGAACCTGTGCCGGCGGCACGGGTGCTTTTATTGACCAAATGGCGGTGCTTCTGAACACGGATGCATCAGGATTGAACGAGGCGGCGAAGGATTACGAAACCATCTATCCGATTGCCTCCCGCTGCGGTGTTTTCGCCAAGACGGACATTCAGCCGCTGATTAACGATGGCGCCAAAACCGCAGATATTGCGGCGTCCATCTTCCAGGCGGTGGTGAATCAGATGATCAGCGGCTTGGCCTGCGGTCATCCGATTAAGGGCAACGTGGCGTTCCTGGGCGGCCCGCTGCAGTTCCTTTCGGAGCTGCGGAAGCGCTTCGTGGAAACACTGAATCTCACGGAAGACGAGGTGATTTTCCCGGAAAACGCCAACTACTTCGTGGCTATCGGCGCGGCCTTGCTGGCGAAGGAAAAGGATCGGGTCACCTTATCCGATTTGATTTACAAGATTGAGCATGCGGATGCCACGCAGATGAACGGAACAAAACGGCTGGAACCTCTTTTCCGGAATGAAGAAGAGTACCGGGAGTTTCAGGCACGCCATGCGAAAGCCAAGGTAAAAAGAGGTGATATTCAGGCGGCAGAGGGTCCGGTGTTCCTGGGCATCGATGCCGGTTCGACAACTACCAAGGCGGCGGTCATCAATCGGGACAAGGAATTGATTTTCGAACACTACCAGAATAACGAGGGAGACCCGCTGGCAGTGGTTCGGAATATTTTGCTGGAAATGTACCGGGCACTCCCGGAAAAAGCATATATCGGCCGGGCGGTGGTTACCGGCTACGGAGAAGGTCTGATTCGGGCGGCATATAAAATCGATGCCGGTGAAATCGAGACTATGGCGCACTACAAAGGCGCGGAACAGTTCCTGCCGGGAGTTACGTTTATTCTGGATATCGGCGGCCAGGACATGAAGTGCATGAAAATCAAGGATGGCGCCATCAGCAATATCATGCTGAACGAGGCGTGCTCCGCCGGCTGCGGCTCGTTTATCGAGACCTATGCCAAGTCCGTGGACCTTCAGGTACCGGAATTTGCCCGCTGTGCACTGATGGCAGAAAACCCGGTAGACCTGGGTACGCGCTGTACTGTTTTTATGAACTCCAAAGTTAAGCAGGCCCAGAAAGAGGGAGCTACCATCGCGGATATTTCCGCCGGCCTGTCCCTCTCCGTCATCAAAAACGCGCTGTACAAGGTTATCAAACTTCGGAACCCAAAGGAGACCGGGGACAAAGTGGTAGTGCAGGGCGGCACCTTTATGAACGAGGCGGTGCTTCGAAGCATCGAGCTGATTCTGGGGAAGAACGTGGTTCGGTCGGATATCGCGGGGCTGATGGGTGCCTTCGGTGCGGCGATCATCGCGTGCGACAACTACACGGAAGGTGAACACTCCACGGTTCTGACGCCGGATCAAATCGATTCCTTTGAGGTAAAAACAAGCAACGGCCGATGCGGGGGCTGCGGCAACAACTGCATTCTCACGATTTCTCGTTTTTCCGACGGCAGCCGATATATTACCGGTAACCGCTGTGAGCGGGGTGCGGGATTGGCGAGTGCCAAGAACGATATTCCGAACCTGTACAAGACGAAGCTGGAGTTGCTCTTCGACCGTCCGGCAGCGGAACCGGATCGGGCGCCGAAGGGCGTGATTGGAATTCCGCGTGTGCTGAACATGTATGAAGACTATCCGTTCTGGCATGCGTTCTTTACCGAGCTGGGATTCCGGGTAATTCTGAGCCCGCCGAGCAACAAGGAAATGTACGAGAAGGGAATGGACACCATCTCCTCGGATACGGCGTGCTACCCGGCGAAGCTGGTGCATGGACATATCAAATGGCTGGTAGAAAACGACATCAAACGGATTTTCTATCCGTGCATCAATTACGAGGTAAAAGAAGATTCCACTGCTCCGAACCATTACAACTGCCCGATTGTGGCCACCTATCCGGAGGTTATCGACAAAAACATGGCAGAGTACTTCTGTGAAAACGGGGTGGAATTCTATCATCCGTTTGTTCCGTACGATAACGATCGGCGCTTCGTAACGGAGATGACCAAATTTTTCTCCGGAAAACGGGATATTGACCGGAAGGGCATGGAAAACGTGGCGAAGCACTATAAGCTGGATGACACCAGGATCTATAAGCTCTTTGCCATGAACTTCTCCAGAAGCGAGATTTCTCAGGCGATGCATGCCGGCCGGGAAGCATACCGGGAATTCAAGAAAAATGTTCAACTAGAAGGTCGAAAGGCATTGAAATATATGGAGGAGCACGAGCTCCACGGCATCGTGCTGACAGGAAGACCGTATCACCTGGATCCGGAGGTCAATCACGGCATCGATAATGTCATCAATCAGCAGGGTATGGTGGTGCTGACCGAGGATTCCGTCAGCGGCATGGCAGAATTTCCGAGACCGATTCGGATACTGGACCAGTGGGTGTACCACTCCCGCCTGTACAAGGCGGCGGTCTTTGCCGGGCAGCGGGACAATCTGGATGTGGTGCAGCTGAACTCTTTCGGATGCGGTCTGGATGCGGTAACCACCGATGAGGTGGATGAACTGTTGGGGCAGAACAACAAGCTGTACACGGTTTTGAAAATCGATGAAGGATCCAACCTGGGTTCCGCGAAGATTCGAATCCGCTCTCTGAAAGCGGCGTTAGAAGAGAGAAAGAAAACCGGCGTGCACACCCGCAAGGTGGCTTTGCCGTATCAGCGGAAACTCTTTACGAAAGAGATGAAGGACGAAGGGTATACACTCTTGGTACCGCAGATGTCGCCGATTCACTTCCAATACTTCGAGGCAATTCTGAAGCGGTCCGGATACAATGCGGTGCTCTTGCCGCGGGTTACCCAGAACGCGGAGGAAGAAGGACTTCGGTACATCAACAATGATGCGTGCTACCCGACCATAGTGACATTGGGGCAGATTATTTCTGCGCTGAAATCCGGAAAGTACGATTTGGATAAGGTGGGCGTATTCATGTCCCAGACCGGAGGCGGATGCCGTGCCAGCAACTACGTAGCACTCCTTCGGAAAGCTTTGAAGGATCTGGGAATGGAACAGGTTCCGGTCATTTCCTTTAATATGGTGGGACTGGAGAAGAATCCGGGATTCAAGATTACTCCAAAGATGGGCATCATGCTGGTATATGCCGTTTCTTACGGAGATTTGATGATGAAGTGCCTGTACCGCACTCGCCCGTACGAAAAAGTGCCGGGAAGTGCGGAAGCGCTGATGGCATCCTGGTTCGATCGGATTATTGCAAACACGGAGAATATGAAACTGAGCGAATTCAAACGCAATATCGCACAGATCGTAAAGGAATTCGATGAGCTGCCAATTCACGAAGATTTGAAGAAACCTCGGGTGGGCATCGTCGGAGAAATTCTGGTTAAATATCATCCGAATGCCAACAACAACCTGGTGGAGCTGATTGAATCCGAAGGCGGCGAAGCGGTTGTCCCGAGCTTTATCGATTTCTTCGAATACGGTTTCGTGAACAAAATTTTTAATCACAAACATCTCTCCGGAAGCCGCAAGGAAATGGTTGTGAATAAAATACTGCTGAAGGCCATTGAGTTCTATCGGGACAACGTTCGAAAGGCTTGCCGGAACAGCAAGCGATTCAGTGCAGATGCCTACATAGAAGAAACGGCAAAGAACGCGGAAGAAATTCTGTCCGTGGGCAATCAGTGCGGTGAAGGATGGCTTCTCACCGGTGAAATGGTGGATTTGATCGACTCCGGGGTAAAGAACATCCTCTGCCTGCAACCGTTTGCCTGCTTGCCGAACCACGTTGCGGGAAAGGGTATGATTAAAGCACTTCGAAGCTACGATGAAAAGGCGAATATCGTGGCCATTGACTACGATCCGGGTGCCAGCAACGTCAACCAGTTGAATCGAATCAAGATGATGATGGCGACGGCGTTCAAGAACATGGCGGAAGAGGAAGAAGACAATTAATTTTGTTTTTATTCTGTCAGAGAAGTCTCTTGTGTTGTATTCGAAGCGAGAGTGGTGTATAATAGCAACTGAAATAAAGGAAGATAGGAGGTCCACCATTGGGTAGACATGGTACAATCGCCGGCAGAAAGTCGGCACAGGACGCTCGCAGAGCGGCAATGTTCACAAAATATACTAGACAGATTATCGTAGCAGCGAAGGAAGGTGGAGATCCGGATTTTAACTCCTCTCTCCGAGTTGCGATTGATAAGGCAAAGGCAATCGGCATGCCGAATGATAATATCAACCGGGCCATTAAGAAGGGTACCGGCGAGCTGGAAGGAGAGTCCTATGAGGAACTGACTTTCGAGGGTTACGGTCCATCCGGTGTGGCAATTATCGTAGAGGCACTGACCGATAACAAGAATCGTACCGCTGCATTTGTTCGTTCCGTATTCGATAAGAACGGCGGAAACCTGGGAACCCCGGGCTGCGTATCCTACATGTTTGCACGGAAAGGTGTGATTTACATCGAGAAGCAGGATGGCATGGACGAAGATGCGGTGATGATGGATGCTTTGGATGCCGGTGCGGAAGATATGATTGTGAACGAAGATAATTTTGAGATTCGTACCGAACCGACGGACTTCCATGCAGTTTTGGAAGGCATTCAGAAGGCAGGATATGAGGTTGCGGATTCCGACCTGGAATATATTCCGTCGATGGAAGCAACGGTAGACCCTTCGGTAATGAAGCCGCTGAACAAGCTGATTAACTCTTTGGAGGACAATGACGACGTTCAGAAGGTTCACTATAACTGCGAATTAGACGAAGAGTAATCAATTACAATCTCCTGGAGCATGCGTTGGTTCGTGTAAATTGAACCTACACTTCTCATTCGGGATTCCGGGTTCAGAAGCGGAGGACGAGCCTCGGTGGAGGATGTCTGAAGTCATGACAGGAAGTACCCACCTTATCGTAAACGATAGGGCGTCAATTTCAGTGCTGACGGTGTGCTGGGAGACTTTGAAATTAAACCTATCTCCTTGTGAGATAGGTTTTTCTTATGTACGGAGAGAAATTTTTAATTTTTTGTGGTGAGTGTTCTGTTTTTTCGATATAATGAAATAAGTAGATGCTGTCGACAGAATTAAAGGAGCGATTTATGTTTGGACGAGTAGACATAACCGACATCAAGGGTTTTAAACTGGGAAATGCGGAGAACACAGATGCGGCCACCGGCTGCACGGTGATTATTGCGGAAAAAGGCGCGACCGCCGGAGTGGATGTGCGGGGCGGCGGACCGGCTACTCGGGAAACGGACTTGCTTCGCTCGGAGAATACAATTGATAAGATTCACGCTGTGGTAATCAGCGGTGGCAGCGCATACGGATTGGAAGCGGGTTCCGGCGTTATGCGAGAACTGGAGAACATGAAAATCGGACACCGGGTTAGCAACTGCATTGTTCCGATCGTTTGCCAGGCATCGCTTTTTGATTTGAATGTGGGACAGCCCGATGTTCGCCCGGATCGCACTATGGGCGTGAAGGCGGTGCACAACGCTTTCTGCGGCGGAGAGTTTCATCACGGAAATTACGGTGCCGGCACCGGTGCGTCCGTCGGTAAATTCTATGGCATGAATCGGGCAATGAAGACCGGCCTGGGAACGTTTGCCTGCTCCGACGGTGAGATTGAGGTGGGTGCCATTACGGCGGTCAATGCATTTGCCGATGTATACGATGGAAGAAATCATGTGATTGCCGGCCTGCTCAGTGCCGACGGAAAGCGCATTGACGGAACGATTCGTCCGCTGAAGAATTGCGTTGCGGCGGAATCCAGCTACAATATGAAGAACAAGATGGAGCCTTTCTTCAATAAGCGCAAAGAAGAGGAAGAGTTTGCGGAACCGGAAACGACGGAAGAGGTTCGGGTGGAACCTGCACCGGCGGAAACCGTTGAACCGGCAGAACCGAAGAACGTACCGGAGGTTTTGGATGCACCGGAGACTGCGGAAGTAATTCAGGAACCGGTGAAGGAAGAGACTCCGGCTGTAAATGAACAATCGAAAGACATGGGATATGATATTACTTTTAATACCACAATTTCCTGCCTGATTACAAATGCCAAGCTGACCAAGGCCCAGTGCAACAAGCTGGCATCCATTCTCCACGATGGGTATGCTCGGGCGATTAAGCCGGTGCACAGCACCATGGACGGAGATACGATTTTCGTGATGACGACCGGAGAGAAGGACGTGAATTTCGATGCATTTGCAGCTCTGGCAACGGATATCGTGCAGTACAGCGTAATCGACGGAGCTATTTCTGCGGAGAGTGCGTACGGACTTCCGGCGGCGCGGGAATTTCTCCGGAAATAACTGAGATTCAAGAGGAGACATTTTTCATGAAACGATTTGTCATAATTGACGGAAACAGCCTGCTTTTCCGTGCTTTTTTCGCCATGCGGGAAATGGTGACGCGGGACGGAATCTACACGCAGGGTGTTTTTGCTTTTATCAATATGCTGAATAAAATCCTGGAGGACTACCATCCGGATTACATTGCGGTGGCTTTTGATATGAAGGCGCCGACGTTCCGGCATACGGCGTATCCGGAATACAAGGCGGGCCGGCTGAAGACGCCGATGGAACTTTTGTCCCAGATTCCGCTGATGCAGGAAGTTCTTCAAGCGATGAACATTACGGTTCTGGAAAAAGAAGGCTTTGAGGCAGATGATTTGATCGGCACCATGACCGCAAAGGCGGCGGATGCAGGTCTGGAATCCCTGATTATCACCGGTGATAAGGATGCGCTCCAGCTGGTGGGCGAGAACACCTACGTCGTTCTGAATCGAAAGGGAATGACGGATTTTGACCTGTACGATCTCGAAAAAATGCAGGAACGGTACGGACTGACCCCACAGGAGTTTATTGATTTAAAAGGCCTGATGGGGGATAAATCCGATAATATCCCAGGGATTCCCGGCGTGGGAGAAAAGAAGGGAATCACCTTGCTGAAGGAGTACGGCTCCGTGGAAGGCGTGATGGCGCATGCGGATGAAATCAAGGGAAAGCTGGGCGAAAACGTTCGGGCGAACCTGGAGGAAGCCGAACTTTCCAAATGGCTGGCGACCATCAAGCGGGATGTGGAGCTTCCGGTTTCCTGGCCGGAGCTGGCGTACGGAGAACCGGATTACGACCGGCTGATTGCGCTGTACAAGAAATTGGAGTTCAA
>OFMO01001869.1_pt1 | contig 11827 bp, 6 predicted proteins | sample 1541821 | NCBI WGS metagenome assembly OFMO01 (sample SAMN04209253, study PRJEB22552) | human gut metagenome | biome: gut; material: feces | host: Homo sapiens | place: USA: Oklahoma | reverse complement strand
CCCGTCGTGGTCTGCTGCTGATGGTCGGCGACCGTCGTCGTATGCTTGATTACCTCAAGCGCGTTGACATCAACCGTTACCGCTCCCTGATCGAGCGTCTGGGTCTGCGCCGATAACATTCTTCCGCCCGAGCGTCACATGGCGCCCGGGCGTTTTTTGCATGACAGCCGAGTTCAAGGAACAGACAGTTTGAAGGCCCGAGGTTTGGGGCGCACGAGGTCTAGAATCTAGAGATGAGGAAGCGGCGGAGGTAACGCCGCGTCACGCATGTAGGAATCGGTTGGAGTCCGCTGAAGAGGACTGCCGATAGTAGGTACACAAGAAAAGAAAACAAAGGAGGAACCCTATGGAGGGTCCCGAAATCAAGGCTGTTGAAGCCGTAATCGATAATGGTTCATTCGGCAAGCGCACGCTGCGCTTCGAGACCGGTCGTCTCGCCCAGCAGGCGGATGGTGCCGTCGCCGCCTATCTTGACGATGATTCGATGATTCTGTCCACGACCACCGCCGGTTCCAGCCCGAAGGAGAACTACGACTTCTTCCCGCTGACAGTGGACGTGGAAGAGAAGATGTACGCAGCCGGCAAGATCCCGGGCTCGTTCTTCCGCCGCGAAGGCCGTCCGAGCTCCGAAGCCATCCTGGCCTGCCGCATCATCGACCGTCCGCTGCGTCCGCTGTTCCCGCACACCCTGCGCAACGAAGTGCAGGTCGTCGAAACCGTGCTCGCCGTCAACCCGGATGACGCATACGACGTTGTCGCACTGAACGCCGCCTCCGCCTCCACCATGATCTCCGGCCTGCCGTTCGAAGGCCCGGTCTCCGGCGTGCGTCTGGCCCTGATCGACGGCCAGTGGGTCGCCTTCCCGCGCTGGAGCGAGCGCGAACGCGCCGTGTTCGAAATCGTGGTCGCCGGCCGCGTTGTCGAGAACGGCGACGTCGCCATCGCCATGATCGAAGCCGGTGCCGGCAAGAACGCATGGCACCTCATCTACGACGAAGGCCAGACCAAGCCGGACGAGGAAGTCGTCGCCGGCGGTCTTGAAGCCGCCAAGCCGTTCATCAAGGTGATCTGCGAGGCCCAGGCCGAGCTCAAGAAGATCGCCGCGAAGGAAACCAAGGAATTCCAGCTCTTCCCGGAGTACACCGAGGATCTGTACAACCGCATCGACGAGATCGCCCACGCCGACCTCGACGAAGCCCTGTCCATCGCCGAAAAGCTGCCGCGCCAGGACCGCATCCACGAGATCAAGGAAGGCGTCAAGGCCACCCTCGCCGGCGAGTTCACCGACATGGAAGACGCCGAGAAGGACAAGGAAATCGGCAACGCGTTCAAGGAGCTGCAGCGCCAGATCGTGCGCCGCCGCATCCTGACCCAGGACTACCGCATCGACGGCCGTGGCCTGCGTGACATCCGCACCCTGTCCGCCGAAGTGGACATCGTGCCGCGCGTGCATGGTTCCGCGCTGTTCCAGCGTGGCGAAACCCAGATCCTGGGCGTCACCACCCTGAACATGCTCAAGATGGAGCAGCAGATCGACGCGCTGTCCGGCCCGCAGTCCAAGCGCTACATGCACAACTACGAAATGCCGCCGTACTCCACCGGTGAGACCGGCCGCGTCGGCTCCCCGAAGCGCCGCGAGATCGGCCATGGCGCCCTCGCCGAGAAGGCCCTCGTGCCGGTGCTGCCGAGCCGTGAGGAGTTCCCGTACGCCATCCGTCAGGTCTCCGAGGCAATCGGCTCCAACGGTTCCACCTCCATGGGTTCCGTCTGCGCCTCCACGCTGTCCCTGCTCGCCGCTGGCGTTCCGCTGAAGGCTCCGGTCGCAGGCATCGCCATGGGCCTCGTGTCCGGCGACGTCGACGGCCAGCACATCTACAAAACGCTCACCGACATCCTCGGCGCCGAAGACGCCTTCGGCGACATGGACTTCAAGGTGGCCGGCACCTCCGAATTCATCACCGCCCTGCAGCTCGACACCAAGCTCGACGGCATTCCGGCCGACATCCTGGCGTCCGCTCTGCAGCAGGCCAAGGAAGCCCGCACCACCATCCTCGAAGTCATCAACGAGTGCATCGACGGCCCGGCCGAGATGAGCCCGTACGCGCCGCGCATCATCACCACCACCGTTCCGGTGGACAAGATCGGCGAGGTCATCGGACCGAAGGGCAAGATGATCAACCAGATCCAGGAAGACACCGGCGCCGAAATCGCCATCGAGGATGACGGCACCGTGTACATCTCCTCCGAAGGCGGCGAGGCCGCCGAGAAGGCCAAGGAGATCATCGACCAGATCGCCAACCCGCACGTGCCGGAAGCCGGCGAGACCTACAACGGCAAGGTCGTGAAGACCACCTCCTTCGGCGCCTTCGTGAACCTGACCCCGGGCACCGACGGTCTGCTGCACATCTCCCAGATCCGCAACCTCGCCAACGGCGAGCGCATCGACGCCGTCGAAGACGTGCTCAAGGAAGGCGACACCGTTGAGGTGGTCGTGCAGGGTGTTGACGATCGCGGCAAGATCTCGCTGGCCATCCCGGGCTTCGAGGATCAGGAATCCTCCGCTCCGCGTCGTGACCGTGGCGATCGCGATGACCGCCGTGGCGGCCGTGGCCGTGGTGACCGTGACGATCGCCGTGGCGGCCGTGGCCGTCGTTCCGATCGCGATGACCGTGACTACGATCGCGATGACCGCCGTTCCGACCGTCGCCGTGGTAGCCGTCGTGACGACCGCAACCCGCGTTACGCCGCCGACGAGAACTACGACGAGTACCGTGCCGATCGCGAAGAGCGCTCCGAGCGTCCGCGTCGCCGCGTGCGCCGCGACTTTGATCCGTTCGAAGACTGACGTCTTCTCACGGATCCTTCGCAGCGAAGCTGCTCACTTCACCTACGAGAAGCCCACTGGGCTTCTCGCTTGACGGCTCAGCATTCGAAGATTGACGTCTTCTCACGGATCCTTCGCAGCAGAGCTGTTGTTGGGCTTAGTGCGAGCCGACAGGTAATCTAATGAAAACCCACTCCGTAAGGGGTGGGTTTTCGTGTATTTCGACATGCTTTGCAAACATTGGCATCAATCGTTTTACGGATGCGCGGAATAATAGACATTACTCCGAATTGTGTAGTCCTCATGAGAAGATAAGACAAAGAAGCAAGCAAAGAAGCAAGGATTTTCTCATGATATTCGCCATTATTGCACTCGTTATCATCGTGTTGATTGTGCTGTGGGCCGTTTCTGCATACAACGGTCTGGTCACATTGCGCAACCGCGTCAAGAACGGCTGGGCGCAGATCGACGTGCAACTTAAGCAGCGAGCCGATCTCATTCCAAATCTTGTAGAAACCGTCAAGGGCTATGCTGCACACGAATCACAGGTATTCACCCAAGTGACGCAGGCGCGCGCCAACGCGCTTCAGGCTGCACAGTCTGGCGATGTGAATCAGCGTATCGAGGCCGAGAACCAGTTGAGCCGCGCGATCATGAACCTCCAGGCCGTGGCCGAAGCGTATCCGCAGCTGCAGGCCAACCAGAACTTCCTGGACCTGCAGGCCCAGCTCAAGGTGCTCGAGGAGAAAATCGCCTACGCCCGCCAGTTCTATAACGATGTGGTGCAGAAGTACAACACCAAGATCGAGGTCGTGCCGACCAACATCATCGCCGGACTGTTCCACTTCGAGCAGGCCTCCTACTTCCAGATCGACGAGGCGGACCGTCAGGCTCCGCAGGTCAAGTTCTGAGCGTTTCCATACAGCATTTCCATACAAAAGAAGGGGAGCGCTGACGGGGTGGATACTTCGCCGGTACTCCCTTTTTGTCTATACGGTATGTCGGCTTCTCGCGGACTGCCTGCATAGAGGGTCAAGAGAGAACTTATGAATATCAGACGTGCGCTGATCGGTATGCTGTCTGCGGTGGTCGCGGCCGCGCTGCTGTTGGGCGTCACTTTTCTGGATGTGAATTTGACGTCCGACGTCGAACCAGATTTGAGCTATCGTACGCTCGATTACGATGTTATGGTGCTTAAGAATGGCGACCTCAAAGTCACGCAGCATATTGATATGAAGCTGAATGACCGTGGCTTTGATTGGAAACAGATGTACCAGCAGTACACGCTAAAAGCCAATAATCTGACGAATATCAGTGATATCAGCGTGAAGGATGTCACCAACAACGAAACGTACATCCAAGGTAGATTTGTGAATCCCAATGATGTCACCGATTGGAACGCTGAACACGCAGGTCAGTGGTATATCGCGGATGTCAGCGTACTCAGAGATCCCCAACCGTTCAATCCTGAAACAGATGGTTTGAAAGCTGACTCCTCATCCGATAAGACTTTGGAAATCGGCTGGAACATTCCGGAAACTGCGTCCGCTGACAGCCTCAAATTCGATGTGTCCATGACCATGCATGGCGTAAGCACCGCCTATGACGACGTCGTCTCTTTCCAATGGGAGCCATTCGGCACGACAAACCAGATTCCGATTGGCAAGGTGACCGGCAAGGTCACGTTCCCAGACGGCGTCACCAAGAAGAATTCTTGGGCATGGTTGCATACCAAGAACACGTCCACCGCGAAACGCGGCAAGAACGGGTCGCTGCTCTTCTCGGCCGATGACGTGCGTGCAGGCGACTATCTGGACGTCGTGGCCATGTTCGATGTCTCGAAATCGCAAGGTGTGGAACGCAAGATAAGCGGCAACCACAAGCAAGAGCTCATCGATAGCGAAACTCAGAAAGAGGAGGAATGGCGCGATAAACAGCATGATCAAGCGGTCAAGCGAGTGACCGGTTGGGCTGTCTCGGCCCTGATTGGCCTGGCGTTCATTATGGGATCGCTGTACCTCGGTATCACCAGCTTCCGTAAGTCGCAATACAAAGGCGATGTCGAATATTACCGCGATTTGCCCTACATGAGTCCGGCCGCCGCGGCACGGATGAATGATGTCATGAGCGCGTCATCTTCGATTCTCGGTTCAGGCAAAATAAAAAAAGGCGACAAACTAGTCAATCGGCAAATGTCCTCCACTGTGATGTCGCTCGCGTCAAAAGGGGCAATCGCCATCTATCCCGGACCGGCGAAACTGTATGACGGCATCGACCTGACCACGACCAACGCGGCATCAGTGGCGGGCAGGCTCGGCTCCGACGCCGCAACCGCACGCAAGATGAAGAAGACCAGCACCATCGTCATCATGCCGGTGGCGCGCAATGACATCGGTTCGCTGCTGCTGAGCTCATCCGAACATGCGGCGCTTGACATCCTGCTCAAAGCGTCTTCACGGTTGAGGGATACGCAGGTATTCGATCTCAAACAGATGAACAAGGCGTTCAAACACTACAAAAAGGGCTACAAGTTGCTACAGGATTTCGATACCGCCTGCTCCACGGAATTCGACAATCTGCGCGCCGTTGATTCATCGAGGGGATTCCTGAATAATCTGGTCGGCATTCTTGGTCTTGTTTTCGCGTTCTATAAGGGCGTGCAGTACGCGGAGAGAGGTGAGATCGCAGTGACGATGAGCATCTGTGTGCCTGTCGTGCTGGCCTGCGCATTCGCGTTGGTGTATGGCAAATATCATGCATTGACCGACAATGGTCAGAAATATGGTGGCCAAGTGGCTGGGCTGAAGCGCTATCTGCTTGATTTCAGTGATTTCAGTGACCGTGGCGTGCTTGATATGACATTGTGGGGCCGATATATGGTGTATGCCACCGCATTCGGCATTTCCGACAAGGTGATGGCGCAGCTGACCAAAGCATATCCGGAAGTGGCCGATCCTCAGTGGCTGGATGAGCATGCCGCTTCGTCGTACATGTACATGCCGTTGCATTCCAGCAGCGTTATGGGCGCGTCCACTGGCGCTGCGGTGGGTGCAAGTGTTGCCGCCGCGTCGGTGTTCAGTGCGAATTATGGCGATTTCGGCGCGCAGCTCAGCTCCAGTTTCGCCGACGTGCGCAACACGATTTCCATGGCGGCACCGTCCTCCGGTGGCTCGGGTTTCGGTGGCGGTGGTTCCGGCGGTTCCTTCTCCGGTGGCGGTTTCGACGGCGGTGGCGGTGGCTCCGGCGGCGGTTCGTTCGGAGGACGCTGACATGTGCGATACGCATATACGAGTGGCACACGGTATACGCAGGAAGAAAGGGTGATGGTATATGGATGCGAAACGTGTCCGTGGAGGACTGCTCGCGGCGGGTGCCACATTTGTTGCGGTGCTCGTTGTAGCGCTCCTGCTGTTCTTCGTCTCCGGCGACGAAGCCGATCTAAGCTACCGTTCTGTCGATTTTGACGCGCAGCTGCAAAGCAACGGCGACATCCGTTTCACGGAACATCTGGATTACCAGTTGAAGGAGCGCGAGAATGATGACGGCGACACGAAACCGTGGAAACAGCTATATCTGACGTTCAAACTGCGCAACCAGGATCTGACGAACATCACCGACATTTCCGTAATCAACGTGTCCACCGGTGAGAAATACACGCAGATCGCGCCGCAGTTGCCGAGCGATGTATCCGACAGTGAATGGGAATCGGAATATGCCGGACATTGGTATATCGCCGACACCACAATCGGCTCCAACTATCCGGAACCATTCGACTCTGCCACCGGCGGGCTTGACCCCAACGGTTCGGACAATGACAAACAAATCGAAATCGGCTGGAACATTCCCGCCACCGTCAAACAGAGCAGTCTCAAATTCGACGTGACCATGACGTTTCATAACATGGGCACGCAGCATAGTGACGTGACGAATCTCATGTGGGAGATGTTCCCCGAAGACAACCAGGTGCCGGCTGGCAAAGTCACCGGCACCGTGCGCTTCCCCAAAGGCATAGGTTCCGACGATTCGTGGGCATGGCTGCACACTGAGGCCACATCTCAAACGTCTCGCGACACGGACGGCACGTTGCATTTCACCGTCAGTGACCTGCGCACGAACCAGTACGTCGACCTCGTCGCCGCATTCGACAATGCCGGGGCAAGTGGCGTCGAACGTGTGCGTTCCGGCGACTATCTGGACGAATTGAAATCCACGGAAGCAAACAAGGAGCAGCAATGGCGTGACGGCCAGCGGCACAAAGCCCAGCTTACGGTCGCAGGTTGGCTGGTATGTCTGATTTTGGGCGGACTGTGCTGCGTACTGGCGATTCGTGGCGTGGTCTCTTCGAACCGTGAAGCCACCTACCACGGCGGCATCGAATACTGGCGTGAGTCGCCGCAAGTCAGCCCAGCCAGCGCCGCGCATCTGATCGATGTGGTGGACGATTCCAAGGGTGAACAGTCCTCGCGTGCCATGACGGCGACGGTGCTGGCATTGGTGGTCAAGAAAGCGCTCGCCGTATATCCGGGACCTGCCGACATGTATCGTGGCATCGACCTGAGCAGGGCGAACGCGGCCGATATGGCGCGCATGATTTCCTCCGATCCATCCCGTGCCTCTGCCGCGTCAAGTACTAGTACGTTGGTGATTCTGCCTCAGGCGCTATCCCATCGGGAAACCCTTGGTCTGAGTCGCTCCGAGGAAGCCTGCCTGCAACTGCTGATTCGTATTTCCGCACGCGTGGGTTCGCCGGTATTCGACTTTAACCAGATGAAGGAGGCTTGCTCCAGCTGGGAGAACGGCTATCAGGAGATGAACCATTTCACCAATGCCTGCGATATTGAATTCCTGCAATTGAACGCGGTCAGGGATGTCAGCGGACGTTGGATAGCGCCCACCATCTTCGCCATGGTCTTTGGCGTGATTGGAATGCTGGTCAATATTGGAAGCAATATCGCGGTGGCGTTGTGCTTCGGCGGCGCGTTCGCATGCGTCGGCACGTTCTGTTTAGCTACCGGACGCAAGGAAGGCCTCACCGAATCCGGACAGACCTATGCCGGAGAATGCTTGGGACTCAAACGGTATATGGAGGATTTCTCCAATTTCTCCGACCGTGGTGCGCTCGATTTGGTGATGTGGAACTGGTATATGGTCTATGCGGCCGCCTTCGGCATTTCCGACAAGGTGGCAAGGGAATTCGCCAAGGCGTACCCCGAAGTCAACGATCCGCAATGGCTTGACGCGTATGGGTACGATTCCCTCGGCTATTGGACGTATCGCTCCCACGCGTGGAATGGTATGTCCACTATGGGAGGCATGTCGACCGGTGCGTTTGGCGGATCGCAGTTCATGGGCGGCATTGGCGATATCGGTTCGCAGCTGAGTTCCGGTTTCGATTCGGTCAGTTCCACGATTTCCGCTGCGGCTCCATCGTCATCCGGTGGATCTGGCGGTTCCTTCTCCGGCGGCGGCTTCGGCGGCGGTGGCGGAGGCGGCGGCGGTGGAGGTGGCGGTGGCCGCTGATCCACGACATGCCGCCCGCCGTCGGACAACGTGACGCCCTATGACATTGCGATTGTCGGCATTGTGTTTGCCCACGCCCGGTCCGGCCTAGGAAGCCTACCTTTCGCCCATGGCGATTGGTAGGCTTTTCCATTGGCAGAACCTGAACGAGATGCCGTCCGACTTGGTTCCGACCCGGCTCCAACCGGCTCGCGCCTGCCGGAAGACACCACTTTGGAAGGACAAGACATGACGTTATTCCGCGATCTCGGACCATTCCATACCACCGCCATCGGCCACGGCGAGATGCCGCTAACCATTGAAAACAACCGGGGCCACGATGTCGGCATCGAAACCCTGCACGCCTCGCTTGACGCCGGCTGCCGCCACATCGACACCGCATGGGCCTACTACACGCCGGGCGAAGAGGAACAGACCGGCGAAAAGCTGGTCCGCGAAGCGCTGGACACATGGAAGGGGCCGCGTGAGGAAGTCACCGTGGCCACCAAGGTCGGTCTGCGCCGCGCGTGGGATGGCGACAAGCCGATCTGGCCGCGCGACGGCAAGCCGGAACACCTCATCGAATACGGCAAGCAGTCCGCGCAGGCGCTCGGCGTCGACTCGATCGACCTGCTCTACCTGCATCGCCACGATCCGGAAGTGCCGTACAACGAGTCCTGCGAAGGCATCAAGGCGCTGCTCGACCAGGGCGTTGCCCAGTGGGCGGGTGTGTCCAACGTGAGCATCGAACAGCTCAAAATCGCACAGGAGATTCTCGGCGACAAGCTCGTTGCCGTGCAGAACCAGTATTCGCCGATCCATCTGGAAACCCAGGACACGTTGGAATACTGCGCGAAGGAAGGTCTCGCCTTCGTGTGCTGGAGTCCGCTCGGCGGCTACCGCCACCCGTACGACGAGCATCTGTTCGACCCGTTCCGCGAAGTGGCCGCCAAGCATGGCGTGAGCTACCAGCGCGTGGTGCTGGCTTGGGAGCTGGCCAAGGGCGACCACATGTTCGTGATTCCGGGCGCACACCGTCCCGAAACCATCCTCGACTCCCTGAAGGCCGACGAGCTCGAACTCACTGACGAGGAGCTCGCCTTCCTCGGCTGAAAAAGCACTGCCCGTCCGCATTTTGTTAACCCAACCACTCAGCTCGGGTAGCAAAACACGGACGGGCATACGTTTTTGCGGAACCGGACGGCTATCGGGGATTACAGCACGGCCATCGCGAAATCAGCTAGTAGTTTGACGCCGTACAGCACCACCACCGCGCCACACACGCGGTTCATCGCGGTGACGATTCGCGGGCTGAACTTGTGGCTGAACAGCGACACCAGCAGGGTGATGCCGAAGAACCACAGTGCCGACGCGGTTTCCACGCCGGTGATGAACGGCGTGGACTGACCGACGGTAAGCGTCGCGCTGAACGCGCCGAGCATCAGCGTGCCGTCGATGATGGCCTGCGGATTGCACCACGTCACCACACCGGCGGTGACGATGGTGTGCAGCAGCTCGCTGTCGCCGCCGAATTTCGAAGTGACGCGTTGCGCAAGGCCCTGCGATTGCGAGGTCTGCGACTGCGGCGTTTGCGCGGCGCCATCATCGCCACCCTTGCCGGGAAACAGCAGACCCGCGCCGATACGGATGACCACCAAGCCGCCGATCGCCAGAATGACCAGCTTCAGCCATGCGTAGTCCTGCATGAGCTTGCCGATGCCGAAAAAGCAGGACAGCGACAACGACACGTCGAAGAACAGTACGATCAGCGCGGTCAGCAGCGCGCGGCGGCGCGGCTTGGTCAGCGCCGAATCGATGACGAACAGATTCTGCATACCGATCGGCGCGACATACGCCAATCCCAACGTCAGCCCTTGGAAAAAGAATCCCATACTCGCCTCTTATCCATCCAAACATATTTGGTTGGTTGTAATCAACCCAGCCAAAACCAACCAAATTACTCATTTTGTAATCGCAGGAAAAACCTCTATTCTGCGAAAAACAACGTAACCAGTGTCATATTGTATAGGTGTTGCTACAATAGGCAACCAGCCAAAAGCTGAGGTTTGGCTCAGCCAATCGCAGGACGGTCCACTGTCAGAAAGCAGATGCGCCGACCGCGGAAAACGCCGAACCATACCGACACCACCAATGTGAAGGAGCGTCATGGCACGCATCGCGCCGCTGAACATCGATTGGAAACCGGACCGTACCACCGGCGAACCCGTCACCGAACAAATCGTCGGATACATGTGCGAACAGGTGCACAGCGGCAACTGGCCGATTGGCTCGCGTCTGCCGTCGCAACGCGCGCTCGCCGAATGGTTCGGCGTGAACCGGTCCACCGTCATCGCAGCCATCAACGAGCTGTCCGACTACGGCATCGTCGAAGGGCAGCATGGAGCGGGCACGCGAATCGTCAGCAACACGTGGTCGCTGATGCTGCCGGGCGCGCCCGACTGGGCCGATTACGTGGATTCCGGCTTCTTCAAAGCCAACAACGACACCATCCAAGCCATCAACCGGTACGAGTTCACGCCGAACATGACGCGCATCGGCACCGGCGAGCTCGACCCGCGGCTCTTTCCGAAAGCCATGTGGCGGCAGGTGCTCGGCGAGGCGGCGGACGAGATCGAAACGCTCGGCTACCCGCCGCCCGAAGGCCTGCCCGAACTGCGCGAGGCCATCGCGGCGCACATGCGCGCCACCGGCGTCGACTGCACGGCAAGCCAGGTGCTGGTCACATCCGGCGCGTTGCAGGCGCTGCAGATGATTTCGGTGAGCCTGCTGCCGGCCGGCACCACCGTATACGCGGAATCGCCGAGCTACATCAAGTCGCTGCAGGTGTTCCAGTCGGCCGGCATGCATCTGGAAGGCGTGCCGATGGACGACGACGGCCTCAACGTGCAGGCATTGCGCGGCCTGCTGGCGGAAGGGGAGCTTGACGCCGGCCGTCCGGCGCCGCTCAACGCGCGCAACCGCAAAGGCAATGCGATCCTGTACACGATTCCGACCAATCACAATCCGACAGGCGTCACCATGAGCGACAAACGCCGGCATGAACTGGTCGAGCTTTCCGTGGACAGCCGACTGCCGATCATCGAGGACGGCGCCTACCGCGACCTGTATTTCGAGGATGATGCCCCGCTGCCGTCGCTGAAGGCCCTCGATGAGACCGGCATGGTCATCACGCTCGGCAGCGCGTCCAAATCGCTGGCTCCCGGACTGCGCATCGGATGGCTGGTCGCCGCCGAACCGATCGTGCAGCGGCTCGCCGACGTGAAAATGCAGATGGACTACGGTGCGAGCGTGCTGAGCCAGTGGACGTTCGCGCGATTCCTCACGAACGGCATGTACGACGAATACGTGGCCGGCCTGAAACGGGAGCTGCGGCACCGCCGCGACCGCGCGCTCGTTACGCTGCAGGAGAAAATGGACGGGCTCGCCCACTGGAACGTGCCGTCCGGCGGCTTCTACATTTGGATGACCTTCGACCGGCCGATA
>OFMO01001864.1_pt1 | contig 11836 bp, 5 predicted proteins | sample 1541821 | NCBI WGS metagenome assembly OFMO01 (sample SAMN04209253, study PRJEB22552) | human gut metagenome | biome: gut; material: feces | host: Homo sapiens | place: USA: Oklahoma | reverse complement strand
TATATCTCACCTATTTTGAGGATATGAGCTACGCGCAGGCGGCGGAGGTCACGGGAAAAACGGTGAAGCAGATCACTAATATGGTGTATCGCGGAAAAGAGAGCCTGCGAAGGCTGCTGGAACGGGAGGGGATCACAAATGCGCAGTCTTGAGGAACGGGTCGCGGAGACGAAGCGGCGCATCGCCGCAAGGCAGCGGGAGAAACGGCGGCGGCGCAATACGATCACCATGGTTTCCGCTGTGGTGGCGTGCCTTGTGCTGCTCATCGGCGCATCCCTCGCCATGCCCGGCATTGCCGCAAACATCCAGACCGGTGATTATTCCGGCTTTGAGACGGCGGCAAGCATCTTTCACGGCGGCGCTGCCTTGGGATACATCGTCATCGGACTTTTGGCGTTTTTACTCGGCGTGTGCGTGACCGTTCTGTGCTTCCGCATCCGGCAGCTCAGCCGCGAGAACGCGCAGGACAAGGAAGGTGAGGATGCGCATGGAGCTGATTGAGAACCTGCTGCAATTACTGACCACGTTCGTCGGCGCACTGCTTTCGGGCATATCCTACCGGAAAAGCGGACGACAGGCATATTTCCTGCTGCTGTGCTTCTACGGCTGCTTTGCCCTTGGCGCGCTCTATTGGACGCTGTATCTGCTGCTGTTCGATACCACGCCCCGGGTCTTTTATGTGTCGGAATTCGGCTGGGTGGCCAGCGTAATTTTCCTGCGAATCTTGCAGGCCACGCTGGCCGGAACAGACGAGCGCAGCTTCCGCTGCCGCAGAGCATGGCTCGCGCCTGCGTTCGGCGTGCCGCTGCTGGCGTTCTACTGCATCTTCGGGGATATTCTCTCCAACCTGATCTGGTGCGGCATGATGATATGGCTCTCCTTCTGCGCCATTCGTGGACTGGTCTACGCCAATGGGCAGACGGGTGCGGCGCGGAATATGCGGTACTTCCACATCGGCGTGCTGTGCTTTGCATTCGCGGAGTATCTGCTCTGGACAGTGGGCTGCTTCTGGCCGGATACCTCTTTGGCAAGCCCCACCTTCTGGTGTGATATGCTGCTGACGCTTGCGATTCTGGGGCTGCTGCCCGCCACGAGAAAGGCGGTGGCTGCATGACCTACATCGAGAATATTTTTATCTGCATGGTGTCCCCGCTGCTGGTGGCCGCCCTGTGCATGGGCAGGCGGCAGCTTCGCTTCTTCCTGTTCTGCATTGCCGGGATGGGGGTGTGCATGCTCTCGGCCTATATCAACACCTTCCTCGCGGCGGTATGCCGGGCGGATGCCCTTGCCGCCACGGCGGAGATCGCGCCGGTGGTGGAGGAAATGATGAAGCTGCTGCCGCTGGTGTTCTATCTTCTGGTATTCGAGCCGGAGGGGGATAAAATCAAGACTGCCGCAATAACAGTCGCCCTCGCCTTCGCCACCTTTGAAAACGTCTGCTATCTGATCCAGAACGGCGCGGACCGCTTCTCCTTCATCTTCTTCCGGGGCTTCGGCACGGGCGCGATGCACGTGCTCTGCGGCTTGATCGTGGGCGGCGGGCTTGCCTATGCGTGGCAGCGGACGTGGCTGAAGATCGCAGGCACCTGCGGGCTGCTGGGCGCGGCCATCACCCTCCACGCCAGCTATAATCTGCTGATTGCCTACGGCGGCGCGGCGCAGTACATCGCCTACGCCCTGCCGGTGCTGCTGGTGGCGGCGGGAAGATGGTCTGCTTTCCGCCTCGGGCAGAGGAAATAACCGAATATTTACTCCCTGAGAGCTGCTTTTTGGCGGCTCTCAAATTTTTTTGAAAAATTTTGCGTTTTGGGTGAGAGTTTTTTCGATTTTTTGTACCTATATAAGTGAAAGGGTTTTTATCACAGTTCCAGACAAACCGGAAAGGGGGTTCAAACGATATGTACGATACCGCAAGACGGGTCGCACTCGTCAAGCAGCGGGTGCGGGAAAACACCCGCCGGAGGCAGCGGCGCGGCATATATGGACTGAGCGCTATGTGTATGCTGCTGTTCGCGGTGCTGATGCAGGCGGTGGGCACGGTCGCCGGGCCGGGGCAACCGGAAGCATGGGGCGTGTTCGGCGCGATGTTGCTGCGGGAGGACGCGGGCGGCTATGTGCTGGTAGCCGTCGTCTCCTTTGCCGCGGCAGCGGCGATCACCGCGCTGTGCTTTCGGCTCAGAATCAGAGAAAACCAGAAAAAAGACGGGGCGGACAATACCGAACCGCAGAAACAGGAGGGAAAGACGTCATGATGAAAGGTTTTTTGGCGCTGGTGCTGTGCCTGTGCATGACGCTCACGCTGCTGCCAACTACGGCGTTTGCAGCGTTGAGCGATTCGATGGGCAACACACCCAAGGAAAATCAGGCGATTTTGGAGCAGCTCTCTGCCTTGACCGGCGGTAGCAGCGACCAAGTGCTTTCCATGCTGAACGCTTTGGGGCTGCTGGATGAAGACGGCAATTTCAAGGTGGATCAAACCATCACGCTGGACGGCCGGGTGTTGACACTGGCGGCTGTCATGGAGCTGCTGGAAAATCCCGCCACGGATCTCACCCGCATAGCCGACGTGGATGGGACCCCGGTGGCGCTGGGCGATTTGAAGACCATGATCCAAATCGAACAGGAGCTGCAGCGGATCAAGGACACCTATTTCTCCGGCAGGGAGTTTACCGGGGAAGCTCTGGAGAATCTCAACAGCCTGATGGAGCAGCTGGAGCTGCAGGGCATCAGTTTGCAGTATTCCGCCTCTGCCACAGCGCCTGAGGGCGTTGAGACGGTGGATATGCGCGGCATGATGAGCCTAACGCTGGGGACCGAAGCATACAACAACAAATGCAGCTCTGGGACTTTTACTGTATACGGCGGAAAACCGGTCGGCTTTTCCTACCGCATTCAAAAAGGCCAGCTCAGCAAGTATATCGACGATGTGGAGGTCTCGATAGGCAATACGAGTAAGGTCGTCGATCAAGGCGACGGGTCCTACAAGCTGACCTATGACGTAGGCTCGAAGTTCAGTTTAGGTGGTTGTCAAATCACTGTCAATGTTAAAACCAAAGGAGGACCCTTAGGCTGGCACGATGGTACTTATTCCTATGGCGACCTGCTGGGGATGATTGAATTTTACGATGCGGAAAATCTGGTGTTCTATGACGGTGCCGCTTATGCCGACCACTGTCAGCTCAAGCTAATAAAGACGGTTGGCGTCCCCACAATAAAAACATCAATGACCGCGCCGAACTATGAGAAAGAACTCAAAAATACAACCGTATTATATGATGATTTGTTTATTCCTTTGCTGGCAAATGGATACACTACAGCCCTCGGTGCCAACAATTCGGACTTCGTTGCGCTAAGCAATACCATCGGAATTTTGGAGGGTGCCCGCAACTCGGTGCTTTCCGACGGCTCCCCCAAGTTTTATCAGCCATACCAAATCGACGCCAGCATCAAGTTTGACTGGAGTACCAGCGTAGAGGCCTATACTGGCAGTGCGCCGTATGGCAATTATATTTCTGCAACCCCGATACCCTATGCCCCGTTCTGTCTGACGGAGTACAAGCTCGGTGGAACACCTCTGGCGCCCATCGCCGACGGAAAGAAAACGGAGAACTGTACGATCAACAAGGGCAGTACGGTCAGCATCTCCCTGCAGTCTACCACGCAAAACAGAGGGAATCAGCAGTACTATCTGCCCTTTGAACTGTATCTGAAGAATGTAAATAATAATATCCATAATTCCACCACCACCGCTAAGACCAGCGGCGTCCACGCCGAGCTGCTGGACACGGACGCCCCCACCATTCAAAGCGTCACGGCCCCGGCGGGAACCTATGCCAGCGGACAGCATGTGCCCATCACAGTTACCTTTAACGAGTTCGTGGATCTTAGCAAAGCCACCGTGACCATCAATGGCAAAGACTATAGCGCCGCTGAACTTTCCATGAACAAATACGGCGTCACGGCAATGCTCTGGTACCCGGTGCAGGATGCGGATGCCACCACGGTCACCGTCAATGGTATGACCGGTGTGGAAGATGTTTTCGGCCATCCGCTGGATAACACACACTATCAAATCGACTCGATTATCGACGTTACGCTGAAGAGCGTCTTGATGCGCAACGCTCCCACCGCACTGACGGCCACCTACGCCAACGGCAAGGCATCGTTCACGATGCAGGCCAACATGGCGCAGGCCTACAAGACCGTATACAGCAATTATCACACCCCGACAGGCACAGAGCCGAGGGAAGCCCCTTTCCGCCTCGAGCTGAGATACGACTCCACGGAGGAACCAATCCATCTGCAGGTCTATCTGGGCACAGAGAAGGAAGCCTTCACCATTAGCGACTACGCAATCGCACCCGCGGCTTACACCCGCACCTATACGGTGACGCTGCAGGCCAACGAGGGCACGAAAGCCAAACCTGACTGGGTGAATGTTCTTCCCCTGACCCGGCAGTTCACGGTGCAAAAGAAAGTTTCCGCGCACACGGTGACCATCGTCCCGGAAACGAATGACGCCGACTATACGATCTCCCTCGGCGAAACCACCCGCCCCACGCTTCAGGCAAAGGTTTTGGGGGAAGGCGATGTGCCAGCCAGCTACACCACCGGCAAATGGAGCAGCAGTGACCCGCTCATTGCCACCATCAACGAGAATACCGGCCTTGTTGCCACCACAGGAACCAAGGTGGGAACCGTCACCTTTACCTTTACGGCGGACAACGGGACTGAGGACCCTGCCGATGATGTGACGGGCGAGTCAAAGCCCTATACCGTGACGGCAGGCAATTCCCTGGCACTGGTGATTCCCGGCGGCGCGTCCATCGTGACGCGGAAAAATCAGCCCGCCACCGTGCTGTGGAGCTCTAACGCCGCGCTGATGGCACCGAACAAAGAGTTCAATTACCAGATTGACCTGTATGAGGGCAACTACGCGAATGAGGCGGCGCTGAGCAGCAGCCAGCCCGTTAAGTCTTATACCGCCGGCAAGGATAAAAACAGCGTGCGGATCGAGGCGAATGTGCTCTCCGAGCTCTCCAAAGACAATACCCCTGCCTACACGGTGCGGGTCTCCATGCCGCACCCCAACGCCGAGGGTGAGAACGTCCGCCTGTCGGCACTTGCCTGGATCATCGTGCAGGCACCACCTGCCACAGCCAAGCTGACACCGCCCAAGAGCATTTACCTCAAGGATACCAACGGCCCCGTCAATATCAACTGGTCGGTGGAAAACGCCACTACCGGTGCCTCTCAGCCGTCCACGCTGACCATCACCCGGGTCACAGAGGACAACAACACCCAAGAGGTGGCCCGTGAGCGCCTATCCGGTACCTCCGGAAGCTACTCCCTGCCATTACAGAGTGTGGAAGCCGGCAATCTGAAGGACACCTATCAAGTGGTTTTGAGCGTGGAGAATCCTGGTGAATCTCCCAGCACCGACTCCTTCCCCCTGTATGTCTACGATGCCGACGCACTGAAGGTGCAGGACGACAAAGGAAAGACGATTTCTGCGCTGACCATGGACAATACCTCCAAGGTCAGCGGCACCCTGCCCACCGTTACAGCTAAAATTTTGCAGCTGCGCCAGGAGTTGGGGCTGATCGAGTACATAGGCATCAACTATGACGAGTACGGATGGAACTCCTTTAAAGACGGCATCCGGTGGCTCTCCAGCAACAACAATGCCATTTCCGTCAACTACAAGCAGGGCGGACTGTATGAGGACATCAGAAACTTCTCCTTTGATTCCTACCTTCCCGAAACCAAAATGGCGCTGTCCGGCTTGGCCAACGGCAGCGCAACCGTCACGGCTACCCATGCCGCCACGGGCATGAGCGCCGCCGTACAGGTGACAGCGAAAACGCTGCAAAATAAGTTCTATCTCTTCCAGCTGACGCCTGCAGCGGAAACTACGCTGCAATACACCGACGGCACAGGTGTGCCCAAAACGGTCACGACCAACAGTGAAGGCGTGCTGGCGCTTTACGAACCCAACGGGATCGCCAGTGAGGTATCTCTGCGGTCCGGCTCCGGCGCGGATATTTATCTGGGCACCATCTATAAAGAAAATCTGCGTTCCGGCGAGCGGGATGCCACAAAACTGCAGCTTTATCCCTTGAATACCTTCAGCCTTCGGCGAGTCGCCCGGGCATCTGTGACGCTCATCACGCCGGGCGGCGATCCGCTGGCGAACAAGACGGTGACCGTTCGCGGCGGCGTTTATAAAAACGGAGGCTACTGCCAGACAGCTCTGCTGGGCTCCGGGGCAGGAGCACTTGTCAGCGGCATCACCGGCGACACCTATACCACGGATGCGGCGGGAAAGATAACCGTCTATCTGGATTCCACCCAGTTCTGGTCGGCCGAAAAGGGCGAGAGCAGCACCACGGCGCTTTCCGCTCTGGATCAGCTGGAGTACATTCTGGAGATCAGCGCAATTGACGGCGACAAGTACTATCCGCTGCTGCTGACCGTCAACGGCAAGCTGGGCGTGGACGATGTCATGCGCACCGCAGAGGGCGTTGTCTCTCTGGAGCGCGTGCCGGAGGGGGAGGCAAACAAACCCTTCATTGTAGCGCAAAGCGTTGATTACGGTCTTGCCAACGGTCAGAAGGTGGATGTCCGCAGCTCGACCGGGAAGATTGGCCCTAACAGCAGCTTTAAAACAGCAAGCCTGCACACCACCATGTTCCTCTGGGGCGAGGAGATTGCCAACGCGAAAAATTACAGTCTCAAGCTGGCGGACGAATACGGCGTTCTTCCTGCCGCCCAGAGCAGCAGTACCAAGCAGTATCCCTTCTCATCCATCCCTGTAGCGGAAAACGATCTGACCCTCACCGAGGCCACCATGACCACTTCTGGATGGATCGCCGACGGCAAGGATGTGGGTATGAAAACGCAGCTGAGCCTGAACGGCAGCCTGCTGCAAGAGAAAATAATGCCCTTCCGGGTCGTTGATCTGACCCGAGTGCCCAAGGTGACAGAGGATGACCGCGTCACCGGTATTCTGGCGACGATGGGAGCCTCCAGTGGAGTGAATCAAGTCGACTTTGGCGGAGTGGGCGACAGTAACATTCTCAAGGTGCTGACCGGACGGCTGGATGATCTGAGCGGTCCGGTGGACACATCCGTGTTCAAAATGATTATCACCCCCAGCGAAGATCCCTCCGTGTTCCGTGCCATGATTTGGGCCGGGTACAACACGCTGGAGATGGCGGACATGGACTATTCCGAGGACGGCGTGGCCTTGGGTGCGAATGTGCTGACGCAGAACCTGGAAGTGGGCGTGCCCGGGACCGGGGACCTGAGCCAGATGGCCAAGGGCACCTATAATCCCAAGGGGGAGTACAAAGCCAACTCCATGGCTGGCAAGGTCACCAGCACGGATCTCAACTTGCAGTTGGAGGGCTTTTACGAAGCGGAGATCCGCTATAACGCCGAAAAAAAGGCGTGGGAGGTTTTCACCGTAGGCGGCGGCTTTGCCGCCGGCGTTGGCGTGGGCTTCACCTTCAGCGTGAACGCCATGGCTGGCCCCGTGCCGTTGACGGCAACCTTTGAGCTGGGCGGCGCCATTCAGCTGGATTTCCGTACCGCAGTGCGCTACGGCCAGCAGGGACAGGGCACAGAGCTTGCCTGGAGCGATCCCACGGCCACGGCAGTGAATGACTTTTTGACCACGCTGCGTATCAACGCCTATGTCCACGCGTTTGGCGGCATTGGCTTTGACTATTCGATCGTGGCGCTGAAGATCGGCCTATTCGGCAATTTGGATGTGGACAGTCAGAATAAGTTCCTTTCCCGCACCTATCTTGCCGACGAGACAAAGCGCCAGATCAACGGTCAGGCCCTGGGGATCCAAAGCGAAGTGGGAATCAAATTTGTGGCCACCTTCCTGTTTATCTCCTACGAGGCGGTGATCGCCTCCGGAACCTTTGGAGCCACCAAGACTTTTAATGACTGGGGACCAATCGACGACTACTGGAATAACGCCACCAGTGGGCTGAGCCTTGCCTCGCTGCGGATGGCGGCGGCTCAGAGCGGAATGCAGGTGGCTTCTGGCAGTGCAACGCTCCAAAGCCGGGACTATCTGGAGCAATATGCCCGTACTTGGGGCCAGCCCCGGCGGCGGATGATGCTGTTCTCTCTGAACTCCACCAATGGGCTGCAAAACATCCAGTCCAATGCCAACCCCACATCCTATCCACAGCTCAGCGATGACGGGAAGGTATTGGCCTACATCAACGACGGCAACATCGGCAATATTTACGCCAGCCGGGCACATTTCTCCACCCTTAATGGCGGCGTCTATTCTGTCTCCAGCCAAATTGCCGATCCCACAGGGTTCCCCGGCTACGGCGACACGAGCGTTTCTTTGTCCGGCACTGAAAGCTTCGCGGCGGCGGCTTGGGTTCGCATGGGCACCGACCTGCCGGGTAAAAATGCCGGTGATCCCGTGACATTGGAAGAGCAAAACCTGCTGATGAACAGCACGGAGATCGTAGTGTCCGTCTATAACGGCTCAACCTGGACTTCCACCCGCCTAACCAACGACGGCACGCCGGATCTGGCCCCAGCCACGGCAGTGGGCGGCAACGGCAAGGCCATCGTGTTCTGGCGCAGCGTCTACACCCCCGATCCCGTGAGCGCTTCAGGCAGCAACAACCTGCTGAACTTCACGACCAGAGATTGTATCATGTACCGTTGCTATGACAGCACTGACGGCACCTGGAGCAATGCCAAAATGCTTTATAACGGTGCTACTGGCAGCGTGAAGGCGTTGCAGGCGGCCATGCTGCCCGACGGAACCGCTATGGCGGTTTACTCGCTGGACCGCAGCGGAACCGGAGATACCTCCGCCTACGAGATCGCCTATTGTACCGTGGCTGCTAACGGAATTCCCGGTACAGCCATGCTGGCGACCCGTGACAGCAATCTTGACGAAAACCCCCAGGTCGTTGCAGCCAACTTCGACAGCGGGGATGACCGATTTGTCATCGGTTGGCACAGTGTCCGAAACGGCAGCAGCGATATTCAGCTGTTGGCTGTGGACGGCGGAGGAACCATGTCCAACAGCTTCCCCGGCTCTCTGTCTGCCCTGACCAGCAGCGGCAACGCCGTCGTGGGCGGAGACTTCCGCTTCGCTTCCCTCAGTGGGGATCATCGCAGCCTCAATGATCTTACCATCGTCTGGAATGAGACTGTCAATGACGCCAACGGTGCGGTAAATCACGGCATTTTGAAGGCGGCCAAGCTGCGCTATGCCGAAAATACCTACACGCTCTCCGCACCATTGGAACTGGCAGAGCTGCCGGATCGCACGCTGGCTGACCACTTTGATGCCTATGTCAGCGGCAGAAATCAGGTGCAGGCTGTCATTCAGGCCACCTTCTATGACGATGAAAACCCGCAGGTAATCGGCAACGTGACCGTTCCGGGTGAGAAAACGATCCTCTATACCGCTACCTCTGATTTTGTCACCGATACGGTGGCAGTGGAACAGATCGGTGTGGATTATGCAACGCTGGCACTGAACAGCCTGACACCCATTCGCTTTACCATCCGCAACACCGGGCTGAACGATGTGACAAACCTAACGGTCAAGCTTGGCAGCGGGGAAACCGCCACCCTTACGGAAAAACTGCTGCCCAATGAAAGCACCACCCTTACCGTCTGGCACCATGTGAAGGACCGCGTGACCGACCCGCGCTATACCATCACCGCCGCCGCCGGCATCAACGAAAACGGCATCGTGTATCTGGATTATCCCGACATTGGCATCTCGCAAATGGAAGTGATTGCGGAGAGCGCCGGCAAGCGCACGGTGCGCATGACCCTCTATAATTCCTCTGCCGCCACGCTGGCCGGCGGAAAGAACCGCGAGGTGAAGCTTGCGTTCTATGCGGATGATCTGCATACCAAGCCTGCAGAGGTAGCCTGCACCACAAACGGCGTATCGGTTAGCGGTAATGAAATCACCGTTTCCGGAGACAGCGCCCTCGCCCGCATCGATCAGGGAACCTTTACACTGGACCTGACCTATGATCTGGGCAGGTATATGACATCCATTGGCAAAACCGAGATCCCCAATGTGGGTACCTATCTGTACGCCGAGGCGTGGGCGGAAGGCCAGATCGGTGGAACGGGAGGCAATCAGCGCCTCCCGGAGTATGACGGCAGTGACAGCGAGGCCAGCGTCCATATGACCGGCGCACTGGCCCGCACCGGAGAGCAGCTGACGATGGATGTGACACAGGGGAACGACGGCAACGGTCACAGCACCGCCGCCATTACCCTGCGCAACAACTGCCTGCAGTCTCAGACCAGCGCAGAGCTGGTGGCCACGCTGCTGGATGCTGCCGGGACCGTTCTGGAAACGAAAAAGACCAGTATTGGCGGTGCCATCTCCGGGGAAATCTTCCAGACGGAAACCGTCACCTTCTCCCGGCTTGGCACCCGCGTAGTGGTGCGAGCCGCAGTGCCCGGTAATGACCTTCTGACCTTTGAAGGTCTGGCAGTGGGGCTCGGCGATTTTACCGCCAACGGAACGAACTATACCTATACGCTGCAAAATGATAGCGGAGCAACATCTACGCTAGTCACAGCGGTGTCTGGAAACGGCGAGCCCGTGAGCATCAACGGACAGGCTCTGTCCACCGGCGGCAGCGCAACCGTTGCCATCCCCAACAGCGGCACAACCGACATTGTCGTGAAGATCGGTGCTAAAACCTACACGCTGACGATTCTGCGCAATAGCGGCACAGGCGGCAATGAAGGCGGTAGCGGCGGAGCGACCATCTACACGCTGACCTTCGATACCAACAGCGGCAGCGCCATTTCCAAGGTATCTAAGACCAGCGGCACAACTGTTGACCTGACCGGCTATACGCCTACTCGTGACGGCTATACCTTCGATGGTTGGTACAGCGATAGCGCCCTGACTATCAAAGTCACTTCTATCAAGCTGACTTCCAATACCACCATTTACGCAAAGTGGACGGCAAAATCGGATATGTCTTTCACCGATGTGGCAGACAAAGCATATTACAGAGATGCCGTTGAGTGGGCCGTTGAGAACGGCATCACGAAAGGCACCACCGCAACGACCTTCAGCCCTAACGCTACCTGCACCAGAGCGCAGGCCGTGACCTTCCTGTGGCGTGCCGCTGGCAGTCCCGAACCCAAGACCAGCACCATGCCATTTACAGATGTGAACGCTGGCAGCTATTACTATGACGCGGTGCTGTGGGCAGTAGAAAACGGCATTACCAAAGGCACCAGCGACACCACGTTCAGCCCCAACATGACCTGCTCCCGTGCCCAGATCGTCGCGTTCCTCTGGCGTTCTGAAAAATCCCCGGCAGCGGGCACAGCCAATCCCTTTGCCGATGTGAAGTCCACCGCCTACTATGCCGATGCGGTTCTGTGGGCGGTAGAAAACGACATCACCAAGGGAACCACCAACACCACATTCAGCCCCGACGCGGATTGCACCAGAGCGCAGATCGTGACCTTCCTCTGGCGCTGCAAGAAGTGACCGGCTGACATACGGCCAAGCAGCAAAGCCACTGACATGACCACATAAGCGAACATCGGACAGCGCAGCGGATAGGCTTTTCGCCTTGACGCTGCGCTGTTCTCTTGATAGGAGTATCAATATGTTATTATCAGAACAGCGCCAGCGAAATAACGAACTGGCGAAAAAGTTCAAATGTACTGGAAGTCAGTGTTGACGAAGTCAAGACTCTGACTGAGAACAGGCCAGCCTGATGTGATTTTTTACGAAATGCTCCTGCACCCTCAGTGCCCTGAACTTGTTCTGCCACCTTTCGGAGGC
>OFMO01001860.1_pt1 | contig 11853 bp, 10 predicted proteins | sample 1541821 | NCBI WGS metagenome assembly OFMO01 (sample SAMN04209253, study PRJEB22552) | human gut metagenome | biome: gut; material: feces | host: Homo sapiens | place: USA: Oklahoma | reverse complement strand
GTAAGCCCGCTGCTGCGAGAATTATCTGCAACTGCCCCAGATTGATGTTTGGCAGATTAATGATAGAGTATCGCATCTGAAACGATGTTTTTAAGCAATCCGTCCCGAACGCTGCATCTAAAATCAGAATGTGTACCGTGATCCCGACAAGGAAAGTAACAACGAAAAGTGTAAATGCCGCCAGAATTTTGGTAATTGCTAATTGTTTATGCCCGTATTTGGTGGTTCGCAGGATGCTGTCACCGCCCGTTTGATATTCTCCGGCGAAAGTAGATGCTGCGATTGCCACACACAAAATAGCAAGGAACAAAATATAAAACTCAATATAATCAAATGCATCTTTAGAAATTCCAGAATGAAGATAAAATGGCGTATCAAGTTCTGAATATTTTTCAAGAGCTTTCTGCTGTGCGGTTTCGTTTTCTCTTTGCTCATTCCGCATGACATCCTGTAAATGTTCTGCGCACTTTTCATAATAGGCTCCGTCAATGTCATTCGGGTCAATATCCATTAAATCAGCACCAATGCCTGTTACTGGATCAGCAAACGCTTCGGACAGACCCATCAGCAAGTGACGGAACGGGACGATTTTTTCAATAAATACAGCCAGAGGAAAGCCCTCTTCCTCGACTGGCCCATATTCTCGAACGCAGCTTTGATAAGTTTCCAAAGCCGATTTGATCCTATCCGGGGTCACTTCACCAGCGGATGTTTTATATAAATCTTGTTTGTACTTGATAGCTGCCAAGCCATCTAATTCTGTAACCGTGCCATCTTCGTTTGGACGGTTAATACCCTCAAATGAAATAGGCAGGTATGCCATGGCTACGGAAAGCAAAAGTGCGATTGCAAGTAAAATCAGGGTGCGCCGTGACTTCAAAATACGTTTTAGTTCAAGTCTAAAGAGCCGCATATTATCTGTCCTCCTTTTCCAAGTCTGTCTGCGGGAACAACCACAGATACAGATCTTCCAATCGTGGCTCCGTTGTGACAGACCCATCAATTTCCGAATGTTCGGACAGATAACGAATAGAAACCTGATTGTGATCTTCGCCTCGCTGATTGATAATGCGCAGCCGCATTTCACATTCCGGCAGCTTTGAGGTCGGAATTATGCAATTCCAAACCTTGCCCTCAATCCGCTTGACAAGTTCTGCGGTAGTTCCGACATCAACAATTTCTCCGGCTTTCATAATTGCGTTGCGCGTAGAAATATATTCTATGTCAGATACGATATGGGTGGAAATCAACACGATTCGATCATGCGAAAACTCGGAAATGAAATTCCGCAGACGCACGCGCTCTCCGGGATCAAGTCCTGCTGTCGGTTCGTCCATGACAAGTATCTCCGGGTCGTTCAACATAGCCTGCGCAATACCAACACGACGCTTCATGCCGCCTGACAGATTGGAGATTTTTTTCTTTTTCACATCGGAGAGCGAAAGAATGTCCAACAAATGATTGATCTTTTGGGTGGTTGCCCTTGTAGGAATATCTTTCAGCGCAGCCATATACTCCAAATAATCTTTGACCGTAAAATCCCGGTGATACCCAAAATCCTGCGGCAGAAAGCCAAACTTGCTTCGGTAGACTTCACCTAACTCTCGAATGTCTTTTCCGTCATAGTAAACCGCTCCGTTGGTTGGTGTCATAATATCAGCAATCATGCGCATGAGCGTGGTTTTCCCTGCACCATTCGCCCCCAAAAGTCCCCAAACGCCGGGAGTCAATGTCAGATTGACATCATTTACTGCTGTTTTGTCTTTGAACTGCTTGCTTAAATGCTCTATTTTCAGTTCCATGCTTACACTCCTTTCTTTTGCTTCAGCTGAACAATAAAAAGCCCTTGTTCGATAATCATTGTACCGAACAAAGGCTTTTCAATCTCAAAAATCACACGCTTAAATTCCTAAGTAATTCCTAAGATCACATTCTTATTTTCCTAAGCGGAAAGTGGTAATGTAATCACAAAGTCTATGGTTTCGTTTTGACTGGATGCAGTAATCTTTCCACCATGTAAATGTATAATTTCTTCCGCAATAGAAAGACCAAGTCCCGCACCACCTGTATTAGAAAGCCGAGCATCATCCAAGCGATTGAATTTTTCAAATATACTGTTAAGCTGTTCCTGTGGAATTGTTTTTCCATGATTTTCAAAAGTGATCTGAATATCATGCTCTAACCGTTTGGCGGATATAGTGATTTCTGTCTGCGGGTAACTATATGACGCAGCATTTCGTAAAAGATTACTGAAAACTCTCGCCAGTTTTTCAGGGTCAGCGTTCACGGATAAGTTATCCTCCGCAGTAAATACCGCTGTATTGCCATTTGCGGAGAGTGTCGGATATATTTCATCTATTACCTGCGCAATCAGACAATGTAAATCCACAGTTTCTTTTTTGATAATAACCGTATGTGCATTGTACTTGGTAATTTCAAAAAGTTCATTGATGAGCTTTTCAAGGCGCTCTGCCTTATTCAACGCCACTTTTACATACTTTTCCTTTTGCTGTTCAGGCATGTCAGGGGCTTCATGGAGCAGGCTCAAATAGCCGATTACTGTTGTGAGAGGGGTGCGTATATCATGTGCCAGATACATAATAATTTCATTTTTCTTTTCTTCTGCCTGCTTTGCAGCCTGCTTGCTCAACAGAACAGACATTTTAATCTGATTGAGCTGTTCCTCCAGTTCTTTCAGTGGCTCAGACAACGATACTGTATGATTGTTCTGCTCATAGACCGTTTGGGTTGCGTCAATTACTTCATCCAGATAGCCCCACGGCTTTTTCCAATAGTAATTGAAGATACATATAAAGCCGAGCATCAGATACAAAATAAAAAGCAGATCAAGCCGCCAGTAGAGCCATGCAAAAATACCGTTGTCAAATTTTGAAAAGATGTAGTCCAAGATAAGGGTCAAACCATATCCAACAACGGTATAAACCAGCAATGATAGGTATAAGCGCACTTTAAGGCGCTTTTCTGTTGTCATTTCTTTATTCGACATGAGAATACACCTCCTACCGATTAGCAAACAGAAGAAAGCCAAGCAGACCAATCACGACAACACTTACTATGCCTGCCAGAATGGAAAACAGTCTGTTTGCTTTTATTCTATTTCCGATTAACCGGGCTGCCATCGAATATACAGCAAGCCCCAAAAGACCACCTGCCGTATTTGTAAGTACATCAGTAATATCAGAACGTCCGACTGCTAAGATATACTGCATAGTTTCCAATAAAAAACTTGTTCCAGCAATCAGCATGAACTTCACATATAATTTTGTTCTTGGCAGAAGCATTTGAAGATAAATGCCCATAGGAACAAAAATCAAGAAATTTTCGAGTACCTCTGTTAAGTGAAATGCTGCGCCAACTTCTTTGTCATAGTGAAAAGGAATAAGGTTTATACTCCTTACTTTATCCAGATCACTGATTGAAAACTGTAGTTTGAACAGTATGATCCAAACCAGAAGTGCCAGATAAATTAAGAATAAAATAGTTGCCAAACAATTTGATTTTCTCTTCATAGCGTTCTCCTTTCGCTTAAATTTTGTAGCCGACACCCCAAATCGTTTTAATATACTGCGGAGTATCGGAAGTATCGTTCAGTTTCTCGCGCAGATGCCGGATATGCACAGTAATTGTGCTGCTGTTTTTAGAGTAGTATTCATCTTTCCAAACCGCATGAAACAGTTCCTCAATGCTTACAACATTTCCAGCACTTGACAAAAGGACGTGGAGAATAGAAAATTCTGTCGGGGTTAGAGAAACAGGTTCCCCGTCTAACAGACATTCATGGGTCTGCACATTCAAGCACAATTTGTTATAGGAAAGTTCCGATGGAATTTTCTCTGTGATGATACCGGGTGAATATTTCTTGTAACGTCTTAACTGCGCTTTCACTCTGGCAACTACTTCAAGTGGGCGAAAGGGTTTTGTCACATAATCGTCCGCTCCCAATGTCAGCCCCGTTATTTTATCCGTTTCCTCAATTTTAGCCGTTAGCATTATGATTGGATAAGTGTATTTCTTTCGGATAAGCTGGCAAAGTGAAAAGCCGTTCATATCCGGGAGCATAATATCCAGAATGGCAAGATCAATGTCGCCGCTTTCAATACACGACATGGCATCCGTTGCGCAGTAAAATTTATAAACGACGTAATTTTCGTTTTTCAAGTAGACCTCCAACAGATCCGCTATATCTTGCTCGTCATCTATAATCAATATCTTTTCAGACATATTTTCAACTCTCCTTTTTGCTTGTACTCGATTAAGTATAACAAATACAGCATCTAAATTCACAATGGATTGCATGCGAAATTATTAAGATTTTCCTAACTTTCAAATTTAGGCAACTCAAAATCGCTAAAGCAGATTACATATCAGTTTTTTATGTATACATTGTACATATATAAAGAAATCCGTTTTAAAAAACGGTTCATCATATAATTCTGCGTCAAAACCTGTGCATCTGCGGATTTTTCCTCTCAATGTCATAAACCGGAACTGAATGTCCGAATGATGTCTGCATAGCTATGATTCCTATTTCATGCAAATCCTTTTTTACTGTATACACTTGAAAACCGTTTTCCTGCAAGCGACTTGGATTATATCCAGTTTTTACTGTTATGATATATTTCAAAGGTTCTCTGTCCGTTAAATCATGAAAAAGCAATGCAGTTCATGAGAAAATACAGCTTGACCACAACATAAATGCAAAAGGTATATCGCATCTGTCCACGTATCCGGTGATACGTACACACCATGAGAAGCTTGTTTTATCTCATTCATTATGGAATACTATTGAAAGTAGACATCTTTTTTTGTGCAAAACCACGAACTTGTCCATTTATAAGAAAAAGAATAAATTATTAGGGATATTTTGGATTTCTGCACGTCTAATAGATGTAAAGAAAATGCTGGCTGGCAAAAAAGAGGTGATGTTTAAATGACAAAGGAACAACTTGGATCTCTGATCCTGGATTCAGAAAGACAATTATACTCAACTGCAAAAACAATTTTATTTAGTGACCATGACTGTGCTGATGCTATTCAGGAAACAATTGTGAAGGCTTTTTCCAACGTCGGTACATTAAAAAACGATAACTATGCCCGAACCTGGTTAATCCGTATCTTAATCAACGAATGTTACAGCCTTGTGCGTAAATCCAGTAAATTTATCCCATTGGAAAATCTGGCTGACAGACAGGAACCGGAATCAGAAAAAGCAAAGAATTACAGTGAATTGTATACAGCCGTAAATTCCTTAAAAGATGAACTGCGTTTACCCGTTATTCTATACTACATAGAAGATTTCAGTGTAAAAGAAATTGCCCAGATTCTTGAAATATCGGAGGGTGCCGTTCAAAAGAGACTTGCAAGGGCAAGAGGAAAATTAAGGCAGGAATTACAGGAGGTGTCAATATGAGATTAGAAGATATGAAAAATGATATTCCCGAAACACCGGATTTTATCCATAATATGATTCAAAATGAGGTGGCAAAGCAGCTGGCGGATAATAAAGTGACGAATCTGCGAAAAAGAAAACGATGGACAGCTCCGAAAGTTGCCGCAGTGGCAGCTGCGTGTGCGCTGGCAGTTTCCACAGCAGTATATGCAGGAGTAAATCTGTATCACTGGTTTTTGGAAAAACAGGGTTCTTATGGTGTTTCAGTCAAAATTGATGCTGGTGATGCAGCAAAGAAGACCGTGCTTCCAGATGAGGTCCCAGAGGTAGATCTGTCTGCTAAATATGTTCCGGAGGGCATGAGCTGGATTGACGAGTACCATCTCCAATATCCTGAGCATGACATGACTGGCGGGTTCAGTTTTTCATTTGTCCTGTTGGATAAAAATGATCTGGGACAGGTAGTACAGGATCAGAATGTTATTGATAGTGAAGAGCGTACATTTGGAAAATACCAGGGGATATATCTCAAATATAATAGCATTACCGAAAACGGGGCTATTAACCAGAGAATTTACCTTGTCTGCCCGGATTTATATCGTGTGCTTATGATCTACATCGGAGATGATGTGTCAAAGGATGAAGCCATAAAAGTTGCAGAAAATCTGGTGATTGAGGGAAACACAACTATGGTAAAGACCGCCGGATTACCTACATGGAGCGGAGAGATGATATCTGAAAAGACAGAAGATGATAATGATGAAATAAGTACTTCTGTAAATGAGAAAAAACTACCCATTTACCAAATTGGTGACACCTTTGATCTGGATGTGATTGGTGAAAACACAAATGGTGAATATCTGGAAAAAACGATTTCTGCAAAGGTAGATTCTGTTCAAATTTCTGATGATCTTCAGCTTCTCGATCCGGACAAAATACCACAAGAATGGGCGGAAGCCATTGATGCTGATGGAAAGCTATCTACAAACACATTGAATTATGTGAAATCTGGCGACGGAATCGATTCCCTGGATGAAATTGTGAAGTCAGAGGAAGTGAATCAGAAACTGGTCTATGTTACAGTTACCTATACCAATCATTCAAATGAGGAAATCGACCATATGCTTTATCTTGGTGCTTTACTGACCCTGACTAAGGAAAATGGAAAAGCACAGCTTTACATTCCAACAGAACAGGCCGACGATGGTTATGACTACATTAGTTGGACCGGCGTGGCAAAGACTGGAGAAATGGTATATTATAGTGTCTCTGAAAATTATGGCAACGGTGGAAACTATATTTCCTCTATAAAACCAGGCGAAAGTGTACAACTGAACATGGCCTGGATCGTAAATGAAAGCGACCTCAAAAATTTGTATCTGAATGTGACTGGAGACGGAGCTTCATATGAGTTCTCTGAATATATACTGAAAAAGGGACTAGTAGATATTCGCAAATAATATGCTATCGTTTATGATCCCATTTTTTTATATGTCATATATGAAAAATCTGAAACTCCTTCTTCATTTTTGCTTTTGCCAGTACTCCTTCAGAAATGGGCATAAAAAACGCCATAGGTTTTCGATACCTATGGCGTATAAATAATTTTCTGCTCTGCGGATACCTTGTTTATAATTGTCTGCCTGAGCAGGTCTCTATATTAAATCGTCTGATTTAACTTCCATTTACTCTATCACAATAAAAATATTCTGCAACCCAATTCTTGTTTCTGGATACTCAGAATCAAACTTGGTAACACTATTTTGAATATTTGTTTTTTGTATCTACCATCCGAATGCGTCCCGGATCAAAGCTCCGGTTTCTCCGTCTATATAAAACAATTCCTGTCCTTCTGGTGAATCCTTCCATTGGTAAGGACAGCAAAAACTCCATACAGGCCTGTAAACAAGTCCATCTGCGGTTTCATCAATATAATATTTCAGGCAGATTTTCGTAACTGGAATCGTGATTGGTTCTGTTTTCTCCGTCGTGTCCTCTTCCGTAAAAAATCCGATTTTTCCTTCTTTTACATATTGTTCCACCGATTTCATAATTTCTTCCATGGGAAGCATAGTAACTGTTTCTTTCTCTTTCACCTGAAGCGGGATCGGTATTTTGAAATAGCAGTCTTCAGGCTTGAGACCAAATCCTGCGCTTCCCTGGTAATGATACTGAGAAAGTCCACCTGCCGGTATTCCATTCAACAGAACTTCTGTGTCGTAATAATCATATCCTTCCGTCATGTCGCTAATTGATTTTCTTACAGAAGTTCCAGATAAATCAGCTTTGGAAAACAGTTGATTTATAATATTTAATTTCTCATCTTCCGTATTCTCGCCTAAAAATCCCAGATCTTTTTCACTTAATCCATCACACTCTATCATCCCATCCGAAATAAATAACTGCAGTCCTTTTTCTTTATTTTCCCAGACCGTTTCATCTGTTACAGATTTTTCCCATCCATCTTTCCCGCCAAACCAGGAGCAGATATCTTTCTCTGATATATTGCATTTTTTCAGAACTCCCTTTGAAACGTCATCAGTATTCCCGGTAACATCAGCTTCTATTGTAAGGGTTCCTGATTTCCCTGGCAGAGAAGCTGTTACATAGTTTTTCTTTACCTGTAACATTGTTTTCTCCGGATCATATTTTTCATTTACACTCGTAGTATTTGACGAACTATCCAAATCTGTTGTGTTCTGCGTACTCTCACCCGAAGATGGTTCTATTCCGGTGTCAGCAGCCTGCAATTTCCCTTCTTTTCTATATTTTTCAATGATATCCCTTACTTCATCCTTTAATGGAAGGGTTAACGTAAGAGTCTGAGGCGTATATCCTCTGTAAACGTCCTCCGCAGGAAGTGCATAAGAAGCCCTTCCTTCTGAATCTGTAAAAGAACCAGTTTTAAAAATCTTTTCGTAAGCTTCAGCGTCTTTCCAGGTATAATAAACCTTACCGTCATAAACAGGATATGCCTGAATAGTCATGGAAAGTTCTATTTCAGAATCTTCTTTTAATATTTTCTCAATCAAAGCGTCATCATACAAAGTAATATGCCCATAATAAAGATCTTCCCCTTCTATTTTATTTAAAGATGCCAGTGCATCTTTTCCATTCACCGTTGCATGATCACGGCAAGTGATCATATAATTCTTTGCCTCATTGGAAGGTTCTCCCACAAAACTTAAACCGCCGCCATCAAAATACGCTTCTTTAACAGTCAGCATGGACTGATTCCAATCGACCGCCTCGGGAGTTATTGGATAAGAAGTAATATTTTCCACATTTTCTGCAGTTGACTCAGGTTCTGTGACAACCATTTGAGCTGCCTCCTGTTCAGCGACACCCTGTTGTTCAAGTTCTTTATACAGTCGTCCGATATTTGTTGCAAGTACACCAGTACTAACTCCTAATATAGCAGCTACCGGAAGAAGAATCCGAATTATTTTTTTCTTATTTCCTGAATTTTTCGTTCTTTCTCCATCTGTTTTTTTACTTAAAGCCCCCGTTGTTTTCTCGTCTGGGGAATTTAAAATTCCACTCAGAACATCTTCCATGGCTTTATCAATATTTTCCGGTATTGCAGTTTCTTCTTTTAAAATCCTTCTGATTTCCCTCATATAGTCTCACCTCCTGATCACCTTTTTTAATTTTGCTCTTGCCCGGGAAAGTTTGGTTGATACGGTATTGCTGTTCATTTCAAGAAGGGCACTGATTTCCTTAACTGAAAATTCATCAAAATAATAGAGTTCCACGATTTTCCTACTTTCTTCATCCAGGCATAAAAGCAATTGTTTCCATTCACAGAGATTCAGTTCTTCACAATGTACCCCTTCTGCAAAATCATCCAGTTCTGCTGCATGGTTCTTTTGGCGTAGAATGTCCTTGCACTCATTTATAAGGATCCGCATCAGCCAGGTTTTAAAATATTTCGGCTCTCTCAGTCTCTGTATATTTTCATAGCAGGATAGGATTGTATTTTGCAGGGCATCAGCAATGTCCTGCTCATCCCGAAGATAAATCCAGGCAGTTTTATACAGGCTCTGCTTATTCATCCGGATTAATCTGACAAATGCTTCTTTATCTCCATTTTTAGCCTCTGTTATTAAAGCATCCATAAAGTACCTCCCTTTCTTCTTATAATTATTAGACTTGAAAAACAGCCATTTGCTTTCAAGAAAAAAATTTTATAAAAAACGCCATAGGTTTTCGATACCTATGGCGTGTAGATATAGGGAAAAGCTGCCTTTTTTATCGGCAGTGGAATATTTTCTGTGTTTGTGCCAGATCATCCAAGTCATATGAGTGAATTCCTAATGCTTCCAAATCCATTATCCATTCCTGAACTTCATATCCCAAAATATCTGCGAATATTTTTTTCAATATTCCTTTGTCTTATCAATTATCTTGTATATGGTTCGGTGTCTTTTCCGTCATATACAAATACTTTTATATCCGTATTTTCATCAACATCAGCATGGATGCCTACCGTGTATTCTTCATCTGTAACGTTCAAAAAAGAATGGCAGCCACCCGCAGGAATCCTGCCAGATACGAGTTCCTGTTTTCCTTCGCAGAGCAAATACACAATAATGTCAAAATCGTTTCTGTTCTGAACCGTCAACACGCCTGTTTTGGATGAAATTTTTGCATCGGAATATGTAATTACATAAGAATCAGGCGTTGACTCTTCCGCACAGGTTACAGAACAATCCCACTGTATCGCGGCATTTGCTTTTCGACAGTCTTCTGAAGACTTATATATTGAAAACATAATCATTATACTTATAGCAACAATACTAATAATGACCAACACTATTGTCACTTTTTTCTTCACAGCCATCACCTCCACACACAATTCAATTTGTTGCCCATATGATATCATATCTTTTCTTCAATTACATTACCTAATTTTAATACACGGCATAATTCCCTCCGGCAGATTGGAAACACATTAATTAAAGCCGCCTGGCAGAACACAAAGGGCAATAAAGAACAGGAGCCAACTGCATTACAACTTAGCTCCTGTCCTGTACATCTTGAATATAGAATTAGTAAAAACAAATTATCGGGACATCATACTGAATAAGACTGTAAAGCTGTCCGGCATTTTCCGGGGGAAGATTGATGAATCCATGAAAACCACCTGTAAGATATCTGTCACCACCAAAATATGGCTGCCAGTCTGCATCATGAAAGCCAATTCCTCCATTGAATGGCATCCAGTACGTTACCGGCTGTTCATAAGAATAGGTTCCATTTGCTGTCATTTCACCTCGCAGCACAGACGGACTGCTCTTTGAATCCAGTGTGAATATTCCAGGGGGTGTTTTTCTGTCCGGATATCCGGGTGTAAATTCTTCGATGTGATTACTGGATTATCAGGGCATGATTTCTGAAGAGTATCTGCAAACTGTCCTGTCAGCGTCATCCCTGCCCACAGATACCAGCCTCTGTTTATCCCTGGTGAAAACACCTGATAATGGTGGATCAAAGTCCCCCTTATCCATATGATACAGTTCCTGCCCCATCCCAAGCTCCAGGGTTCCTTCTGTAATATATATAAATTCTATGGAATTATGAAGGTGTGGGGAAGCATGTCTGGACGTTTTACTTCTAAAATGAAGGTTTTCTTTCTTCTCCTCATATACAGGAAACATTTACCTGATCTCCTTTTTGCAAGATTTGTCTGTTTTTTCTTTCTATTTGGCAGGAAATACCGGTCAACCTGCTTTATAATACAGCCATAAGATAAAGAAAGGGAGGAACAGACAATGAAAAGATTTAAAGCTTATATCGAATATGTAATGACTTTTATGCCAACTATTACAGATTTTACCGGTAAGTGCAAAATATGGCTTCCGGATATAACCCGGAATCTGTATTTGCAGTTCATGTAGACCTTGTAATCAATAATTTCAGTATACGCTAGAATCCGTTTCCTGTACATGAACAGGATGCGTTAATATATAAACAAAATTTTACAGTTGGCAGACTTAGCCAAAAAGAACCGATATCATATCATGCAAAGACTGTATCGGTTCTTTTTGTATTTTCTCATTATCTAATTATGGGAGGATTTTTCTATATCGCCGAAAAAAACTTTTATTCCCGCACTTCAAGCCACTGGTCAATGTTCCCAAAATGTACCGCCTGCAGGTTATCTACATCAACCAGTTGCGGAAAGCTGTTTCTGATGATCAGGACACCATTTTCCTTATCCTGTTTTTCTCCACCGCCAGCGATGCCTCCCATGGTTAAGTCAAGTGTTAAAACTGTCCCATCTTTATAACGCACCTGGTCAATATTTGCCCTGTCATAAAGATCCATGCCATAATCCGTGCCTGCGTACTCAAACTTGTTTTCCTCATCTTCATACACCTTCATAGCTTCATCATAATCAAGATATAATGACCATAAAAGGGGCGTTACTTCCATTTTTT
>OFMO01001854.1_pt1 | contig 11896 bp, 10 predicted proteins | sample 1541821 | NCBI WGS metagenome assembly OFMO01 (sample SAMN04209253, study PRJEB22552) | human gut metagenome | biome: gut; material: feces | host: Homo sapiens | place: USA: Oklahoma | reverse complement strand
TTGCGCTGAACATCGCCACCCGCGTGGCCATGCAGCAGAAGGTGCCGGTGGCCATCTTCAGCCTGGAAATGACCAAGGAGCAGCTCACCAACCGCATCCTGTCCGCCGAGGCCGGCATCGACAGCCAGGCTTTCCGCACCGGTGCCCTGCGCGCCGAGGACTGGGAGTATCTGGCGCTGGCCACTGAAAAACTCCACGATGCACCGATCTATATGGACGATACCTCCGGCATCACCATCACCGAGATGAAGGCCAAGATCCGCCGGGTGAACCAGGACCCCACCCGCCCCAACGTAGGTCTGATCGTCATCGACTATCTGCAGCTGATGACCACCGGCCAGCGCACCGAGAACCGCGTGCAGGAGATCAGTTCTATCACCCGGAACCTCAAGATCATGGCCAAGGAAATGAACGTGCCCATCATTGCCCTGAGCCAGCTGTCCCGTGCGGTGGAAAAGCAGGGCAACAACTCCAGCCACCGGCCCCAGCTGTCCGACCTGCGTGATTCCGGTTCCATCGAGCAGGACGCCGACTGCGTCCTGTTCCTGTACCGTGATTCCTATTACGCCAGCCAGAACCCGGACGGTGCTGAGGTGGATGCTGACACGGCCGAGTGCATCGTGGCCAAGAACCGCCATGGTGAGACCAGTACCGTGCCGCTGGGCTGGGACGGTGCCCACACCCGCTTCATGGATGTGGATTTCAAGCGCTGAACCGATGAAAAACGAGAAAGACTGCCGGGCTGCGGTGCGGGATTTCTGCCTGCAGAACCGGCTTTTGTGTCCGGGGCAGCCGCTGCGGCTGGCGGCGGCGGTTTCCGGCGGGGCCGACAGCATGGCGCTGCTGCTCCTGTTGCGGGCGCTGCAGCCGGAGTTCGGCTACACCCTCTCAGCCTGCCATGTGAACCACGGCCTGCGCGGCGCCGCCGCCGACCGGGACGAAGCCTTTGTGCGGCAGGCCTGCGGGGCACTGGGGGTGCCGCTGCGGGTGTTCCACGCGGCAGAACTGGCCGACACGGTGGATGTGCCGCCGCCCCACGCCGGGGAGGACTGGGCCCGCCGCCTGCGCTATGCCTGCTTTGAACGCCTGTGCGAAGAGGGGATAGATGCCGTGGCAACGGCCCATACTGCAAATGACCAGGCCGAAACGCTGCTGCTGCGGCTGGCCCGGGGCACCGGGCTGCACGGCGCGGCAGGCATCCGGCCCCGGCGCGGGTGTTATCTGCGGCCGTTGCTCTGCCTGAACCGGGCCGACACCGAGGCGGTCTGCCGGGCGGCCGGGCAGACATGGGTCACCGATGAGACGAACGAGACGGACGCCTACGCCCGCAACCGGCTGCGCCGGGCGGCACTGCCTGCTTTGCAGAATACGAACGAGGCGGCCGTGGAAAATCTGGCCCGCTTCTGCGAGAAAGCGGCGCAGGCCGACGCCTACTTTGCCCAAAAGGCCGAAGCGCTGCTGATGGATGCCCGCCTGTCGGACACGGACCCCGTGTGCTGGCGGCTGGAGCCGCTGGCGGCAGCGGATGCGCCCATTCTGGAAACGGCCCTGCACCGTCTGGCGGCCCCGGTGCGGGACCCGGAAGAAAAATATATCCGGCTGTTGGCGCAGCTGGTGCAGCAGGGCAGCGGAGCCGTGCAGCTGACCGGGAAGGTCCGCTTCTGCGCGGCAGATGGGGTGCTCCGGCAGGAAACACAGGCCGAATCCGCCGGCTGGGACGCCGATGCGGCGGCCGCATTTACCGCAGCCCTGCAGGCCGGAAAACCGGCCCGGATGCCTCTGCCGGGGGGCAAAACCCTGACTGCACGGGTGTTCCCGGCGGATTTTGAAGAAAAAATACAAGTCGTTCATAAAAAAGACTTAAAAAATCGGGCGGATTATGCTAGAATAACTACGTTGTATGCTGGTCTTGTTCTGCGCACCCGCCAGCCGGGGGATGTTTACCGCCCCGCCGGGCGAGCGGTGCACAACCGCCTGCGCAAATGGATGAACGAAGCGGACATCCCGGCGCAGCAGCGGGACATGCTGCCGCTGCTGGCAGCAGGCAGCGAGGTGCTTTGGGTGTGCGGCAGCGGCTTTGCCGAAGGCCTTGCACCGGATGAGACCACGACGCAGATCCTGCAGATGGAACAGGAAACTTGAAGGGATAAAAAGGAGAAACATCATGAGCATGAATGATGACATCAAGACCGTTCTGGTCTCGGAAGAACAGCTGAAAGCCAAGGTTGCGGAGCTGGGTGCGCGCATCAGCAAGGACTACGAGGGCAAAAACCTCGTGCTGGTGTCCATCCTGAAGGGATCGGTGGTCTTTATGGCCGACCTGATGCGGGCAGTGACCATCCCCTGCAACATCGACTTCATGGTGGTGTCCAGCTACGGCGGCAGCAACACCGTGACCAGCGGTCTGGTCAAGATCATCAAGGATCTGGACGGTGACCTGTCCGGCAAGGATGTGCTGATCGTGGAGGACATCCTCGACACCGGTGTCACCCTGTCCAAGCTGGTGCCCATGCTCAAGATGCGCAACCCCAACTCGGTCAAGATCTGCACCATCCTCGACAAGCCCAGCCGCCGCAAGGCCGACATCCAGCCCGACTACGAGGGCTTCCAGGTGCCGGACGAATTCGTGGTGGGCTATGGCCTGGACTACGACGAAAAGTACCGCAACCTGCCCTATGTGGGCGTGCTCAAGCCCGAGATCTACACGAAGTAAGTCCCGGATCAAATTCACCCTGAACTGGAGTTGATTTTTTTGCAACCGAAGAAACCTCGTTTCAACCCGCTGATCCTGGCACTGGCACTGGCTGCCGTGCTCATGGTATGGAGCGTGCTGGGCGGCGGCAGCAGCAGCGGCGGCTCGTCCTCCATGGTTTACTCCACGGCGGTGCAGTATTTTGAAAACCTGCAGGTCACCAAGTTCACGCTGGACCTGAACACCGGTGTGCTCACCATGACCCTCAAGGAGGGCAAGATGGACCTGCCGGACCCGTCGTCCGTGAGCACGGTGCAGTCCACCGGCGGGCTGCTGTCCGGGATGCTGTCCTCTTCCTCCTCCGGCTCCACCGGGGCCGAGAAGAACAGCGACGGCACCGTGACCGTGCGCTACAAGCTGCCCTATGCCTCCATGTTCGTCAAGAATGTGGACAGCTACATTGCAGCCTACGACGAAGCAAACCCCGATGCCCCGATGGAGTATGATTATACCCCGCTCAAGGAGAGCATCCCCTGGATGGAGATCCTGTTCTATCTGGCCATGCTGGGCTGCACCGGTTTCCTGCTGTTCTCCATGATGCGCGGCGGCGGTGCCGGCGGCGGCATCATGAACGTGGGCAAGGCCCGCGTGAAGGATGAGCGCGAGAACAAAAAGACCGCTACCTTTGCCGACGTTGCCGGTGAGGACGAAGAAAAAGAGGAACTCAAGGAAGTGGTGGAGTTCCTCAAGAGCCCGGACAAGTTCAATACGCTGGGTGCCCGCATCCCCCACGGCGTGTTGCTGGTGGGCCCTCCGGGTACCGGCAAGACCCTGCTGGCCCGTGCCTGTGCCGGTGAGGCAGGGGTGCCGTTCTATTCCATTTCCGGCTCCGACTTTGTAGAGATGTACGTCGGCGTGGGCGCATCCCGTGTGCGTGACCTGTTCGACAAAGCAAAAAAGACGATGCCATGCATCATTTTCATTGATGAGATCGACGCAGTGGGCCGTCAGCGCGGTGCCGGTCTGGGCGGCGGCCACGACGAGCGGGAGCAGACGCTGAACCAGCTGCTGGTGGAGATGGATGGCTTTGAGGCCAACGATGGCATCATCGTCATGGCAGCCACCAACCGTGCCGACATCCTGGATAAGGCTCTGCTGCGCCCCGGCCGCTTTGACCGTCAGGTCTATGTGGGCCTGCCGGACGTGAAGGGCCGTGAGGAGATCCTGAAGGTGCACACCAAGAATAAGCCGCTGGCTCCGGATGTGTCCCTGAAGGTCATCGCCCAGCGCACCGCCGGTTTTGCCGGTGCTGACCTGGAGAACCTGGTCAACGAGGCTGCCCTGCTGGCAGCCCGCCGCAGCCGCAAGGCCATTACCATGGAGGACATCGAAGAGGCTTCCATGAAGGTGATGGCCGGCCCGGAAAAGAAGAGCCGTGTGGTCACCCCGGAGGAGAAAAAGCTCACCGCGTACCACGAGGCCGGCCATGCCGTGGCGGGCTTCTACTGCAAGCACCACCCCCGCGTGCATGAGATCACCATCATCCCCCGCGGTCAGGCCGGCGGCTACACCATGTACCTGCCGGAAAAGGACCGCAGCTATGTGACCAAGGGCGAGATGTTCGAGGACATCGTGTCCAGCCTGGGCGGCCGTGTGGCCGAGCAGCTGATCCTGGAGGATATCTCCACCGGTGCCTCCAACGACCTGCAGCAGGCCACCAACATTGCCCGGCAGATGATCACCAAGTACGGCTTCTCGGAGCGTCTGGGCCCGGTGGTCTACGGCACCTCCCAGGAGGAGACCTTCCTGGGCCGTGACCTGGGCCAGGGCAAGGGTTACAGTGAGACCACCGCTGCCGAGATCGACGGCGAGATGCGGGATATCATCGACGAGGCCTACGAGACCTGCCGCCGCACCCTGACGGAGCACCTGGACCAGCTGCACGCACTGGCCAAGGCCCTGATGGAGCGTGAAAAGCTCAACGAGCAGCAGTTCAACACCATTATGGCTGGGGGCACCCTGCCTCCCCTGGAGGACCCGGATGCCAAGCAGCCGGAGCAGACCGTGCAGCCCGCCCAGCCTGTGGAGACCGCCGAGAAGGCAGAGACCGCAGAGCATGCCGAGCAGGCCGAGACGGCAGAACAGCCGACCGGTCAGCAGCCGGAGCAGGCCCCCGCACCGGAGCAGGATGCCCCGGAAGCAACGGAATGACCCCGGAAAGGAGCGAGTGTCGTGGAGGAAAACTTCAACCCGGTCGCACGGACCCGTGCGAACTATTACACCCCGGGCAGCCCGGTGCAGTTTGTCTGCGTGGAGCTGCTGCGGGGGGATGTCAGCGGCGAGAATGCCGTCTGCCTGACCTTCAAGAACATTTCCCGCGTGACCCTGACCGCTCTGGAAGTGCACTTCAAGTGCAAGGGCGTGGACGGTGTGATCCTGTGTGAGGATCAGTTTGAGTACCGGGACATCGAAGTGAAGCCCGGCGAGCTGTTCGGCATGGATGATGCCGTGTTCATTACGTCCAAGGCCATCACCAGTGTGGATGTCTCGCTGGTCAACGTGTACAACGGCAAGCGCGTGGTGCACCTCAAGGACATCAAGCGGGTGCGCCTGTCGGCACCCCGCCGCCTGAGCCCGGAGCTGCAGAAGGCGCTGGAAAGCCGCATGAACCGCACCGGCCTGAAGTATCAGCCCCAGGTGTTTGAGAACGGCTGGTACTGCGCCTGCGGTGCATTTCATCCCAAAGAGGAAGATACGGTCTACTGCACCGAGTGCCGGTGTGACCGCATCCTGCTGCAGAACGCGCTGAACACGCTGCTGCAGCCAGAGCAGCCTGCCCGGCCCGCAGCCGAAGTTCCGGCATCGCCCGCCGCAGCGGAAGAGCCTACCCGCATCGTGGGGGCTGCACCCGCTGGCGAGGAGCCCACCCGCGTGGTGAGCGCACCCCGCAGCCCGGCCGAGGAGGTGGAACCCTTTGAGCTCCGCCGCGAGCCGCTGGAGGATGCCGAGGAGCACACCCGTGTGCTGAATGCATCCACCCGGGCAGCGTTCCCGGGCAGCAGTGCCGACGAGGGCACCCGGGTGATCCCCACGCCCTCCCGCCGCGCCGAACCGGTGCAGGAAGTGCCGGACGACGATCTGGACGAGGAAGATGACCGCGACAGCGTGGCCGAAGCGCTGATCCGCAGGGTGCCGCCCATCACGGCCATCGTCTGTGCGGCAGTGGCCCTGTGCGGCTTTGTGTATTATCAATTCATGCTGTAAAAGAATGCAGAAAGAAGGCGGAGGAAGGCGTGTGCCACCTCCGCCTTTTCTGCACAAGAAGGAAAAAGGAGGCCATTATGCAGGACGAAGCATTGCAGGCTGCATTTGAGATCAAGACCGAATGCGACGAGATCAGCCGCCGCCTGCTGCGCTGGCACTGGGAGCAGAAGCCGGGCAGCCACAGTCTGGACGCGCTGCTGCGGCACATTGCCCAGCGCCAGAAGGAAAGCCCGGACTATTACGACCGGATGCCGGACCTGAGCGGCAAGACCAGCTGGCAGCAGCTGGACACCACCCTGTGCATGCGGGTGCTGCTGGACCCGGAGAAGGATGCCGCCAAACCGCTGGACCTGCTGGGCAATACCCGGCACCCCGGCGCAGCCCGCCGGGCCTGCAACGCGGTGCGCACCGCCCGCAACGAGGCGGCCCACGCCGCCGACGCACAGGATGCAGCGCAGGCCGCACTGCTATTCAATGAGGCCATCGAGAGCCTGGAAGAAGGGTATGCGGGCACCGCCTTCCGGGAAAACGAGCTGGCCCAGTATTACCGGGAGGCCGAGAGCTTTCTGGAGCAGTGCGGTGCCCGGAAAGCGGCCCGCCCGGCCGACAACACCCGCGGGCAGAGCAAAGCGGCGAAGCCTGCGGCCCGTACCGGCAGTAGGACGTCGGGCGGGAAAGCGTCGAACAACAGCCGCACGGCTGCCCGCAAGCGCAGCGCCCCGGCACGCCGCAGCCCCAAAAAGAAGCGCACCGGGAACAGGACCATCCTGACCCTGCTGCTGGTGGTGCTGGTGCTGGGCCTGCTGCTGCGGGCAATGCACATGGGTGTCCTGTAAGGGCTGCCCGCCGGAATAGCAAAAAAGAGTTGGATTCTGCTTGCCAGATGCAAGCGGATTTGTGCAGGACTGCCAAAAACTGGGGATGCCGCTGCAACAAAACAGGCCATTGCACCCCTTGCGGGACGGTGCAGGCCGGTTTATAATAGAAAATGAAAACGTTTACAATCTGCGGGAAGCAGAGCGTGTGAGAGGAACTTGCCCCATGACCATCAGTGACATTGCAAAAATGGCTGGCGTGTCCAGCGCGGCAGTCAGCCGATATCTCAACGGCGGGCCGCTCAGTGAACAGAAGCGGGAAGCCATCCGGGAAGTGGTGGAAAAAACAGGCTACCGCCCGGACGCCGCCGCGCAGACTCTGCGCACCGGCCGGGTGAACCAGATCGGGGTCATTGCCCCCAGCATCAGCTCCCAGTCGGTGGGGCAGATCACCGCCGGCATTGCCAGCGAACTGGATCAACAGAACTACCTGATTCTGCTGGGCAACACCGAGCTGGACGAGCAGCGGGAGCTGGGCTACCTGACCGCCATGCAGCGCAACCATGTGGCGGGCATCATCCTGCTGGGGTGCTACTACAGCCCTCAGCTGGCCCGGGCCTTCAAGGCCTGCCGGGTGCCGCTGGTGGTCACCGGGCAGCGCTTCCCGGAGGTGCCCTGCGTGTACAACGATGATCGCAGTGCGGCCCGGGAGCTGGCCCAGCGGATGCTGGCCTGCGGGCACCGCAGGCTGGCGTACATCGGCGGCACCGAGAAGGATCAGGCCGTCGGGCTTGCGCGCCGTCAGGGTGTGCAGGACGCCCTGAACGCTGCCGGGCTGAGCGGCGACAAGCTGCCCCGGCTGTGCTGCTCTGCCTTTACCATGGAAGAGGGCGAGCGCTGCATGAACGAGCTGCTGGCCTGCTGCCCGGATCTGGACGGCGTGGTGTGCGTGACCGACACGGTGGCGCTGGGGGCCATGCGGGCACTCAGGGCGGCAGGCCGCGCCATCGGCACCCAGGTCAGTCTGGCCGGCATTGGCGACAGCTGGGTGGGCGGCGTTGTGGAGCCGGGTCTGACCACCGTGCGCTTTTACCAGAAACAGGTGGGTGTGGAAGCCGCCCGGATGCTGCTGCAGATGCTGGAGCACCCGGAAAACGGCGGCCCTGTCCGCCAGACCACCCTGGGGTACAGCGTGGTGGACCGTGGTTCGATCCGGATAAAGGAGGACGCATGAACCGTAAGCTGATCTTTTTGGACATTGACGGCACCCTGCTGCCGCCGGGGGATATGCTCATCCCGGACAGCACCCTGCAGGCGCTGCGGGCGGCCCGGGCCAACGGGCACAAGCTGTTTCTGTGCACCGGACGCAACCTGCACATGACCGCGCCGCTGCTGGAGTACGGCTGTTTTGACGGTGCCATCTGCAGTGCGGGCGGCTATGTGCTTTGCGACGGGCAGGTGCTGGTGGACCTGCCCATGGAGCCGGAACAGTGCAGCGGCCTGAGCGCCGTGCTGGAGCAGCACGGCGTGGACTACACGCTGGAGTCCCGTGACGATACCTTTGCCGGGCCGAAGATGACCGCACGCTGGAAGTTTACCGCCGACGCGCCGGACAAGCCCCTGAACAGTGAAGCAGCCCGCTGGCGCAAGGCTATGCAGGACGGCATGCGCCTGACCCCGCTGAGCCGGTACGACGGCCAGCCGATCTACAAGATCGTGTACATTGCTGAGCACCTGCGCGATCTGGACGAGGCCAAGCGGCTGTATCAGGACCAGTTCGTGTTCTGCGAGAGCAATCTGGACACCATGGATGACGGCACGGTGAACGGGGAGCTCATCAACCGCAAATTCGACAAGGGCACCGGCATCCGGGCCATCTGCCGACATCTGGGCCACCCGCAGGAAGATACCATTGGCTTTGGCGACAGCGATAACGACCTGCAGATGACCCAGGCCGCCGGGATCAGTGTGTGCATGGGCAACGGCTCGGAGCGGCTGAAGCAGCTGTGCGACCGCATCGCCCCCACCGTGTACGAGGACGGCCTTGCAAGAGAGTTTGCAGCCCTGGGCCTGACAGAATGAAAAACAACAGCAGGCAGCTCCTTTTTGCGGGAACTGCCTGCTGTTTTGCTATGTGAGGTAAAAAGCGTGGTAAATAATAAGAAAAGCACGCTGATTCCAGACAAATCAGCGTGCCTTTTTCGTGGAGCGGGCAATGGGAATCGAACCCACCTCCTCAGCTTGGAAGGCTGATATACTAGCCGATGTACGATGCCCGCATTTGCGAAGAATAGTATAGCATGTCTGCCGGAAAATGTCCAGCCCCAATTTTGCCGGGGGCCTGTTCATAAAACGTTCCATATTTTCTGGGCAGATTTCCTGTTTACTTTATGCGTGTTTTATTGTAAAATACACTTGAATAACAATGTCGGGCACACAGCCCGGCGGAATATAAACAGGTGGTGTTTGGATTATGGCATTGAAATATCAGCGTATCCTGCTCAAGATCAGCGGCGAAGCATTGGGCGGCGAAAAAGGCATGGGCTTTGACGAGCCGACCATGGATGCAATCTGCGGCGGTGTGAAAAAGGCCCACGATCTGGGGGTTCAGATCGGCATCGTGGTGGGCGGCGGCAACTTCTGGCGCGGCCGTTCCAGCGGCAAGATGGAGCGCACCCTGGCCGACAAGATCGGCATGCTGGCTACGGTGATGAACGCTCTGGCCGTCTCCGACAAGCTGGAGCAGCTGGGCGTGCCCACCGAGGTGTTCACCTCCATCACCATGCCCCAGGTGGCACAGCCCTTTACCCGCAAAGACGCCCTGCGCGCCATGGACGAGGGAAAGATCGCCGTGTTTGGCGGCGGCACCGGCAACCCCTTCTTCTCCACCGACACGGCAACGGCCCTGCGCGCCGTGGAAGTGAGCGCCGATGTGATGTTCAAGGCCACCATGGTGGACGGCGTGTACGACAAGGACCCCCACAAGTACCCCGACGCCAAGAAGTACGATACCCTCACCTTCACCAAGGTGCTGGAGGACCAGCTGGCCGTCATGGATGGCACCGCTGCCACCCTGTGCCGCGACAACAAGCTGCCCATCCTGGTGTTTGATCTGGCCGACCCGGACAACATCGCAAAGGCTGTGCAGGGCGAGAACATGGGCACGCTGGTGTATGAGGGCTGACCGCGTATAGCCTTCTGCGCAGAAACATACAATGAAGGGCGGGGCTGCCCGGTGCACTCTGCCCACCGAATATATCAACAGGAACAGGAGACTACAACAATGAGCAGCAACACCAAGGTTTACGAAGAAAAGATGAAGAGCTCGGTGGAGCACCTGGGCCGCGAGCTGGCCGCTGTGCGTGCAGGCCGTGCAAACCCCGCTGTGCTGGACAAGGTGACCGTGGACTACTACGGCGCGCCCACCCCCATCCAGCAGGTGGCATCCGTGGCTGTCAGCGAGGCCCGCACCCTGACCATCACCCCCTGGGACCGCACCCTGCTGCGTGCCATCAGCAAGGCCATCATGGCCAGCGACGTGGGCATCAACCCCATCGACGACGGCCAGACCATCCGCCTGAACTTCCCGGCTCCCACCGAGGAGCGTCGCAAGCAGCTGGCCAAGGAAGTCTCCAAGCTGGGCGAGGAGGCCAAGGTGGCTGTGCGCAACATCCGCCGCGACGCCATGGACAAGGCCAAGGTCATGAAGAAGGCCGGTGAGCTGACCGAGGACAGCCAGAAGACCATGGAAGAGGATGTCCAGAAGCTGACCGACAAGTATATCAAGAACATCGACGCTGCCGTGGAAGAAAAGCAGAAGGAGATCATGTCCGTCTGATCCGGCTGCGCTGAGCAGAACAACAATGTAAGGTGTCGTGCGCTGGTGGGGGAGCCGCTTTTCAAAAAAGCAGCGCCTGTGGTGCGCGGCACTTTTTTCAGGGCAGCAATGCTGCCGGGAGGAGCAAATGGCACATCCCAGAGAGTTTGCGGAGGGGCTGTCCATCGGCATCATCATGGACGGCAACGGCCGCTGGGCAAAGAACCGGGGCCTGCCCCGCACCGCCGGGCACAAAAAAGGCGCCGAGGTGTTCAGCGATATCGCGGACTACTGCGACGAGCTGGGCGTTTCGTCGGTGTACTTCTATGCCTTTTCCACCGAGAACTGGAAGCGCCCGCTGGAAGAAGTGAACGCCATCATGCGGCTGTTCGGCGAATACCTGCTGAAGGGGTTTGACTACAAGAACCGCAACATCCGCATCAAATTCATGGGCGACCGCACCGTGCTGGACGAGAAGCTGCAGCAGCGGATGAACAAGCTGGAAGCTGAATCGTCGGTCAAGACGGGCATGACCCTGAACATTGCCATCAACTACGGCGGCCGCCCGGAGATCGTGCGGGCCGCGCAGCAGTTGGCGGAAAAGGCCGCAGCCGGGCAGCTGAAGCCGGAAGAGATCACCGAGCAGATGCTCAGCGATGCCATGTACACCGCCGGGCAGAAGGACCCGGACTTTATCCTGCGGCCCAGCGGAGAAAAGCGTCTGTCCAACTTCATGCTGTGGCAGGCCGCTTATGCAGAGCTGGTGGAAATGGACGTTCTGTGGCCGGACTTTACCCGTGCCGACCTGGACGCCGCCATTGAGGAGTATAACCACCGCAGCCGCCGTTTTGGCGGGCTGTAAGGCAGCAACTACACCCAAAATATCCTGTGCACGGCGCAGGGACCGGAATACCCGACCGTTCCCCGGGTTGTGCGGCACCCGCAAGAGGGGAGTGCCTTCCGGCAGAACAAAGGAGAGCCAACCTATGAAAACACGCATTATCACAGCCATTGTGGGCATCATCGTCCTCATTGGCGTCATGTTCACCTTCAACACGCTGATCTTCAATCTGGTCATTGCAGCCATCACGCTCATTGCCATCCACGAGATCTACAATGCGCTGGGCTTTACCAAAAAGGACTGGCTGATGTACGCGGCACTGGTGCCGTATACCCTGCTGGTGATGACCTCCAACTACATGGTCATGCGCCGTCTGGTCATGCCGGTGTCCTTTGTGCTGGTCACCTTTTACGCCATCTATCTGGTGGTGCGCAACGGCACCATCAGCTACCAGAAGGCCAGCGGTC
>OFMO01001846.1_pt1 | contig 11934 bp, 10 predicted proteins | sample 1541821 | NCBI WGS metagenome assembly OFMO01 (sample SAMN04209253, study PRJEB22552) | human gut metagenome | biome: gut; material: feces | host: Homo sapiens | place: USA: Oklahoma | reverse complement strand
TTTTTGAATCATTTGATCAGCGGCATCAGTCTGGGCAGCATCTACGCCATCATCGCACTCGGCTACACGATGGTTTACGGCATTGCAAAAATGCTGAACTTCGCGCACGGCGATGTTATCATGGTAGGCGGCTACATGTGCTTCTGCGCTACCACCTATCTCGGCTGGCCGGCGTGGATGGGCGTTGTGCTGGCTGTTATTGTCTGCACCGCGCTCGGTGTTGTTATTGAGAGACTTGCCTACAAGCCGCTGCGTATGGCGCCGTCGCTGGCGGTGCTGATCACGGCCATCGGCGTTTCGTACTTCCTGCAGAATGCGGCGCTGCTGATCTGGTCCTCCAACCCGAAGACCTTTACCTCGGTCGTTACCGGCGAGGCGCTTAGCCTGTTCGGCGGTCAGATGCAGATCTCCAAGGTGACGCTCGTTGCCATCGCAGCCTGCGTTGTCATCATGGTCGCTCTGATGCTGTTCACCGGCAAGAGCAAGGTCGGCACGGCGATGCGTGCGGTTTCCGAGGACAAGGGCGCGGCCCAGCTGATGGGCATCAACGTCAACACGACCATTTCCATCACCTTTGCCATCGGCTCGGGTCTTGCCGCTATCGCGGGCGTGCTGCTGTGCTCCGCGTACCCGACCCTGATGCCGACCACCGGCTCTCTGCCGGGCATCAAGGCATTCACCGCTGCCGTATTCGGCGGCATCGGCTCGATTCCGGGCGCGTTCATCGGCGGCATTCTGCTCGGCATCATCGAGATTTTCGCCAAGGCGTACATTTCCACGCAGCTGTCGGACGCGATCGTGTTCGCAGTGCTCATCGTGGTGCTGCTGGTCAAGCCGGACGGCCTGCTCGGCAAGCATGTGAGCGAAAAGGTTTAAGGGGGCAGACATATGAACAAGTTAAAATCCTATGCTGCGTCCAAGCGCGGACGTGACACGCTGCTGTGCTTCGGCATTGTCATTATTGCGTACATCATCGTGCAGGCAGCCATCGCGGGCGGCGGCATCTCCAGCCAGATCAAGGGTCTGCTCGTGCCGATCTGCGCGTATGTTGTCATGGCGATCTCGCTCAACCTGACCGTCGGCATCCTCGGTGAGCTGTCGCTCGGCCATGCGGGCTTTATGTCGGTCGGCGCGTTTGCGGGCATTGTCACCACCACCTGTCTGGCGGATGCGATTCCGCTTGCACCGCTGCGTCTGGCTGTCGCCATGGTCGTTGCCGGACTGTTTGCGGCGATTGCGGGTGTTATCGTCGGCGTTCCGGTACTGCGCCTCAAGGGCGACTACCTCGCCATCGTAACCCTCGCCTTCGGTGAGATCATTAAAAACCTTGTAAACGTTATGTATCTCGGTCTGGATGATGCCGGTCTGCATTTCAGCCTGGTCAACCAGAATTTCCAGCTGGGCGACGGCGGCAAGATGATCATCAACGGCCCGATCGGCGTATCCGGCGTCACCAAGATCTCCACCTTCACCTCGGGCGTTGTGCTCATCCTCGTTACGCTGTTCTTCGTGCTGAATTTTGTAAACAGCCGCACGGGACGTGCTGTTATGGCGGTCCGCGACAACAAGATCGCCGCTGACTCCATCGGCATCTCCACCTCGCACTACAAGCTGCTCGCGTTCGTGGTCTCTGCGGCGTTCGCAGGCATGGCGGGCACGCTGTACGCGATGAACTTCTCCACCGTTACGGCTGCAAAGTTTGATTTCAATACCTCCATCCTTGTGCTCGTATTCGTCGTTCTCGGCGGTCTGGGCAACATCTGGGGTTCGATTATCGCCGCAACGCTGCTGACGCTGCTGCCTGAGCTGCTGCGCGGCCTGAGCAACTACCGTATGCTCATCTACGCAATCCTGCTGATTGCAATGATGCTGTTCAACAACTCCTCCTTCAAGGTTCGCCTGCTGGAGAAGCGCGCAATGCGTCAGATGGAAAAGGCCGAAAAGGCCGGCGGCAAGAAGGAGGGTGCGTAAGCCATGGCAATGCTGGAAGTTACTTCGCTCGGCATTTCGTTCGGCGGTCTGCGTGCCGTTGACGAGCTGAGCATGAAAATCGAAAAGGGCGGTCTGGTCGGCCTCATCGGCCCGAACGGCGCAGGCAAGACCACCGCGTTCAATATGCTGACCGGCGTGTACCGCCCGACCGACGGCGGCATCCGTCTGGACGGACAGAACCTCATCGGCAAAAAGCCGCATGAAATCTGCAAGCTGGGCGTTGCCCGCACGTTCCAGAACATCCGCCTGTTCTCGCAGCTGAGCGTGCTGGATAACGTAAAGACCGGCCTGCACAACCAGATCACCTACTCGTTCGCAGAGAGCATGTTCCACCTCGGCTCCTACCGCAAAAAGGAGAAGCAGATGGATGAAAAGGCGATGGAGCTGCTGCGCGTGTTCGACCTGGACGGCGTAGCCGACTACAAGGCCGCGAACCTGCCTTACGGCAAGCAGCGCAAGCTCGAGATCGCGCGTGCGCTCGCTACCAACCCCAAGCTGCTGCTGCTCGATGAGCACACCGCGGCACTCGACCCGAAGACCGCCGCCAAGGTCATGGAGCTCACCGACCGCATCGTGCGCGAGGGCCAGCTCACCACGCTGATGATCACGCACAACATGCGCGATGCCATTCAGTACGGCAACCGCCTCATCATGCTGCACGACGGCCACGTCATCCTCGACATTGCGGGCGAGGAGAAGAAGAAGCTGACCGTGCCCGATCTTCTTGAGCAGTTCACGAAGGCCAGCGGCGACGAGTTCGCCAACGACCGCGCGATCCTCTCCTAACGTTTTCTCTCCCCTATAAAGCACAAAAAGAGCTTGAACACTTTGTTCAGGCTCTTTTCTTATCCTTTTTTACGCTTCCCGCAGCACGACCTCGACAATGCCGACATCGTCGGTATCGGGGTAGAAGTTCACCTGCCACGGCTCAGTAAAGCCGGGGTCGACCTCCTCCTGCACAGATCGTACCATGTCGCGGATGCCGTCACGGTCCGCGGTGAAGTACGTGAAGCGCACGGCGATGCGGCTGAGCGCGCCCTCGCGCGCCGTCAGGCGCAGAAGGTCAGGCAGCGCCTCGGTGCTCGTCGCGGTGACAATGCCCGCCTGCTCCTCCGCCGTGCGGCGGTAGCCGAGGCGCACGTGCATCTCGTAATAGGCGCGCTCCTGCGTGTCGGTATAGCTGATGTAGTCGAGAAGATAGGCTCCCAGCGCCGTCTCCTCCTGCACCTCCTTGCAGGCCTGCTCGGCCATGGCCGTGGCGTCTTCCTCGCTGTAAATACGCACAACGCCTTCCTCGCTGTGCTCGCCAAGGAGCAGCAGCAATGCGTTGACGAGGTCCTGATAGCTGTCGGCGCGCAGGGTGTCCGCGCCCTCGTTTTCCCAGTAGACCTCGCTGTGCGGCGTGGAAACGCTGTAGGAACGCTCAAGTACGACGTTGCCGCCGCAGCCCGAGAGCATCAGGCAGAGCGCCAGCGAAAGCGGAATGAACTTTTTGCGCACGGCGCTCCCTCCTTTTGGGCGAAATCTCTCTTTCTCAGTAGCCAAGCGGCTCGTCGACGAGCACGACCTCGGTCTCGCAGCTGCGGATGGCCTCCCACAGCACGACAAGACCGCGGCAGATGCGCTGCGGGCTCTTGCAGTCGTAGCAGCGGTCGGCGTTCACGGCACACGGCGTCTTCACGCCGAGGCGCTGCGCGTTTTTCGGTGCAGCAATGTTGCGGGCGCGCCAGAGCGCTTCGTCATACGTCGGCGCGATCTTGTTGCTGCCGACAATAAACCAGACTTTTTTATGGCCGAAGAGTGACGAGGACACGCGGTTGCCCGTGCCGTCGATGTTGATGATCTCGCCGGTCTCGGCAAGGCCGTTGGCCGAGAGCAGGTAGTTGTCGCACGTCGAGGCGTTTTTGAGCACCTCGGCAGCGTTCATGCCGTCGGGCACGTTCCAGTGGCTGAACATCTTGTTGTGCTTGCCGAGGCTTTCAAAAAGCCCCATCTGAGAGAGCGTCATGCTGCCGCCGAACGACACGCTCTCTCCGTCGATCTGCGCGTTCAGATAGTCCGCCGCTTCCTTCGCCGTCGCGAAGGCAGACACCTTGAAGCCGCGCTCTTTGAGATTCTTCTCCACCGTCGTAAGATCCATTCCTGCTTCCTCCTTGTATCCTGATATTCTTAGAGGCCCTGCGGGTCGTATTCGCCAAAGCCCTCACCGAGCACCTCGCTCGCGTCGCAGACGATGAAAAAGGCGTCGGGGTCGAGCTCCTTGATATAGCGCTTGATCGAAACCGCTTCCTTCTTGCGGATGGCGCAGAACAGCAGCGGACGCTCCGCGCCCGTGTAGCCGCCCTTGCCGTTCAGGAGCGTCACGCCCATGTCGCGCCGCAGCATCTCCTGCATGATCTTCTCATACTTGTCGCTGATGATGTAGGCGACCTTCGCCGTGTTCTGACCGTAGACGACCAGATCGAGCACCTTCGTCGTGATATAGAGCGCGAGCGCGCCGTAGAGCGCGTTGTTGAGGCTGTGGAACACCGCGGCGTAGATCAGAATGATCGTCAGGTCGATGCCAAGGCAGATGTTGCCGATTGACAGCCGCTCAACGTGCGACCGCACGATCCACGCGCCGAGCTCCGAGCCGCCCGTCGTCGTCTCCTCTCGGAACAGCAGGCCTGAGGCGATGCCGAGCGTCACGCCGCCGTACAGGCACGCAAGCAGCGGGTCCATGGGCGCAAACTCGTGGATGGCTGCGACAACGTCGATCAAAATGGAGCTCAGCGTCATCGTGTAGATGGACTTGCACAAAAATGCGAAGCCGAATTTTTTAAGTCCCACGATAAAAAGCGGCACATTGAGCACGATGACCATCGTACCGACCGGCAGAATGGGTGCAAAAAAGTTAATGATCTGCGAAATACCCGTAAAGCCGCCGACCGTAAAGCCATTCGGTGCATAGAACCAATCGAACGACAAGGCATACAGCACGCAGGCAAGCGTGACAATGATATAGCTTTTCACCTGCTCGCGCAGTTTTTTATTTTTCATAAATTTTCTCCCCTCATATGTTTCTCTCAGGCTTCCGACGTCAAATCAGCGAGAGCTGCTTGTCGTCGCTGTCCTCCGTCTTGAGCAGCGCGCCCGTCGCGGGAATGCTGCGGCCGCGGTAGCGGGCAAGGTCGGTGATGCCGGTCTCCTCCGGGAAGCGCACCGTGTCGAGCACGTACTTCTTTTTGAGCGTCAAAAGCGCGACGCCCTGCGTCGTACGCGTCGTCTTCACACCAAGAAGCGCCGTGTTGACGATCAGCACGCGCGGCTCTGTCGAATAGACGGCGATCTCGCGGTCTTCCTTGAGATGCAACAGCGCTTTGAGCGGGCTCTTGTCGCTGTAAGCGCCGGTCAGGCGGCGGCGGTTCGAGGTCGTCTTGTAGGCCGACAGCTCGACCTTTGCGGCCTTGCCGTTTTCAAAGAAGAAGATCATATAGCCGCTGTAGTCGCCCGGCAGCACCATGCCCATGACGCTCTCGCCCTCGTCCATGCCGAGCTTGGCGGGCAGGTAATCGCCCAGCTGGCTCGCCTTGCCGTCGGCAAAGTCGCTCGCGCGCGTCTTGTAGACCTGCGCCTTATCGGTGAAGAACATCAGCTCGGCGGCGTTGGAGCTCTCCACGCTCATGCTGAGCGCGTCGTCCTCCTTGAACTTCTGCTCGCCGGACATGCGCAGCGACTGCGGCGTGATCTTTTTAAAGTACCCGTGCTGCGACAAAAACAGCGTCACGGGATAGTCCTCGATGGCGTCCTCCTCGCTCTCGGCGTCCTCGGCATAGTCGTAGAGGATGCCGGTGCGGCGGGACTCGGCGTACTTTTTGCGCACGTCCTCAAGCTCGCTGACGATGATCTTGCGGATGCGCGACGGGCGCGCAAGCGTATCCTCAAGGTCTTCGATCTCCGCCTCGAGCGATGCCGTCTCCTCCACGCGCTTCAGGATATATTCGCGGTTGATATTGCGCAGCTTGATCTCGGCGACGTATTCCGCCTGGATCTGGTCGATGCCGAAGCCGATCATCAGGTTCGGCACGACGTCGGCCTCCTTCTCCGTCTCGCGGATGATCTTGATGGCCTTGTCGATGTCGAGCAGGATCTTTTTAAGGCCCTTTAAGAGGTGCAGCTTGTCCTGCCGCTTTTTGAGCACGAAGTACACGCGGCGCTTGACGCTCTCGGTGCGCCACGCGCACCACTCGTCTAAAAGCTCGCGCACGCCCATCACGCGCGGCATGCCGCCGATCAGGACGTTGAAGTTGCACGACGCCGTATCCTGCAATGTCGTCGCCTTGAAGAGCTTCTGCATCAGCTTGTCGGGGTCGGCACCGCGCTTTAGGTCGATCGTCAGCTTGAGGCCGGAGAGGTCGGTCTCGTCACGCATGTCGGAAATTTCCTTGACCTTGCCCGCCTTGATGAGTTCGGCGACCTTGTCCATGATGGCCTCTGTCGTGGTGGTGTAGGGAATTTCATAAATTTCGATGAGATTTTCTTTTTTGTCGTAGCGCCAGCGGGCGCGCACCTTTACGCCGCCGCGGCCGGTGTTGTAGATGTCCTCGATGGCGCGCGGGTCGTACAGGACCTCGCCGCCGGTCGGGAAGTCGGGCGCGAGCAGCGTCTCGCTGATGCGCACCTCGGGATTTTTCAAAAAGGCGATCGTCGTATCGCAGACCTCGCCCAAGTTAAAGCCGCACAGCTGGCTCGCCATGCCGACCGCGATGCCCTGGTTGGCCGAGACCAGGATATTCGGGAACGTTGTTGGCAGCAGCGCTGGCTCTTTCATCGAGTTATCGTAGTTGTCGACAAAATCAACGGTGTCAGAGTCGATGTCGCGGAAGAGTTCGGCGCAGATGGGCGCGAGCTTCGCCTCGGTGTATCGGCTGGCCGCCCACGCCATGTCGCGCGAATAGACCTTGCCGAAGTTGCCCTTCGAGTCGACGAACGGGTGCAGCAGCGCGCCGTAGCCCTTGGAAAGGCGCACCATCGTGTCGTAGATGGCGGCGTCGCCGTGGGGGTTCAGGCGCATCGTCTGTCCGACGATGTTCGCGCTCTTCGTGCGCGCACCGGTGAGAAGCCCCATCTTGTACATCGTGTAAAGGAGCTTTCGGTGCGAGGGCTTGAAACCGTCGATCTCCGGAATGGCGCGCGAAACGATGACGGACATCGCGTAAGGCATGTAGTTCGTTTCGAGTGTCTCGGTGATATTCTGCTCCACCACATCCGCGTGGAGGCCCATGACGTTCGGGTCCGCGCGGCGGTGGGTCTGCTTGGGTGTTTTGTCGCTTTTCTTCATTCGGTTACCTCAAAATCGCTCCGACGGCAATATGGCCGCCGGTCATACTATTTCTAATATATCCTATCACACTTTTTTATGCTCTGCAACACCGCGGAGGAAGAGAAAATTGCCGCAAAACGCCATTTTTTCGCCAAAGGCGCACAAAACCGGCGCGGCAGCGCATATTGGCAAAATCGCGGCGCAGAGTGTACAATGCAGATACCCCAACAGGTATGGAGGTCAAACGATGAAACAGTGTATGGACGCCGACAATCTGCACCGTCGGCTCAAAAAGATCATCGGTCAGGTGCAGGCCATCGACCGCATGGTGGACGAGGACGTCCCCTGCGAGGATATTCTTGCGCAGATCAATGCGGCCAAATCCGCGCTGCACGGCTGCGGCAAGGTCGTGCTTGAGGGGCACATCAAACACTGCGTGCGCGACGGCATCGAGCACGGCGACGCGGACAAAACGATCGAGAACTTTACGAAGGCGGTCGAGCGCTTTTCGAACATGGGCTGAGCAGGAGATAAACCCTCTCACGCGCCCGTTTTCAGTAGAATTGCACGAAAGAAGAGAAGCAGTTTTGTGCTGCTTCTCTCTTTTTGCGCGCTTTATAGCCTATACCCCCATATGTATAATAAGCCCATACCCCCTATGGTACAGAAAGGAGTCGCTTCCGTGAAACTGGCAATGGAAAAGCTGGAGCATTTTTTTGAGTTGGGCGGCACAAAAAAAATATCACACTGCTCGTGATCTCCGGCATCGTGCTGATCGTCAGCATTTTTGATCTCGTCCCCTGCCGTTCGACGCCTCGTGGGCCGCGATCATCCTCTGCGGCATCCCCATCATTTTAGAGGCCGTCATCGGCCTTGTCACGGCGTTCGACATCAAGGCAGACGTGCTCGTCTCGCTCGCGCTGATCGCGTCGGTCTGCATCGGCGAAGACTTCGCCGCGGGTGAGGTCGCGTTCATCATGCAGCTCGGCGGTCTTCTCGAAGAGCTGACCGTCGCCCGCGCCCGCGCGGGCATCGAAAAGCTCGCCCACATCCGCGCCTATCAGGCCGCGGGCGATAAGGTCTGCATGATCGGCGACGGCGTGAACGACGCGCCCGCGCTCAAGGCCGCCGATGTCGGCCGGCGTGGACAGCGACATCGCCGTGGACACTGCGGATATCGCGCTCGTCGACGACAAAGTCACGGAACTGCCGCACCTCATCGCGCTCTCCAAGCGCATGATGCGCACCATCAAGCTCAATATAACATTCTTGCTCACGCTCAACTTCATCGCCATCGTGCTCGCCATCACCGGCACACTGAACCCTGTTGTCGGCGCGCTGGTCCATAACGCAGGCAGCGTGCTTGTCATCATAAACTCGGCCCTGCTGCTAAAATGGAGGCAAACCGCCTCGCAGAGTTTCGCGTCCGCAGACGCGAAATCTGTTTGATCGTAAATTCCGACGACAGGCGCGTCGGAATTTGCTCTTTGCGCGGAGCGTGTGTCGCAGCCGCGCTGCGAGCGGCAAGGCGCGAAGCGCAGCGAATCCTTTTCAAAAAGAGTGGATTGCAAAATTGCGATCCACCCTTTTTGATTTTCTTTTATTTTCTGCGCCAGACAGAGGGCATTAAGAGGACAAGCAGCGGCATGATCTCAAGACGGCCGAGCAGCATGATGGCGCTCATCGTGAGCTTGCTGATGCCGGAGAGGAAGCCGAAGTTGCACGTCGGTCCCACTGCGCCAAGGCCCGGGCCCACGTTGCTGATGGCCGTGAGCGAGGCGGTGAACGCCGCGGTAAAGTCGATGTTGTCAAGCGACAAAATCAGCGTGCCAAGCAGCAAAATCGAGATATAGGTGAAGAAGAAGACCGAAACGGACGAGACGGTCTCCTCCGTCACGCGATGTCCGTCGAGCGTGATGGGGCGCACCTCGCGCGAGTGCATCACGCGCCGCAGATCACGCCGCAGCGACTTGCACAAAAGCACGATGCGCGAGACCTTGACGCCGCCCGCCGTAGAGCCCGCGCAGCCGCCGAAAAGCATCACCAGCACGAGGATACAGCGGCAGAACTGCGGCCAGAGGTCAAAATCCTCCGTGCAGTAGCCGGTCGTTGAAATGAGCGTTGTCACCTGAAAGGCCGCATTCTCGATGGCCGAGCCGATGTCGCGCCCCGTGCGCACGATCAGGTCCACCGCGATCATCGCCGACGCGCCGACCACGACCAGCGAGTAAACGCGCAGCTCCTCGCTCTTGAGCGCCTCGCGGAAGCGGCGCGTCACGCAGAGGTAGAGGAGCGTAAAGTTCACGCTTGCGGCAAACATGAAGAAAATGAGGATCCAGTTGACAAGATGCGACTGATAATACGCGATGCTCGCATCCCGGATGGAAAAGCCGCCGGTAGAGATCGTCGTCAGCGCCGTGGTGATCGCATCGAACAGCGGGAGGCCCGCAATGCGCAGCAGCAACGCCTCCGCCACGGTGAGCGCGATATAGATGCGGTACAGGATGCGCGCCGTCTCACCCGTGCGGGGGCGGAGCTTTGTGCTGATGGGGCCGGGGGATTCCGCTTTCATCAGGTTCACGCTGCCCTCACTGAGCTTGGGCAGCAGCGCCAGCATGAGAACGAGGATACCCATGCCGCCCATCCACTGCGTGAGCGCGCGCCAGAATTGGATGCCCTGCGGCAGCGACGCAGGCGACGGGAAGATGGACGCGCCGGTCGTCGTCAGGCCGGAGACGGTCTCGAAAATGGCGTCGATAAAGCTGCAGCTGCCGCTGAAAAAATACGGCAGCGCGCCGAACACGCTCAGCGCGATCCAGCACAGTGCCACGCAGACAAAGCCGTCGCGCGTCTGGAGCCGCGCGTTGTCCGCGCGGATGAGCGAGAGCAGCACTCCCACGCCGCCGCAGATGAGCAGCGCGTACAAAAAGGCCCTCTGGTCAACACCACCGTCGAACACGCTCAGCAGCAGCGGCGGGATCATACAAAGCGCCTCGATACAGAGAATGACGCCCACGATTCTGAGAATAAGATTTTGGTTCATAATGAAACTTCCTTGCCGCAAGCAGCCGGCACATCAGCCGAGAATATCGTTGAGGTCCTGCAAAAAGAGCTTTTTCGCCACCACGATCACGCGGTCGCCCGCATGGATCTGGGAATGACCGTTCGGGATCTCCATCCGGCCGTTGTGCACGATGGCCGCAACGAGCAGGCCGTTTCGAAAATGCAGGTCGCTGAGCGGCCGGTCGAGAAAGTGCGTGGCACTCGTCGCGGTGAATTCGACCGCCTCGATCGCGCCACCGAGGATATAGTGCAGGCTCTCCACCGCGCTGCCCTGCGAGTTGGCAAGGCCGCGGACGTAACTTGAGATCTGGCTTGCAATGATGGCCTTGGGCGAGATGACCGTGTCGAGGCCCGTGAGGTTCACGATGTCGAGATACCCCATGCGCGACATCTTCGGCACGACCTTCTTCACGCCGTAGCGCTTCGCCGTGAGCGCCATGAGGAGGTTTTCCTCGTCGCGGTCCGTCACAGCGATGAACGCGTCGCAGTGGAAGATACCCTCGGATTCGAGCAGGTCGTGATTCGTGCCGTCGCCGTGGATGACGGTGACTTTCGGCAGCTTTTCCGCGAGCGTGAGACATTTGGCCTCGTCCTTTTCCACGATCGTCACGTGCGTGCCGATGTCGGTGAGCACCCAGGCAAGGTACTGTGCGATGCGGCTGCCGCCAAGGATGCTCACGCGGCGGATGGGCGCCATGGCCCTGCCCATCGAGCGCAGCACGCGCGTCGTCTCCGCGGGCGTGCCGATGACGTACACGCGGTCGCCCGTCTGCGGGACGAACGAGCCGTTCGGCACGATGACCTCTTCCCCGCGCTTGGCCGCGCACATGAGGATGCTGTTGGGATTTTCGCGGTTGTAGTCGATGAGGGACTTGCCGACAAGGCTGTCGCTCTCTTCGGTCTGAAAGCCGATGAGCTCGACAAGTCCGCTGGCAAACGTCTCCACGCTGAACGCAGACGGCACGCGCAGAATGCGCGAAATTTCCTGCGCGGCGGCATTTTCGGGGTTGATGATCATATCAAGCCCGATCTCGCGGCGCAGGATCGGTGCATCGCGGAAATACTCGGGGTTGCGTACGCGGGCGACCGTGTGCTTCGCGCCGAGCTTTTTCGCCATCAGGCAGCAGATGAGGTTGACCTCGTCGTTTTCCGAAACGGCGATGAGAAGGTCCGCCTCGCGCACGCCCGCCTCCAAAAGGGCGCTGGCGCTCGCGCCGTTGCCCTCCACACACATGACGTCGAGCATGGAGTCAACGTGGTCGAGCACGGCGTTGTTGCGGTCGATGACGACCAGATCGTGGTTTTCGCCCGTCATCTGCTCGGCGATGGCGTAGCCGACCTTACCGATACCGACAATGATGATTTTCATTTCTGTGTTTCTCCTAAATTCTCTTCGGCTTCCGTCGTGTGCTGCTTACGCAGCACCATCAAAACGCTGTTGAATTCCGCCCCCATGATCAGCATGACCGAGGCGAGATACAGCCACAAAAGCAATACGATCACCGCGCCGAGCGTGCCGTAAATGACGGAGTAGCCGTTTACCTTGACGAGTCGCTGAACAAGTACGAAACGGTCTT